>Ga0183260_10002787_pt1 | contig 14336 bp, 10 predicted proteins | sample AntDrymUQ4972206_2_FD_129768 | JGI IMG/M metagenome (GOLD analysis project Ga0183260, IMG submission 129768) | Polar desert sand microbial communities from Dry Valleys, Antarctica - metaG UQ497 (22.06) (version 2) (version 2) | ecosystem: Environmental > Terrestrial > Soil > Desert | place... | reverse complement strand
GACGAACCCACGCCATGGCCTCCGTGTCTTCGTGCCTTCGTGGCGTGCTCTTCTCCGTGACCTCCGCCCCCTCGTTCATCACTGTCCTGTCTACGTGACAGTTTCTTGAGAGTTGGAAGTTGGGAGTTGGAAGTTGGGGGTTGGGAGTTGGGAGTTGAATCAGCTCCCCTCCGACTCCCCCCAGATACGGGCGAGGTTCACAATGACTTCGACCGCCTTCTCCATGTCTTGTACCGAAACCCACTCGAGCCTCGAGTGGAAGTTGTGCTCTCCCGCAAACAGGTTGGGCGTCGGCAGGCCCATGAACGACAGGCGGGAGCCGTCTGTTCCGCCGCGAATCGCCCGTTCGACCGGTTCGATCCCGGCGCGCCTCATCGCCTCCCGCGCGCGCTCAATCACGTGCGGGTGCCGGTCCAGCACCTCCCGCATGTTGCGGTACTGCTCCTCGACGTCGATATCCAGCGTCGCACCGGGGTGCGCCGCGACAGCTCCGCGCGCTATCCCTTCGACCAGCGACTCTTTCTCCTTCAGCGCGGAGGTCACGAAATCCCGGATGAGCACGCGGACCCGCGTCCGATCCACCGATGCGTCGAAGACGTACGGGTGCACGAACCCTTCGTAGCCCGAAGTGGTCTCGGGTGACATCGCCTGCCTGGGCAAGCGGTCCACGAACTGCGCGGCCACCCGGATCGCGTTCACCATTTTCCCCCGGGCGTAGCCGGGGTGCGTATTGAAACCGCCGAATGTCAGCGTCATCGCGTCGGCCGAGAAGCTCTCGTATTCGAGCTCTCCCCGGCTGCCGCCGTCCAGCGTGTAGGCGCACACCGCACCGAAGCGCTCCACGTCGAACCCCTCTGCGCCGCGGCCGATCTCCTCATCCGGGGTGAACGCGATCCGGATGCGCCCGTGCGGGATCTCGGGGTGGCGCATCAGGAAGTCGGCCGCCGTGACAATCTCCGCCACTCCCGCCTTGTCGTCCGCCCCGAGCAGCGTCAGTCCCGACGCCGTGACGATGTCGTCCCCGATCCGGGCGGCCAGGGGGGGATTCTCGTCCGCGCGGAGCACCGCCGCGGGGTGGTCGGGAAGGACGATGTCGCGTCCGTCGTAGCGGGGATGGACGAGCGGTCGGACACCCGCGCCCGGCATCTCGGGTGAGGTGTCCACGTGGGCGATGAGGCCGATGACGGGCGCATCCGCCATGGTGGTCGCCGGGATCGTCGCCATGACACAGCCCTGCGCGTCCACCACAGGGTCGGACAGCCCGATGCCACGAAGCTCCTCGACCAGCATCCGCATCAGCACCTCCTGTCCGGCAGAGCTCGGCCGGGACGGTGACGCGTCGTCTGCCCGGGTGTCAATCGCAACGTACCTGAGAAAGCGCTGGAGGACGGACATGATCTCCTGTGTGCCGCACGCGCAGGTCGGCCTTGCGCACGGCCTCGATGAACGACTGGTCGTCCAGTGCCCTGTCGGCGCGCGAGAGAGCGAGCACCGATTCGGCTGCGTGGACGACGGCGGCGAGACCACCGTGCTGGTAGGCGGCCCAGCTCGCGAACAGGTGCGCCGCCAGGAACGCTTTCGCCGCGTGCTCGAGGCGGGAGCAGGGCAGGTCCTCCGGTGGGGCTTCGGCTCGTGCGCGCGCAAACGCCTGCTTCATGTGCAAGGACAGGGAGCCTGCACCCGGGCTCCAGCCGCACGCATCCGCTGTCGCGGCGGAGAGGACGTTCAATGCGGCGCAGGGGGAGTATCCCCGTTCGCCGAGCGTGGCAACGGCCTCCGCTTCCCACATGGAATATCCGTCCAGGTCCATCAGCATGCCCGGGCGAAGGAGCGGCGGCATCACCGCCGTGGCATCGAGGCCCTCGGCTTCGCCGCCGAGGGAGAGGGAGGCGGGAGCCTCAACGATGGCGATGTCGCCGGCGGTCAGCAGCAGGCGTGCCGCCGTGGGACAGAAGTGGGAAAGAGTGATGAAGAGGCCCCTGCCGTCGCGCAGCGACACGCGTGGGAAGTTACGGCAGGCCACCGGCATCAGCCATGCGCCGCCATCACGTTGAAGGGCGCAGAGGCGCGGCCGGGCGTCGTTGAAGAACACGCATGCGCCGTCTGCCGTGGTGGCAAGCGTCGCGTCCCCGCCCGCCGCCCGGCGGATGAAATGGACCTCCCCCCTGTTCGCCGCAGGGAGCAGGCCGGAGCTGCGCAGCATCGACAGGCCTGCCGCATCCACGCTGATGGGCCAGCCCGCCGTACAGCAGGCGCCGGAGCTTTGGCACCGGTAGCCTGCGTGGAAGCTGAGACAGAAGGCGCGCACCGGGAGATCATAGCGGCCGCGGCTCACGCTCGCCCCGGTGCCGTGTCAATTCCGTAAGAGGGGTGTCAAAACGGAACAGCGCTGGAGAGCCCCCGCCCTCTGCCGCCGAACAAACGCCCCTTCCGCACAGGCCCGTCTCTTGCTGAGGAAGGGCCATCGCCATGTCGGAACGGGATACCTTCGGTCTGCGGCTGCGGCTCGAGCGTGAGTGGCGCGGCATCTCGCTCGAAACCATCGCGTCGGTGACGCGCGTCAGCCCGGAGCTCTGGGCGGGGCTGGAGGGGAACGACCTCTCCCGGTGGCCGAGCGGCATCTTTGCGCGGGCCTTCGTCCGTGACTACGCCCGGGCCGTGGGACTTGATGCCGAAGAAGTGGTCGGGGAGTTCTGCCGCCTGTTTCCCCTTGCGGACCGCCGCGTGGAGCGCATACTCAAGGCACACGGCGAGCTGATTGGCCATACGGTGTCTCTTGACACGTCGATGGTGCCCGCCACGGGTGATCGGCGTGCGTCCGGCCGGCTGCTGGCGGAGGAGACGCGTGCCCGGCGTATCCGCCTGGCCCCCCGCGGTGTGGCGGCCGGCATCGACACGGGAAGCGCACTGCTGGTGGGCTCCGCGGCCGCGCTCGTGCTCGGGACCGCTTTCTGGGCCACGGCCGGTGTCGTCGGGCTTGCCTATTACGGCGCCTCGACCGTCGTCTTTGGACAGACACCCGGGATCCGCGCGGTCGAGGCGCTGCGCCAGCGTGTCCCGGCCCTGTTCACCGTCCAGGATCACCGCGCCCCCGCCTGATCGCCCGGAACCTCCCCGCCCTTTCTTCCGCGCTTCGGTGTCTAATCCGGCAGGCGGCAGCAGTTCCGCCCCTCGTGCTCCGGCTCCCGGTGTATCTCTTTCTCACACGTCAGGCGCGCTCATGATGCGACCGTTCCTCTTGCGGCCCTTTGTTCTGCTCACCCTCTGCCTGGCCGCATCCAGCTTTCTGGCCGCGCAGACCACCCCAGCCCAGCCGCTCCGGGTCCTCAGCGCGGGGCCGGAAGGGGAGGTGGCCGCGCTAACGGAGGTGAACGAGATCCGGATCGTCTTCTCGGAGCCAATGGTGCCCCTGGGGCGGATCCCCTCGCGGGTGACGGCTCCGTTCGTCCGCATTACGCCAGCCATCCCCGGCGCCTTCCGGTGGTCCGGCGCCACCATCCTCGTCTTCACGCCCGATCCCAAGCGGCCGCTTCCACACGCCACTCGATACAACGTCGAGATCGACGCGACCGCGGTCGCGGTCAGCGGCAAGCGCCTGGCCAGCGCCCACAGTTTCAGCTTCACCACGCCGACGGTGAAGCTGCTGTCGACTGACTGGTATCGCCGCGGGGGCCGTGCCGGCGCGCAGATGGTGGTGCTGCTGCGTTTCAATCAGGGGGTGCGTCCGGCCGATGTCGCCCCCCACGTATCGGGGCGGTTCGAGCGTCACGACTGGCGTGTTCCGGTGCTGCCGGCCGACGCCCGCGCGAGGCTCGAGCGGATCGACCCTGGAGCGGTGAGCGACTTCACCGCAAAGGTGCAGGCGACCGATGCCGTTGCCCGCTCCACGGATCCGGTTGACCTGCGCGTGACGGCCGACTGGGATCGGAGGCGATTCCCGCCAGCGGCCGACCTGGTTGCGCTCGAGACCGTCACGGAAGTGCCTCCCGAGGCATGGGTACGGCTGTCCGTGGCCCCGACCGTGCCCTCCCCGGCAGGCCCCGAGAAGCCGTCAGCGGCGGCGAGTTACACGATCGAGGCGGAGCACGCCTTCTTCGTGGACGGCTTCGATTGCACGAGCGAGTGCGTGCCGGAAGATGGCAACCCGATAGAGTTCCGGCGTCCAGTGACCGTGCCATCGTTCGCTGCAGCCCTGCGGGCTGTCGATGTGACCGCTGACACACCGGTGCCGGTGCCGAGGACGACCCCTCCCGCGGCGGAGAAGGCTGAAGACCCGGATGAGAGCCGCCATCTGCGGCTCGAGGACGGCGGCTACGAACGGCAGCCGCCGGCGCGAACCTATCTCGTCACCCTCGATCGAAGCCTCCGTTCGGGAGACGGGCAGACGCTCGGGTATACGTGGGCGGCGAACGTGGCGAACTGGCATGAGCGTGCGTTCACGAGCTTCGGTGACGGGCACGGCGTCTGGGAAGCCGGCGGCGGAACCATGCTCCCGTTCTACGCCCGGAACTTCCAGAACCTCACCCAGTGGATCTACCGGATCCAGCCGCGGGGGCTGATGCCGGTGATTGGCCAGTTACAGGGGGAAGAAGGGGCGCCGTTCAGCGTAGCGCCACCGGCAGAGGGCACCCCGCGACGGCTCTCGACAACCCCCGATCGTATCCAGTCGCATGGCCTCGACGTCTCCCCTGCGATCGGCAGCGGCCCCGGTCTGGTCTGGGCGGCGGTGCGGGAGGGTGATCCCATACCGCGCTCCAGGCCTTACCTTGCGCCTGGCGGTGGGCCGAGAGTCCGCGCCTCCATCGTGCAGGTCACCAACCTGGGCATCACGGTGAAGGACAGTCCGCAGAACACCCTGGTGTTCGTCACGCGGCTGGATACCGGGGATCCGGTGCCGGGCGCGCGCGCGCGTCTCCATCATCCCTCCCGACAACGTGGTGTTCTGGACGGGGACCACCGGCGCTGACGGCGTTGCCCTCGCCCCCAAGACGCCGCTGCGCGATGCCGAACGGTGGTGGAAGCTCTCCTTCATCGTCACGGCGGAGAAGGACGACGACGTCGCTTATGTGGGCAGCGACTGGAACGAAGGCATTCTGCCGTGGAATTTCGGACACCACTTCGACCTGGCCGAAGCGCAGCCGATGCTCCGCGGCACCGTCTTCAGCGATCGCGGCGTGTACCGGCTGGGCGAGGAGGTCACGTTCAAGGCGATCCTGCGCCACAACACGCCGGGGGGCGTGGCGCTCCTGCCGGCGGGTACGCGCGTCCTCGTCTCCATCCGGGACGGCCAGGACCGGCTCGTGGACGAGCGGACGATCGAGGTCAACGCCTGGAGCAGCGCAGAGTGGAAGGTCACGCTTCCCGGCGAGGGAGCGCTGGGGCGCCATTCCGTGCGGGTGATCCTCGAGCGCGACCGGCCACAGCCTCGCGCGCCGGAGAGCCTCCGCCCCGACGAAGGGCCGGGCCCGGGTCTGGACGATTGGGTGGACGGAGAGAAGTCCGTGTACGGGTCGTTTCTGGTCGCCGCGTACAGGCGTCCCGACTTTCGCGTGGACCTGACCTTGAGTGGCGTTGAGATGGCAGGCTCGCCAGTGAAGGGGAACGTTGTCGCCAGGTACCTCTTTGGCGCTCCTATGCCCGGCCGCCCGGCGAAGTGGACGTGGACAGGTACACCGGGGGGGACTGCCCCCGCGAAGGTCCTCGAAGCGTTGCCGGATGCCGACCGCTGGCACTTCGTCGGCTACCGGTACGACCCGCTGGCGGCGGCGCCGGTGATCAGCCGGGAGGTCACGACATCTGCCGCCGGGACCCTGAACGTCGAACTGCCGACGAAGCTCGACGCGGGGGTGCCGTACGTCTACACGCTCGAAGCGGATGTCGAGGATGTCTCACGGCAGCACCTCGCGAACCGCACGAGCATCACAGTACATCCCGCGCCCTGGTACATCGGCCTGCGGCGGCTCCCGTATCTGGTGGATCAGAAGGCGGGCCTGCAGACGGCGCTCGTGGGGGTTTCCCCGGCGGGAGAGATCGTGGACGGTGTTCCTGTCGAGATCCGGCTCACGCAGGTTCAGTGGACGAGCGTACGCCGGGCGGAGGGGAACGGCTTCTATACCTGGGACACCGAGCGACGGGAGGTGCCGGCAGGCACGTGGACGCTGACAACCGGCACGACACCGGTGCCGTTCGAGGCTCCGCTCGCGTCCGGCGGATACTTCGAGCTCGAGGCCACGGCTCGAGACGGCGAAGGGCGGCACGCCGTCACCCGGACCTCTTTCTATGTTCTGGGGCAGCGGGTACACCGCCTGGCAGCGCTTCGACCACAACCGCATCGAGCTCGTGGCGGACAAGACTCGCTACCGTCCGGGCGAGACTGCGCAGGTGATGATCCAGTCCCCGTGGGAAGAGGCGACCGCGTTGCTGACGACCGAGCGCGAAGGGATCCGCTCGCATCGACAGTTCCGCCTGACGTCAACCCAGCAATCCGTCCCGATTCCGATTGCGGAGGGGGACATCCCCAACCTGTTCGTCTCCGTGCTGCTCATCAAGGGGCGGAGTGCCGCGACCCCGATTGAAGGATCGGGTGAGGACACGAGCGATCCGGGGAAGCCCGCGTTCAGGCTCGGCTACGTAGAGCTCCAGGTGGAGGACCGCTCGAAACGGCTGACCGTCGCGGTCTCGGCAGACAGGCAGGAATACCGTCCGGCGACGGATGCTCGTGTGCGGGTGGAAGTGGCGGACCATCAGGGACTCCCTCGCCGAGCGAAGTGACCCTCTGGGCCGTGGACTACGGGGTGCTGTCGTTGACGGCGTATCGCACGCCCGATGTCCTCGCATCGGTGTATGTGCAGAAGGCGCTGCAGGTCATGAACAGCGACAGCCGGCAGCGCATCGTGAGCCGCCGCGTGCTGACGCCCAAAGGGGAGAGCGATGGCGGGGGCGGGGGCCTGGCGGGCGGGCCGGACGGAGTCCGCCGGGACTTCCGCCCCCTTGCGTTCTGGGTCGGCTCGGTGGCGACCGACAGCACCGGCCGCGCCACGATCGACGTGAAGCTGCCCGAATCGCTCACGACCTACAGAATCATGGCCGTGGCGGGAGATCGGAGCTCCCGTTTCGGCAGCGGTGATGCCGAGGTCCGCGTCAACAAGCCGCTCACCATGAAGCCGGCGTTCCCGCGCTTTCTGGCGCTCGGCGACCGTGCCCACTTCGGCGCCGTCGTCGCGAGTCAGCTGCCGGCGGCAGGCGAAGCGGTGGTGACCATCCGCAGCCTGGACCCTGAGGTCCTTGAATTCCATGGCCAGGCCCAGCAGACCCTGACGATTCCCGCAGGGGGCGCCGTTGAAGCGCGCTTCGGTGCCGCTGCCCGGACGATCGGCCGCGCCCGCGTGCAGATGACCGTCCGTGTCGGGGACGAGACGGATGCCTTCGAGGATGTCATCCCGGTTTCCGTGCTGGCCTCGCCTGAAACCGTTGCGGCGTACGGCGAGCTTGCGGGAGACACGCAGTCTGCCGTGCAGCGTGTGGCGATCCCGTCGGGGGCAGTTCCTGGTTTTGGCGGGCTGCACGTGGCGATGTCGTCGACGGCGCTGGTGGGGCTTGGTGAGGGAGCGCGCTATCTCGCGGAGTATCCCTACGGTTGTGCCGAGCAGAAAGGATCACGTGCGCTGGCCCTGCTGCTGGCCGCGGATCTTGGCGACGCGTTCACGCTTCCCGGCCTCGACACTGCGAAGATGCGCCCTGCCGTCCAGCAGGCATTGAAGGAGCTTGAGCTCTTCCAGTGTGAGGACGGCGGCTTTGCGTACTGGCCGGGCCGGTGCGAATCGCGATCCGCATACCTCACGAGTTACCTGCTTCATGTGTTCAAGACCGCCGCCGACCTGAAGTACGAGGTCGACAGGCGGATGCAGGCGCGTGCGTACGACTATCTCGAGCGGCAGCTCGGTGCGCCTCCTCCGGTCAACGAGAGCTGGTGGCCCGCCTACACCGCGTGGCAGGCGTTCGCCGTCAAGGTGATGACGGAGGGTGGACGCAACCAGGACTCGAACCAGACGAGACTGTACGGGCACCGCGATCGCATGCCGGTCTTCGCCCTGGCGTATCTGCACGACGCGCTGCTGGCGAAGGGAGAGACTGGCGGCGGACGTGTCGAGGATGTCCGGAGGCGGATGATGAACGCCGTACTGCCGGAGGGGGGCAGCGCGCACGTCGAGGAGCTGAGTGATCCCTACCTGCTCTGGTTCTGGAACTCCAACGTGAGATCCACAGCCATAGTCCTGAACTCCCTTGTTCGTGCCTCCGCACCGCTCGAGCAGATTCGGCCGCTTGTGCGCTGGATGATGGAGGTCCGTCGCAACGGGCGTTGGGGCAACACGCAGGAGAACGCGTACGCGATGGAATCCCTGGTGGCCTACTACCGGCGGTACGAGACGACCGTTCCGGATTTCAGTGCGGTGGTGTCCTTTGGCGACCGTGAACTGGCACGCGAGGAGTTCAGAGGGCGGAGTACGGCGTCGAGCATCGGTCAGCTGGGCATGCCGGAGGTCCTCGGAGCGGCTCCTCCGGGATCCGAGCGCCCGCTGACGATCGCACGTGCTGGGGCAGGAACCTTGTTCTACACGACGCGCCTGCGCTACGCAGCCGACGAGCTCCACCAGGACGGGCTCGATGCGGGCATCCGGGTGGAGCGATCCTACGCCCCGTTTGTCGAGAAGGGCACCCGTCCGGCGGCAACGACCTACAAAGCCGGAGACCTCGTTCGGGTGACACTGACGCTTCAGCTGACAAAGGAGCGGCGCTTCGTCGCCCTCACCGATCCGCTTCCCGCCGGGTTCGAGCCGCTCGAGTCCTGGTTTGCCACCACCGCCCAGGCGCTTGGGAACATCGAGAGGCGGAGCGATGACGGGGAGGGGAGCTGGGAAGCGTGGTGGGGGCGCGGCGGCTTCGACCATGTCGAGCGGCACGACGACCGGGTACAGCTGTTTGCGACCCGGCTCGCAGAAGGGGAGCACGAGTTCACGTATGTTGCGCGTGCCACAACCGCCGGCACTTACCGGACGGCTCCTGCACGCGCTGAAGAGATGTACGAGCCTGAGGTGTTCGGCCGGACCGCGACGGCAACAGTGACCGTGGAGCGATGAGCACGTCTGACAGGAATGAGGGGTCTTCGAGCCGCACCCGGGTACTCGCGGCATGGATCCGCTCGAGGCTGCGCACCAGGATCGGGATGGCAGTGCTGTCGCTGCCGGTGGTCGTTGGCGTGTTTCTCGTCTGGCTGCGATGCGGTCCGCTCCCGGCAGGGCTGCTCGATGCCGCGCCGCAGTCGACCGTTGTGGTGGACCGCAACGGCGTGCCGCTGTACGAGGCGCTCTCGGGTGACGGAACGCGCGCCGTTGCGCTACGGGGCGACACCCTCCCCGATCTCGCGGCTGCCGCCACAGTGGCCGCAGAGGACCATCGCTTCTGGTCGCATCCAGGGATCGATCCTCTGGCGACCCTCCGTGCTGCGCGGCGGAATGCCGTCGAAGGGCGGATAGCTGAGGGGGGATCCACCATCTCGCAACAGGTCGCAAAGCTGTCCCTCCTGCGGTCCGCCCCGGATCGCCGGCGCGGCTGGACCGCGAAGATCAGGGAAGCCGTCGTGGCGCTTCGTCTCGAGCACCGCCTGACCAAGCGGGAGATCCTCGCCCTGTACCTGAACCTTGCCTCGTACGGGAACCAGATCAGCGGGTTCGAGCGGGCGAGCCGGGCCTACTTCGGCACGACGTCGGGCATGTTGACGCCGGCGCAGGCCGCCTTCCTTGCGGGCCTTCCGCAGCGCCCGACCACCTTCAATCCTTATCGAAAACGCGATCTCGCCCTGTCCCGCCAGCGGGTGATCCTCGCGCGAATGGTGCGAGCCGGCAGCCTGACGCCAGCGGCGGCAGCGGAGGCCCGCGAAGAGCGTCTCGAGTTCAGGGCCGGTGTGCGTCCGTTCCTCGCGCCGCACTTCGTCGAGATGGTGCTTGCCGAGGCCGGCGCGGATCGTCCGCCGCGAATCGTGACCACGCTCGACGCAGGGCTTCAGGAGGACGTGGGGGGAATCATCCGCACCCACCGGCCGGCTCTCGAGCGGCATGGTGCCGCCAACGTCGCCGTCGTCGTGCTCGACAACACCACGGGGGAGTGGCGCGCGTGGGAAGGGTCCGGGGACTATTTCGACGCGGCGCGCGGGGGCGCAATCAACGGGGCGATCGCTCTGCGCCAGCCGGGCTCGGCGCTGAAGCCGTTCACCTACGCGCTCGCCTTTGAGGGAGGGGTGACCCCGGCCACCGTCCTGCCGGACGTGCCGATGCACTTCCCGACAGCGGAGCCCGGCGTGGTCTACTCACCCCGCAACTACGACGGGCGCTACCGCGGACCGCTGCGCGCCCGCGCCGCCCTCGCGGGATCCGAGAACATCCCCGCGGTGTCACTGGCTGCGGGTCTCGGTGCGCCCGCCCTCCTTCGCTTCCTGCACAGGCTCGGGTTTTCGACGTTCGGGAAGAGCGCTGCGCACTACGGCCTTGGCGTGACGCTCGGCAACGCCGAGGTCCGTCTCGACGAGCTGGTGACGGCCTACGCCGTTCTGGCCCGAGGGGGAGAGTGGGTGCGGGTGACGTACCGGCCGGGGGGGAACAGGGGCGTCGAGAGGCGCCGGCTGATGTCATCGCGGACTGCCTTCTGGATAACGGACATTCTCGCGGATGACGAGGCGCGTGCGTACATCTTCGGGAGGGGAGGCAGCCTCGAGTTCCCGTTTCCGGTTGCCGTGAAGACGGGGACCTCGCAGGCGTATCACGACAACTGGACGGTCGGGTACACGACGCGAGCCACCGTCGGCGTGTGGGTGCGGAACTTCGACCGGCGTCCACTGCGGCACTCGAGCGGCGTCACTGGCGCGGCGCCGATCTTTCAGGCGGTCATGCTGGCGGCGCACAGGCGCATGGGAGGCGATGGCCAGGCGAGGGCACTGCCTGATGAATCGCTCGAGAGGCGGGACATCTGCGCCCTGTCCGGGGAAGAGGCCAACAGCTGGTGCCCGGCACAACGCCGCGAATGGATCCAGAGGGCAGCCAGTCATGTGCCGTGCAGCTGGCATCGCCTCGAGGAGGACCGCGTGACGGTGGCCTGGCCTGCCGAGTACAGAGAGTGGGCAAGGCAGAACGGTCAATTCGAGAAAGCGCCGGCGGTGCGGGCCGACCGTGCGTACAAGCCGCAGGGTGCCGCAGGTGCGGCGGTTGCGAAGGCCAGCGGGAGGGCCACACGGCCTCTCCGGATTGCAAATCCGCCGGCAGGCGCCACCTACCTGATCGATCCCACCCTCCGGCGGGAGTTCCAGACCCTGCAGCTGAAGGCTGTGGCGCCCACGCCAACGGACGTCACCTGGACCGTCAATGGAGAACCACTCGGTGAGAGCAGTTCCGAATCGCCGCTCGAGTGGCCGCTGCGCGCGGGCCGCCACACCATCGGTGCGCGGGACCGGAACGGGAACCGGGCCGAGGCGATCGTCACGGTCCGTTGAGCGGCCGCCTGTTGTTGTTGATCCCGCTCCAGCGTCCCGCTATTCTTCTTGTCCGCCGACCGCATTCACGTCGGGAGCGGGAGTCAAGAGAGCAGAGTTGAGTCTGCGAGCCAGGAGCGGCGGTGTTCGCGCTTCAAGGACGATTACATGTTGTTGACCAGGCGTGATTTCGTGAAGCAAGCGACGGCGGCATCTGCGGCGGCATCTGCGTTGGCAGCTGGATCAGCAGGCGCCGCCCAGGTGAGTGCGGCGGACACGTTGCCCCTGCGGGTCGGGATGACGGACTGGAACCTCGGCCGGCGCGGCGACATCACGAAGTTTGCGCTCGCTCGCCAGATCGGCCTGGACGGCATCCAGGTGAGCCTGACGTTCCCCGAAGGGGGCGGGCTTCACCTTCGCGATCGCAAGGTCCAGGCGGAGTTCAAGGGGGCGGCGCTCGAGCATGGGATCCAGATCTGCTCGCTTGCCATTGGTTCCCCCGGAAAGGCCCGCCTCCCGCTGCACACGCACCCGGCCGCGGCCATCCTCCTGGTCGAGGCGGTGGAGGTGGCGCGCAACCTCGGCACGAACAACATCCTGCTGCCGATCCTGGGCGACAGCCACATCAACATGAACAACGCGCAGGAAGTGGGCACCTTCGTCGGCATGATGAAGGAAGTGGCGCGGCACGCCGAGCAGGCCGGTGTTGTCGTGGCGCTCGAGGACTGGATTTCCGCCGAGGACAACATCCGGCTGCTCGACGCCATAGGTTCCGAGTTCGTCGCGGTCTACTACGATGCGCGCAACATCAAGTCGCGGGTCCACGACCCCTATGGCGAGCCGACGCGGCTCGGCTCCCGCATTCACCAGATTCACGTGAAGAACGGCGAAAAGCTCATGCACGAACCGGAGCTTCTCGACTGGCCGCGGCTCGCGCAGGAGTACCACGACATCGGCTTCCGTGGATGGTACGTGCTCGAGACCGGGTCCCCGTCAGGCGACCTGATCGCGGATACCCGCGCCAATATCGAGTACGTCCGCCGGACGTTCAGGATGCCGGCTCCAGTCGCCAGTCGCCAGTAATCAGTTTCAGTTGCCGATTCCCGGTGGTCAGTGCCCAGTCGTCAGCGGCAACTGGCAACTGGCAACTGGCAACTGGAAACTGGAAACTGGGAACTGGCTGTTAACGCGCAACCGAAACTGCCGTTGACATTCTTCCCCAACTGTCCTACTGTCATATGACAGTAGGATGTTATTCAGACTCAACTACAAGGCAGGGAAGGCGGTCTACCTGCAGCTGGTTGACCAGGTGAAGGCAGCCGCGGCTTCTGGATCCGTTCAGTCAGGGGAGCCGCTCCCGGGCATCCGCCCATTGGCCGAGGAACTCCGGGTCAACCGGAACACGGTAGCCAAAGCGTATGCGGAGCTCGAAGCGCAGGGCATCATCGAGACGATTGCCGGCAAGGGGTGCTTCGTCCGGGAGAACCATTCCCCTTACAAGAAGGAAGTCCGCCGCAAGCTCGCAGCCGCCACGATGGACGACGCGGTTGTCCAGGCACATCATCTTCAGATCGAGAGGACCGAGTTCCTCCGGCTGGCGGAAGAGCGGTTCGACGCGTTCCAGGACAGGCGCACCCGCGCCGAAAGGGCATGAGCATGAGCCATCAGAGCGATGCCGTCATCGAAGCCTCCGGCCTGGTCCGCCGGTACGGCCGTACCGACGCGGTGAACGGCCTCGATCTGAAGGTCGGCGCGGGGCGCTGCTACGGCTTCTTCGGCAGGAACGGCGCCGGCAAGACCACCACGATCAAGTGCCTGCTGAACCTGCTCCGCCCGACGGGCGGTGAGGTCCGGCTGTTCGGTCTCGACCCCGCGCGGCACGAGGTGGCGGTGAAATCAAGGCTGGCCTACGTGCCGGACTACGTCGCGTTCTATCCCTGGATGAGCGTGCGGGAGACGCTCGAGTACTTCGCCTCGTTCCGTCCGCATTGGAACCGGGAGACGCAACGAGCACTGCTCGGTCAGTTCCGGCTGGACCCGGGGCAGAAGACGAGCCACTTGTCGAAAGGGCAGCGCACGCAGCTCGCGCTCATCGCGGCGGTCTGCCCCGAGCCCGAGCTGTTGATTCTCGATGAGCCGACCTCCGGGCTCGATCCGATTGTTCGACGGGAGTTCATCCAGACGGTCATCGGCGCCTATCAGGAAGGGGAGCCGGGGCGGCGGACGGTGTTCGTCTCCACACACCTGATCTCGGAGTTCGAAGGGTTGATCGACGAGTTCACCATCATCGACGAGGGGCGCAACGTCCTCACCCTCGAAGCGGACGCCGCGCGCGGCCGATACCAGAAGATCCACGCACGATTTCCCGCCGAAGCCCCCGCGTCCGGGTTCGCAGCGGCGCAGCTTCTTCGACGCAGCGGTCGCGAACTCGAGCTGATTGCCGAGGGCAACGCGGCGGAGGTGCTCGATCGCCTGCGGGTCCACTCGCCCGACGCACTCACGGTCGAGGCATTGACGCTCGAGGAGATCTTCGTGTGCACCGTGCAGCCGCGGGGGCTCGTCGCGTGACGGGCCGCTCGTTGCTCCCGCCGGGTGTGACCAAGGAGGTTCGGGCACTGCTCCCGATCTGGGCCGGGAGCACGGGAATCGTGGCGGTGAGCGGCGCGATCGGCGGCACGAGAGGTCACATGGTGGGCCTGTTCGCGTACGCGCTGGGAGCGCTCGTCCTCGGCGCGCAGTCGATCGGCCATGAGTATGCCCATCGCACGCTCGGCGTGCTCCTGGCGCAGCCATGGAATCGCCGGCGGCTCTACACGAT
>Ga0183260_10002786_pt1 | contig 14337 bp, 9 predicted proteins | sample AntDrymUQ4972206_2_FD_129768 | JGI IMG/M metagenome (GOLD analysis project Ga0183260, IMG submission 129768) | Polar desert sand microbial communities from Dry Valleys, Antarctica - metaG UQ497 (22.06) (version 2) (version 2) | ecosystem: Environmental > Terrestrial > Soil > Desert | place... | reverse complement strand
GTCTGAGCTCGAGGCCATCACGGCGGAAACGCGTGACGCCCCTGCGGCCCCCGGGGCAGTCGTGGATGTGCCGGTCTGCTATGAAGGAGAACTGGCCCCGGACCTGGAGAGGGTCGCGGCGTTCGGGCGCTGTTCGCCGGAGGAGGTCGTGGCACTCCACACCGGGCGGACGTACCGCGTCTACATGATGGGTTTTGCTCCGGGATTCGCTTACCTGGCGGAGGTGGATGCACGAATCGCGGCACCGCGGCTGCCGACACCCCGGCTGACGGTGCCGGCCGGGGCCGTGGGGATAGCGGGCCCGCAGACCGGTATCTACCCCTTGGAGACGCCAGGCGGGTGGAACATCATCGGACGGACGGCATTGAAGCCGTACGACCCTCAACGAGGGACGCCGTTCCTGCTGCGTCCCGGCGACTCCGTACAGTTCGTATCCATCCCGTACGACGCCTTCGAAGGGCAGGCCTGATGGCGGAGCTCCATGTCGTCCGCGGCGGGCTGCTGACGACGGTGCAGGACCTCGGCCGGTGGGGCGGGCAGGGCAGGGGTATGCCCGTCGCGGGGCCGATGGATGTCTACTCGCATCGGCTGGCGAACAGGCTGGTCGGAAACGATGAGTCCGCGGCGGCGCTGGAGATCACGCTCACAGGCCCTGAACTCCAGGCATCCGGTGATCTCGTCTGCGCGGTGAGTGGTGCGGAGTTCGAGCTGCTCGCGGGAGAGCGGCGTGTCACGTGCGGCCGCGTGTTCATGCTGCGTCACAACGAGCGGCTGCGATTCGGGCGGCGGGTCGCCGGAGCCCGTGCTGCGCTGGCGGTGCGAGGAGGTATCGGCGTCGCACCGGTGTTCGGCAGCCGCGCCACGAGCCTGACCGCAGGAATCGGTCCGTTCGGCGGTCGCGCGATTCGCGCCGGGGACCGTCTGCCCATCGGCTCGGGAGGCGGTGGCGAACCACGAGCCGGATCGGCCGCCTCGCTGCCGCTTCCGGATGGCGGCGCAAGGCTGCGCGCGATACCAGGACCGCAGGAGGAGATGTTCACGACTGCGGCCCGGGAGCTGTTCTTTACCGCCAGGTTCACGGTGACACCCCAGTCGAACCGCATGGGCTATCGGCTCGAAGGCCCGGCGCTGGCACATGCCGGCGGTGCGGACATGCTCTCGGATGCAACGCCTCTCGGCTCCGTGCAGGTTCCGAAATCGGGTCAACCCATCCTGTTGATGGCGGATCGGCAGACGACAGGCGGGTATCCGAAGATCGCGACGATCATCAGTGCCGATGTGCCCCTTGCCGGGCAGCTGGCGCCCGGGGACTGGATCCGTTTTGTCCCTTGTTCACGTCAGGAAGCGATGGACGCGCTGCACAACCTCGAGCGCCGCCTGGGCGCGGGGGGCACGTGAGCACCGGCGCGGCCGCACTGCGTGAAGCGTTCGGCCCCGGCCGGGTCCGAACAGGCGCACCCCTGGCCCCGCTCACCACGTTCAAGCTGGGGGGCCCCGCTGACGTCCTGCTCGAGGCTGAGTCGGTGGCGGACATCCGTCGTGCTGTGGAGATTGCACGGGACTTCTGGATGCCGGTGTCCGTGCTCGGCGGCGGCTCGAACATCCTCGTCGCAGACGCCGGCGTGCGGGGTCTGGTCATCAGGGTACGGCGCGGTGCGGTTTGCGCGATCGGTGAGGGGCTCGTCAGGGCCGATGCCGGGGTCACCATCAACGGGCTCGTCCGCTGGACCATTGGCCGCGGGCTCGCCTCGCTCGAGGCCTGGGCGGGAACGCCGGGAACGGTCGGGGGCGCGTTGTACGGCAACGCGCACTTCCATGGGCGGAACATCGGTGACCTGGTGGCCGGCGCGTCGGTGTTGGCTGCTGACGGGCGTGTCCAGGAGCTGGAGCCCGGGGAGATGGAATTCGGCTACGACAGCAGCCGGTTGCAGCGCACGGGCGAGGTGGTGCTCTCGGCCGATTTCCTGGTGACGCGGGGTAATCCTGAGCTTCTGCGGGAGACCGCCCGCACGTCACTCGCGTACCGCAAGCGCACGCAGCCGCTGGCGTCGCCGAGCGCCGGCTGCATTTTCCAGAACCCCGACCCTGCAAGAGATCGCGTGCCGGAGGGTATCCCATGGTCCGCAGGCGCCCTCGTGGATCGCGCGGGGCTCAAGGGGCTGCAGGAAGGAGGCGCACGCGTTTCGCCCACGCATGCCAATTTCATCGTGAACGAAGGGACAGCCGACGCGCAGTCGGTGCGGCGCCTGATCGAGCGGTGCAAGGCGGTCGTGCTGGAGAGATTCGGGGTGCACCTTCGGGAGGAGATCGTCTATCTCGGGTTCGAAGGGCAGCCGGTCAGCCGGAGCATCGCCGCGGAGGGGTGATGGGAACACTGCGTATGGAGGGTGGGCGCAGGCTGTCGGGAGCCGTCTCCGTGGGAGGGAACAAGAACTCGGCGCTGCCGCTCATCGCGGCCTGTCTGCTCACCGACGAGAGGTGTGAGATCGCCAACGTTCCGAGGATCAAGGACGTCGAGGTGCTCGTCGAGCTGCTCGGCGGCCTCGGGGCGACGGTGGACGGCGTCGGCACGTCCACGCTGCGGATCCGCTGCGCATCGGTGACCAGCGACCGTCCCGACCCTGTGCTCGTCGGGAAGCTCCGCGGATCCGTCCTGCTGCTGGGGCCGTTGCTCGCGCGACGAGGCTCGGCGCGTCTCGCCCCTCCTGGAGGAGACTTTCCGGCCCGGCGCACCATCAACACCCACCTTCAGGCGCTGATGGCCCTCGGGGCCGTGGAGGTGGACGAACCGGGGCACGCACTCGATGCGCCTGATGGCCTTCAGGGAGCTTCGTTCTATCTGGACGAAGCGTCGGTGACCGGGACGGAGACAGCCCTGCTCGCCGCGGCCGCAGCCACGGGCCGCACCGAGATCCGCCACGCCGCGATGGAGCCCCATGTCGTGGAGCTCTGCGAGTTCCTGTCGGCAATGGGGGTGTCAGTCGAGGGAGGGGGCACTCCCACCATCCGGGTGGAGTCGCCGTCGCGCTGCAGAGGGGCGAGCCACCGGTTGAAGGGGGACTACATCGAGGCGGGCAGCTGGGGAGTCGTCGCGGCGATCACCGGCGGTGGAATCGAGGTGACTGGCACGCGGGCAGAGGACATGGAAGTCATCTCCCTGCCCCTTCGGCAGATGGGCCTGGCCTGCACGTACGAGGACGATCGGTTCAGCGTCGAGCCCGCGAAGCTCTCGGCAGCGGGGCGCATCACGACGGGCCTGTGGCCTGGTTTTCCGAGCGATATGGTGAGTCTCGTCACCGTATTGGCGACCCAGGCGGAGGGGCGGACGCTCGTGCACGACTGGATGTACGAGCTGCGGCTCTTTGCGCTCGAGCAGCTCAGCGCGATGAACGCCGACCTCTTCCTCTGCGACCCCCACCGCATCATCGTTTCGGGACCACGGCGGCTGCGGGGGCGCACGCTGGACGCGCGTGATATCCGCTCGGGCATGGCGCTCATAGCCGCGGCGCTGGCCGCAGACGGGGAGAGCCGCGTGGGGCCGATCGAGACCGTGGAGCGCGGCTATGGCTCGCTTGTCGAGCGGCTCCGTTCGCTTGGCGCCGTCGTCGAGCGGGAAGACTGAACGCTACCGTGGCGCGGTGACGAACGCTGTCGCGCCCGCCGCAGTCTGCCGCTTGGCCTGCTCGATGAGCTCGTTGTTACGTTCGTAGGAGAGGGCTGCGGCATGTGCCTCGCCCCTCGCCGCGGGCGGATACCGGGTGCGACCGTACACGGGATAGGCCTCAGTCCGGAGATGGGCCAGCATGTGGTGCCCGCGTCGTGTCTCACGCTCGTGCCGGACGGCGCCGATGTCCACCGGGCCGACAACGATCCGTTCGCCGGGCCCTGGGGAGGCCTCCGCGACAGGCCGCCCGTCGTAGTCGACAATCTGGCTTCCGCCCGGCCAGGAGTAGGGCGGGTAGTGGCGGAGGCTGGCCCCCTGGTTCGCAGCCACGACGTAGGCGGTGTTCTCGAGGGCCCGGCAGCGGTTCACCAGCGTCCACCAGTTCATCGGCTCGGTCGCACCCCAGGGATCCATGTACGCTGACACCCGGATGAGGACCTCGGCGCCGTTGGCAGCAAGCTGCCGCAGCACCTCTGGAAAGAGCCAGTCATAGCAGATGGCGCACCCGATCCTGCCAATGGGCGTATCGGCCACCGGAAACAGTGGATCGGGATAGTCGTCGATGTCGTGCGGGCTGGCATGCACCTCGTAGGGAATCCAGGGATTCACCTTCCGGTACTTGTAGAGAATCCCCTCCGGGCCGATGAGGCAGGTCGTGTTGAACACGACGCGGGGCCAGCGCGGGTCCACTTCGAGCATCGACCCGCTCTGGATGTAGATGTCGTGCTCCCGTGCCTTGCGTTCCAGTCGATCGGTGTGCTCGTTGGGAACCGGAAGGGCGAGCTTCTCAATCAGCTCGCCGGTGGTCGCAAAGACCGGCGCTGCGTGGGCGAACTCCGGAAAGACCACCATCCGCACGGGCAGGAATGGCGCGCTTCCTGCCACCGCGGCGTCAATCATCCCCAGCATCCGGTCGGTGTTCGCCTGCATGTCGCGGCGGTGCAGCGGATTGGGCAGATCGGTCTGACAGGCTGCCGCCGCGTATCTGGTGATGAGGCGTGGCTCGGCGGCAATCGTGGACGGGCTCATCGTGGCGTCCTTTCTTCCGCGTGAACGGCCGGGGCACCACCCGGAGAGTGTTCGGAGTTATACGCTGCATCGATAGACGGAATCGCCCGTGTAACCACCCGCGTGTTGTACTTTTCGAGGTACTCACGGTGCCTCTTCGTACGAGGGTAGTGCTCGTCCGCACGATAGGGATATCCGCTCATCCCGCGGAACGGCAGGGGAGCAACCGTGTCGGGTATCGCCGAGCGGGGGTTCATCTCCTTGCTGTAGCCATGGGCATACAGGAGAAACGTTCGGATCTGCCCCGCGGGTGGAGGCGGGAGTGCCGCGAACGACAGCGCGATCTCGTCCCCGGGTCGTGATACGACGAACAGATCGTCCACACCCTTGACGAGCGCCCGCACGTCCCCTTCGCGCGTATACCGGCCGATCATCGTCTTCCAGGGTGACGTCTTCGACACACGGTGATAGTCGTAGCCATACGGTTCCCGATCGTCAGGCGTGACCTCGGCGGAGAAACCACGCCAGCGGAGATCCGCGGACAGCGGATCCAGCCGCCTGGCCTTGCGCAGCGATGAGGCGTCAGGTCTGCCGACCAGAATCTGATCCCAGTAGATCCGCATGTTCGTGACAATCCGGACCTCGCGAGAGCTGGAGAGAAACTTCTTCGACAGGTCGACGGCGACGGTCTGCGGACGCCCGACAGGAAACCCGATCTCCTGAATGACGGTACGCCAGGCCCCCTGCGAATCCCTGACCTGCAGCGCGGGAGGGCTCATGACCGTTCCTCCCTGCGATGCGGCGACGTTGTCGTTCGAGAACGCGTAGTCGGTCCACCCCGTCATCAGCAGCACCGCATCATCCGCTGCCGCCCCGAGGTCGAGGATCAGCTCGTGCGGCTCGGCGTAGCCGCGGACCGGGAGATGAGCGAACGTATCGGCGTAAACCCGATCGAGGGAAGAGATTCGAGCCAGGAGGTCGCGGCCCTTGCCGTCCACGGCGCGAACGGGCGGGGAGCCATCGGCAACCGCCGTAAGCCGGAAAGGCGGCCGGGGTAGAGACCTCAGACCCTCGTTGGGATGGACCTCCGTGCCGGCTGCGTGGTCGATCGCCAGCAGCTGAACCCGGTCCAGGAACACCGCTTCCTCGAGCTCGTTCGTGATGCGGAGCTCATAGCGCCCGTTTCGGGGCTGCAGCTGATCTCCACGGATACGGACGTACTCGTCCGGATCTGGCTGGTTCCACACCGCAGGCGCGAGCCACGCACCCATTTCGCCGCCGCCAAGAAAGTCGGTGACGAACTCGAAGCTGGTGCCGTTCCAGGTGAACAGATAGGGACACGAGGACGGCTTCCTGTCCAGCTCGGTGATCTCGAACGCAGGTGAGCCCGGCGCACCTGGCGGGGGCAACTCGGTTTCCGCCTGCAGGATGCCCGAGGGCCAGAGCACCCGCACGACGTCGGCCGCTTCTCTCCGGCCGAGCCCGAAGATGATGTCTGCTGGCGCAACCGCGGGAGTCGAGGAGACGACATCCAGGGACTGCCGCAGGCTCCCGGCACGCATCTCGACTCTGGAGCCCAGCGCGCTGCGGTTGCTGAGCCGCGAGGTCAGGCGAACCGCAAGCGACCTCGTTCGCTCCGGCCGATCATTTCTCCACACGCGAAGCTCCCCGTCGGACTGCCGGATGACGATGTCACGGTCGCCGTCGCCATCGAGGTCTCCCAGCGCGAGCGACTGGAGCGGGCCATTGCCGCGCTGCATGTCGGTCAGGCGGCTACGGGCGGTGATGTCGTCCCATTTGTCCCCCCCGAGGTTCCGGAGCAGGCGAGGCCCATCAGCGCTGAGCGTCAGCAGATCGAGCAGGCCGTCATTGTCGATATCGACGAACTGGGCTGCCAGAACGCCCCGGGCCTCCGCTGGAGCGGGCCGCGCGGCGAATCCTCCCCGCCCGTCGCTGATAGCCAGCACACCGGCGTCCGCTTCACGACCGAGGAAGATATCGGTGTAGCCGTCCTTGTTGAGGTCTCCGATTGCAACGGCCGTATGGCTCCCCTGAGGCAGCCCGGACTCCTTCGCCCAGTCGCGGAAGGTACCGTCTCTCATGTTCCGGAACAGGATCGGAGCTCCCCCGGCAACCGAAACCAGGATGTCGGCGTCGCGACGGTTGTCGAAATCGATTACCGCGACACCCACCGCGCGGCCCGGCAGGGAGGTGAGGCCTGCCTCCCGGGTAATGTCCGTGAAGGTGCCGTTGCCGTTGTTGCGAAGCAATTGGATGGCCGTGCCGGCAGCAATGATGTCGAGATCCCCGTCATGGTCCACGTCGCCAAAGGCTGCAGCCGCGAGCCCCTCCACAGCAGGGGGCATGGAGGCTCCTGCCGTGACATCCTCGAAAGTGCCGTTCTCGCGCTGGCGGAGGAGTGAGTGGCCATCGGTTCGAAGGACGAAGAGATCCGGCCGTTCGTCGTTGTCGTAGTCGCCGGCGACGACTCCCACCGCCGCGCCGATGCGAATGCCGGCAAGCCGCGCGGGCGCCGGCGTGAAGCGGCCGCCCTCGTTGATCAGGATCTCCAGCCCTCCCGGACCGGCGCGAAGCAGATCCAGATCGCCATCGCCGTCAAGATCGAAGAGCGTGACCGCGCCCACGGAACCGGGTGCGGAAGCCGTCGTGTCGGCCTTGGGGAGGAAGGTGTCACTTACCTCGGAGAACGTGAGGTCAGGCGGGGCGCCGTCAACGAGCTCGGGCTCCGCCCCGGTGGAGGCAAGCGCCTCCCCGTATCTTCCCTGGCCCAGGTAAGTCTGCGAGTAGGTGACGCCGTAAGCGGAGTCCCGCAGCGTTTCGAAGCGCTGCATGGCCTGCCGCCCATCTTCCGTCTGCCCGGCCCGTGTGAGCGCCAGGGCTCTGTTGTAGGCAGCAGTGACGTTGTACGGCTCCGCGGCAAGCGCTTCCTCGAACGGCACGAGCGCTTCCTGGAACTGCCGTTGCTGCAGATGGATTTGCCCGAGATGGATGCGGGCGCCCGCGTCCGCAGGATCGAGTTCGAGCACCCGGCGGAACGCGGCGGCGGCGGCTTCGAGATCGTCTTCCGCACGGGCAATCAACCCGAGCACGAAGTGAGCGTTGGGCGTGTCGGGCAGCAGCTCCGCCGCCTGGCGCGCATCCGGGAGGGCCGCCGCCGACTCTCCTGCATAAAGCTGCGCAATAGCCAGGTTCAATCGTGCGATGGCCAGTCCGGGAGCCAGGCCGAGTGCCTCCCGGAAAAAGCGGTTCGCGCCCGGGTAGTCGAACTGCTCCAGGTGGGCGACCCCGATGTTGTTCGCGCGGTACGCACGCTCCCGCTGCGCAAAGGCGCCCTCCTGAAACCGCCCTGCAAGCGGACCCTGAGTACAGAGCAGCAACACAGCCAGCAACACAGGGGCAGTCGCGCGCGTCATCGCAGGGCTCCCGTCCGCGTAATACCTTTTCCTTCGACGATGGTGATCGATGAGCCGGGGGGGGCGCCGGGCAGGCGCTCCGTCCGGCCGTTCGGCCAGACCACCTCGATTCCCGTCACCTTGGCAGAGGTGCCGAGGCCGAACGTGAGCGGCAATTCGCTCTGTGAGAGATAGCTCGATCCGGTCTTGACCATCTGCCAGGGGAATGGCGAGCCGTCCCGCAGCACACGCACCCTCGCGCCGATCGCGTCCCGGTTGGACGTGGTGCCGGCGAGGGTGATGCGGATCCTGCCGTGTGTCGCGCCATCGTTCCGCAACAGCCGCGCAGGGCCGTTGTTCGTCGTGAGCAGGAGGTCGAGGTCGCCGTCATTGTCGAAATCGCCGTATGCCGCACCACGGCCCACCACCGGGGTGGCAAGAGCCGCGCCCACGCGGCCGCTGACGTCCTCGAAAGCTTTGCCTCCAAGGTTCCTGAAGAGGAGCGGCGGCTGCGCATGGCTGATCGTGGGCTGCACCTTCTCGATATCGTCGGCGACATGCCCGTTGGCGCCGAAGATATCCGGGAGGCCGTCGAGGTCCGCGTCGAAGAAAAAGCAGGCGAACGTAAGGCGCAGCCGCGAAGCCCGCCCGATTGTGGACCGCGGCGCCTCGTCGGTGAAGAGACCGTTTCCTTCGTTTCGGTACAGGGCCATCATCTCAGTCGAGAAATTGCCGATCACGAGGCTCTGGCGGCCTGAGCCGTCGTAGTCCGCCGCGTCGACGCCCATGCCCGCGCGCGCCACACCGGCATCGTTGAACGCGACCCCCGCGACCACAGCCACATCCTTGAACGTGCCGTCACCGCTATTGTGGTACAGCCGGTTCGGCACCGTATCGTTCGCGCCGAAGAGGTCGAGCAGGCCGTCACCGTTGTAGTCCAGCACGGCAACTCCGAGCATCTTGTTATTCGTGTCGAAGAGACCCGCCTTGCGCGTGACGTCTTCGAACGTGCCGTCTCCCCGGTTGCGATAGAGTGTCGGGCTCTGTCCCTTGTAAAGCTCGGGCGTGCAGTAGGATTTGTTCTTGCCGTCGAGCGCGCAGAACTTGTCGGTTTCCACCGACCACTCAACGTAGTTCGTGACGAACAGGTCCAGGCGCCCGTCCCGGTCGTAGTCGAACCAGGCCACGCTTGCCGAGAACCCCGGGTCACCCACGCCCGCCCTGGTGGTGACGTCCTGGAAGCGCCCTCCTCCCACGTTCATGAAGAGGCGATTCCGCCCAAGGGCGGTGATGTAGATGTCCGTATCGCCGTCGTTGTCGAAGTCCGCGGCCGCCACCCCGAGCCCATACAGCTCGATCGCCAGCCCGGAGGTCTTCGTGATCTCGGTGAACGTGCCATTCCCGTTGTTCCTGTAGAGCGCAAGCGTGCCCGGCTGGCGTTTGGCGCCGGGCCAGTCCATCGACTGCACCAGCAGGACGTCCTGCCATCCGTCGCCGTCCACGTCCAGAAAGGCCCCGCCTGCCCCCATGGTCTCAGGCATGTACTTCCTGCCCGTGGCGCCGCTGTTGTGGCGGAAGCGAATACCGGCGGCCGCCGTGACATCCTCGAACGCTATGGACAAGGGCGCTGTCGCTCCACCCCCGCCGGGCTTCTGACTCCCTGCCGCAAGCCCTTCGAAAGACGAGCCAGCTCCGCTCAACGTCAGGAAAGCGGGCAGTGCGGCGGCAAGAACCGAGTATTTGGGCGTGTGCATCGTGGTGTACTTCACTCCCGGGGGAGCAGGGGGCGTCAGCGGCTGCCGGGGTCCGCGCCGCCCTTCCGGGGCGGGGAGGGAGGTCGGATCGGCTGCACTGACGGAGGCGGCGGATTCTTCTGGCCCGGGCCAAGCGGCTCGAGCGGCTGGGGGAACGGAGCCGCATCGCCAGGTAGCGGAGGCGCACCCTGATCCGGATCCTGCCCGATGCGAGGCAACTCACGTGGCAGTTCGACCGGCACCTCCGCCCCGCGGGTGCCCCCCTGATCGCGCCCCATCCGGAAGGGCTGCAGGTCTCCCTCGCTCAGATCCAGTATGCGGACGATGTGGGGGGTGAGGGTCAGCACGATATCGGACTGGAGCGTCTGCTTGCGGTTGCTGGCGAAGAAGCGCCCGATGAGCGGCAGGTCGCTGAGCCCCGGCAACCCGGCGAGCGACGTCCGCTCTTCGTCGCGGATCAGCCCGGCCAGCATGTTCGTCTCGCCGTCCTTCAGCCGTATCGTCGTACTGATCTCACGATTGCCGAAGGTCGGCAGCCCGTTGAGCGAGCCCGAGATGTTGCTCAACGTGATCTTCAGCGCCAGCGACACCTCGTCATTGTGGTGCGTGCGGGGCGTGATGTCGATGTTCACGCCGATGTTCTCGTAGACGAAAGAGGTGATCGGCTGCTGGTTGATTCCGCCGGTGGCAATCGGCGCGAAGGTCGTGACGGGCACCGGTACCCGCTCGCCGAATCGAGCCTGCGCAGGCATGCCTTCGGAGGTGCGCAGCTGGGGGTTGGCGAGCGTGCGTGTGGCGGCGTCGTTCTTCAGCAGGCGGTAGTACAGACCGGGCACGCCTGTGACGAAGACGTCCGACTGCGTCAGGCTGCGCAGGGTCTGCACCGTCAGGTCGTCCCGGTTCACGTCGAGGCTGCCGCTGATGCCCGCCGAGCCGGGTGAAGCGATCTGCAGACCGTACTCCCGGAGCCGCGTCCGATCCACCTCGAGGAGCTCGACGTTGATGATGACTTCCGGGCGCGCCTTGTCGATCGCGGCAATAAGGCGTCCCGCCGCCGCGACCCGTTCGGGGGTGTCCTTGACCGATACGGCGTTGACGTTGCTCATCGGCGAGATCTGCCGCACGTCGAGCACGATCCGGAGCAGATCGACCGCTTCCTTCATTTCCGCATTGCTGAGGAAGAAGACCTGCACGATCTGTTCTTCATACTCCCGCCGCTTGGCGGCCGTGTCGGGTACGATCGTGACGGTGCGCTGCGCCGTCACCCGGTAGAAGGTCCGTGTGGTGGCGGTCAGGGAGGCGAGTGCGTCGGCAAGCGTCGTGTTCCGCAGATCGACGGTGATGCGCTCGTCGCGGTAGCCGGGGTCGAACAGCACATTCAGGTCGGCCCATTTGGCGATCGCGAGAAAGACGATGCGGCTGCTGGCGTCCCGGAACGTCATGGAGTCGGGGAGCGTCGTGCCGGCCGGGAGGGCGAGGCCGGGGGGCGCGGCGTCACGCGACCGCTCGATGAGTGCCTCGAGCTCCGTCTGCCCTTCACGCGAGACCGCGATCCTCGTGCGGAGCCGCGCGCGTGCTTCACGCAGGGCTGCGTCCGCCGTGGCATCGCTCGGGTTGAGCTCCGTGGCGAGCTGCAGCTCGATCGCGGCTTCCTCGTAACGCTCGGCGGCCGCCAGCCGGCGCCCGCGCAGGTAGTGTTCCTGTGCGGCACGCAGCCTGACTCGTTCGAGGGATTCGCGTGCGTGGCGATCCTCAGGGTTCGCTCGTACGGCCTTGGTGTACTCGACGACGGCCCGGTCGAAATCCGCGCTCCGCTCGGCGCGGGCTCCCGCGCGAATTCCTCCGCTGCTCGCACACCCGCTCGCGATCAGCGCCAGCAGGAGGAGGGCGGTCTTGCGGCGCGAGGGGCGGCGCTCGGGAACTCTGGTCACTGGGTGATGACTTCGGTACCGCGCGGAATGCTGAACTGGAACATCTTATCGGCCAGTCCGGTATTCTCCTTGAACCCCGAAAAGGCAAAGGACGACCGGCCGCCCTGTGCGTCCCCGGCGGTGAGCGTGCGAATCTGCAGCGTGTCCCGGTCGATGCCGACCTCCAGCCAGTCGTATTCGGCCTGGCGGTTGTGCGGCTCGAGCCGCAGCAGGTACTCGTCCCCCTGCCCTCCATCCGCGTAGCGGATCTTGAAGTCACGGGTCACGTTGCCCCGCCCCATCAGGAACAGCACGGCGCTCGTCGCTTCGTCTTCAGGAGGCACGGGAGTCTGCATCACCTGCTTGTCGTCAGGAAAATACATGTTCATCGTCTTGCCGTCCGAAATGAAGAGCTTCTTCTGGGGGGACGTGTAGTCCCACCGCATCTTCCCAGGCTTCTTGATGGCTACCGTGCCGCTCTCGACCGCTTTCCGGCGGAGCACGCCTCCCTCGTACGTCTGCGTAAAGGAAGCTGAAAAATCCTTGATGCGGTCGTAGCGCCGCTGCAGCTCGGCAGCGACATCCGCCGCCGGCGGGCGCACGTCAGGAGCGGAGACGTCCTGGTCGGGGGAGACTCCCAGCAGCACGCCGCCCGCGCCGCAGAAGAGGGCGGACACGGCGAGCAGGAGGATGCGCGGCACGGAACTCGGGCGCTTCATAAGTAGCCTGCGTTCGTCGCTGGGCAGGGCTGGTCAGGCCAGTGTACCACTACCGCTTCGCCGTTCTCTTCGCCGCGATGAACGCCCGCACCTCACTAGTGGGCCTGGTGTTCAGCACGTGGCGGGGCTCGACCCACCCGCGCCGGGCGGTGCCGATCCCCATGCGCATCTGCCTGTCGAGCAGCCTCGCCCGGTGGCAGTCGCTGTCGATCGTGACGGTGACCCCCGCCGCTATCGCTTCGCGCGCATGCGCGCCGTCGAGGTCGAGGTGCCCGGGGGCGCCGTCGATCTCCAGCGCGGTGCCCGTGCGGGCGGCTGCCGCGTAGATGGCAGGGAAATCCATGTCGTACCCCGTGTCGCGTCCCACCAGCTGGTTGAGCGGATGGGTGATGACGTTCACCAGCGGATGCGCGATGGCGCCCAGGAGCCGGCACGTGAGGGTTGCCGGATCGTGTCCCGCCCGGTCGTGCAGCGAAGCGAGCACGATGTCGAGCGTCTCGAGGACCGAGTCGGGGAAGTCCAGCAGACCATCCGGCATGATGTCGACTTCGATGCCGTGGAGGATCACCATGTCCGGGAAGCGCTCGCGCAGCGCCGCCACCTCGTCTGCCTGCCGCGCCAGTGCGGCGGGGGAAACCGTCCGTGCGGCGGCGGAACGCTCCGAGTGATCGGTGATGGCGATGTACTCGTAGCCCAGACCGGCGGCCGTGGCTACCACGTGCGCCAGAGGATCCCCCCCGTCGCTGTAGGTGCTGTGCATGTGAAAATCACCGCGGATGTGTGCGCGTTCGACCATTCGCGGCAGCGTCCCGGCAGCAGCCGCCTCCAGCTCGCCGGTGTCGTGGCGCAGCTCGGGCGGTATCCACGGCAGGCCCGCCCGCGAGTAGACATCCTCCTCACGTGCGCACCCGCTGATTCCCTGCGCCCGTGCCTGCAGCGCCGTTACGTGCGGCCGGGCCCCTGTCGTCGTGACGAGAAGCGTGCCGAATTCGGGCAGTGAGCCCACCCGCACGTCGATTTCAGCGCCCTGGTATGCGAGGAGCGCGCGATCCGCACTCCGGTGCAGAGCTCCCTGCCAGGTCGACAAGGCACAGATGGCCTCCAACGCGGCGGCCGGCTCGGGAGCGCCCACTGCCAGGACGAGGGCGTCCACCAGAGGTTCGAATCGGCGGACATCCCCGACGGGGCACACGTGCAGAGCCTCTGGGCAGGATGCCCGGATCATCTGTGTGACGCCCTCCACGAGGTCCAGGGCTCGCCCCAGAGGCACGCGCGTCTCGTCGCGCGCGATGACTTCAGCGCCGGTTTGCAGGCCCGTTGCCGGGACGTGTGGGTGGTGGGGCAGCCGGGCTTCGGAGAGCGCGGCGTTCAGGTCGGCAACTGTGACGACCCCGTGACGCGCCAGCCAGAGGGCGCCAGCCGAATCAAGGGCACCAGTTTCAAGGAGTCGCCGAATGAGCCGGGGCAGCTCCGACCGGGCGCGAAGCACAACCGCGTCCGACCCCTCCAGCAGGAAATCCCGGAGCCGGTCGTCGTCTTCTCCGGCCTCCCGGCCGGCGGCAAGTTGCCGCCAGTCGTCCGCTTCGCGCGAGGCGCCGCGAATGTCGGCATAATCGGCGAGCTGCCGAAGAGCGTCCGGCAGAGAGCCCGCGCTCACCGGGATAGGCCGGTACGGGACCGCCCCTGTGCCAGATCCTGTGACGCGCGCATCCTGTCTATTGTCAGCAGCGGGATCGCAGGGTGTCAATGGACGTGGATCGCCGATGCTCCGGAGTGCTCAGCCGCCCGGCTGTGTCATATCAACACTTACCGCTGCGGGCGCATTGCCCTTGACGGTCACCGTCACCCGGCGCTCACCGAGCTGCGGGT
>Ga0183260_10002785_pt1 | contig 14341 bp, 16 predicted proteins | sample AntDrymUQ4972206_2_FD_129768 | JGI IMG/M metagenome (GOLD analysis project Ga0183260, IMG submission 129768) | Polar desert sand microbial communities from Dry Valleys, Antarctica - metaG UQ497 (22.06) (version 2) (version 2) | ecosystem: Environmental > Terrestrial > Soil > Desert | place... | reverse complement strand
AGCGGGCAGCGGTTGGCCTCGGCCAAAATGCGAATGCATTTGGCCGATAAGCGCCTTGGAGTAGTGCAGCGCGGGCCTGTCAAGGGTCACCGAAGGTGACGAGCGAAGCGAGCTTGCCCTTGACAGGCTCGCACTGCACTGCTATCCGGTGGTCCACTTTTCCCGAGTAACCCCGGGTCAATTCTCGCAAGCGCTGAAGGCCAGACGGAGTGATGGCCGTAGGCGACGCCGGCAGCGCCGGCGAAGAGCGTCCAGTATGCGCGCTGGCGCACGTGATTGTCGGACGAGAACCCATTCTCGCGGACGCCGCGAACGAAGCCGATCGGGTGATCCTCGTAGAGCGGCTCCCCCTCGACCACCGGCTTCACGGGCGTACGCTCGTAGTCCGCCGCGATCTTCTCCCAGGGCTTCGACGTGGCTGCCGGCCCGTGCCCCGTCTGCTGCATGTTGAAGGAGAGCCACGGGTCGTTGTGAAACCAGGTGGACGAAGTCTGACTCCCGCTCGGGTGATACGTCATCAGCACGGATTCGTAGTCCTCCCGCCCCGTGACGCCGATCGCGATCCCTTTCGCCATCGCCCGCCACACGTCCTCGAAGCCGTCACCGCGGCGATCGCCGCCGATGACCCAGATGATTCCCTTCTTGCCATACCGGCGCCGAGAAACTCGCCGTAGGGCTGCGCATTCTCGACGGTAATCACCTTCTCGTCCCGGGGGTTGACACCGAGCCATCGCGCCCACGTCGGAAGGAACGCCACGTACATCCCGAGGCGGTTCGCCTCATCCACGACGTAGTCCACATGGTCCCAGTAGTCGTATTCCTGCGAGTTGCCAGGATCCGCCCCTGGAGTGACCGCCGCGCGGGCGGGATCCTTGTCGATGAGGGGAAGGTCGCCGTACGCGTTCGGCTCGCTGATCCCGTCCACCTCCGCCAGCGCGACGGCCTGGATGGCCGTGAAGTTCTGCCGGGCCCGGAGTTCGAGGTAGGCGCGTACCTGCTCGCGGGTCGGACGATGGAAGAGTTCCCAGGCGGTGTCGGAGAGATACAGAAACGGCGTGCCATCCTCGCGAACCAGATAGCGCCGGTCCGGGTGCACCTTCAGCCGTGGCAACGTGCCCTGCGTCCCTGCCTGCACAGCGGAACCGGCGGGGGGACGGGCGGTGCCCGGTTGAGCCGCGATGTCCGCCGTACACGCAAGCAGCAGAGCAGCTGTGAGAATCCTGGCCTGTCGCATCTTCACTCCTGTCGGCATTCCGGGTCCGCACCACGTCATGCCACCGTGTCAATTACCATCATGCGCGCCGTTGACGAGACGATTCCTTCGACGCGCGGGCCCCTGGGAGTACTGAATCAGCCGATACAGGGATTGGATGTCGTCAGGGTCACCGCCGGGTCCGTGCTGACCAGCACGGACCCCGCCTTCGTCATGTCAGAACTGAATCCGCAGCGAGGCCTGCATCTGGCGCGGCGGCCGGGTGGAGGTGACGCGGCCGAAGTTCGCGTTGATCTGCTCGCCGGCGGGATTGAAGCGCGCGGTCGTATCCACGCCGGCAAACTGCGTGTGGTTGAACACGTTGTACGCCTCCCACCGGAACTGCAGCTGACGCCCCCTGCCGCCCCACGGGATGTTCTTGAAGAGGGCCATGTCCCAGTTGTGAATGCCGGGATTGCGGAACACCACCTTGCCGGCGTTGCCGAACTCCCCGCGCGCCGGGCGCGCGACGAAGTCCGGCGCCACCCACTGCAGCGTGTTGCGGTCCTTCACGTAGCGCACCGGCCCCGTGACGTTCACGCGCGTCCCGTCGCCACCTCCCGAGAAGTCGAAATTGTCGGAGGTCGCGAGATTGAGGCCTGTCGGCGTGCCGCTCGCCAGCGTACCGATCCCCGAGATCTGCCAGTTGTCGAGCACCGCGGCGACGATGCGACTCCTGATGACGCGGCTGGCGCGTGGAAGGTCCCAGATGAAGTTGGCGACGGCCACATGGGTCTGATCGAAGCCCGCCGGCCCGTACAGCCACTCGCGGTCAGGCTGATACGTGGGCAGCTGACCGGCATCGCCACTTGTGTAGTCCTGTGCCTTCGACAGGGTGTAGGAGATGCCGAACTGCACGCCCGCCGCGAACCGCCGGTTGAGCGACGCCTGGAGCGCGTTGTAGTCGGAAATGCCGGAGTACTCGCGATAGTTGAGGTTGCTGAGCCCCGGGTACTGCCGGAAGAAATTGTCCGGGAGGGGCGTCGCGGGGTTCGCCGGGTCGGCGTTCTGCGGCAGGAACCGCGCCCCGTACGGCACGAGGTTGAGATTGCGCTGCTGGCTCAGATTGCGGCCGACATTGCCCACGTATGCCAGATCGAGCAGCATGCCGGCCCCGAGGTCGCGCTGGACCCCGATGGTCCACGAGTAGATGGTGGGGATCTTCTCATCGTGCTCGAACGAGGTGACGCTGTTCGGGAACAACACCCCGGACGAATTGAGAAGTGTCGAGGGTGCCGTAGAAAATCTGCGGCCGGAACTGATTCGGCGGGTTGTTGTTCGCGGGCCCCGCAATGAGCCCTGACGAGGGGATCATGTTCTTCGTCACCGCAAAGCCGCCCCGCACGGCCGTGCTCGTGTTGCCGAAGACGTCCCAGGCGAATCCCATACGGGGGCCGAGCTGAATCGGCTGCTGCCGCGTGAAGCCGTTCGTGTAGCCGGGATCCCGCGCGGTCACCATGCCGTTGGTCACCTCGCCGGTGCCTGGCACGTACGCGCCGATGAGGACCGCGGGTCCAATCTCGCCGGTGACCGGGTTGCGCGAGGCCCGCTGGCCCGCGGCATTCCGCACGGACTCGTAGAGCAGCGGCGCCCGAGCGGGATCGTACGCGTTGAAGACGAAGGCGGCCGCGTCGCCGTCGGGGAACCTGTACGGCGTCGCGCGGGAGAAGCGCATGCCGTAGTCGAACGTCAGCCGGCGATGGGCCCTCCAGTTGTCCTGCGCGAACCACTCGAAGAGGTCGATGACGTTACGCGCCGTCGTACGGTTGCTGCCTTCGGTGTACGACTGGAACACTCCGAGCGCCGCGTTCGCGTACGCATTTCCCGTATTGAGCGGATTGTTCGCGTCCGCGGAGAACGCGAAGTTGCCGCCAAAGAGCGTGCGGGGACCTTCCGAGGCGTAGTTCCGTTCGAAATAGAAGCCGAACTTCATCGCGTGGGTGCCCCGCGTCACCGAGAGGTTGTTCAGCACGATGTACCGCTCGTCGCCGGCGTCGATGGGCAGCCGGTCGTCGTAGGCGATGTTGGCCGCGTTCGGAATCCCGCCGAAGCTGGCCTGCGGGATGATGCGAAGAGGGTTCCCTGACGGATAGAGCTGGCCCAGCCCGCCGAGGCCGACCATGTCCCGGGTGACCGGGTCGAAATTGGTCGGGGAGGTTGCCGCTCCGATCTCGCCGAGCACCCGGTAGCTGGTGTTGAACTCGTTCACGACCGTGGGGGAGAACACGCGCGTGTACGACATCATCACCGAGTCTTCGGTGAAGAGGTAGTGATGATGGAGCTGGTCCCAGTTGGAGTTGAACGCGGCCAGCCCTTCGTAGCCACGCCGGTCGGCCCACCACGTCCGCCCGCGGAACGAAATGCGATCCCTGTCGGTAGGCGTGTAATCGAGCTTCAGCATGTTCTGCCGCTTCGGATGTTCCGTGATCTCCTGAAAGACGTAGTTGTAGTTGCCGCCGGACAAGGCGTTGTCGAAGAAGTTCGGGGCCGGAAACAGGTTGAGGACCGCGAGCCCGTTCTGGCTCAGCATGTTCGCCGGGATGGTCCGGTTCGGGAAGCAGCCTGCCTGACTGGCCGCGGTGCACGGGAGCCCGGTCGACGGATCGCGGACGAACACCGGCTGGTTGTTGATCCGGCTCTGCGAGAAGTCCCCCTGCCGCTCGAGCTGTGTCGGGACGGTGACCGTCCGGGGGTTGCGCGGTTCGCGGATTCGCCAGTCTTCACGTGAGTAGAAGAAGAACAGCTTGTCGCGGTTGGCGTTGAAGCGGTTCGGAACGTAGACGGGCCCGCCGAGCGTCCCGCCGAGCGTGTCGTACCGGTACAACGGCTTGGATTGCCCCCGCACGTTGTTGAAGAAGTCGTTCGCGTTGAGCTGCTCGTGGCGCTTGAACCAGTAGGCGCTCCCACGGAACTCGCGGGTCCCTGATTTCGACACGATGTTGACGAACGCACCGGCATTGCGGCCGTACTCGGCCTGGTAGTTGTTGAGCAGCACCCGCACCTCGGCGATGGCATCCATGCTCGTCGCGCCGTTGAAACGGTCGACGAGATCGGCATCGCTGCCCGTCTGCCCGTCCAGGGTGAAGGTGTTCATCCGGTTCCGGGTGCCGGAGATGTTGGGCGTCGCGGTGCCGAAGGTGTCGCCGAGCGCCGCGTTGTCAGTGCTCGCGCTCACCCCGGGCATCACGCGCAGCAGCGCCACGATGTCGCGCCCTTTCGATCCCAGCTGTTCGATCTGCCGCGAGGAGAGCAGCCCCGAATTCTCCGAGCTCGATGTCTGGACGTGGACCGTGTCGGCGCGAACGGACACTGATTCGGCCACCGAGGCGACCTCCAGCAGGATATTGCCGAGGGCCCGGCGCTCCGTGGCCGTGAGGATGACGCCCGTCCGCTCGGTGGGCCTGAATCCGTCGAGCTCCACGCGCACGGCGTAGGTTCCCGGCACGAGCGTCGGAAAGACGAAGTCGCCGGTATTGCTGGCGTTCATGACGCGCGTGTCGCCGGTGCCTTCATTGCGCAGCGTGACGGTCGCGCCCACGACGACCTGACCGGATGAGTCGACCACGGACCCGCCGATCTGCCCGGTGGTCGTTTGTGCGGTGGCCACACCTGCGACCGCAAGCAGCAGCAGCGCGGTCCGGCCGACCGAGGCCAGACAGCTGGATATCAAACCCGACGCCACGATGTTCCTTGGACGCATGACACCTCCCGTGGGTGAAGCAGCCGGTCTGCCGCCCCCCGATGTGCGGCGGATTCTGGCAGGATGGTTTCAGCGCGTCTAGGATGATCCTCTTGAGCATTTGGACGAATACGGCCGCAGGGGGCGGCCGGGGCGTGCGCGAGGGGACGATGGTCTCCTGTCGCGGCGCCGGTTCGGGGCATTCGGAAAAAGGGTCAGCGCGCGACGGTGTCACGTCGCCCGTACTCCAGGACACCCACTCCGCGGGAGGACGCCGCGGGTGCGCGGATGGCGCCCGGCCGTGCCCTCGATCGCGCGGCCAACGAGACACGCCTATCGCGGTGTGGCGCGGCGGCCAGCGGTGTGAGTTCATAGTAGGATGGGCGCCCGTGTCGCGCCAGATGAGGACACCGCGGGGCCCCTGGGCCGAACTGGTCGCCGCCTGCGCCGGCCTGCCGTTCGAGCCGCACGACATCGCCGCCCAGCTCGATGCGCGGGGACGCTACAATGTGCCGCTCGACTCGGAGTTCGCCTTCACGATCAAGCTGTTTCACTACACCTCACAGCACCACACGCGCGGCCCCACATGGCACGAACGTCTCGAGCTGTTCGTGCCTCTCGACGGCCGGACGGTGTTCCGCATGGGGGATGCAACGGTCGATCTCGGCGCGGGCGACCTCCTCGTGGTCGACAACCTGACGCTGCACCACGTCGTCGACTTCGCGGGGTTCGACGTCCGGGTAATCGTCATAAGCTTCAGGCCGGAGTTCGTCTACAGCCTCGGGTCGCCTTCGTACGACTACGCGTTCCTGCTGCCGTTCTACTTGCGCCCGGACCGGCGGCCGCGCGTGCTGCCCCTCCCGGAGGAACCTGGCGCCTGTGCGGCGCTGCACCGGCTGATCGAGTGCCGTTTCAACGAGCCGGACGGTCCCGTGCAGCGCGCCGGGTGCAAGGCGTTCCTGCTGCAGGTGCTGTTCGAGCTGGCGCGCCGCTTTCCAGTGTCGGAGCGCATGCACTGGGAGTTCCTCCGCCAGCAGCAGCGGTCCGTGCAGCTGAAGGCCGTCTTCGACCATGTCCGCGAGCATTATGCCGAACGGCTCGCTGTCGCGGATGCCGCCGCGATGGTCGGCATGAGCCCGCCGCAATTCATGAAGGTCTTCAAGAGGGTTGCCGGGATGACCCTCGTCGCGTACGTCAACCATTTTCGGCTGGCGAGCGGCGCCCGGCTCCTGCGCGAAACCAACCTGGCGATCGCGGAAATCGCGACCGAGGTCGGGTTCTCCGATCAGAGCTACTTCGACAAGCGGTTCAAACGGGCGTTCGGCCGCACACCGAAGGAATTCCGCCTGGGCCTGCCTGGTAAAAATTCTCCCAGTTGTTGACGCAACCTTACTAGCGGCAGCGGTTCTGGATGCGGTACCGTGTCGTGTCTGCGCGGCCGACGTAGAGTGTCTCGTTCGATGCCGCCGCCGGGCGATGACTGCGGGCGATCGGCAGTGCTCGTGTTGAAGAACCGGGAAACGGGTGTCCGGCGCCGCAATCAGACAGCCCCCTGCGTCTCATCAGGAACATCGATGTCTACTCGAATTGCACTGATAGGTGCCGGCGGCAAGATGGGCTGCCGGGTGACGGACAACTTTCTCAAGTCCTCGTATGTCGTGGACTACATCGAGGTGTCGGTCCAGGGCATAGAGAACCTCAGGTCGCGTGGCGTCCAGGTGGTCGCCGAAGATCCCGCGGTCGGCGCCGCCGACGTGGTGATCCTGGCCGTGCCGGACGTCCTCATGGGCGAGATCGCCGCGAGGGTCATCCCGCCGATGCGTGCGGGCGCCCTCCTCATGACGCTCGATCCCGCGGCTCCGCTCGACGGGCAGCTTCCGCTGACCGGGAGCATCGGCTGCGTCGTGGCGCACCCCTGCCATCCGTCGGTGTTCAACTGGGAACCGACCGAGACGGCGTTCCGGGACTTCTACGGCGGCATTTCCGCCAGGCAGGCGGTCGTCTGTGCGCTGATGCAGGGCAGCGAAGCGCAGTACGACCTCGGCGTCGAGATCGCATCCGCCATGTTCGCGCCGGTGAGCCGCGTCCACCGTGTGACGCTCGAGCAGATGGCGATGCTCGAGCCGGCGCTCGTCGAGACCCTCGCGCAGACGTGCATGGAAGCCGTCAAGGAGGGGCACGACCGGCTCGTTGAGGCGGGCGTCCCGGCTGCCGCCGTGCGCGACTTCGTCCTGGGCCACCTGCGGATTCAGATCGCCGTGCTGTTCGGCGAGGTGAACGGCACGTTCTCCGACGCCGCGTACAAGATCAGCCGCCGCGCCAAAGCCGTCATCTTCAAGGACAACTGGCAGCGCATCTTCGAGGCGTCGGACATTCGCGAACAGGTCCGCGATATCACGATCCGCGACGTCACGCCTCGATGAGGGCCGTCCCGGAGCAGACGCGGTCCGCCGCCGGCCGGATGTCCGCGGGCGCCCGCTCCGTTCGCGTTCGGGTGGGCGTCGGCCACGCGCAGCCCCCGTTTAACGGGCATGCGCTGCTCGCGTTCGCCCGACATCACGCTGTGCCACACCCCAAGGGGGCGTCGCTGTCGGACGGCATGCCGAGCAGCACGCCTTCCACACGCACCACCCGCGAAGGCTGCAGGTGGATATCGTACTCCCCCGGCTGGCGAAACCTTCCCCGGCCGGGAATGGTCGACGCGCGCAGCGTCCGCACGTGAACGTTCATCGCCGGCTCGCCGCGCTCGTCGATGACCATGCCCATAATCACCCCTCCCCGTGGAAGCTGCAGGGCAACGCTGCGCGCTTCTCCGTCCCCGAGCCGAAGCGGCCGCCCGGTGGGAGCGTTTGCTGCCGCGCCTCGGTCAGCACGATCGAGGCGCACGCGAGGAGTGTGACCACTGAAATCAGGCGTGGCATGTGCACGGCGCGATCTCCAGGCGTCTTCTGGACGTGTCCAGGTTAAGTCCCGTGCCGGTATACCGCAGACGCGTGCTACGCTCAAGCTTTTTGGGGGAACAGCACCAGTGCCGCGAGATCTGTCGCTCGGCGTGAATAGACGAGCGTTCCTGCAGGTCGCGGGTGGCGGGCTGGCGGCGGTGCTTTCGAGCACAGCGTCGAGCGCCAGACGTCGCTTGGCTATTCCGTCCGTAGACGAGGTGACGCTGCAGGTTGTGGTTGACGCGGCAACGTTTGGACCGTTCCTGCCAGACCAGAAGTTACCTGGCCTTCGCGTAGAGCGGACCGGGGGCGGCGGTGCGGCCCGCATGTCCCGCCAGTCGCTGATGGCCGAGTTCGGGCTTTCGCTTCTGGCGCGGTCGCGACGTGGCTCGGAAACGCGGCAGGTGATGGTCGATTTCGGCTATAGCCCCGAAGTACTCTCCAACAACATCGCGCGACTCGGCATAGACCCGGACGGCATAGATGCCGCTGTGCTCAGCCACGGCCACCTCGATCACTATGGCGGCTTTGCTGGCTTGTTCAGGGGCAAGGCGGCCAAGGGTCGAAAGCTGCCGCTCATTGTGGGCGGCGAAGAGACGTTCTGCGAGCGTGTAGCAATGATTGGTAACCCGCCACCGATCATGGGCACGCTGGACCGGGCGGAACTGGCGCGGGCAGGGTTGCAAACACGGATCGCGCCAGACCCGCTCGTGCTCGAAGGCCATGCGTTCACGACGGGCGTGATCCCGCTGGAAAGCTTTGAGCGCGCGGCGATCCCAACGCAGATGCGCCCCGGGGTCGGATGCGACCTGTCCGGGCTCTCCCCAGGCAAGCGAGGCGCAGCTCAACTCTTGGACGACGGGGAGCATGAGCTTGCGACCTGCTACGCCGTCGAGAATCTCGGGTTGGTGGTGATCGCGTCGTGCAGCCATCGCGGCGTGCTGAACTCTGTTCGGCAGGCGCAGGCAGTCTCCGGGATCAGTAAGGTACATGCCGTGGTCGGCGGATTTCATCTGGTGCGGCCGAGGACCGAGGACGAGGCGCGCCGGACCGTCGCCGAGTTTGCGCAGATCAACCCGACCTACATCGTCCCGATGCATTGCACGGGCGAGGTGTTCATTGCCGAGGCGCTCCGACGGATGCCGGAAAAAGTGATCCGACCCTACGTCGGGAACAAGCTCGTGTTCGGCGCAGCCTGAAGCGACCGATGGAGCAACGCTGCCGATCAGCGTCCGCTGCCGGGGTGCTCGGAACGATGATGGCGCGCGATCGCAGGGGCTGTCGTAAGCGACAGTAGAATATGACCGTGCCAACAGGTAAGCCGCGCACGGCCAGCGCAAACGACAGCCCTGATCTTACGCCCGAACAGCAGAAGTGAGTACGCCACTCAGAAGCGCTCTGGCGGAAACCGCACCGCGTCGCTGCTGCGCACCCCGAGCACGATCCGTCCGACGTCTATCACGCCCTCCGCGCGCTCGAGCGGACCCCGACCGAGCGCCTGCGCGCCGGACTGCAACGTGGAAGACTTCGCACTGACTCCCGCTGAACGGAGATTGTTCGAGGCCTTCGAGGAACGAGGGGTGCGATTCCTCGCCATCGGGCTCTGCGCAGCCGTACTGGAGGGAGCGCCGGTCGCGACTCAGTACATCCATCTCTGGCTCGAGAGGATTGACGAGCGAGTCGCTCAAGCAGCCGTCGATGCAAAGGGATTCTGGATTTCGGGTTTCGGCCTGCAGCCTCCAGCATTCGGCGGAGCGGACCTCGACCGGATCGACGTCGTCCTGACTGCCCATGGCCTGAATGACTTTGCTACTGAATACGAGGGCTCCGTTGTCCGCGAGGTCGACGGAATCCCGCTTCACGTTCTGCCACTGAAACGTGTCATAGCAAGTAAACGAGCCACCAGACGCCCCAAGGACCTCGCCGCGCTTCCGGCGCTTGAAGCAACTGTCGCAGCCCGGGCCGAATCGAACGAAGCCTGACAAGCGGTCGTCCCCGTACGGATGCGATTCGCCGCGACCGCGCAGCCGACTGCCCCGAGCGCGTAGAGGTCGCTCCGCGGATCGCCCGACTCGGGCGATGTCAGCGACTCCGGCGACAGGTACAACGGTGTTCCAGTCATTACGCCGGGCATCGACATCGTCAGCCGTGGATCGTCGGTCACGATCGGCTTCACCAGACCGAAGTCCACCACTTTGGCGACGTCCGGCTCGCCGCCGCGTTCGGTGAGAATGATGTTCGCCGGCTTGATGTCGCGGTGCACGAGACCGCGCTCGTGCGCTTCGGCGAGCGCCCCGCACACCTGGTCGAGGATCGCGAGGACCCGTCCGGCGGGCTGCGCTCCGTAGGTTCGGACGAGATCCTCGAGGTTGATCCCATCGAGGTACTCCATCGCGTAGTAGAAGACGCCCTCGGGCGTACGGCCGTAGTCGTAGATGGCGACAGTGTTGGGGTGACTGAGCTGCGCCGTCATCTGCACTTCCCTCTCGAACCGCGCGATGCTCGCTTCTCCCGCGCGATCCGGCGGCAGCAGCTTGATCGCGGTCGGCCGCCGGAGCATGGCGTGACTGGCGCGGTAGACGATGCCCATGCCGCCAGCGCCGATCTTCCGCTCGAGCGTGTATTGCCCGAGGCGCCGCACACGGGCGGCCTCCACTCGCCCGGCATCCACCTCTCTCGTGCCAGCGGGTTGGCAGCCGGCCGCGCTTCAGACGGAGTTTGGCAGCAGCGTCCGAAGTCGGCCTCTCCGCCCGCCGGAACGGGACCTTACGCGGAGGCCAGAACGCTGTCGATCTGCCCCATGGCGGCCTTCATGCCCTCTTCCATGCCCATCTCGAGCAATTGCTCGAGTGCTTCAAGCGAGGGGAACGTCGTCACGGTCACCATGCGGGTGCCGTCGCCGTGCGGCTCGAAGGTGAACCGTATCCGCATTGTGGGCATCTCCGGCACGGGCGCGCCGTCGGGGCCGAGCCGTCCAGCACCTCGAACGAGTGAGGCGGATCCACGGCGAGGAACTCGAAGAAGCCGCTCGAGCGGTCGCCGTTCGGGCCGGTCATGTGGTACTCGGAGCGGCCACCCACGACGAAATCGTGCCGCATGAATGTGGCAGGCCACTCCGGCGGCCCCCAGAAACGCTCCAGCTGGCGCGGATCAGCGTAGGCGGCCCAGACGCGGGCCACGGGCGCGGCGAACTGGGCGACGACTCTCATCGTCAGCGCCTCGGGGTCCTTGTGAATCTCGACGACGGGCATGCGGAGCTCCTTGATCTGAAGTGGTTAAAAGTTCTTCCAGGCGACCGACGCGCGCGTGCCAGAGCTGCTCGAACTGCACCAGCAGACGAGTGGCACGGCGCACGGCGTCGAGGTTGCCGGCAACGCGCTGTGCGCGACCGTCTTTCCGTTTGGTTACCAGCTGAGCACGTTCCAGCACGGCCACGTGCTTCTGCACGGCTGCGAACGACATCTCGTATCGCGCCGCCAGCTCGCTGACCGACGCGTCGGCATCCATCACGCGCGCCAGGATGTCGCGCCGCGTGGCATCGGCCAGTGCCCCGAACAACTGGTCCAGGTCGTCGGCCGTGGGTTGCCTACCTACAACCATATGGTTGTAAATGGTAGCACGAGAACTCCTCCTCGTCATCATCATCGCTGCGACGGACTTCCGCTGCGCCGGGCGGGCGGCGCCTTGGCAGAGTTCTCCTTCGGACCGGGCAGCAGCACCTGTCGTAACAGGGCGCTGTACGACACCCACTTCGCCGGGAGTGAAGCGGGGGATTCGTGCGCCAGCTGCAGGAGGCCCCGGTATGCCGCGTAGGCGAAGACGGCGCGCGCGCGCGCCTCGGCCGCGGGAAGCCCGAGCTTCCGATAGCAGTGGTGGAGGTAGTCGATGCGCGCAGTCCCGACACGCACGAGAACCGCCTTCACCAGCGGCTCGTCGGCGGCCTCCGCCAGGGTCGCATACAACGACCGCGCACGTGGCGGTTGCGAGGAGGCGTCGAGGATCAACTCCAGGCGACGGCGGTAGTCGGGGATCGCGTCGAGGGCCTGCATGGCCTCCCCTGTGGCCCGCTGCTCCCATCGGGCGAGCGCCGCCAGCAGCAGCTCCTCGCGTCCCTTGAAGTGCCAGTAGAAGCTCCCCTTCGTCACTCCGAGCCGCGCCGCAAGAGCGCCGACGGTGACGGCACGAAGCCCCGCCTCAGCGATCAGCTGAAGCGCGGCTTCGGCCCAGTCGGCTGCGGTCAGGGTCGGAGTACCGAGTCGAGACGCACCGGTTCGCGTCGAGGCCATGCCACAGTGTCTTCCATACCTCTGGGTATTGACAAGACCGGCACCGTACCATAGGGTATGGAGCGTGGCACACCCCTCCTACGCAACGCTCTCGGCAACCGACCTCGTGGAAGAGTTCTCGGCCATGGCCCGGGACACGGAGATGGTTTTCGGCCGGTACGACGCCACTCAACTGAACTGGCAGCCGCAGGCCGGCAGATGGAGCGTGGCTCAGTGTTTCGATCACCTGCTCAAGACGGCTGACGGGATGTTTCTGACGTTCGACAGGGCACTCGATCCCAATGTCGCGCCGACCGTCTGGCAGCGGCTGCCGATGTGGCCGCGGATGTTGGGGCGGGCGCTCATCACCTCGCAGGCGCCAGGCGGCAAGCGGAAGTACCGTGCGCCCGCGACGGCACAGCCCGCCGCCAGCAGCCTCGATCCGCTGACCGTGGAGCGCTTCATCGCCTGCCAGCACCTGGGGATTGCCCGGCTGCGCGCCCTCGGGGCAGAGGACGCCCGGCGCATCGCGGTGTCACCCTTCGTGGCACAGATCACCTATAGCGTGCTGGACGGCCATCGCTTGATCGCCGCACACCAGCGGCGGCACTTCGACCAGGCCCGGCGTGTCATCGAGCATCCGGCATTCCCGTCGACCTGGCCGGCACCATAGCTCCACCAACGCTGGCGGTGGCCGCCGGTCGGTATCGAGGTATGAGGCCATGTTTCACCTGAATGGTCCTCCCGTTGCCCAGAAAGACCACCACGAAGTCGCCCCCCACCAGGCCGTTGACCCTGATCGGCCGCGTGGTATCCAGCCCACTCGCCCATGCCGATACGTGCCGGCAGCCACGCACGTTGGAAGATGTACTTCGTCCGGTAAGATGCAGCGAGAGCTCGCGCAGCGCCGGGCCGGGAGAAGCGCTCCATGTCAGCCACTCGCGCATCACTCCCACACGCCTTGCGCCAGCTTGGAGTGAGTGCCGGCTGCATGGTGATGGTGCACGCCAGCGTGCGTGCCGTCGGCCCGGTCACCGGGGGTGTCAACGTCATCGTCCAGGCGCTGCAGGACGCGATTGGGCCCGAAGGCACGATCCTGGCCTACGTGGATTTCGAGCCGTTCTTCGAAGAGTCCGACGTCGAGGTGCCGGTGTTCGACAAGCGGATTGCCCATGCCGCCCGGGACCACGGGGTGCTGCACGAGACGCTTCGCACCTGGCCCGGCGCGCTGAGAAGCGATCATCCGGACGCCGGAGTCGTCGCGATCGGACCGCTCGCCGAGTGGCTCACGCGGGAACACCCCTTCAGCTACGGGTATGGTGCGGGTTCGCCGTTCGACCGGGCGCTTCAGTCGGGGGCGCAGGTCCTGATGCTCGGAGCGCCGCTCGACACCGTCACGCTGCTCCATTGCGCCGAACACCAGGCCCGGATCCCCGACAAGCGCATCGTGCACTATCGCCGACTGATGCCGGGAGCCGACGGGCCGGAGTGGGTGGAGTTCGAGGAATTCGACACGTCGAGTCCGGTGAACGATCGACTGCCCGACGACTGCTTCGAGCGGATCACCAGGGCCTACCTCGCCACCGGACGCGGCATGGTCGGTCCGTTTGGCGCTGCGACGGCGACCCTCCTCGACGGGCCGGAGCTGGTCCGGTTTGGCGTCGAGTGGCTGGAGCGCTGGTTCGAGGGGCCACTGTGAGGATACCGCGAATTAATGGAGGAATCTGCCGCGTCGGCCCACCTCCGCGATTCGCGCTACGGTGCATCAAAAGCACTCAAGCGCCATCTCGCCATAGCCCGCGTGCGGGCCAGGGCGGGCGGAGGCGGATGGCGCGCCCGGCAGGACTCGAACCTGCGACCCTCGGCTTAGAAGGCCGGGCGTAATCGCGGCGAAAGGCAGCCGACCCCGGTAGAATGGGGTCGGCTGTCCCGCCTTGTGGCTGTTCTTCGTCATTCGTGGACGGCTGTTCCGGTACTGCTTGCAAGTTCTTGCAAAAGATCAGGACGTGCGGGACGGTCGAGAACACGCCCTAGAAGTCCCGTTTCTCTCTCGTGCAGAGCTGCCATGAGCAAATTGGAATTGCCGATGATCCTCCGTCTTTGGGAATCCATCGGCGGGACGCTGATACCGGAATTCCAAGCAGTGCCCCGCTCGCCGGGGGTCGGGCGGCGGCTCATAGATGCTGTCATCCTCCCCAACGGT
>Ga0183260_10002784_pt1 | contig 14344 bp, 13 predicted proteins | sample AntDrymUQ4972206_2_FD_129768 | JGI IMG/M metagenome (GOLD analysis project Ga0183260, IMG submission 129768) | Polar desert sand microbial communities from Dry Valleys, Antarctica - metaG UQ497 (22.06) (version 2) (version 2) | ecosystem: Environmental > Terrestrial > Soil > Desert | place... | reverse complement strand
GGCCATCCTGGCCGACCAGGTGATGGACGGTCTGCCCGTGCGAACAGACAAGGTCGACGTCTTCGAGGCCCAGCCCGGCCGCGGCAGCTGCGGCGAAGGCCGACGCCGCGAACAACTCGCCGATATGCATGCTCGCCTCGGCCAGCTCGCCCGGACCGACCGCGGCCGCTGGTTCCGACCACGGCCTGATCCACTCACGCAACCCATCCGGCCACGGCTCCGCGCTCCAGCCCAGGAGCGACACCTCGAGCGTTGCCCCGCGCGTGGCGATGTCCACGACACACGCATCCACGGCGTCCACCGACGTGCCACTCATCAATCCGATCACGCGCATGCTCCCTCAGCCCTTCAGCGCGCCCACGCGCACGCCCTCGAGGAAGTGGCGCTGGAAGAGCAGGAACAGGACGATCATCGGCACCGCACCGACGAGCGCGCCGGCCATCTGCAGGCCGATGTTGGTGCTGAACTCCTGCTGCAACAGCGCCACTCCCACGGGCAGCGTCAGCAGGCTCCGATCAGAGAGCACGATGAGCGGCCACAGGAACGCGTTCCAGGCGCCGACGAAGCTGAAGATGCCGACCGTGGCCACCGCCGGCCTGGAGAGCGGCATGACGATGTGGCGGAAGACCTGCCACTCGTTGGCGCCATCGACCCGTGCCGCCTCTTCCAGCTCGCGCGGCAGGGACTGCATGAACTGGCGCATCAGGAAGATGCCGAACACGTCGGCGATGCTTGGCGCGATAACGCCCAGCAGGTTGTTGTTCAGCCCGAGCTCGGTGATGAGGATGAAGCGCGGCACGAGCGTGACGTGGACGGGGATCATCAGGCTGCTCACGATCAGCGTGAAGATCAGCGCCTTGCCCGCGAATCGCTTGCGGGCAAAGGCGTAGCCGGCCATCGAGTCGAAGACGACGTGGCCGACCATGATCGCCGCCGCGATGAGCAGGCTATTGAAGGCCCACAGCATGATCGGCGCCGTCTCGAACAGTGAGCGCAGGTTGTCCAGCGTGGCGTCGGTCGGAAACAGGCTCGGTGGCACGCGGATGGCCGCGGCGCGGGGTGTCAACGCGGTGGCCACCATCCAGTAGAACGGGAAGAGGGCGATCAGCGCGACCGGCACCACGATGATGAGCGAGCTGAAGCGTTCACGGCGTCTCCGCCAACGGCCACCAGCGGCGGGCGGCGCGGCAGCGGCGGGCAGCGCGGCAGCCGGGACGGGCAGTCCCTCGCGCAGGTCGTCGGTGGGCATCTGTGGGCGCGGCTCGCGCGGTGGGCGATCCGACACTTCCGACTCCGTGGCCATCAGTACTCGACATCCGAGCGCAGGGCGCGGAACTGGATGACCGAGATCGTGGCGATGACGGCGAAGAGCAGGAACGCCTGAGCAGAAGCGAGGCCGTACTCGCTGAATCTGAAGCCGGTGCGCCAGATGAGGTAGACGATCGTGTGCGTGGCGTATCCCGGCCCGCCGCCGGTCATGACGTAGACGCGCTCGAAGACTTCGAAGGCGGCGATCGTGTAGATGACGGCCACGTACAGCGTGACCGGCTTGAGTAGCGGCACGGTGATGTATCGGAACTTGGCCAATGCGCCGGCGCCCTCCGATTCAGCCGCCTCGTACAACTCCCGCGGAATCGCCGCCAGCGCCGCCGAGTAGAGCACCACGCCCACCGCCGGGATGGTCAGGACCGACGACAGGATGACCGACCACAACGCGACGTTCGCGCCAAGGAACGGAGACGGATCAGAGATGAAGCCGACCGGACCGGCGCCGAAGAGGCTGAGCAGGTAGTTCGCCAGCCCCCACGGGTTGGCGTTCAGCACCCACTTCCAGACGAGGGCAATGAACACCGCCGAGGTGACCGCGGGTAGGTAGTAGGCAGCTCGGAAGAAGGTCCGCAGCCTCGGTGGCAGCGGGTGGATGAGGGTTGCCAGGATCATTGCCACGAGCACCCAGACAGCGACCGTGAAGATCGAGTAGATGACCGTGTTGAGGGCTGCCTGGTGGAAGATGGGGTCGCGCAATAGGGCGACGTAGTTGTCGAGGCCGATGAACACGCTCTCCCGGAAGCCGAAGTCCTGGAACGAGAGCAGGAACGACCAGCCCAGCGGAATGAAGATGAAGATGATGAAGAAGGCGAGGCTGGGCGCCACGAACAGGTAGCCGGCGCCGTTGTGCCGCCAGAAGCGACGCAGCCGACCGGGCGTGCGGGCAGGCTGCGACGTGGCAATAGCCGTCATCGGATGAGGGGCGGCCGGGGCGGGTCACCGACCCCGGCCGCCATCCAGTTACTCCCCCAGCAGCGGGGTGATGACCGCGCCGGCGTCGTCGAGCGCCTGCTGAGCACTCTTCTGGCCGGAAACGGCAAGTTGGATCTCCGGGTGAATGGCCGCGTCGATCTGCGACCAGTTTTCGACGAGCGGCATGAACCTGACGAACGGAAGCATCTCCTCGAATGCCGCCATCTCGGGCGTCTGCTCGGAGACAGTGATCGACTGGCGGGTGCCTGGGGCGAGATACCAACCGGGTACGTCCTCGGCCACGTCCGCGCTCGTCAGGTAGCGGGCCAGATGGTGGGCCGCCGCCATTCGCTCGGGATCGTCTTTCATGGGCACCGCGTACGTGCCCATGCCGCCGACCGTGACCGGCTCTCCTGTTGCGCCGATGGGCGGCGGCAGGATGGTGAACTCGACCTCGTTCGCCTTGAGGTTGGTGATGCTGCCGCTACCGGCCGTCATGATCGCGAAGCGGCCGTCGATGAAGCCCTGCTCGATGTCGGCCAGGGCCAGCGTGGTGCTGTCGGGCGGCATCGCTCCGGCGGCGAACAGATCAACCAGCGTTTGCAGGCCGTTGACGCCGGCCTCGCTGTTGAGCGTGTACTCGGTGCTACCCTCGTTGAGGACCGTGGCTCCCTGGTTGTACAGCAAAGTCAGCTCGTTGACGCTGGCACTGCCCATGTACGTCGCAAAGCCGAAGACGCCCTCACCGGTCACATCCTGCGCCAGTTGGCTGAACTCCTCGACGGTCCAGTCGCTGGTCGGAACGTCCAATTCGGCGTCGGTGAACAGCTGGTTGTTGACGTAGTAACCGATAGGCGGTACCCACTGTGGCCAGGCGAAATGCTGGCCCTCGAACTCCACGCCTGCGAGCAGGTTGGGGATTATGTCCGCCGTGTCTTCGTCGGTCAGGTAGTCGTCGATGGGTGAAAGGACGCCCTGCGCCGCGTAGCCCGGCAGGCGGTCGGAAGCGATGCGGAAGATGTCGGGTCCGGCTGGAGTCGCGAGCGCCGTTCCGAGCTGCGCCAAGCCCTCGTCGGAGAAGGCGATGCCGGTAACGGTGATGTCGATGCCGGGATACCTAGCCTCGTAGGCGGCGACTGCATCGTCGACGAGCTTCGAAGTGGCCGTCTCGCCGCCCGGCGCGTAGCCCAGGTGCCACCACTCGATCGGCCCCTCGTAGGCCGGACCGGCGGTCCCGGCGGGCTCTGTGCCGGTAGGCTCGCTGGCGACCGGGGCAGTCAGCGTTGGACCAGTGGCCGCCGGCGCGGTGGCTAACGGTCCCGTCGCCGGCCCTCGCGTCGCGCCGGGACCGGCGCAGGCGGCGAGCACCAGCGCCAATGCCATGGCAATGGTGATCAGCTTGCTTCCTCGTCTGTTCATGTGAGTGCCTCCTTGGGCTGCTGGTTGATGTGCTTGTCGTTCAACGTCGTTCGCTCCTCCTCGCTGTTCTCGCGGTCCGGGGCCGGTCCGTCGCGGGCGAGCGCGAGAGCGCCCGCGGCAGGTTCGGCGCTGAGTGCCGTCAGCTGATATCCGCCGCTTGCCGTGAGCGCCTCCGCCAGGCGCCGCAGCAGTGGCGAGCCATCGTGTAGCAGGCCGCCGGCGGCAACGACGCGCGTCTCAGAGTCGCTGACCGGCAGCAACCTCCGGCGGCAGGCCTCGACGGCGGCGGCGAGGTCGATCGCTGCTCGCTCGATGATCGCGGCGGCGACATCGTCGTTCGCCGCCAGCTCGACCACGATCTGCGCCAGGCGGGCGAGGTCCGGCACCGGTGGAGAGGGATAGCAGCGCTCGCGAAGCTCGGTTGGCGTGGGTGCGCCGAGCGCTGCGCCGATCGTCGCCGACAGCCGCGTGGCGGGTCCCCGCCCGTCGGCCGCCTGGGTGACCGCCCGCAGCGCCTGGCGAGCGATGTCATAGCCGCTGCCCTCGTCGCCCAGCAGGTGACCCCAGCCGCCGACGATCACCTCACGGCCGTCCGCGGCCAGGCCATAGACCGACGAGCCGGTTCCGGAGACAACGGCGATGCCGCTGGCCAAGCCGGCCGCGGCGAGGAGGAGGCGCGCGTCGTGCGAGATCACAACATCGGTAACCGGCAGCAGCTCGAGGGCAACTGTGCGCAGCGCCGTGCGCACGCGGGGGGCATCCCCGCCCGCGACGCCGATCCACGCTCGCACCACACGCCTGTCGTCACTTGCGCGCAGAGCCTGGTGCGCAGCGTCCGCCAGCGCAATGCGAAAGGCGTCGAGACCGCCCATGCTGGGGTTGGCCGGCCCAGCCTCGCCGCGGCCGAGCGTCGTCATGCGATCACCAAGCAGACACACCGTCTTGCTGCCCCCGCCGTCGATGCCGAGGTACAGCTCGTCAGCCACCGGTCCGACCCTGCCCACTGCCGCCGATCAGCTCGGACAGCGGCCGCCCGCTGTCAATGAGCCGGCGTGCCTCCGCGGCATCGACGCCACGGACGAGCATCACGATCGCCTGCCGGGCTGACCATTCAGCGGCCGACAGCGCATCCTCGACCGGCTGCCCGGACTGTCCCGTGACCTGCTCGACAATCCGGCGAGCCCGTTGACGCAGCTTCTGGTTCGTGCCCTGCACGCCGACCATCAGGCCACCATGGACCATCCCCAGGCGGACCATGACCGTTGTGGTGATCATGTCGAGGACGAGCTTCTGGGCCGTCCCGGCCTTGAGCCGCGTCGACCCCGCGATCACCTCCGGCCCGACCAGCGGATGAATGGCAATGTCGGCGGCTTCGGCCAGCGGCGACGGGTGGTCGCAACTCAGTCCGACCGTCAACGCGCCCGATCGCCGCGCCTGGCTCAGGGCACCGACCACGAACTGCGTCCGGCCGCTGGCCGAGATGCCGATTACGCCGTCGCGAGCATCGACTGCGACGCGCCGAAGCTCCTCCTCACCAGCCGCGAAGTCGTCCTCCGCGGCCTCCGCGGGGCGGACCATCGCGTCGGCCCCGCCAGCCATTATGCCGACGACGGTGCCCACCGCTATGCCGAACGTCGGTCGCGCCTCGGCGGCCTGCATCAGGGCCAGCCGGCCGCTGGTCCCGGCACCAACGAGGATCAGCCGGCCACTGGCACGGAGTCGCTCGGTGAGTGCATCCACGGCCTGTGCGATGGCGGGAATCTCGCGCCCGACGGCGACCGGCACCCCGGCGTCCTCGTGGTTCATCAGCTCGAGCATCTCGAGCGCGCTCATTTCGTCGAGGGCGCCGATCGCCTCGTTCACGCGCTCGGTCGCCGGCACCGTGTTCACGCCGGAAGCTGCCGTTCGATGTCCATGGGCAGCGAGCCCGGCCAACCGGCGCGGCCGGTCAGAGCGTCGGCGAGCGCGTCGAGAGTTGCCGGAACGTCGGCGTACGCGGCGGCCGCCCCGGTCGTAGATGGCAACGCCGCCAGGTCGTACGGGTTGCGCAGAGAGATGAGCATCGTCGGCTTCCCGACGACCGATATCTGTGCAGCGAGCGCGCGCTCCTCAGGCCAGAGATAGGCGTCGCGGGTGGCGAGAATGACAAACTCTGCCGCGCCGGCGGCCTCCACCGCCGCCTGTGCCGCGACTGTCGCGTCGGTGCTGCTGTCGACGATGACCTCGCGCAGCCGGGGCAGGTATTGCCGCAGAGACGAAGCCAGGGTAGGTGCGCTGCTCAGGCCCTCCTCCACCGGACTGGGCCGGCGGCTGGCGAACTCGATCACGATCACAGAGGTCGACGCACGCAGCGGGAGCAGCTCCGCGCCGCGGATGAGCGTGAGCGACCGACGGGCCACCCCCCGAGCCAGTTCCAGGTGCTCGGTGTTGGGCAGCGGCGAGCGCGTCCGGCCGGTGGCACCCGCGCCGGCCATGAGGCGCCCATCGAGCTCCGCCTGTCGGCGTAGTGCGTCGTCCACGCGCGCGGCGGACAGGGCGCCGTCGGCGATCGCTTCGGCGAGGGCCGTTACGGTCTCGCGCTGGCGTTCGAGGGGCATGACGATGTCGGCGCCGGCCGAGACTGCTCGAACGCACGCGGCGGGAATCGGGTGGCCCTCGGCGAGCGCGCGCATGGACATCGCGTCGGTTACGGTCAGGCCCTTGAAGCCGAGCTCGTCGCGTAGCAACGTGCGCATAACCGGCGCGGACAGCGTGGAGGGCAGGCCATCGGTCAGACCCTCGTACGCCACGTGCGAGGCCATCACGATCTCGACACCCGCCTCGATCGCCGCCCGGAACGGCGGCAGGTCGCTCGCACGCAGCTCCGCGAGGCCGCCTGAGACGACCGGCAGGTCAAAATGCGAGTCAATCGGCGTGCGCCCGTGGCCGGGGAAGTGCTTGGCCGTGGCCGCGATGCCCGCTTCCTTGTAGCCGCGCACGGTCGCCGCACCGAAGCGGGCCACGAGATCGGGAGATGAGCCGAATGAACGCACGCCGACGGACGGGTTGCGCGGGTCGAGTGCGACGTCAAGTACCGGCGCCAGGTTGACGTCGATGCCGAGCGCAGCGAGCTCTTGTCCGGCCGCCAGCGCCACCGCGTGGGCGAGCCGCCCGGATCCGGCGGCCGCGATGGCCATGGCGCTCGGGAAACGAGCCAGCGGTGCGCCGATACGCGCCACGTGTCCGCCCTCGTGATCGATCGCGATGCGCAGCGAGCCTCGACTGCGCGCCTTCAGCTCGGCGGTGAGACGCCTCAGCTGGTCGACGCCGGTGATGTTGGCGGTGAACAGAACGACACCGCTCACGCCGCTTTCGAGCAGGGCGGCTGCTTCATCGTCGACTTCCGTCCCGTTCAGGCGTATCCACACCAGTCTTGCCGCGGCCGACTCGGCTGCCGATGGGTGGACCGGCGTTCGGTCGACGGTTACGTTCACCGGAGCTCCACGTGCAGCTGGAAGCGGTCGCCGCGATAGACGGCGCGGACGAATTCTGCCGGCCGGCCCTGGTCCGTCGACGTCAGCCGATGGATGCGCAACACTGGCACGGCGGGCGGCAGCTCGAGCAGTCGGCGCTCCTCTGCATCCGGCTGCGAGGCCTCGATCGTCTGTTTCGCCGAGCGCAGCCGGATGCCGTAGTGCGTTGCCAGTAGGTCGTACAGCGACGCCGACGACAGGTCCAATCCGAGCAGGCCAGGGCAGATGGCGTGCGGCAGATGCGCAGTCTCGATGGCCAGCGGCCGGTCATCGGCCAACCGAAGTCGCCGCAGGCGAACAATCTCTGCGCCCGGCCGCATGGCCAGGGCTTCGGCCATCTCGAGCGAGGCGGGCAACAACTGCTGCTCGAGGACACGGCTGGCGGGTCGGAAGCCCCGAGACCGGATGTCTTCGGTAAAGCTGGTCAGCCGCTGGAGCGGTTGCTCGATCTTTCGTTCGGCGACGTATGTCCCCTTGCCGGAACGCGTGTACAGCGACCCTTCGCTGGTCATCTCGGTCAGCGCCTGCCGAATCGTCATCCGGCTGGCGCCGAGGGCCACGCTCAGCTCACGCTCAGATGGGATGCGCTGGTGAGGCGCGAGCTCACCCCCGGCAATAGCCGCATCGAGCAGCGCCTTGACCTGCTCGAAGATCGGTGTTGGACCTTGGCGATCGAGTGCCGCGGCTTCTTCGAGGATCCCCAAATGGTCTCCAAAAGCTTGTGGTCAGACTGGTCTAGACCACTCTAGACGTAAGGTCAAGCCGTTTTTCGCGTCACAGACTCGCCGCGCACAAGGTGCCTTCGTCGCCGGCAGTGATGACCAGCGACAGCTGGTGACCCGCGCGGCGGCCAATCAGGCGAGCGTCAGGTGTCGCCACGCCGATAGATCTCGGGATCCCAGCGCTCCATGAGGCGCGCCGGGTCGTGGAGCTCGGTGAACCCGGACTGCTTGTAAAGCCCGTGAGCGTCGCGTGTGGCGAGCATCCAACGGCGCAGTCCCTGGAGTTCCGGGTGCGCGACGACGCACTCCATCAGCCACTTGCCGAGACCCTGCCCGCGGTACGCATCAAGGACGAAGACGTCGCAGATCCACGCGAACGTCGCCTTGTCTGACACGACACGGGTGAAACCGACCTGCTCCTCGCCGCGGTAGACGCCGAAGACGATCGACCCCCCGATCGACCGCCGCACGACATCCATCGGAACGCCCGGCGACCAATAGGCCTCTGTGCGCAGGAAGGCGTGGACGACGGGTAGGTCGACCCGCGCCGGGTCGGTCGAGATCTCGAACTCGCCCCTGTGCCACTCCTCAGTCACGGGGCCAGACTAGCGAGAGAGCGCTGCCGACTTGCCGGGTTACAACGCGAGTTCGTCCAGGTAGATCACGGCGAGCCTTTGCGTGGGTTTGATCCGACGGTCGTTCGTCACGAACGCCGTGGCTCCAGCGTGGCGCGATTTTGTGCGCCGATCTAGGCTGGCGTCGATCTACCACACAGGAGGGAACACCGTGACTGATGCTGGCACGTCACTGAACAACCGAACTCGATGGATCGAGCTTGCCACCTCCGATCCAGAGAAGGCGCAGGAGTTCTACTCGCAGCTCTTTGGCTGGCGCATGGACGTGAGCGAAGACCCGCAGTACGGCGCTTATGCCATGGCGATGCTCGGTGAGCGTCCCACGGCTGGCATCGGCGGCAAACAGGACCCGAACATGCCCGACGCCTGGTCGCTGTACATCGGAACTGACGACATCGACGGGCTGGCGGCAAAGATCACGGACGCCGGCGGTACGGTCGTCGCGCCGCCGTTCGACGTCGGCGACCAGGGCAGGATGGCCGTATTCCAGGACCCCAGTGGCGCGATCATCTCCGGCTGGCAGGGTGTCGGCGGCGCGGGCTTCCTGGAGGACGCGCCTAACACTTTCGGGTGGGCGGAGCTCAACGCGCGCGGGGTCCAGGATGTGCTTTCCTTCTACGAGAAGGTGTTCGGATGGACGACTCGGACGAGCGACTACAACCCCCCGGAGCCGCCGTACAACGAGTTCCAGCTCAACGGCGAAAGCATTCTCGGAGCGGTGGAGATGAGCCCGATGGTGCCGGAGCAGGCGCCCAACTACTGGCAGATCTACTTCGCGGTCGACGACGTGGACGCGACATTTGCGAGCGCGCTGAGGCTTGGGGCAACGACACTGGTTGGCCCGCAGGACTTCCCGGGCGGCCGATTCGCGATCCTGATGGACCCCCAGGGCGCCAGCTTCGCGCTCCTGAAAGTGGTTCCCGGGACCGATCAGTAGGTCAGCCAGCTACTCGCCGTAGCCCTGCGCCCAGAGCCATTCCCGCAGGCTGAGCCCCGACTCGTGGATCGCGCGAGCGGAATCGCGGCCGACGTAGCGGTAGTGCCATGGTTCGTACCTGTAGCAAGTGCGGTTAGTCCGGCCTTTCGGGTAGCTCATCACCCAGCCGAATTTCCAGGCGTTCTCCTTCATCCACCTGCCGGCCGGCACTTGCGCCCAGTCGCCTACGTACCAGGGCGCTCGTCCGCCGTTCGACTTGAAGTCGATCGTGGTCGCCAGCTGGTGCTCCGAGTGCCCGGGACGTGCGCTGACCAGCGCCGCGGCGGTGAACCCGCTGCGCCTGACGTTGCTCCTGAAGATCGAGCTCTGGGTCGAGTAGGAGCGGTACGCGCTGGCGGCCCCGATGGGCTTGCCGGCTGACTTAGCGGCCGCTGTCATCTCGCGTAGAGCATCCTGCGCGACGCGGCGAATTTTGCCCCCGCCCGACAGACCGGCACTGGACACGTTGACGAGATCGTTTGGCACGTAGCCCCTGGGGACCATGTAGATCGGGTCGAGCAGGGTTTTGTCCCAGGCGTCGTACGAATGACGCGCAGTGAGTACGTCGTCGTAGCGGCAGGCGGGGAGAGGCTTGCCGCTCGCGCCGGCTGCTCCGGTGACAAGGGGGCCAATCGCGAACGATCCTCCGAGGATCTGGACAACGAGCAGCCAGACGAGCCGTCGGCGGCGGGACGAAGACATAACGGCTCCTCAGTCACATTGCCACCACACGGACGGGCGGAAAGTCATGCTCAGTGCTGCGGGGCGCGGCGTCAATGCCGGCGTGTGCCCGCCGCAGCCTTACGATACGCGGACCCAGCACCGAATTGACACGACACCCAGCCGTCAGCAGAGGTGGCCCGTCATGACGCTCACCGCCACACGCAGCCGCATGTTCATCAACGGAGACTGGAGCGACGCGTCCGACGGCGAGACCACGTCCGTGATCAACCCCGCGACCGAGGAGACGATCAGCGACGTTCCGAAGGGCACGGTGGCGGACGTCGATCGCGCCGTGGCCGCCGCCCGCGAAGCCTTCAACGAGTGGTCGCAGACCACGCCGGGCGAGCGGAGCATGATGCTCTGGAAGTGGGCGGCCAAGATCGAGGAGGCAGCGCCGGAGCTGTCCAAGCTCGAATCGGCCAATGTCGGCAAGCCCAAGAGCGTTGCCGATTTCGACGTCGAGTTCTCGCTCGACAACCTGCGCTTCTACGCCGGCGCAGCCAGAGTGCTCGAGGGCAAGGCCGCGGGCGAGTACGCAAAGGGCTACACGAGCATGGTCCGGCGCGAGCCGGTCGGGGTCGTCGGCCAGGTCGCGCCCTGGAACTACCCGCTGATGATGGCCATCTGGAAGCTCGGCCCGGCGCTTGCGGCGGGCAACACGGTTGTGCTCAAGCCGGCGTCGTCCACGCCCCTCACGGCCCTCGCGCTGGCCGAGCTGGCCGCGGACATATTCCCCAAGGGCGTCCTGAACGTGATCACCGGACCGGGCAAGATCTCCGGCCTGCGACTCGTGACGCACCCCGACGTGGACATGATCTCGCTCACCGGCGACACGGCAACGGGCGTCGAGATCGCTGCGGCCGCGGCGCAAACGGTCAAGCGCGTCCATCTGGAGCTGGGCGGAAGGCACCCGTGGTTGTCTTCGACGATGCCGATCTGTCGGCCGTTACCGAGGCCGTGAAGCTGGCCGGTTTCTTCAACTCTGGCCAGGACTGCACCGCCGCGACACGCATCATTGCTGGCAGCAAGGTGTACGAGAACCTACTCGCCGAACTCGTCCCCGCGGTCCAGTCGCTCAAGGTCGGCAACCCGACCGACGCGGACGACCTCGACATGGGACCGCTCGTCAGCGCTGGTCACAAGGAGAGGGTCACCGGCTACGTCGATCGCGCCACGAGCAGCGGCGCGACGGTGCTGACCGGCGGCAGCTCGAACGGTCACGGCAACAGCCGCGGGTTCTACTACGACCCGACCATCGTGGCCGACGTGACCCAGGATGCCGAGATCGTCCAGCAGGAGGTCTTCGGGCCAGTCGTCACGGTCCAGCGCTTCAACGGTGACGAGGAGGCGATCGCGTGGGCGAACGGAGTGCCCTACGGACTCGCGTCGTCGGTCTGGACACGCGATGTCAAACGTGCCCTGAACGCCGCCCGAGCCCTGCGCTACGGCACGGTCTGGATCAACGACCACCTGACGATCGCGTCCGAGATGCCGCACGGTGGCTTCGGACGCTCCGGGTACGGCAAGGACATGAGCTCGTACTCGATCGAGGACTACACGATCGTCAAGCATGTGATGGCCAAGATCAGCTGACCCCGACGTGAAGGTACTGCTGATAGGAGCCGGCACCGTCGGCGAAGCCATCGCTCGAGTAGCTGCCGACCGTGGCTGGCTCGAGCAGATGATCGTGAGCGACTACGACGTCGACCGGGCGCGGTTCGTGGTCGATTCCGTCGAGCACGGTGGCCGATACGTCGCCCGACGGATCGACGCGTCGTCCGCTGCCACGGTCGCCGAGGCGGCGCGGGACTACGGCGTCGACCTGGTGATGAACGCGGTCGATCCGCAGTTCGTGATGCCGATCTTCGATGGCGCGCTCGCCGCCAACGTCAACTACATGGACATGGCCATGAGCCTCTCGCGGCCGTCGGCGGACGCACCGTTCGAGAAACCTGGAATCAAGCTCGGCGACGAGCAGTTCGCGAAGGCAGCCGACTGGGAGCGCTCCGGCAGGCTGGCGCTGGTGGGCATGGGCATGGATCCCGGGTTGTCGGACGTCTTCGCTGCCTATGCCGCGAAACATCTATTCGACGCGGGTGGTGTGGACGAGGTTCACATCCGCGACGGTGGCGACCTGGCGATCCCGGGTTTCGCCTTCGCGCCGGTCTTTTCGATCTGGACGACGATCGAGGAATGTCTCAACCCGCCCATCGTCTGGGACTCCGGGGAGTGGCGCACCACCGAGCCGTTCAGCGCTCCCGAAATGTTCCCCTTCCCCGATGGGATCGGCGAGGTCGAATGCGTCAACGTCGAACACGAGGAGGTCCTCCTCGTGCCGCGCTGGGTGCCAGCGCGTCAGGTGACGTTCAAGTACGCCCTGGGCAGCGACTTCATCGACAAGCTCAAGACCATCCACGCCCTGGGCATGGATCGCACCGACCGCGTCTCGGTCAAGGGCGTCGAGGTGTCGCCGCGCGACGTGCTCGCCGCGATCACGCCCGACCCGGCCCAGCTTGGTGACCGGATGACCGGGCGAGCCATAGTCGGGACGTGGGTGATCGGCACGCACGACGGGTCGCCACGCGAGGTCTACCTGTACCAGACGACCGACGCGCAGGAAACCTGGCGGCGCCTTGGACTTGGCGCAGTCGCCTGGCAGACAGGCTTCAACCCGGTCATCGCCATGGAGCTGCTGGCAACAGGAGCCTGGTCGGGCGCGGGCATCCTGGGACCCGAAGCGCTCGACCCGGAACCGTACCTCGCTCTGCTCGACCACTACGGCATCCACCATGCTATGGCGGAAATGGAACCCGGGAGGCACCGACCGACATGACCAGCACTGCCGCGCCGACGACGATCGACCGCGATCGGATCAAGCGCATCGGTGACCGCGAAGAGGCCGAGTACCGGGCGCGAACGCCCAGGAGCGCCGCTCTGCACGAGCGCGCGCGCCAGTCGCTGCCGCTCGGCGTGGCCAGCTCGTTCCAGTCGTACGACCCATATCCCCTCTTCATGACCGACGCGCGCGGCTCGCGCATCTGGGACGCCGACGGAAACGAGTACATCGACTTCGACATGGCGTTCGGCGTACTGGCTGCCGGTCATTCACACCCGGTGTTCGCGGATGTCCTGGCACGCCGCGTCGCCAACGGCACCTGCTACACCTTCCCGGTCGAGGACAGCATCATCCTGGCCGAGGAGATCAAGCGCCGCTTCGGCTGCGACCTGGTGCGCTTCTCGAACTCCGGCACCGAGGCGACCATGGACGCGATCCGGGTCGCCCGCGGGTTCACCGGCCGCGAGAAGATCATCAAGTTCGAGGGCGGCTACCACGGCCACCACGACGATGTGCTGGTTTCGATCCAGCCGCCGCGCGAGCTCATCGGTGACGCGTCCGCGCCCAATACGGTCCCCGCGTCTGCGGGGCTGCCGCGCTCGCGGGTCGAGGAAACGGTCGTGGCGCCGTATAACAACCCCGAGGCGCTCGAGCAGATCCTCTCCCGTCACGCCGGGGAGATCGCCGCGATCATCATCGAGCCGGTCCAGTTCAACATCGGTGTGGTCCCGCCACTTCCCGGCTTCCTGGAACGCGTCCGCGAGCTGGCCACGGCCCATGGGGCGGTTCTGATCTTCGACGAGGTCAAGACGGGTGTAGTCCTGGCCTATGGCGGCGCGACCGAATGGTTCGCCATCAAGCCGGACCTGTTCTGCCTCGCGAAAAGCATCGGCGGCGGCGTGCCTATCGGCGCATTCGGCGGACGGGGCGACATCATGGGCGCGATCGAGCGCCTCCCCGACTCGCGACTCGGCGCCGGCTCGGGCGGTGGCACGGCTCTGGAGATTTCGACGATCCCCGGCGGGGCAACTCGCGTCGCCCATCTGGGCACATTCAACGGCAATCCACTCTCGATGGCTGCCGGTGTGGCGGTTCTGACCCAGATCCTCACTCGCGATGCCTATCCCCGATTACAGGCCATGGGCGACCGGCTCACGGCGGGCTGCCAAGCGGTCGTGGACGAGTTCGACTTGCCGGGCTACGCGGTGAACGTGGGACCGAAGGGCTGTGTGATGTTTACGCCCTCACGCGTGACCAACTACCGCGACTTCATCGTCCTC
>Ga0183260_10002783_pt1 | contig 14345 bp, 15 predicted proteins | sample AntDrymUQ4972206_2_FD_129768 | JGI IMG/M metagenome (GOLD analysis project Ga0183260, IMG submission 129768) | Polar desert sand microbial communities from Dry Valleys, Antarctica - metaG UQ497 (22.06) (version 2) (version 2) | ecosystem: Environmental > Terrestrial > Soil > Desert | place... | reverse complement strand
GGACGGCGTTGTCACCGGCGGAGTTGCCGATCGGCGTCGTGACGGCGTTCTTCGGCGGCCCGTTCTTCGCGCTCGTCCTCCGCAGCATGCGAGGGGCGCGGTCGTGACCGCGATCGTCACGCGAGGGCTCTCGGTCTCCCTCGGAGGACGAGTCGTGGTCGACGACGTCGATCTCGACGTGCCGATCGGGCAATGGGTCGGCCTGATCGGGCCGAACGGCGCAGGGAAGACGACGCTCTTGCGCGCAATCGCGGGGCTCGTACGGCACCGCGGCAACGTCGAGCTCCAGGGGACCGACGCCTCACGGCTTTCCCGGCGCGACCGTGCGCGGTCGCTCGCGGTCGTCTCACAGGATCCGTCGACCCCACCCTGGCTGACCGTCGCGGAGTACGTCCTTCTGGGAAGGTCACCGCACCTCGGTCACCTCGCCCGTGAGTCGGGACGGGACCGAGACGCAGCCGCGCGTGCGCTCCGGCGGCTCGACCTGCTCGGCTACGGCGACCGCACGCTGGGAACGCTGAGCGGCGGCGAGCGGCAGCGGGTGGTCGTCGCACGCGCACTCGCGCAGGAGGCGAGCATCGTGCTGCTCGACGAACCCACCGCTGCGCTCGACATCGGTCACCAGCAGCAGGCGCTCGAGCTGCTCGCGACGCTCCGGGACGAGACGGAGCTGACGCTCGTCGCGGCGATGCACGATCTGACCCTCGCAGCTCAGTACGCCGATCGGATGGTGCTCCTGGACGAGGGACGCGTGGTCGCCGACGGGTCGCCGGCCGAAGTGCTCACCGAGGACGTCCTCGAGCGACACTTCGACGCGCACATCCGGGTCGTGCGCGTCGACGACAGGCTCGCCGTCGTGCCGGCGCGCCGCAAGCGCGTCTAGGCTCGCCGGTCGTGTCAACTGCCCTCTATGGGATCCGGAGGTTCCGATGAGACGCCTACTCGTGCTCGGCATCGCGCTCGCGTGTACGAGCGTCCTCGTGGCGCAGGCTAACCGAGCGATGGTTGGTTGACACCTAGTAGTAATAGGTATACATTGCGGAGTATGCAGTCCGAGGTATTGAAAGGAAGCGTCGACGTGCTGCTCCTCAGCGTCCTTCGTACCGGGGAGGCGCACGGATACCGGATCGTCGAGCTCGTGCGGGAGCAAAGCGAGGGGGCGTTCGACCTCGCCGAGGGCACGGTCTACCCGGCCCTCTACCGCCTCGAGCGAGCCGGGGAGCTGGCGAGCCGGTGGGAGACGGTCGGCGGGCGTCGGCGGCGGGTCTACCGCTTGACCCGGCGTGGGCGCCGCGAGCTCGTCCGACGCCGGCGGGAGTGGGAGGCGTATTCGCGCGCGATGGGAGCAGCGCTCGCATGACGATCGATGCCTATCTCGCCGAGCTGAGACGCCTCCTTCCCGCGACCCGCCGTGGGAGGTTCCTCCGCGAGGCGGAGGATCATCTCCGGGACGCCGCGCAGGCGTTCGTCACGGACGGGCTCGATCCCGAGGCCGCGGCCGCCCGTGCGGTGGGCGACTTCGGCTCCGCCGGCGAGATCGCACTGCGTATCAGGAGGGAGACAGCGCCCGTGGCCGTCCGGCGGGCGGCGGGAGTCGCGCTCCTCGGCCTCGGCTTGCTTTTTCTGCCGCTCTACGCAGTGCCCGAGAACCTGCTGCCGCCCGCACCGTGGGACGAGCGGCCTGGCTACCTCGGGGTCTTGCTCGGCGTCGCGCTCTCGGGTTGGCTCGCCGCACTGGCCCTTGCCGCGCTGGCGATGCTCGTCCGTCCGAGGCTCGCCGCACCCGCACTCGTCGCGTCGGCTATGGCCGGGTGCGTCTCGGGGCTCGCTGGGCTCGTGACCGCGGTCGCCTGGCATCTCGAGGTTCCGGCGACGCCCTGGTCGGTCGTCGCCATCGGGACGCCACTCAGTGTCGCCGCCGTCGGGACGGCCGTCGGCTCGGCAGTCTGGGCTCGGACGCGCGTCAGCGCGTAGAACGAGGGCCATCGCTCACGGACGGTTGCTTCCGTCAGCTCTGTCGGCGCCACCTGTAGGCGGTCGCGAACGGTTGGTAGCCGAGCCGTTGGTTGATCGCGAGCATCGGTGCGTTCGTCTCGTCGTTATAGGTGATCGCGCGCGTGATCCCTCGACGTGCCGCCTTCGCGAGTGTGTGGTGCTTGCAGAGACCGGCGAGGCCGCGGCCGCGGTACTCGCGGAACGTCGCCGCGAAGCCGCTCACCGCGCGGCCGGCGTCGGCGTCGACGACGAGCATCGACATCGAGACGGGCTTCGCGTCGACGACGGCCACCGTGCAGATGTCGTAGTCGTAGTCGGGGTCCGTCCAGATGTCGTCCTGCCAGAGCTCGAACGTCATCCCGGAGAAGTCGGTGTCGCCGGGCTCGTCGAGTCCACCCGCCAGGTCGAGCTCGTAGATCGGCCGCGGGTCGTCGAGCCAGTCGGCCGCCGGGCGGAGCTTCACGCCAGCCGGAGGCTCGGGTGCCGGCGGGAGAGAGGTCGGATCGGTCGCCGAGAGCGCGTCGGAGGATGTCTTCCGAAACCCGCGATGCTCGGCGAACGACACAGCGGGTGCGTGATCGAGCGTGAACGCGGTCGTCGCTCGCGCGCCGATCTCGACAAGATGGCCGTCGACCGCATCCCAGAGAGCCGAGCCGATGCCCCGGCCGCGATGCTCCGGATGCACCCGAACGCCGCAGAACGAGCGGCCCGGCTCGGTCGAGAGCCAGTCGAGCGCAGCCTCGGCGTAGGCGACGAGCGCACCGTCTCGCTCGACCTTCCACTGTGCGCGCCGGGCGGTCGCGGGAACCTTGCGCATGCGGTGCTCCACACCGCGAACCGAGTTGAGCTGGTGCGGCGACACCGCGGTGCCGAGGGCCGCGATGGCGGGCGCGTCGTCGATCGTGGCCGGCGAGATCACGCTGTCACGCTAATCGGACCGGTCCGGTTCGGCTCCAGAGGCCGCGGCTAGCATCGACGAGTGACCGTCACACCGCACGAGGAGCTTCTCGCCGGTCTCAATCCGGCGCAGCGGGAGGCGGTGCTGCACCTCGACGGGCCGCTCCTCGTCGTCGCCGGCGCAGGGTCGGGCAAGACGCGCGTGCTGACGCACCGGGTCGCGCACCTGATCCGCGCGCACGGCGTCAAGCCGAACGAGATCCTGGCGATCACCTTCACGAACAAGGCCGCGACGGAGATGCGCGAGCGACTCGAGCGGATCCTCGGGCGCACGGCCAGGGCGATCTGGATCCTCACCTTCCATGCCGCCTGTGGCCGCATCCTGCGCCGCGAGGCCGAGCGGCTGGGCTACCGCTCCTCCTTCTCGATCTACGACCAGGCCGATCAGGTGCGCGTCGTCAAGGCCTGCCTGGAGGAGCTCGGCAAGGACCCGAAACGGTTCACGCCGCGCGGGATCCACGCCCAGATCTCGAAGGCGAAGAACCAGCTCGTCTCACCCGGGGAGTACACAGCCCGCGTCGCCTCGTTCTGGGATCAGACGGTCGCCGAGGTCTACGAGGCGTACCAGCGGCGACTCCACGCCTCGAACGCAGTCGACTTCGACGACATGCTGATGCTGACGGTCGAGGTGCTCGAGCGGTTCCCCGAGGCGCGCGAGCGCTGGCAGAGGGCCTTCCGCCACATCCTCGTCGACGAGTACCAGGACACGAACCATGCCCAGTACCGGTTGCTTCAGCTTGTGTCCGCGCCGCATCGGAACGTCTTCGTCGTTGGGGACCCCGATCAGAGTGTGTACGCCTTCCGCGGCGCCGACATCCGCAACATCCTCGACTTCGAGGCGGACTTCGGCGGGGCGGACATGGTGGCGCTCGAGCAGAACTATCGCTCGACGAACGCGATCCTCGGGGCCGCCAACTCGGTGATCGACAACAACCGCGACCGCAAGCCCAAGCAGCTCTGGTCGGAGCTCGGCGACGGCGATCCGGTCGAGGTCGTCGAGGTCGAGGACGAGCACGCCGAGGCGCGGCTCGTCGCGGCCGAGATCGCGCGCCACGTCGAGTCCGGTTCCTCTGCCTCAGAGATCGCGGTCTTCTACCGGACGAATGCTCAGTCGCGGGTGCTCGAGGACGTGCTCGTCCGTCAGGGAGTGCCGTACCAGGTGATCGGCGGCCCGCGGTTCTACGAGCGGGCGGAGATCAAGGACGCCGTCGCGTATCTCTCGGTGCTCGTGAACCCGACCGACGCCGTCGCCCTGCTGCGCATCGCGAACCGTCCGAGACGGGGGATCGGCGATACGTCGCTGCAGCGGCTCGTTGCGCACGCCGATGCGCTTGGGATCTCGCTCTGGGAGGCAACCGCCGACCCGGAGGCAGCCGGGGTCGCGACCGCCGCGACCAAGGCGCTGCGCGGCTTTCGCACCGTCATGGAGTCGCTGATGTCGGCCGCGCAGGAGCTGGAGATCGACGAGCTCGTCCAGGCGGTGCTCGACCGCAGCGGCACGCTCGAGGCGTACGAGGCCGAACGCACGATCGAGGCACGCGGCCGGATCGAGAACCTCCAGGAGCTCGTCGGCTCGGCGCAGGAGTACCGTTCACGCGCCGAGGAGCCGAGCCTCGCAGGGTTCCTCGAGGAGGTGCAGCTCCAGTCCGACCAGGACACCCTCGCCGAAGAGACGCCACAGGTGACGCTGATGACGATCCACAACGCGAAGGGGCTCGAGTACCGGATCGTCTTCCTGATCGGGATGGAGGAGGGGATCTTCCCGCACGCGCGCTCGATCGAGGACAACGAGGTCGAGGAGGAGCGACGGCTTGCCTACGTCGGGATGACGCGAGCGATGGAGCGGCTCACTCTGACGCATGCGACGGCGCGCTCCTTGTACGGGCGCCGCGAGTACAACCTGCCCTCCCGGTTCCTGGACGAGCTCCCGGCGGCGGTCGCGCGAGAGCGACTCCGGCCGACCTCGTGGTCGAGTTACACGCAGTCCTCGCGCCAGGCGGCCTCCCAGGGGACGCCGCGCCCGGTGCCGAGCATCTCGACCGGCGACTCGGTCAGGCACGGCTCGCTCGGCGAGGGAGTCGTCACGGGCATGGACGCCGACGGCATCGTCACGGTTCGTTTCGCCGCGGACGGCAGCGAGCGCCGCCTGATGCTCGAGTACGCACCGCTCGAGAAGCTCTGAGCCGCCACGGGGCGTAGGATCGCGCGGTGGCATTTCGCGTCCGCACCGTTCGTGATCTCGAGGAGTTCCGGGTCGCGCTTGGCTCGATCGGGCACTACTTCGGCTGGGTACCGACCGACGACGACGCGACACGGTTCTCGTCGCTCCTTCCGTTCGAGCGGATGCACGCCGTCCTCGACGACGGAAGGATCGTCGCAGGCGCGGGAGCGTTTCCGTTCGAGCTGACCGTCCCGGGCGGAAAGCTGTCGTGCGCCGGAGTCACGGTCGTCGGTGTCCTGCCGTCGCACCGCCGTCGCGGGCTCCTGAGCCGGATGATGAACGCACAGCTCGCCGACGTCCGCGAGCGGGGGGAGCCGATCGCGGCGCTCTGGGCATCGGAGGAGACGATCTACGGACGGTACGGCTATGGCCTCGCCTCGCTCGGCCTGCACATCGACGCCGAGCGAGGCTCCGTCGCCATCCGAGGCGAGCGGACGACCACCACCCGACTCGTGGACGACGACGAGGCGCTCCGGACCTTCCCGCGCGTCTATCGGCCGGTCTCGCGAACCCGAACCGGGATGATCGTGCGCACGGCCGACTGGTGGCGTACGAAGCAGCTCGACGACGCGCCCGAGCGCCGCCGAGGCGCAGGCCCGCTCGTGCGTGCGCTCTTCGAGCGCGACGGAAAACCTGTCGGGTACGCGCTCTACCGGCTCGCTCAGTCGGGCTCGTCCCCGGAGGACTGGAAGAAGACGATTCGCGTGGTCGAGGCTTTCGGCGTCGACGATGCCGCAACGAGGGATGTCTGGCGCTTCCTGCTGGAGATCGACTGGGTCGATCGCATCGAGGCGTACCACCTTCCGCTCGATCATCCGCTGCCCCTGCTCGTCGACCGCGTCAACAAGCTGCACCTCAAGGTCTGGGACGCGCTCTGGGTGAGGGTCGTGGACGTGCCAAGGGCACTCGCCGGGCGCTCGTATGCCGGGCGAGGGAGAGTCACGCTCGAGGTGACCTCGGACGGGCACTTTCCGGAGAACGTCGGCTCGTGGACGATAGAGAACGGCTCGGTGCGTCGCGCACGAAGGCGACCCGACGTCCGCGTGTCGGTCGAAGCGCTCGGCTCGGCCTTCCTCGGCGGCATCCCGTTCGCACAGCTCGAGGCAGCGGGTCACGCCGAGGAAGCGGCTCGTAGTGGGATTGCCCGGGCCGACGCGCTCTTCGGTGCGTCCGCGCCGTGGTGCCCGGAGATCTTCTGAGCCAACGCTAAGGTCAGCGCGTGCCCCAGGCAGTGATTCTCTCGGCGGTGCGGACGCCGGTCGGTCGCTACGGCGGTGGGCTGGCCGGTATCCGTCCGGATGATCTGGCCGCCGTCGCGGTCGCCGCGGCGGTCGAGCGCTCGGGTGTTCCTGCCGAGGAGATCGAGGACGTCTGGCTCGGTTGCGCGAACCAGGCGGGCGAGGACAACCGCAACGTCGCGCGGTTCGCAGCTCTGCTCGCCGGGCTCCCGGAGACGGTCGGCGGCGTCACGGTCAACCGGCTCTGCGCCTCGGGGCTCGCAGCGGTGGTCGGTGCGTGCCACGCGGTGATCGCGGGAGACGGCGACCTCTTCGTCGCCGGTGGCGTCGAGTCGATGAGCCGCGCCCCGCTCGTCACGGCGAAGCCTGAGGTGGCCTATCCGCGCGGCGACCGTGTACTGCACGACACGACCCTCGGGTGGCGCTTCACGAATCCGCGTTACGCCGAGCGCTATTCGACGGCCTCGATGGGGAAGACCGGCGAGAAGGTCGCCGAGCGCTGGGGCGTCTCGCGCGAGGAGCAGGACGCGTTCGCGCTCGAGTCGCAGCGCCGTTGGGCTGCCGCCGACGCGGGCGGCCGCTTCGCCGACGAGCTGGTTCCCGCCGGAGAGCTCGAGCGCGACGAGCACCCGCGCCCTGAGACGTCGGCCGAGAGACTCGGGTCGCTGAAGCCGGCGTTCGCCGCCGATGGCACGGTCACGGCGGGGAACTCGAGCGGGATCAACGACGGGGCCGCGGCACTCGTGATCGCAAGCGCCGAGCGCGCACGCGATCTGGGCGTCGAGCCGTTCGGCGCGTTTCGCGGCTCGGCCGTCGCCGGTGTCGACCCGGCCGTGATGGGCATCGGCCCGGTGCCGGCGGTGCGGAAGCTGCTCGACCGGACGGGGGTGAGCGTTGCTGAGCTCGACCTCGTCGAGCTGAACGAGGCATTCGCGTCGCAGTCCCTCGCGGTCGTCCGCGAACTCGGCCTCGACCCGGAGAAGGTGAACGTCAACGGCGGCGCGATCGCGATCGGCCACCCGCTCGGGATGTCCGGCGCGCGTCTCGTCGTGACACTCCTGCACGAGCTCCGCCGCCGCGGCGGCCGCTACGGCCTCGCAACCATGTGCGTCGGCGTCGGGCAGGGCCAGGCGGCGCTCTTCAAACGGGCCTGAGCTACACTCGTTCGCTCCGGGCGCTTAGCTCAGTTGGGAGAGCACCAGCTCGACAAGCTGGGGGTCACTGGTTCGAGCCCAGTAGCGCCCATCACCGAAACCCTGCTAATCCGGGGGTTTCGTAGTCTAGAAAGAGAACGTGCCGGGTGGCGTGGCAACAAAATGGTAACCCTCGCGCCAGAGTCAGGCGTCTAGCGCCGCCGCCGCTTCTTCTCTTTGCGCATCACGGCGCCGACCGGCGAGGTGCCGGGAATCGCGCCCGACACTCCGCGGCCGATGGCCGGTAGGCCGCGCAACCGTGCCTCGTCGCCGCCGCTCGTCGTCCCGGCGGCCGTCGGCGGTTCGGCGCTCTCCGTCTCGCAGAGAATCTTCGCGAGGTCCGCCGCCTGTTCCGCCTCCATCATTGCGCGGTCATGCGCAACCTCGCCTCCGAGGAGGGCGGCGTACATCGGCGCTTCTCCCTCCGGCGGAACCGGTGGGCCGACGTAGCCGACTTCGACCGCCGCGTCGGCGAACTCGAGCAGCGGCGAGTGTCGCTCAACGACGAGCTCGACGCGCTCACGGAGTAGCACCGCGAGCGGACGAAGGCCGACAGGGAACGTCTCGCGGAGTGGGTGGCCCGTGGAGAAGGCGAACGTCCCGAACCGACGGCGCCGGCCGTCGAGAAACGGATCGAGGAGTTGGAGAAACCGCGAGGCGCTCGGGACCGCCGTCGAGCGCGTGCTCGAGCAGAAAAGCGCATCAGGGCGGCGCAGCAGCAAGGCGTGCGGGGCGCCCACAGGGAAGAGTGATGAAGCTCTGCTCTGACTGTGGCCGCCATGTTCGGCGCCTCGCGCGTGGCCGGTGCGGAGTGTTGTAGTTACCGAGCCAGCCGGCAGTCCGCGGTGCGTCGGTTCCTCCGCGCGTTGCGCGCCCGCATGCACGGCCTGCTCTTCAGCAAGCCGGTGGCGACCCTCGGCCCGCTCCGAGTGCTCTGCCGCCCCTGGAACTCGGGCCGCGGCGACCGGCGTCCGTAGCGCTTCTACTGCGGCTTCGCGTAGGCCGAGGAGATGCCGAAGTCGATCGCGACGCACGCCTCGTCGCCGATGACCCAGGCGTCGTGTCCGGGCTCGATGCGAGCGACATCACCAGGCCCGATCTCAACCTCGGTTCCATCGTCCATGGCGACGCCCATCCTCCCCGACAGCGTGTAGAGGAAGTGCGGACTCTGGCAACTGTCCGTCTTCGCCAGCGGCTTTATGTGCTCTGACCAGCGCCATCCCGGCTCGAACGTCCCGCGCATCACGCTGCCACCGCCGATGTTGACGACCGCGGCCTGACCTTTGTCCACGAACGGCCTCGTCTCTTCGGGCGAGTCCAGACTCTTTACCTCTACGCCTGCCATCTCCGCTCCTTCCGCGCACGCCGAAGATTGTGTTATCCCGCACTTGGGCCAACAAGTCAAGTCAGGCGGCCCGTTTTCTTACCTGCCGCGGATGATCCCCTCAAACGGGGCCTAAACACGCCACGCCCGCGACGCGCGGCTAACGACCTTGGGCATCCTAGACGGGTGTGCGTCGCGCTCGTCGCGCTTGCGGGCCAACAGTCGTTCAGCTCAGCGTCAGCAAGATCACCCTTCCCGCAGTCGGGGCGCACATCCACCTCGGCACCAGTGCACAGTCGGGTCCTGTGGTTGTGCCGCTCAACGCACCGGCCAGCAGCGGCGTCTCCTCGGGATGCGTCACCGTCTCCCGCACGCTCGTCGCGGCGATTCTTGCCAACAGCGCCGGGTATTACGTCAACGTGCATACCTCTGACTATCCCAACGGAGCAGTCCGCGGACAGCTCTGAACCACGGTCGGCCGAGCGGCCGATCGTCGCGAGTGATTGCCGGTGAGGGAGGGCGCTCGGCCCTCCCTCACCCGGTGAGCGCCAGGAGCTGCGGACAGGGACGTAATCCGCGCCGGTTCTTAGCGGCGCGACTCGAGGCGACAAATAGCGGTGGCTCGTTGCCGTCGACAACACCTTGCGTCGGATCAGTAGGCCCGAGGCGGCTGAGGCAATACCATCGACTCGACTCGACTCGATGAGGAGGGACTCGATGGCCGTGGCCTTCATTCAGGAATTCGCGATCACCGATGATCGCGGGACGGCAAACTACGACAAGGTGAACGAGCGCCTCACGGAGAATCAGCCTGCTCCGGAAGGGCTCTTGATTCATTTCGCCGGTTTCGATGACGAGGATGGCGTCTTTCGCGTCGTCAACGTCTGGGAGACGCGAGAGCAGGGCCAGACGTACTTCGATGAGCATGTGATGCCTGCCGTCCGTGCTGTGCTTGGTGGCGCCCCGAGCGGCGCGCCGCCGACGCGGCAGGGGTTCTACGAGCTCCATCACGTCACCGGGCTCTAGACGCCGCGAAGAAACCCAGCTCGGACAATCACCGCGGTCCGAGATCGGCTAGCGCCGGTAGCGCGGGCGACCCACGCTCCGCTGCCAGTTCAACTCGCCGAAAAGGGCGCCTCGGAGCTCGCTGAGCGCGATCGGCGGGTCGTCCAGCACCCCGAGGATGCATTCGCGATCGTCGGGGGTGAGCGCGACGAACTCCTCACCGTTCGTGATCGCGCGGACGAGCAGGCGAGCAGTGCGATCGAAGCCCGCGCTCGTGAGCATGCTGACGAGCTCGAGCGCATGCTCGCGCCGGATACGGGTGCCGGCGATGATCAACACGAGCGGCGAGCATCCTACGCGACCGTACGGGAGGTCAAGTCTCGTCGAGCGCAGGCCGATGGAATCTCGTAGGCGACGAGCGACGTCCCCGACGGCGACCACCGTCCCATCGATCGGTCTCGGCGTCGTTCCCTCACGCGGCGCGGATGCGACCGCGAGGCTCACCTGGGACATCTGGAACGTCCTCTCACCCGTCGAGCGCCTCGAGGCCGGCGCCTCACACTACGCAGACGCCCTTCGAGGGCTCGAGAATCCCTCGGCCGCGTAGGCCTATCCCCCTTCGGGGGCATGCAGGATCGCCGCGTCCCTCGCACGGTGAGGTCATGCCTGCGCACCACGGATGGACTGTCTCGAACGCCTCCCGCTCGCCGCGACGCGAGCCGCCCGGCAAGCGTCACACCACCCGGCGCGCGCTTGCGCTCGTCGTGGATGCCCGCGGCGACGTTATCCGCCTGCCTCGCATCGGCCGCCCCGACACGTCGGGCCGCGACGCCGCGTAAAGCGGCCGCACGGCGGGCCGGACAGTCCCGGCCCCCTACACGATGAGGCGCTTCTCGAGCACGGCCGCAAGCCGCGTCAAGGGGAACGAGATGAGGAAGAACAGGATCATCACGCCGCCGAAGATCTCGAAAGCGTGGATCTCGCCGATTCCTGCGGGCGGGAAGAACGTCAGCCGCTCCGTCTGTGACTTCCCCGCCTGAAGCAGCTCGACTCCGCCGATCGTCTGCGCGAGCGTCGAGTTCTGGATGATGTTCACGAGGAGGCCGACGAACGGCGGCAGCAGTCGCCGGAGTGCCTGCGGCAGGATCACGGCGCGGTGCCGGCCGAGCCAGCCGAACCCGAGCGCAGAGGCCGCCTCGTGTTGCTCGGTGGGGATGGACTGCACCGCCCCGCGGGTCGCCTCGGCGACCTGGGCGCTTCCCCAGAGGACGAGCGCGATCGCGGCCGCTGTCAGCGGCCCGAACTCGAGCGACCGCGACACCGAGGGGAGCCCGAGGTAGACGATGAAGACGGTGACGAGGATCGGGAGGCCGCGAAAGACCTCCACGTAGAGACGGATCAGCGCCTGCGTGGGCAGGAACTTGATCGTCATCAGCGTGCCGAAGACGACCCCGATCAGCGCGCTGCCGACGACAGCGATCGCCGAGACGCGGAGGGTGCCCGGCAGGCCCTCCGTGAGGATGTACCGCGCGACCGGCTCGACCCACTCGGGCACGCGCTACCTCGTCTCCGGGAGCGCGAGCCGGGACTCGAGCAGGCGAATTGCCGCCGAGAGCCCCCAGACGAGCGTGAGGTAGACGACGGCGAGCACGGTGAGCGCCTCGAGCGTCTCGAGGGACAGGTTGCTGATGTTGATCGCCGTCGTCGTGAGCTCCTCGTAGCCGATCACGATCATGAGCGAGGTGTTCTTCACGACGGAGATGTACGTGTTGATCGACGACGGCAGCGAGATGCGCCCGCCGATCGGGAGCGTGATGTTGAGGAACGTCCCGAGCGAGCCGAAGCCGAGGGCGTAGCCGGCCTCGCGGTACCGGTTCGGCACCGCCTCGAAGCCGGCGCGGAAGTTCTCGCTGTTGAACGCGCCGCCCCAGATCATCACCGAGAGCCACGCGACCGTGAACGAATCGAGGCGGATCCCGGCCTGCGGGAGCGCGAAGAAGTACATGAAGATCTGCACGAGGATCGGCGTGTTGCGGATGATCTCGACGTAGACCGCCGTGATCTGGCTGACGACCGGGATGCGATGTGCACGCGCCGCCCCCAGGACGACGCCGATCAGCGAGGCACCGACGATTGCGATCGCCGAGGCCTTGAGCGTGTTCAGGAGGCCGTCGAGAAGCTCGCGCCAGTTCTCCGAGACGAACGCCCAGAGGTCGTAGGTGGCAAGCGGCATGGGGGAGAAGCGGGTGGTGGCCGCGTCGTGCGGCCACCACCCTCAGTGCCTCGTCAGGCTACGGACACACCGTGTCGACGCTCGGAGCCGTCGCCGACGCGTATGCGAAGTCGTTCGTCGGCCGCAGGATGTTCTTCGAGAACGCGGTCACGAAGCGCGGCGCGATGTTGTTCCGGATGATCGGCAGGAAGAGGTCCTTCCGCTTCATCAGGTTCAACCGCGCGTCGACCCACCGCTTGAGCTCCACGTTGCCCTGCTTGATCCCGATCCCGTACGGCAGCTTGAGGAACAGGTCGTCCGTGAGCTTCGCCGCCGGATTGGTGGCAGCGATCAGGGCGAGCGACGTGTCGTCGAACATGACCGCGTCGGCCCGACCCTGGTTGAACGCGAGGACGGCGTTCGTGACGCTGTCCACGACGATCACCTCGGTGCCGCTGAAGCAGCGCTTCATCCAGCGGTCGTAGATCGAGCCGCTCGTCGTCGCGATCTTCTTCCCGCGGATGTCCGCGAGGCTCCGGATCGGCGAGTCGTTCTTGACGAGCAGCCGCCCGGTGGCGTTGTAGTACGCCCGGGAGAAGTCGATCCGCGTGTCCCGGTCCGCCGTGTAGGTGAACGTCGAGATCACGAGATCGACGCGGTTCGTCGACAGGAGCGGCTCCCGCACCGCGGTCGGCGCGCAGACGAACGTCAGCCGCTGCGTGCGGCCGAACGCGTACCGAGCGAAGTACTTCGCGATCTCCACGTCGACACCCGCGTTCTTGCCCCGCACGTCGATGTAGCCGAACGGCGGCGTATCGCACTTGACCCCGACGATGAGCCGCTTGCGCGCGGCGATCTCCGCCGGCAGCTTCGGCAATACCGGCGCCTTCGCCTCCTGTGCGGACCTGCTCGTCTCCGCCGCGCCAGCCCACGCAGCCGATACCGCGGCCGCACAGCAGACGACGAGCACGACCCCGATGACTCGTCTCATTCCCTTCATCCTCCTTCGTCGACTCCTTCATCCACAGTCAAGTCGTCCAGTGCATGATCGAGCAACAAGGTACGCCGCAGGAAGCGTCGCGTGCGCTCCTCGCGCGGGTTGTCGAGCACCTCCCTGGGGGCGCCCTGCTCGACGATCTTCCCGCCGTCCATGAAGACGACCCGATCGCCGACCTCTCGGGCGAACTGCATCTCGTGCGTCACGACGAGCATGGTCATCCCGTGCCCGCGTGCGAGGTCGCGCATCACGACGAGCACCTCGCCGACGAGCTCGGGATCGAGCGCGGAGGTGACCTCGTCGAAGAGGACGACGTTCGGCGACATCATCAGGGCGCGGGCGATCGCGACTCGCTGCTGCTGGCCGCCCGAGAGCTGGTGGGGGTGCTGGCCGGCTTTCTCCGGCAACCCGACCACTCGCAGGAGCTCGCGCGCGCGGTTCTCGGCTTCCGGTCGCGGCAGCTTGCGAATGCGCCGCGCCGCGAGGGTCAGGTTGTCCATCACCGTCAGGTGCGGGAACAGGTTGAACTGCTGGAAGACGATCCCGATCCGCGCCCTGATCGCCGAGACGTCGGTGCCCCGGCGGGAGATCTCCTCGCCGTCGAATACGATCCGCCCCTCCTGGATCGGCTCGAGCAGGTTGACGCAGCGGAGGAGGGTACTCTTGCCGCTCCCGCTCGGGCCGATGATCACGAGCACCTCTCCCGATGCGACGTCGAGGTCGATCCCGTCGAGGACAAGGTTGTCCCCGAAGCTCTTGCGCACGCCCTCGAGCTGGATGAGCGGCCCGAGGCGGCCGTTGTCCGATTGCGCTACCGCCTCGTCGACGACGCTCATCGCTGCACCCTACGGGCCATGGCGTTGAAATGACAGTCGCGCCGCATCGCGTCCGGGTAGTAGAGGCGAGCATCGGCTGTCTGTCAAGGCGGGCTCCGGGCGGGCTGAGGTGGCGAAGTTGTTTCGAAAATGCAAAGATTCGGGTACGAGCCTTGATCGCTCGACCGTTCCAGGGGAGGTACACATGACATCAGCCGTCGCCGTAACACCGCATCCGCGCGAGCGTCCGACCACGTACGGGTCGTTGCTCGAGAGCTGCTCGACCCCCGGGTGCACGACGCTCACGATGGGCGGCACGTGCGTCGAGCATGATGTGCCGGCGGGCGTCGTCTTCCCCCGCGGCCGGCCGTTCCCGGCGCCGCAGATC
>Ga0183260_10002782_pt1 | contig 14349 bp, 12 predicted proteins | sample AntDrymUQ4972206_2_FD_129768 | JGI IMG/M metagenome (GOLD analysis project Ga0183260, IMG submission 129768) | Polar desert sand microbial communities from Dry Valleys, Antarctica - metaG UQ497 (22.06) (version 2) (version 2) | ecosystem: Environmental > Terrestrial > Soil > Desert | place... | reverse complement strand
TGCGACCGTCTGGCACGCCTACGCGCTCGCTGCGCTCGGGGGCACGGCCCTCGTCTTCGACGCTCCCGGGCGGCACGCGCTCACCTTCCAGATGGTCGGCCGTGAGGAGCTGCCGAACGCGATCGCCCTCAACGCCAGCCTCTTCAACGCCTCGCGCGTGGTCGGGCCCGCGATCGCCGGCGTGGTGATCGCGACCGCCGGCGTTGGCGCGTGCTTCGCCATCAACGCCGTCAGCTTCCTCGCCGTGCTGACGAGTCTGTTGCTCATGCGCGTGCAAGACCTCGTGCGGCCGGAGGGAGAGCTAGCGGTGCAGAGTGTCGCCGGCGCGGTACGCGAGGGGCTCGGATACGCGAGGCGCTCGCCCGACGTCCGGCTCGTGCTGACCATGACGGCGGTCGTCAGCACGGTCGGCTTCAACTTCCACGTGCTCGTGCCCGTGCTCGCCTCGGACACGCTCCACGCCGGCCCAGGCACGTTCGGCGTCCTCTCCGCGTGCTTCGGCGCGGGCGCGCTCGCCGGCGCGCTCCTCTCCGCCGCGCTTGCGCGGGCGAGCTGGCGCGCGCTCATCGGGGGAACGTGCGGCTTCAGCCTTGCGCTGCTCGCGCTCGCGCCGCAGGCGAACGTCGGCATGGCGGCGTTGCTCTTGCTCGGGACGGGCGTCTGCTTCACGCTCTGGACGTCGAACAGCCAGTCGATCCTTCAGCTCACGACGCCCGATCACCTACGGGGCCGCGTGCTCAGCCTCTACCTCTTCGCCTTTGCCGGTCTCGCGCCGCTCGGCGGCTTGCTCGCGGGCTGGCTCGCGGAGGTCGGCGGCACCGCGCTCGCGTTCAGCGTCTCGGGCGCCACCGGTCTTGTGATGACCGCGTACGCGCTCGCGCAGCGCGGCGGCGACACACGCCGAGCCTGGGGACAGCTCGGCACGCTGCTGATGCGCTCGCCGCGTCCGTAGGTGAACGTCCGCGAGGGGTTTTCGATCCTGAGACCCGATCCCGCCTGTTGCAACTGTTCGATCCTGAGACCTGACCCCGCCTTGTTGCACTCTCGCGGTTGACGCGCAAGCGCAGCTTGCTCGTCCTGCGCTCAGAGATCAGAGGCAGCTGGAAGCCGACCGCCGCGCGAAGCCCGGCGGCAGCACGCTCTGGACGTTGCCTATAGGGCTGCTCAGAGAGCGCTGTCTCGTGGCCGAGGCCCGGCGCGCTTGGGCGGGAGGGCAAGCCGCTGCACAGAGGCAGCACTCTGCAGCGAAGGGGGGCTCCCGAAGGCCAACGGCACGTTTTGCCCTGCGTGTATGCGGTTGCGGCCGCCGCGCTTCGCCGCGTACATGGCCTCGTCGGCCGCATGCAGGAGCGCGCGAGCCGTCCGGCCGTCGCGCGGGTAGCTCGCGACGCCGAAGGATGCAGTCACGCCGCGCCCGCCGTCGAAGCCGGCGCCCGCCAGGCCGAGGCGCAGGCGCTCCGCCACGGCCCCGGCGCCGTCGGAGTCGCTCTCGGTCAGCACGAGCGCGAACTCGTCGCCGCCAAGGCGTGCTGCGATGTCTCCGGCCCGCTTCTCGGCCTCGAGGAACCTGGCGATGAGGCGCAGGGCCCGATCGCCGAGCTCATGGCCGCCGCGGTCGTTGAGGTGCTTGAGGTCGTCGCAGTCGAGGACGACGATTGAGAGCGCGCGCCCCGAGCGCGCCGCGCGCTCGAGCTCCGTGCCGAGCGCGCCGTCGAGACCGCGCCGGTTGAGGAGACCGGTCAGAGGGTCGCTCACGGCCACCTGTTGGAGCCGCTCGAGCGCCTGCGCCGCATCGAGCAGTGCGGCAGCGTGGGCGGCGATGAGGGTTGCCACCTCGCCGTGGGCGGCATCGAAGGAGATCCGGTAGGGCGAGCAGCCGACGAGCGAGCCGATCTCGGTGCCACCCACGTGGAGCGGCAGCCACACGAGCCACGCCGGGTGCCAGGGCAACTTGCCCCTCAGAGGTAGCCCCTCCAGGTCGACGACCGCGAAGGTCGAGGCCACGGGCCCCAGGTGCTCGGACAGCTCGAGGAGCTGGGCAGGCGACAGCGGGAGCGCCTGCGAACGGGGCCGACGCCAGAAGCTCACCGCCTGGGAGCCCGCGTCGCCGGCAAGGCTCACCTGAACGGACTCGAGACCGAGGAGGCGGCCGAGCGAGCGCGCGGTCATCTCGGCCACGGCACTCACGCCGCGCAAGGAGCTCGCGTAGACGAAGAGGCGCGAGACGGTCGAGAGGTTGAGCGTCAGGGTGGTCTCCAGCGCCCGAACCCGCGGCGTCAACGCTTCCGCCAACGCGGTGAAGCACGGAATGGCAGCGCGCGGAAGCGTCTGGCTGCGCGTCTCGATATTCAGCACGCCGTAGGCCGGCCGCCCCACCCCGAGCGGAATTGCCAGCTCCGATCGCAGGTCGGTGGTGGCGGCGATGAAGTCCGGGTCGGCGGCCGGGTCGGCGATGAACTGCGGCTCACCCGTCCGCACGGCACGGCCCATCACGCCCTGGTCGAGCGCGAAGCCGTCGCGCACCTGGTCGTAGCCCCGTTGCGTGACGAGCCAGAGCCGCTCGTGCTCGAGGACGTAGACGCTGACGAGCAGGTCGGCACCGATGCGAGCGCGCAGCGCCCCGAGCGCGGCGTCGACCGCCTGCTGGTGATCGACGGCCTGCGCGAGCGCGTGCTCTGCCTCGCGGCAGCCCGCGACCACCTCTTCGAGGGGAAGCGTGCTCGTGGATACGCGGTTGGCCATCGGGTTCGCGCTGTCAGGGAGTCGCCGCAGAGCGCCTCCTCGTCCCTATCGGACGAGGAGGTCTGCTTCCTGAGCGTGAACCGAGTGGTTACTTGATCTTGCGCCCGGGGCGCGCCGCACCCCAGCGCGAGTTCCGGCCGCGCCGCGAGGAGTAGACGAGCCGGGATGGCGCCGTCTGCATGCCCTCGAGCTCGAAGGCCTCGCGGTGTCCGAGCAGCGCTGCCACGCGGCTCACGTCGTCCTGCTGCTCGGGCAGCACGAGCGTGACGCCCGTTCCGCTGCGTCCGGCACGTCCCGTCCGGCCGACACGGTGCACGTACCCCTTGTCGTCCTCGGGCGGGTCGTAGTTGATCACATGGGTGATGTCGTCGAGGTCGAGCCCGCGTGCCGCGACATCCGTGGCGACGAGCGTCGAGACCTGCCCTCGCTCGAAGCGGGCAAGCGCGCGCTCGCGGCGGCTCTGGCTGAGGTCGCCGTGCAGCGCGACGGCGCCGACGCCATGGCGCTCGAGCTTGGTCACCAGGCGATCCGCTCCGCGCTTCGTCCGCACGAAGACGAGGGCGAGGCCTCGCTCGCGTCCGAGGAGCTCGACGAGGGTCTCGACCTTCGTGTCGGCCGTCACGGGGACGAACTCGTGCGCCGTCTCGCCGTCACCCTCCTCGATCACCACACCTGCGGTGTAGCGGGTCGGGTGCTGCGTGTACGCCGCCGCGAGCTCGCCGACCGCGCCGTCCAGCGTGGCCGAGAAGAACATCGTCTGGCGCTCGCGCGGCAGCCGCCGCACAAGGCGGTCGACCTGCGGCTGGAAGCCCATGTCGAGCATCCGGTCAGCCTCGTCGAGGATGAACGTCCGCACCTCGCCGAGGGAGACGAGGCCACGCTGGGCGAGATCCTCGAGGCGGCCGGGCGTGGCCACGATTACATGGGCGTTGCGGGCCCGCTTCGCCTGAGCGGGTAGAGGGACGCCGCCGTAGACCGTGGCGACGGTGAGGCCCTTCACGGGGGCGAGCGCCTCGAGCTCCTCACCGACCTGGGAGCAGAGCTCCCGCGTTGGCACGAGCACGAGCGCGGACGGACGGGGGCCAGCCGCGTCCGTGCGCTCGACGATCGGCACGGCGAAGGCCAGGGTCTTGCCCGAGCCCGTTGGCGACCGAGCCAGCACGTCGAGTCCGGCGAGCGCGTCGGGCAGGACGAGGGCCTGAATCGGGAACGGTGCGTGGATGGAGCGCCGGGTGAGGACGTCCAGAACAGGATCGGACACGCCCAGGGCGCGAAACGACTCTTGTGACATATGCTCGACTCCTTCTGTGGCTTCGAGATCTGACTCGCTCGAAACCGCCGAAGGAGGAACCGAGAAGCTGAATCTCACCGGACGACCCTTTGCCGCCCGTCTTTACAGGCTAGCAGAGGGTGTCTACGCTTCCCGGATCGAAACTCCACGTATGAAGCCCCGTTTCCGCGGCGTCTCCCATCAGTACGCCTTCTACGCCTCGCTCGTCGTCGGAGCGGCGCTCGTGATCGCCGCCTCGGGCCCTCGAGAGACCCTGGCAGCCTCCATCTTCGCAGTCACGGTGGCGACGATGTTCGGCGTCAGCGCCCTCTACCACCGGCTCACGTGGGCTCCGGCCGCCCGTCGCTGGCTGCGACGCCTGGATCACGCAGCCATCTACCTCCTGATCGCGGGCACCTATACGCCCTTCGGCCTGCTCGTGCTCTCGGGCCGGTGGCAGGTCACAGTGCTCGCCATCGTCTGGTGCGGCGCCCTGGCCGCGATCGTCTTCAAGCTGCTCTGGACGGACGCGCCCAAGTGGGTCGCCGTGGCCGTCGCCGTACCGCTCGGATGGGTTGGCGTCGTCGCGTTTCCCGAGCTCCTCGATACGAGAGGCATCGCGGCGACGACGCTGCTCGCCACCGGCGGCATCCTCTACTCGCTCGGCGCGATCGTCTACGCGCTGCGCAGACCGGATCCACTCCCGGCCGTGTTCGGCTACCACGAGGTCTTCCACGCCCTCGTCATTGCGGCCACAGCCTGCCAGTACGTCTCGGTCGCCTTCGTCGTTTTGTAGCGTGGGGGAACGTGCCGTTTCCCCCCACGGGCCTCCCTTCGCTGCAGAGTGCTGTGTCTGAGCAGCGGCTTGGCCTCCCGCCCGGGCAAGCCGGGCTTCGGCCACGAAACAGCGCTCTCTGAAGAGCAGCCCTGCAAGCCACGTCCGCAGCGTGCCTGCCGCCGGGCTTCGCGCGGCGGTCGGCCTCCAGCTGCCTCTGATCTCTGAGCGGAGGACACGCAATCTCCGATTGCGCCTCAACCGCGAGAGTGCAACAAGGCGGGGTCAGGTCTCAGGATCGAGCACCCGGGGGTCAGACCCCCTCTACCGCCGGCGCGCGACGACCGTGAAGGTGCTCCCGCCGAGCAGCTGTCCGTACTGGGCGCGCGTGCGCGGGCCGTAACCCGGCCACACGAACCAGCGGTAGCGGCCTGGCACGAGCCGGTAGCGCCGGCCCGCGTGTGTCCAGCTCGCTCGCAGGGCGAACCGCGCGCGCGCCGGCCAGGCGCTCAGGATCTTGCGCCCGCCGCGGTAGAGCTGCACGTTGTAGTAGCGAGGTGCGCGGTACGGCACCCAACGCAGCAGAGGCGGCCGGGAGATGCGCGCCGCCGCCCTCGGCGCGACGAGCAGGATCGCTTGCGGCACCACTGCCGCCACTGCCGGCGCCGAGCGGTTGCCGGCGCGGTCGAGCGCCGTCGCCACGTACCGGTAGCGCACATCGTTCGCGAGGCGGATGTCGGTGTGGCGCCCTGCGGCGCCGTCGTAGATGGCCCGCTCCGCCGCCTGGGCGCGGCCGCCCAGGCGCACGCGAGTGATGATCACGCGCTCGAAGTCGGCGTCCCGCGGCCGCTGCCAGGTGAGCGTGGCGGCGTGGTTGGCGGACTGCGCCCGGAAGCCGCGCACCCGTGCGGGCGGGGTCGCGTCGTAGACGAGTGCGAACGACGCTGTAGCGCTGTTGCCCGCGTGATCCGTGCACGACCCGGGCACCACGACTGCGGGCCCGTCGGGGCCGCGGTACTCGGCCGAGGTGCAGGCCTCGATGCCGGAGGTGACGTCGGTACCGCTGAAGGCGATCGTGACCGGATGGTTGTAGAAGCCGTTCTGGTCGGGCGGACGGCTCGGCGCCGCGCCGACGGCGGGCGGCGTCTTGTCGATGCTGACCGTTACCCGCCCCGATCCGAGCAGGTAGACGGCGTTGCGCGCCGAGCACGTGAGATTGACGCCACCCGTCTCCTGCGTCAGCGTCACCGGCGCGCAGCCTGCGCTCGACACGACGCCCGATTCCGGGTCGGAGACTCCCCATTGCACCACGGCGTCACCCCGGTACCAGCCGTTGGCGCCCGCCGGCCCGGTGACGAGCGGCGTCACGAGCGGGGGCGTCGTGTCCCAGACGCCGTAGGAGTGCACCGCCGCGGCGGCCGTCGCCCGGATCTGCGCGAGGGAGGCGGAGTCGGCCGCTCGTACGTCGATCCTCAGCCAGTAACCCGCGCGCAAGTCGCGGACGGAGCCCGCGGAGCGGACGCCATTCGCCCAGCGGAAGTAGCCCGTGCCGGAGCCGACCGCGAGCGCCTGATTGCGATCCTGCGTACCGAGCTTGGCGAGCGCCGCAGCGTTGCCCGTATCGATCCGCAGGGCGAGGGAGTTCGCGCCGGCGACGGGTGTCGTAAGCAGACGACCGCTGAAGCTGTAGGTGACAGTCGTCGCGGGCGTGGAGGCGGGCGCGGCGACGAGCAGTACCGCCGCCGCGACGAGCGAGACGGCGCTGACCCCTGCGAGACGCCGATTCACCACTTGCCCACCTCCCCTGACTGCAAGGGTACGACGGCTACTTGCGATGTGCGTTAGCGGTGTGTACGGGCTGCGTAAAACCGAACGCTCGTCACGCGATCGTCCAGGTGTCACCACGGTGCAGGAGCTCGCCCAGATCGCCCGCGCCCCGCAGCGCCGCCGCCGCCGCGAGCTGCTCGTCCATGAGCGCGTTGTAGACCGGCCTGTCGACGTCGCGGAAGACGCCGATCGGCGTCGGCCCGTGCGGCGTGTGCGCCAGGCGGCTGAGCGCGAAGGCGAGCGCCGGCTCGACCGCGTGCTCGTCGTGGCGGAGGAGCGCCGACTCGCCGACGGCCGCGACATCCACGAGCTCGCACGTGCCGTCGGCGCGCTGCACGACACCCCGCTCCCCCTCCTCGCCGAAGCGGATGGGCTGCCCGTGCTCGAGCACGATCCGGTTCTCCCGGTGCTCGCGCACGGCGTCGAAAGCGCCGTCGTTGTAGATGTTGCAGTTCTGGTAGATCTCGACGAAGGCCGTGCCGCGGTGTGTTGCCGCCTTCCTCAGCACCTCGGTCAGGTGCTTCTTGTCGGTGTCGATCGAGCGCGCCACGAACGTCGCCTCGGCACCGAGCGCGAGAGAGACGGGATTGAAGGGGTAGTCGATCGACCCCATCGGCGTGGATTTCGTCACCTTGCCTCGCTCGCTGGTGGGCGAGTACTGACCCTTCGTAAGGCCGTAGATCTGGTTGTTGAAGAGCAGGATCTTGACGTTGACGTTGCGGCGGAGCGCGTGGATCAGGTGATTGCCGCCGATCGAGAGCGCGTCGCCGTCGCCGGTCACGACCCACACCGAGAGATCCGGGCGCGACACCGAGATCCCGGTCGCGATCGCGGGCGCTCGCCCGTGGATCGAGTGCATGCCGTAGGTCTCCATGTAGTACGGGAAGCGGGCGGCGCACCCGATCCCGGAGACGAACACGATGCGCTCTCGCGGCAGGTTCAGCTCGGGCATGAAACCCTGGAGCGCGGCCAGGATCGCGTAGTCGCCGCAGCCGGGGCACCAGCGCACCTCCTGGTCGGACTTGAAGTCCTTCGCCTTGAGCTGGATCAGACCGTTGCCGCGACTGTTCATCGCCGTTCCACCGGCTTCTCGTTCCCGTGCTTGAAGTTGCCGGTGGCGCGGCGCAGCAGCTCCTGCACCCCCTGCTCGTCGCGGCCGGCCGCCTGCCCGAGCAGCGCCCGCGCCGGCTCACCGCGAAGGGTGGTCACGACGCGGCCCTGGCACCTGATGAGGACCTGGCCGTTCTTCGTCGAGCGGTAGGAGAACGTCGTCACAGCAGCGCCTCGATCGCCTCCGCGAGCTCCGACGAGCGGAACGGCAGCCCGCGCACGCGGTTGTACCCGACCGCATCGACGAGGAACTCGGCACGCACGAGCTTCAGCAGCTGCCCGAGGTTCATCTCGGGCACGAGGATGCGGTCGTAGCCGCGTAGGAGCTCGCCCGTGTTGCGGGGGAATGGGTTCAGGTAGGTGAGGTGCGCCTGCGCGACGCGCTTGCCCTCCCCCCGCAGCTTGCGCACCGCGGCCGCGATCGGCCCGTACGTCCCACCCCAGCCGAGCACGAGCAGGTCGGCCCCGTCGGGGTCGTCGACCTCGAGCTCGGGGATGTCGGCGGCGATGCCGGCGACCTTCTGCGCGCGCAGGCGCGTCATCAGGTCGTGGTTGTCGGGGTCGTAGGAGATGTTGCCCGTGCCGTCCTGCTTCTCGAGCCCGCCGATGCGATGCTCGAGGCCCGGCGTACCGGGCAGCGCGAGTGGGCGCGCGAGCGTCTGCGGATCGCGCAGATACGGCATGAACGTGTCGCCCGCGTTCGGCTGCTCGGCGAAGGGGACCGAGATGTCGGGCAGGGAGTCGAGCGTGGGGATGAGCCACGGCTCCGAGCCGTTCGCGAGGTACGCGTCGGAGAGGAGATAGACGGGCGTGCGGTACTTGAGCGCGATCCGCGCCGCCTCGATCGCCGTCCGGAAGCACCCGCCGGGGGTCGAGGCCGCGAGCACGGGCACGGGCGACTCGCCGTTCCGCCCGAAGAGCACCATCAGCAAGTCGGCCTGCTCGGGCTTCGTCGGCATCCCGGTCGACGGGCCGGCGCGCTGCACGTCGAGGATCAGGAGCGGCAGCTCGAGCGCAACCGCGAGCCCCACCGTCTCCGCCTTCAGCACGACGCCCGGGCCCGCCGAGGTGGAGACGCCGAGAGCGCCCCCGAAAGCGGCGCCGACGGCCGCGCCGACGGCCGCGATCTCGTCCTCGGCCTGGAAGGTGCGCACGCCGAAGTCCTTGTGCTTCGCGAGCTCCTCCAGGATCGCCGAGGCGGGAGTGATCGGATAGGCCCCGAGGAAGAGCGGCAGCCCGCTCTTGACGCTCGCGGCGATGAGGCCGTAGGTGAGCGCCTGGTTGCCCGTCACCTGCCGGTAGACGCCCGGACGCAGGCGCGCAGGCCTGACCTCGTAGGAGACGGAGAAGCTCTCGCTCGTCTCTCCGAAGGCGTACCCCGCACGGAACGCTGTCACGTTGGCGGCCACCACCTCCGGGTGCCGGGCGAACTTGCGCTCGATGAAGGCGACGGTGCCCTCTGTCGGCCGGCCGTACAACCACGACATCAGCCCGAGCGCGAACATGTTCTTCGAGCGCTCCGCCTCGCGCGGGGTCACGTCGATACCGCGCAGCGCCTCCACCGTCATCGTCGTCAGCGCCACGTCGTGCAGCTGGTAGTCGGCGAGCGAGCCGTCCTCGAGGGGGCTTGACGTGTAGCCCGCCTTGCGCAGGTTGCGCTCGTTGAAGGCGTCGCGATTGACGATGAGCGTGCCGCCCTTCGGCAGGTCGTGCAGATTCGTGCGCAGGGCTGCCGGGTTCATCGCCACGAGCACGTTCGGAGCGTCGCCCGGAGTGAGGATGTCGTGGTCGGCGAAGTGGAGCTGGAAACCCGACACGCCGGGCAGCGAGCCCGCCGGCGCGCGAATCTCGGCCGGAAAATCAGGCAGCGTGGAGAGGTCGTTCCCGAGCGCTGCCGTCTCGCTCGTGAAGCGGTCACCCGTGAGCTGCATGCCGTCTCCCGAGTCCCCCGCAAAGCGGATGATCACACGGTCGCGCCGCTCGACCGGCTTGAGGCTCATGCGTCAGGTATAGCGCAACCCGGAATGACTCGCAGCCGGTTGCATCGGCGCCGCGCTCGTGCGATAACCTCGCTGTCCAGCATCCCGAGGCAAGGAGCGGTTCAGTGTCGGTACCGGAGGACAGGTTGCTCGAGCAGGGCACAGAGGCACCGGCAGGCGAGCAGACCGCCCCTCGCGCCTACGCCCAGATCGGAGAGCGCGTCGCCGGAGTGCTCCAGGCGGCCGAGGACGCCGCCGAGAAGATGCGCGAGGACGCCCGCCGGGACGCGGCCGAGATCCAGCGCGAGGCGGAGAGCACCAGCACCAAGCAGCTCGAGCAGATGGCCCAGGAGGCCGAGAGCGTGCGGCTCGAGGCCGAGACCTACAGCCGCGAGACGCGCGAGGCCGTCGACACCTACGCCACGCAGCGCCGTCGCGAGACCGAGAGCGAGTCGAGCCGTGCGCTCGCCGAGGCCGAGGGGCAGGCGCGCGCGACACGCGAGGCCGCCGAGGCGATGGCCAAGCGCATCGAGGACGCCGCGAGGCAGCGCCAGCAGACGCTGCTCGACGAGTCGCGGACAATCGAGGCACGCATGCAGCGGGCGATCACAGGTTTCCGCGCGATGGCCGCGCAGCTCGAGGAGCTGCTCGAGGCCTCCTCGGCCGGGAACGGCGGGCGGGAGACGCTCGTCGACGCGCTCGAGGTCGAGCGCCGCCGCCTTCCCTCCTCCTAGCTCGCCGCCCCGTGCCCTCGAGAGTCGGCGGACTCGCCGCCATGTTGGGCGGCGTGCTCTGGATGGCCTCCTGGTACGCCAACGGCCTGACCGAGGAGGGCACGCAGCAGGCGCTCCGACTCACGGAGCGACAGCTCCGGCTCCTCCTGATCCCCGCGCTCGTGCTGATGCTCGCCGGCCTGTCGGCGATCCTGCGCCGCTACCGCCAGACGACCGGTGGCCTCGCGTCGGCGGGGGCGGCGCTCGGAGCCGCCGGGCTCGTGACGATGATCCTCGGCAACGCGCTCGAGTTCGGGCTGAGCGACGGAGCGCTGCGGGACGAGGGTGAGGGCATCTTCGTGGCCGGGGCGCTCATCGCCCTGCTCGGGCACCTTGCGCTTGGATTTGCGGTCGTGCGCGTGCGCCTGCCGCCGAGCTGGAGCCCGCTGCCGCTCGCGGTCGGACTCGTGTGCTTCCTGGGCAGCCTCGTGCTCGTGCCCTTCCTCGGACTCGGGTGGGTGCTGTGGGGATTCGTGCTGACGGCGCGCGAGAGCGAGCCTGCCGAGGCGGAGGGGCAAGGGCTTGGCGAAAACGCCCTGGAGTGAGCCTGGGGACGCAAGCAGGACGTTGCAGTCCGGAGGTCAGCCGTCGACGCTTGCGAGCAGCTCCCGCACGTCGAGCGGCGCCGTGAACATGGCCACGCCCTCCCACCCGTCCGTACCAGGCCACTCCTCCCGGGGCCGGTCGCGGTAGAGCTCGACGCCGTTGCCGTCGGGATCGTCGAGGTAGATCGCCTCGCTGACACCGTGGTCGGAGGCGCCCGTGAGCGGCACTCCCGCCGCGAGCACACGGCGGACGGCATCCGCGAGCGTCGCCCGGGTCGGGTAGCGGATCGCCAGGTGGAACAGCCCCGTCGTGCCGGGCGGCGGCGGCGCGCCGCCCTTCGACTCCCACGTGTTCAGGCCGATGTGGTGGTGGTAGCCGCCGGCCGAGATGAACGCCGCCGTGTCGCCCAAGCGCTGCATCACCTCGAACCCGAGCACGTCGCCGTAGAAGCCGAGCGAGCGCTCGAGGTCGGCCACCTTCAGGTGGACGTGGCCGATGTCGACACGCGGGTCGATCGCGGTCATTCCGCCCGGAGCGTAGTCGCTCCCTCCCCTCGCGCGCGGGCGGGCGCCGGGGCGCGCAGGGACGCGGCGGCGGGCACCACGAGCGCGCCGCCGAGCCACCAAAGGCAGAACGCGAGCCAGGGCACCCCGACGGCATCGGTCTGCACGGCGAGCGCGAGCACGGCGGCAAGGGATGCGGCGACCCCTGCCGCCGCCCAGCTCGTCGCACCGTCCCCGCGCGCCATACGCAGCAACCCCGCGAGCAGCGCGAGGCTCCAGGCGAGGAAGAGCGCGAGGCCTCCGAGCCCGACCTGCGCGCCGATCTCGGTCAGATTGGACTCGCCGGCGAGGGGCGTCTCGTCCGTCCTCCGGGCAACCGCCCCCGCGTTCCCGAGCCCGAAGCCCTGCGGGTGCCGGGCGACCTCCTCGGCGTCCTCGCGCAGGCTGCGAAGGTGACTGCGGATCGACGGCTCCGCCAGCGAGATCGTGCCGTCGCCGGCGGGCAGCCCGCCCTTCAGCCGCGCCTGCTCCTCCTGGAAGGCGATCTCCTCTGGAAAGAAGTGCGTCTCGGGCGCCACGGACGTGAACACCGCGGCGAAGGCCACGCCGGCCACGAGTGTCGCGGCGGCTGCGGCAAGGGGCCAGGCCCGGCGGCGGGCGAGCGCGAGCACGACGAGGCCGGCCGCCAGCGCGACGATGGTCGAGCGCGAGAGCGTGAGCAGCAGGCCCGCCGCCGCCAGGGCGCCGAGCGCGAGGGCGAGCGGCCGCCGCAGCGGCCCGCCCGCCCCAAGCAGGAGGAGCGCGACGGCGAAGGCGTACGCGGAGGCGAGCGGACTCAGAAAGGTCGAGATCAGGCGGCGGAAGACACCCTCCGAGGAGTTGAAGGCGAAGTTCTCGGGCATGCCGCCAGGCCCGTGGTAGGTGAAGCCCAGCTCCTCCCGGAAGTAGTCCGGCACGCGGGCGTCGCGCCACCACTCCACCGACAGCGTGAGCAGATCGACGATCCCGAGCGCCGCCACGGCGGCGGCCGTGCCGAGGAGCGTCCAGGCGAGCCGGCGCAGGTCGTGCAGGCCGAGCCCGAGCGAGCGACCGATGCCGTACGCGGCCACGGGAACGAGGGCGCTTCGCAGTGCGAGCAGCACCGCCTCCCCACCCGCCCCACCGCCCAGGGCGCCCTGGGGCACGAGGGCGTAAGCGGTGACGAGCACGCCGAACGCCAGGGCGAGAAGGTCGACCAGCATCGGCCGGAAGGGCAGGCGGCGCGCGCGGGCGGCGCGGCCGGCGACGCTCGCCGCGGCCGTTAGCAGGAGCACCTCCTTCCAGGCCTGGATCGCCGTGAGGGTTGCGTCCTCCACGCCCGCCGCGAACAGTGCAGCCATGACGGCGTTGTGGAGCGCGAGCCCGACGACGAAGGCGTAGAGCGCAAGCACGGGTCGGCGCCACACGAGCACGACGCCCGCCGCCAGGAGCGGCGCGTACAGGATCAGCGCGACCGCGCTAGAGCCCATGCGCGAGCCGGAGAAAGACGTCCCGGCTGTGGCGGTAGGGCGCGTCGGGCCCGCTGTCGCGGCCGAGGACGCGCAGCCCCGACCGGCGCAGGCCTTCGTCAAGCTCCCCTGCGGTCAGGCGCACGCCGCGGAAAGCGGCCGAGGCGTCCGGGCGCCCCGAGAGCCTGGTCACGAGGGGAACGGCGAGCGTGCGCGCCGCCCGCCAGGCGAGCGGACGGGCGCCGGGCTCGAGCACCGGCAGCTGGACGAACGCCTCCCCGCTGGGGGCGAGTGCGCGGGCGAACTCCTGCAGCAGGCCGTGCACGACGCTCCGCCTCGGAAGGTGCTGGAGGACGAGGTAGCAGACGAGCACGTCCGCCACGCCAGCCTCGATGCCGTCGAGACGCTCGCCCGAGACGACGCCGAAGCGCACGTTCGGCGCCGTCACGGCCGCCCGCGCACGCTCGACCATGGCGGGCGAGACGTCAACGGCGATCACCTGCTCGAAGCGTTCCGCGAGCGCGGCCGTCATGCGTCCCGGGCCGCAGCCGACCTCCACGCAGACCCCGCCGCGCGGGTCGGCGCCGAGCCGGCCGAAGAGACCGGCCAGCTCGTCCTCGCCGCGGGCGGGATCGCCCACGTAGACCGCTGTCTCGGCCGACGCGAGCGCGTCCCAGGTGGCCCGCATGCCCCGCGCGTCCACGACGGCGAAGGCTACCGACGGTTGATCGGAATCGCCGTGCCGGCCGGGGATGGGTCAGACCAAGCCGGGCGCCACACTCGGCCGCAAGGCCAGGCCGGTGGCCTGGTCAAGGACGAGGGTGGTGATCCGGCGCAGCGTCTGAGCCACCATCCGGCCCCGCGGCCATTGCCGATCAATCGTCGGGGCACCTCCCGGTTGACGCCGTCCGCCACCGGACGGAGGATGGCGCCCATGCTCCGCGACGACCTCGTGCGCCCCCGTGGCCCCTACTCGCTCGAGCTGACGGCTGCCGGCGGGACGGACGCGACGCGCCACTATCGGGACGGAGCGTTGACAGTGACGCTGCGCGTGGGCGAGCGTCTGGAGACGGCCTGCGCGAGGCAGCGCCCGGACGGAGCGGTCGCGCTCCGGGCCGAGTCCGAAGAAGGCATGGCCCGGCTCCGAGCGCTGCTCGCCCTCGACGACGACCACACCGAGTTCCTGCGCCGCTTCGCGCGCGAACCGCTGCTCGGAGCGGCGACGCGGCGCCTAGCCGGGCTGCGCGTCCTGCGCGTGCCGACGGTGGCACAGGCGCTGTTGCGGGCGCTCTGCGGACAGCTGATCGAGTCGCGGCGCGCGAGGGCGATCGAGGCCG
>Ga0183260_10002781_pt1 | contig 14353 bp, 12 predicted proteins | sample AntDrymUQ4972206_2_FD_129768 | JGI IMG/M metagenome (GOLD analysis project Ga0183260, IMG submission 129768) | Polar desert sand microbial communities from Dry Valleys, Antarctica - metaG UQ497 (22.06) (version 2) (version 2) | ecosystem: Environmental > Terrestrial > Soil > Desert | place... | reverse complement strand
CCTGGGACTATGCCGCCATCGTGTGGGACGTGGTCCTGCCGATGGCCACCCTCGACGAGAGCCTGCTGTTCGACTTCTACGCGCGCCAGGGCGAGCAGTTCAACCCGGAGCCACAGTGCCCGGATCCCACCGCGACGCCCGCCCCGACCCCGACCACTGGGCCGCCGACCGCGAGCCCGGCAGCGAGCCAGCCCGCATCACCGGCGGCGTCCCCGGCCGCCACGACGCCCGCTGCCAGCACGCCGGCGAGCAGCGCCGCGCCCTCCCCCAGCTGATCGGCAGCCGACCGGCGCCCGGCTGATGCTCGCGCTGGTCAAGGTCGACGCCGGGCCGGGATTGCGGCTCCAGGAGGTGCCCCGGCCGACGATCGGCATCAACGACGTGCTGATCCGCGTCCACAAGACCGGCATCTGCGGGACGGATTTGCACATCGATTCGTGGGATGCCTGGGCGGCGCGCACGATCGTGCCGCCGCTCATCGTGGGCCATGAGTTCGTGGGCGAGATCGTGGAGGTCGGCGCCAACGTGACTGGCTTCTCGCCCGGCCACGTCGTGAGCGGCGAGGGGCACGTCGTCTGCGGCAAGTGCCGGCACTGCCTTGCCGGGCAGCGTCACCTGTGCGTGGACACCGTGGGACTGGGCGTGGAGCGCGATGGCGCGTTCGCCGAGTTCGTCGCCCTGCCGATGACGAACATCTGGCATCACCCGGATGGCATCGATGAGGACGTCGCCGCGGTCTTCGACCCGTTCGGGAACGCGGTCCACACGGCGCTGGCGTTCCCCGTCCTGGGCGAGGACGTGCTGGTCTCCGGCGCGGGTCCGATCGGGCTCATGGCCACGGCGGTGGTCCGCCACGCCGGCGCGCGTCACGTCGTGGTCAGCGAGCCCAACGAGTTCCGGCGTGAGCTGGCCATGAAGATGGGCGCCTCGCGCACCGCCGATCCCCGCTCGACCGATCTCCATGAAGTCCAGCGCGAGCTGGGAATGGTCGAAGGCTTCGACATCGCGCTGGAGATGTCGGGCAACGCCGTCGCGCTTCGCAGCGCGATCGACAACATGGCCCACGGGGGTCGGATCGCGATCCTCGGCATCCCGACCGACGAGATCTCCCTCGACGTCAATACCATCGTGTTCAACCAGCTGACGCTGCGGGGGATCTACGGCCGGGAGATGTACGAGACCTGGTACAAGATGACGGTCCTGGTCCAGTCGGGGCTGGACATCCGGCCCGCGATAACGCACCGCTTCGGGTTCCGCGAGTTCGAGGCCGCGTTCGCCGCAGCGCGCTCCGGAGACTCGGGCAAGGTGATCATGGACTGGCAGTCATGAGGCTCGGCGGATCGCGATCGCCTGGTCGCGCATCAAATCGCGGCGCTGGGGGGACCGAATGACCGCAGGCAGCCGGCACGACCCGCTGGCGTTCATCGCCGCCGAGGTCGAGGACCTCAAGGCGAAGCACCTCTATCGGCCGCTCCGGATCATGAGCGACGCCCAGGGCCCGGTCACCGTCGTCGACGGGCGCGAGGTCATCTCCCTCTCCTCGAACGACTATCTCGGGCTCACTCATCACCCGCGCCTGCGTGACGCGGCGCTCGCCGCCGTGGCGGAGTACGGCGTCGGCTCCGGCGCCGTCCGGACGATCGCGGGCACGATGTCAGAGCACGAGGCCCTCGAGTCGGAGCTCGCCGAGTTCAAGGGCGTGGAGGCGGTGCTCACCTTCCAGTCGGGCTTCACGGCGAACACCGGCGTCATCCCGACGATCACCGGCGAATCCGACCTGATCGTGTCGGACGCGCTCAATCACGCCTCGATCATCGACGGCATGCGCCTCTCCAAGGCGCCGCGCAAGGTGTTCCCCCATCGCGACGTCGCCGCCCTGCGCGACATCCTGCGCGAGGCCGCCGAGCAGGGCCGGCCCGACGGCGCCGGGCCGTACCGTCTCATGCTGATCGTCACGGACGGCGTGTTCTCGATGGACGGCGACATCGCGCCGCTGCCGGACATCGTCGAGGCCGCCGAGGAGGTGGGCGCCGCCGTCTACGTGGATGACGCTCACGCATCGGGGGTTCTGGGCCGGAACGGTCGCGGGTCGGTTGACCACTTCGGCCTGCATGGGCGGGTCGACATCCAGGTCGGGACGCTCTCGAAGGCCGTGGGCGTCCTGGGCGGCTACGTTGCCGGGTCGCAGGCACTGCGCGACCTCCTGATCCAGCGTGCGCGGCCGTTCCTCTTCTCCACATCCCACCCACCCGCCGATGCCGCGGCGTGCCGCGCAGCGATCCGAGTGCTGGAGGAGGAGCCCTGGCGCATGGAGCGCCTGTGGGCGAGCACCCGCCGCTTCAAGGCCGAGCTGGAGCGCCTGGGCTTCGACACGGGCCGCTCTGAGACGCCGATCACGCCGATCATCGTGGGCGACTCGGAAGTCGCGAATCGTTTCTCGGGCCGGCTGTTCGAGGAGGGGGTCTTCGCCACCTCGGTCATCTTCCCGACCGTCGCCCTGGACCAGGCACGAATTCGAACGATCGTGACCGCGGCCCTCACCGACGAGCATCTCGACCGGGCGCTCGAGACGCTGGCGCGCGTCGGTCGCGAGCTTCGGCTGATCCCGGGCTGACGTGGGCGACGCGGGGGACGCATCGCCAAATCGCGCAAAGGCCGGCCCCGGGCCGGATGAACCCGGCGCCACGCCCAGCGGCGACGCCGGAGACCAGCACCTCCCGCTCGATGCCCACCTGCACACGGACCAGTCACCCGACAGCTCCGTCCCCATCGATGTCTACGCGGCCCTGGCGGTGGAGCGCGGCATCCCCGAGATCGCGATCACCGATCACGTCGATTTCGACCCGCGCGACCCGGCGTTCGAGTACAGCCGTTACGACGACCGCGAGCGGGTCGTCCGCGGCGCCGCCGAGCGCTGGGCCCGGGAGGGCGTGGCCATCCGTTTCGGCGCGGAGCTCACCTACAACCGGCGCTGGGAGTCGGACGTGCGAGACCACCTGGCCAGGCACCGCTACGACTACGTGATCGGGTCCGTGCACGACTGGCCCGAATCGCCCTACTGGCCGTCCCGTGTCCGGGGCTGGATCGAGGGTCGATCGCTCGACGAGATCGTTGCGCCGTACTACGCGGAGATCATCGCCGCCGCGCAATCCGGGCTGTTCGACACGATCGGCCATCTCGACGTCGTGAAGCGCTACCTGCATCCGCACATCAGCGTGGCGCAGCTGGGCGAGCGGCCGGACCTCCAGGAGCCCGCCCTCAGCGCGATCATCGAGGCCGGCATTGCACTGGAGGTCAACAGCAGCGGGCTTCGCTACCCGGGCGAGGAGACGTATCCTTCCGCGACGGTCGTCGCGCGCTATCGCGAGCTGGGGGGGGAGCGGATCGTGGTCGGGTCGGACGCGCACTCGGGGGGATCGTTCGCGCAGCGGCTCGCCGAGTCGTACCGCCACCTCGCCAGCGCCGGCTTCGAGGCTTTGTCGTTCCGCCGCGGCGGCGAGCGGGTGCGCATCGAGCTGCCACCCGGCACGGGCATCGGTACCGTTGACGACCTGCCTGCCTAACGATGTACGTCAATTCTCGTTACCCAATGGACGACGAAACCCTGGATCGGCTCGTCGAGGAGGCCAGGCGGGGTGACTCGGAGGCCTTCGGGCGCATCTTCGATGAGTACGCCGCGCCGATCCATCGATTCATCGCCAGCCGCGTCAGGAGCCCGACCGACGCGGAGGACCTGACGCAGCTCGTCTTCGTCAAGGCCCTGGAAGCCCTGCCTCGCTACGAGGCGCGGGGCATCCCGTTCGGGGGCTGGCTGTTCAGGCTGGCCAGAAACGCGGTCATCGATCAGGTAAGGACGCGCCGGGACTATCTCCCCTTGATCACGGCGACGACTCGGGCAACCGACGAAGCCGGGCCGGAGGCGATGGCAACCCTGCGGGAGGACCTCCAACGGGTCGCCCGGGCCATGTCCGATCTGACCGACGACCAACGTGAGGTCATCGAGCTGCGCTTCCGAGAACGCGGGCCAGCCCGAGGATCCGAGCGCGCAGAGCGACGGCAGCCGGAACGGGAGCCACCCCTAACGGTCGCGACGCCTGGCGGTTGCCGGGCGGGCATTCGCGCGGGTGTCCGCAAGGCGGCCAGGCGGAGCATGACTGCCTGACGCCGGGCTCGCCGCCGCGACTGCGATCCACATCGCCGGACCGCCGCGGCAACCCCCGGAAGTCTCGACGCCAGGCGCCCGGGCCCCCGTCCGCACGGAGGGGGCCCTGTTCGTGACGGCCGCAGGCTGTCCTCGTGTCGGCCGCAGGCTCTGAATGGTGCCGGCCTTGGCCTGCCGCGGCCGCGGCAGGCTTCAGCCGGCCCCGGGGCATGAAGAAAGCGAGGGCCCGGTTTCCCGGGCCCTCGCTCGTCAGGTCTGGTCCCTCACGGGACTGCGGGTTAGCGCCGGCTCTGGGCCCGCGCGGGGGTGAGCACGACGACGCTCGCGAGGAGCACGCCGAGCGCAACCACCAGCAGCCACGCGCTGTCGGCGGGGGAGGCGGGGCCTCCCGTGCCGATTGTCGCGGTGTCAGGCTCGGACGGCGCCTCCGTGAGCCCGCCGACGCTCTGCTCGAAGCTTGGCGCTTCCGTCGGGACCTCGGTCTCGCCCGCCTGGCTCTGCTCGAAGCTCGGCGGGACGCTCGGGACCTCGCTCGGGGCCTCGGTCTCGCCCGCCTGGCTCTGCTCGAAGCTCGGCGGGACGCTCGGGACCTCGCTCGGGGCCTCGGTCTCGCCCGCCTGGCTCTCCTCGAAGCTCGGCGCCTCGGTCTCCTCGGGCGCGCAGTCGACCCAGAAGACCTTCATCTTGTCGTGCTTCTCGGTATCGAGGTCACCGTCCCAGAACAGCTTGTAGTGGCCGTCCGGCAGCTCGTACGCGCTCGAATCCGGGTCGCGATCCTCCCCGTCGCCGTTGGTGTCGTACGTGCCGGTCAACACGACCACGCCCTTGTCGTCGGGCGCCCACTCCTGGATCTCCCACGTTCCAGCCTGGAACGGATCGGCGAAGAAGAAGTGGAGGTGGAACGTGCAGACGTGCGGCTCGTTGCGCACGATCGGCTCGGCCTCCGTCGACCCTTCGTGAATCTTGACGGTCCCGTTGTTGCCCGGGGCATCTGTCGATGTCGCGATGCCCGGGGCGGCGAGCGCGATGCCCAGCGCTCCCGCCGCCAGCATGGCGGTCAGTTGCCTCTTGATCTTCATGTTCGATTTCCTCTCCGCTATCCCGCATATGGACCGGACCTGTGATAAGTCCCTTCGAAGGGAACGATTAGGACCCTGTCGAAGCCCCCGCAATGCCCTTTTCGGGCCGTCGGGTTCCGTAGTGTGCATGGAGGCCTATGGACCGTCTAGTACTTCCTTACCCCTATTAACTGCACCTTTTCTGAACGTAACGCCACCATTCCGACCACGAAATCGTTGCGTTCCGTCGATCCGCTCGACGTCGGTTGCTGACGCGTGGTCCATCAGTACGGTCCGGTGCAGCTCGTCACCCGCGTAGTCCCTTCGGCAGGCGAGGGCCTCGTACCATTTCCGTCGTGAAGTCCAAGGGCGAGGCGCCGGCAAGCGAGACGTTGCGGGAGGGTGCCCGGCAGGTCGTGCGCCGGGCGCTGGAGCGGGCCGTGGATGCCGGGCGGCTTCCCGCCGTGCCGGAGGCGTCGACCGTCGAGGTGGAGGTCACGCGACCCGCCAATCCCGAGCATGGCGACCTGGCGACGAATCTCGCGCTGCGACTGGCTCGGCCGCTGCGCATGGCGCCGCCGGCGATCGCCGCCGTCCTGGCCGAGACGATCACCGAGGCGCGGGCGAAGGACCCGCACCTGCCCGTCTCGTCGGCCGAGGCCGCCGGCCCGGGGTTCGTCAACCTTCGGTTCGCGGACGAGGCGCTGGCCTCGGCGGTCGACGCGGCGCGCGCCGACCCGGCGGCGTGGGGCCGGAGCGGCGCCGGTGCATCCGCGCCGTCTCGCCACGTGAACGTGGAGTTCGTGTCGGCCAACCCCACGGGGCCGCTGACGGTGGGCAATGCGCGCGGCGCGTTCGTCGGCGACCTGCTGGCCCGCGTGCTCGAGGCGGGCGGCCAGCGGGTCACGCGCGAGTACTACTTCAACGACTCCGGAGCCCAGGTCCGGAACCTGGGAGCATCGCTCCTCGCCATCCGCGAAGGCCGCGCGATCCCGGCGGACGGCTACCACGGCGAGTACGTGGTTGAATTCGCTCGGGAGATGCCCGAGGACATCGTCGCCCCGCGGGCGGGCGACGACCCCGTAGATCAGCAAGCCTGGGCGGCGGGCCGCTGGGCGTCCGATCGGATCCGGCGCGGGATCGAGGCGTCACTGGATTCGCTTGGCGTCACGTTCGACGTGTGGACGACGGAGGGCAGCCTGCTCGAGGGCGGCTGGGTCGACCAGGCGATCGGGCGCCTGCGCGAGGGCGGCCATATGTACGAGCAGGACGGTGCCACGTGGTTCCGCTCGACGGCCTTCGGCGACGACAAGGACCGGGTCGTGATCCGCTCGGACGGCTCGCTCACCTACTTCGCCTTCGACATCGGCTACGTCGTCGAGAAGTTCAGCCGGGGCTTCGACCACCTGATCTACATCTGGGGCGCAGACCATCACGGGACGGTCGCCCGGGTGCGCAACGCTGCCGAGGCCATGGGCTACGACAAGCCGTCCGTGGAGATGATCCTCACCGGCTGGGTGCACTTCGTGCAGGGTGGCCGCGAGCTGTCCATGTCCAAGCGCGCCGGCACGTTCATCGCCCTCGACGACCTCCTCGCCGAGCTCGGCGCCGACGCGGCGCGGTGGTACTTCGCGAGCCGCGGGGCCAACGTGAACATGGACGTGGACATCGAGCTGGCGAAGAAGCAGTCGAGCGAGAACCCCGTCTACTACGTGCAGTACGCGCACGCCCGCATCGCCTCGATCCTGCGCAAGGCCTCCGGTATCGGGCTCGCCGCCGCGCCGTCGGTAGCCGGGTCGCTTGGTGGGGCGCCCGAGGCCATGCTGGCGCGCGTCGTGGTCCGCCTGCCGGAGGTCGTCGAGGACGCGGCCGCGGCGCAGGAGACGCAGGGCATCACCACGTATGCGACGGACCTGGCCACCGCGTTCCACGCCTTCTACCGGGACGCGCGGGTGGTCGATCCCGACGAGCCCGAGCGCTCTGCAGCGCGTTTGGCGCTCGTGGATGCGACGCGAATCTCGCTCGCGAATGCGCTGCGGCTCCTGGGCGTGTCCCCCCCGGAGCAGATGTAGCCCGAGCCGTCCCGGGCCAGCAGCTGAAAGGCTGAGGATTGACGGTTGTGTGGCCGGCCAGCCCGGGGCGAGCGATCCGATGGCGGCCTCAGCTGCCGAGGCTTGTCATCAGCTCGGCGGAGCGGTCCCCGACCGCGATCGTGACGTTCAGGGACCCCGCGTCGTGGCGGAGCGTCGAGTCGAGCCCGAGCGAGGCGAGGGCCGCCTCCGCGGCGGTCGCAAACTCGGCGGCGTCCGCGGGCGAGTCCCAGACTGTGATCAGGCCGATGGCGACTGCGTCGTTCGGGCCCCGGAGCATGATGATTCGGTCGCCACCCCATCCCGCGGCCGCGGTCCGCGCCTGCGCGAGCGGCACCTTGCCCTCGCTCAGCCAGATCCGGAGCACCAGCTCGCCGAGGGTGTCCTGCGCGCCCTCCGACCATTCCCCACCGAGCACAGCATTCGGTCCGGTGACCCCGCTGATCCCCCTGGGGATGGACACGTCTACTGGAGACTGACGCTCCAGGTACCGATCCGGATGCAGGATCTGTTCGGTCGACTCGGGCGGGTCCTCGTACGCCGCGTTGACGGACGGGTAGCCACCCTCCGCGAGCAGTCGATTGGCGAAGGCAAGCCCATCCTCGTACGGGAAGAGAGAGGTCTCGCGCAGGTAGCGCGGAGCCCGCTGGAGCGCCTCGAGCGACCCCGGGCCAAGGGCCACCGCGATGAGCTCGCCGAGCTCCCGCGGCGTGAGGTTGTCCGTCATCCAGGTTGCCTGGACGGACACGGCATCGCCTTCGATCAGCGCCAGGCGTCCGAGGGAGCCATCGGTCTCGGCCGCGGCGCCTTCGAAGAACCGATCCAGGTCGAAGTGCTGGTCCTGCAGCTGGTGGGTGAACTCGTGGGCATAGGTCACGCGTTCGATGGCCCCCAGGTCATCGCCGGACCGACGGACGACGAACAGCTGGTCCCTGTCCGGCGAGTAGTAGCCGGCGACCTGGCCCTCCTGGAGGTCCAGGGTGAGCTGGCGGATCGAAGAGCCCGGCGGCAGGAGCCCTAGCGCGATCAGCACGTCCTCGGTGGCCGCAAGCTCCTCCGGCGTGTACTCGGCGTCGAACTCGGCCCGCAGGTTGACGCCAAGCTGCTCGGGATCGATGGTCACGGGATCCACCACGCCGGTCGCCTGGAGCGCGCGCGCCTGCTCGACGTCCTGACGAATCCCGGCGAAGACCTCGCCCGCGGGGCGGGCGCTTGCGGCCGGCCCCGAGGTCGCGGAGGCGGTCGGGCGCGTCGTGTTGCACGCCACCAGCACCGCGACCACGAGCGCGAGGACAGGCAGGCGGGTGGCACGGAGGTGGTGCGGCATGGGCCCGCGATCCTAGCGAGCGGGCCGCGAGCCGTCTCCCGGCGGGGGCTGCGTTGGCGTTTCTTAATCGGTTAGCGGCTTGGCCCTGAATACCCGACCCGTACTGTTTTCCTCGGACCGAACCCTCGTGGTTCCATCCTCCCTCCCTCCGACCGGGGGCGCCGATTGGGCAGGCGCTCCCGGTCTTTCCTTTTCCATCGGCCGCATCCTCGCGCGCCTTTCGGCCTCGAGTGCGCCCGGCCGCGGCCAGTCAATCGGGCGTCGATCTGGGTGTGACAGAATCAGCGGGATGGAGATCACCTGGTACGGGCAGACGTGTGTCCGGATGAAGGGGCGGGATGCGGTCGTGGTGGCCGATGCGTATCAGTCCGTGGTCGGGCCCACGGGGCGCGGGATCACGGCGGACATCGCGACGTACAGCCATGCCGATGACGCGCCGCTGGCAAAGGCGAAGGGCCGTAGAAGCCGCGATGGCCAGACGGTGCTGCCGACGAGCCTCGAGGCCAGCTTCACGCTGGACAGCCCCGGCGAGTACGAGGTCCGTGACGTCCTCCTGACCGGGGTTCGGACGTTCCGCGATGACGCCAAGGGCGAGCGTCGTGGTCGAGGGACCGCCTTCGTGATCGAGCTGGATGGCCTGCACACGATCCACCTCGGTGACGTCGGGCACCTCCTGACCGAGGAGGAGCTCGGGGACATCGGCTCGGTGGACATCGCCTGCGTTCCTGTCGGGGGCGCGCTCAACGCCACGCGGACGGCGGAGCTGATCGCCCAGCTGGACCCGAAGATAGTGTTGGCGATGCCGGTCTGCGAGGACGACGCCGATTGCGCGGAGGCGCTGGCCAAGTTCTTCCACGAGATGGGCGGCGAGCCCATCGCCCAGGCAAAGCTCTCGGTCACGATCTCCGCCCTCCCGTCGGAGACCACCGCGGTCCTGCTGGAGTCGCGCGGCAAGACCTAGCGGGCCAGTGGGGCGGGCGCTACGCGGGCGAGCGCTCCAGGACCACCCGGCCCCGCTTGACGACAGCGCGGATCAGGTCCGCGGCCGGCCAGTACGGGATCTGACGGTGGCTCGGAACCCCCCAGATCGCGAGATCCGCGACGCGTCCGCTCTCGATCGATCCCACCTCGTCGGCGATGCCCAGCGCGGTGGCGGCGTTGATCGTCACCGCTGCCAGGGCCTCGGACGGGGTGAGCTTCAGCGCGAGGCAGGCCACGGTCATCACGAGCGGCAGGCTCGGCGTGGGCGACGTTCCGGGATTGAAGTCGGTCGCGAGCGCAACGGGGATGCCCCGATCGATGAAGGTTCGCGCCGGCGCGACCTCGTCATGCATGAGGAACCAGGTCGTCGCCGGGAGCAGGACCGCGACGACCGGCCGGCCATCACCCGCCGCTGCGGCGAGGGCGTCGATGCCCGCCGGCGAGGGCGCGGCGAGGTGGTCCGCCGAGAGCGCCCCGATCTCCGCCGCGAGCTCCGCGCCGCCGCTTGGCGCCAGCTCGTCTGCGTGCAGCCGGGGACCGAGCCCGTGGCGCGAGGCGGCCTCCAGAACGCGCCGGGACTGGTCGGGGCTGAACACGCCGCGCTCGCAGAAGACGTCGGCGAAGCGTGCCCGGCCCTGCGCGACCACGCCGGGCAGCTGCTCATCTATGAGGTGGCGGACGTACGCCTCCGTGCCGTCCGGCCGGCCGCGGAACTCCGGCGCTACCGCGTGCGCACCCAGCCAAGTCGGCAGGACGTCCACCGGGCCCTCCGTCCCGAGCTGGTGCGCGACCTCCAGGAGCCGCAGCTCCGTCGGCAGGTCCAGCCCGTAGCCCGACTTGGCCTCGATCGTGGTGGTGCCATGCGACAGCATCTCGGTGAGCCAGCGGCGGCCGTGCTCGGCGAGCTCCTCCTCGCTTGCGGCGCGCGTCGCGGCAACGGTCGACAGGATCCCGCCGCCCGACTTGAGGATCTCCAGGTACTCGGCGCCGCGCTGGCGAAGCACCAGCTCGCCCTCGCGCGAGCCGGCGAAGAGCAGGTGCGTGTGGGGATCGATGAGCCCCGGCGTCACCGTGCCGCCGGCCGCATCCACCCGGGCGAACCGGACGAGCGGGTAGCCGCTCCCCTCCAGCGCCTGGACGAGGTCGGAGCGCGGGCCGGCAGCCAGGATCCGGCCCTCCCAGGCGGCCACGGCGGGCGCCGCGTCGTCGTTGGGGTCACCGCCGGGGGCCACGAGCAATGCGGGATCGTCCATGTGCGTGCCGACGCGCAGGCCACCGGCCAGCGTGGCCACCTCGGCGGCATGCTCGATGAGCAGGCCCGGCAGCCCGTCGGAGGCTCTCCCACCCTGGATCAGGCGCAGGCCCACGGTGACGCTCAGCCGCGGGTTGCGCGCACGGTGGCGAGCCGCTGCTCGAGGACCATCTGCGGCTGGGCGTCGCGCAGTTGGAGATACGCGGCGGCAGCGGCGAACCTCGCCTCCGCGTCCGCGTTGCCCGGCACGCCGGCGTGCGTCGCCACGGCGTCGAACGCCGCCTGGGGAGCCAGGCCGATCAGCTCGGATTCACGGACCGCGACGCCCTCATCCGTTGCGAGCCGCTGGACCTCGTCGAACGCGCGCCACATCGGCGTCGTCTCGAAGTCCAGGAGGTTCATCGACACCTGCGCCGCGTCCAGCTCCTCGATCATGAAGCCGTTGCCCTGGACCGCGGGCAGGCCGCCACCGGACTCGCGGACACGGCGCGCGATCCGCTTCGCGACCTCCACGTCGTTCGTGTCCAGGTTGACGTTCCATGCGATGAGGAACGGCCGGGCACCGACTGCAATCGCCCCGGCTCGGGGATGGGTCCGTGAGGGCCCGAAGTCCGGCCGCCGATCGACGGCGGCGTCCCCGATCTCGTCGCGGACGGCCTCGTAGCCCCCGCGCCGCACGTCCGCGAGACGCACTCGGTCCGGGCGGGTGGCGGCTCTTGCGTACAGGTAGACCGGGATTCCGAAGCGCTCGGCCACCCGCGCGCCGAAGGATCTCGCCAGCGAGACCGCGTCCTCGATCGTGGTGCCGGCCAACGGTACGAACGGGATCACGTCCACCGCGCCGATCCGCGGGTGTTCCCCGGCGTGCTCCTCCATGTCCATCTCGTCGATGGCCACCTTGATCGTGGCCTCGAGCGCGCGCTCCACGGCGGGCGCTTCTCCGGCGAGGGTCAGCACGGAGCGGTTGTGGGACGGGTCGCTCGTCCGGTCTAGGAGATACGCGCCGTCGGTGTCCTCGACCGCCGCGGCGAGGCGATCGACCACCTCGAGGCGCCGCCCCTGGGAGTAGTTCGGGACCGACTCCACGAGCATCAGGGCTGGTCCAGCATGGGGACGCGGACCCCCCGCTCCCGCGCGACCTCGATCGCCCGCTCATAGCCCGCGTCGGCGTGGCGCATGACGCCCATCGCGGGATCCGTGGTCAGCACCCGCTCCAGCTTGCGCGCCGCCAGCTCCGTGCCGTCGGCCACGACCACCATCCCGGCGTGCTGCGAGTAACCGATCCCCACGCCGCCACCGTGATGGATGGACACCCACGTGGCCCCGGCGGCCGTGTTGACCAGCGCGTTCAGGAGCGGCCAGTCCGCCACCGCGTCGGAGCCGTCGCGCATCGCCTCTGTCTCGCGGTTGGGCGACGCGACGGAGCCCGAGTCCAGGTGGTCCCGCCCGATCACGATCGGCGCGGAGACCTCGCCCGTTCGAACCAGCTCGTTGAAGGCCAGCCCGGCCTTCGCCCGCTCGCCATAGCCGAGCCAGCAGATCCGCGCCGGCAGCCCCTGGAACGGCACGCGTTCCTCGGCAAGGCTGATCCAGCGGGCCAGCGACGCGTCCTCCGGGAACAGCTCCAGAATCGCCCGGTCCGTGCGCAGGATGTCCGCCGGATCGCCGCTGAGCGCCGCCCACCGAAAGGGGCCGCGACCTTCGCAGAACTGCGGCCGGATGAACGCCGGGACGAACCCAGGGTAGTCGAACGCGTCCTTGACGCCCGCGTCCTGCGCCATCGCTCGCAGGTTGTTGCCGTAGTCGAACACGACCGCGCCGGCACGCTGGAAGTCGAGCATCGCCCGGACGTGCGCCGCCATGGAGCCCGTGGACCGACGGACGTACTCGTCCGGCTGGTGCTCACGCAGGGATGCCGCGTCGGCGAGCGAGATCTCCCCGGGCACGTAGCCCACGAGCGCATCGTGGGCAGAGGTCTGGTCGGTGACGACGTCGAACCGCTCGCCGGCCCTGGCCCAGGCAGGCTCGATCTCCGCCGCGTTGCCGACGAGGGCGATGGACAGCGCCTGGCCATCAGCCGCGGCCGCCCGCGCGAGGGCGAGGGCCTCCGCTGGATCCTCCGTGAGCCGGTCTACGTAGCCGATGGTGCAGCGTCTCGCGGCGCGCGCCGGGTCCACCTCGATGGCCAGGCAGACGCCCTGGTTCATCGTGACGGCGAGGGGCTGCGCCCCACCCATGCCGCCGAGGCCGGCTGTCAGGACCACGCGCCCGCGGAGCGTCCCCCCGAAGTGCTGGCGCGCGAGCTCGGCGAACGTCTCGAACGTGCCCTGGAGGATCCCCTGGGTCCCGATGTAGATCCAGGAGCCCGCCGTCATCTGGCCGTACATCATCAGCCCGGCCTTCTCGAGCTCCCGGAAGTGCTCCCAGTTCGCCCACTTCCCGACGAGGTTCGAGTTAGCGAGGAGCACCCGCGGCGCCCACTCGTTGGTGCGCACGACGCCGACCGGCTTGCCGGACTGGATCAGCAGGGTCTCGTCGTCCTTCAGGGTGCGGAGCTCCCGGACGATCGCATCGAAGGCGGCCCAGCTGCGAGCCGCCCGTCCCGTGCCACCGTAAACGACCAGCGCATCTGGATTCTCGGCGACCTCGGGATCGAGGTTGTTCATCAGCATCCGCAGCGCGGCCTCCTGGCCCCAGCCGCGACACGTCAGCTCCGGGCCGCGCGGTGCCCGGACGGGCCGCGCACCCGGGAGCGCGTTGGTCATGCGCCACGCCTGCCGCGACGCGACATGAGGGCAATGAGGCCAAACAGCCCGCCGACGACCACGAGCACGGCGAGGAGCACGATCGGAAGCGCGACGTCACTCCCGGCCAACGGGGCGGCGGAAGGCGGATCGGCAGGTTCCGTGGCGCCTCCTGGCGGCGCGGCGCCACCGAAGGCGGCCTCCGCCTCCGCGAGGAGCGCATCGCCTTCGGCTGAGGGCAGGGTCGCGAAGGGCGAGCAGCTGCTCGGGTGAACCACGCCGGCTTCCATGTAGGCGACCATGACGATGCGCGCCGCCAGCTTCAGGGGGACCCCGCACATCGCCGAATCGCCGCCCCGGATCTGGAGGTTCGGGCCCGGGACGGGACCCTTGAACACCCGCTCCACGGCGAACGTCCCGGCCTCGCCGTTGACCGCCGCGATCGTCCCGGCGAGGATCACGACGTTTGGCTCGGCCCGGTATTCCACGAGCGTCTTCGGCATCGCGCACGAGCACGCGAAGGCGCCGCCAGGCGAGGCGAGGCGCGCCGCGGAGACGGCCGCCGTCATCAAGAGCGCCAGCAGCGCCGTGCGAACGAGCTTCGACGCGAGCATCGAGCGGGAATTCGTGAGGGTTTGGTCTGGCGATCGGCGGCTCATGCCGGCACTCGCAGGTTGTCCATGAGCTTCTCCCCAAAGCGGCCGTCGCCGATCGATGACGCGGAGATGAGCGTGTCCTG
>Ga0183260_10002780_pt1 | contig 14356 bp, 15 predicted proteins | sample AntDrymUQ4972206_2_FD_129768 | JGI IMG/M metagenome (GOLD analysis project Ga0183260, IMG submission 129768) | Polar desert sand microbial communities from Dry Valleys, Antarctica - metaG UQ497 (22.06) (version 2) (version 2) | ecosystem: Environmental > Terrestrial > Soil > Desert | place... | reverse complement strand
GTTGGTCCCCCAGGGCATCAAGCTGATCGCGACGATCGAGAAGGACACCGCGCTGAAGAATCTGTGCGGCATCCTGGACGTCTCCGATGCCATCATGGTTGCCCGGGGCGACCTGGGCGTCGAGCTGCCGTTCGAAGAGGTGCCGCTGATCCAGAAGCAGATCATACGGGAAGCGAGCCTTCACGGAAAGCCGGTCATCACCGCAACCCAGATGCTGGAGTCGATGGTCCACGCTCCCCGGCCCACCCGCGCCGAGGCGTCCGACGTTGCCAATGCGATTCTCGACGGGACGGATGCGGTGATGCTCTCAGCCGAAACCGCGGTCGGTGAATACCCGTTGGAGGCGGTGCAGGCGATGGATCGGATCGCCCGCGAAATGGAAAGTCAGCGCCAGCCCCGCGGAGCAACTATCGATGTGGCTCTTGGCAGACGCGCTGCTGGAGACGGAGCGCTGACGCTCCATCGATCGCAACAGACCGGCCCCATCAGGACGGAGGACGCCATAGCGGTCGCGGTGTGCGCGGCCGCCGAGATGCTTTCCGCACCGTTGATCGTCTGTTTTACCAGCAGCGGCTTCACTGCTCTCAAGGTGGCCACCTGCCGGCCCACCGTCCCGGTGTTTGCCTGCACCCCCGAACCTGAAACCTTCCGCCAGCTGGCGCTCGTGTGGGGTGTTACGTCGGCGCTCACCGAACATTCTACCAACTACGACACCATGCTGGCGGTGGCGCGTCAACAGATCCTGGAGCGGCAGCTCGCGCAGCCGGGTGAGCGCCTGGTGGTAACGGCGGGCGTCCCGTTCGACATGCCCGGTACTACCAACCTGCTCAAGGTCGAAGCAGTTTAGGGAATGCGCCTTACGTTCCTCGGCACGGGCACGTCGTTCGGCGTGCCCCAGATCGGGTGTACCTGCGCCGTCTGTCGCTCCACAGATCCGCGAGATAGACGCACCCGCTCCGGTGCTATCCTCCAGGCCGGTGGATCCACAATTCTCATCGACACGCCTCCGGAGCTCAGACTGCAGCTGATCGCCGGGGGCTTTTCCCGGATCGACGCTGTGATCTATACTCACGAGCACGCCGACCATATAAACGGCATCGATGACCTCAGGATCTTCTCGATTCGCCGGCATCAACCACTCCCGATCTACGGGCCGGCCGAGACGCTGGAGCGAGTGCGGGCGTCATTCAACTACATCTTTGACGATGCGGTGCGTCCCTACGAGGGAACGTCCAAGCCGCGGCTCAGTCTTCACCCGACGGAGCCGGGACGGCCGGTTGCCGTGGCCGGAGTCGAAGTCCTCCCACTCGCCTTCCACCACGGACATCTTCGCGTTTTCGGCTACCGATGTGGAGGACTGGCCTATATCACCGACGTCAAGGAGATCCCCGAATCGGCTCACGAGCGGCTGCGTGGACTCGATGTGCTGGTGCTGAATGCGCTGTGGTGGAGGCCCCATCCCACGCACCTCAGTATCTCCGAGGCGGTGGACGCCGCCCGTGCAATCGGTGCCCGGCGCACCTATCTCACCCATCTGACGCATGAGACCGGGCATGCGGAGCTCGAGGGGCAGCTCCCACCCGGAGTTCTCCCCGCCTACGACGGCTTGACGGTGGAGGTGGCGTGATAAAGCTGCGCTACGGACGGATGTTCCAGGACCAACTGGACGGGGAGCACGGACTCAGTCGGGCGCGACTGACCGAACTGGCGCTTCGCTTCGGAGCTATCCGGACGGAGGTGAGCCATCGCCGCACGGCGGGGGAATACGGATTTTACCAGCTGGTCGACCAGGACGACACCGTCCGCCAGATCAAGGCGTTTGCTGAGGGTCTGGGCCAGGCTCACGATCACGTGCTGGTGCTCGGCATCGGCGGGTCTGCTCTGGGCACGAAAGCTTTGCTGAATGCGCTCCGCCGGCCGGCGTGGAACGAATGGGATGATGAGGGGCGCGACTTCTTTCCCCGGCTCACCATTCTCGAGAATGTCGATCCCACTTCGGTGGCAGCCGCGCTGGCGCGAATCGATCCGCGCCGGGTGTTGGTTAACGTGATCAGCAAATCTGGTGGCACGGCCGAGACGATGGCCCAGTACCTTGTTGTGCGACAGTGGCTGCACGACGCGCTCGGCGCCGCCGCGTCCCGGCATGTGGTGTTTACCACCGACCCGGCCCGCGGCGCCCTGCGTGAGCTCGCCCAACAGGACCGAATTCCTACACTCGATGTGCCTCCCGCGGTCGGGGGACGCTTCAGCGTGCTTTCCCCGGTTGGGCTGCTTCCGGCGGCGCTGGTGGGCATCGATGTGGCGGGGTTATTGGCCGGCGCCCGGCGCGCAGTGGGGCGGTCGGAACCCGACGACCTGCTGCAAAATCCCGCTGCGCTCTACGCCGCGTTGCACTGGGCCGCCGATACCGGCCTGGGAGCCCGGGTGCATGTGCTGATGCCTTATACCGACCGGCTGCGGGAGCTGGCCGAATGGTACCGGCAGCTGTGGGCCGAAAGCCTGGGCAAACGGGTCGACCGAGAGGGGAAAGTGGTCCACGTCGGCCCCACCCCCATAGGAGCCGTGGGCGCCACTGATCAGCACAGTCAGGTGCAGCTCTTCATGGAAGGACCCTTCGACAAGGTCATCACCTTTGCCACAGTGAACGACCTGGGCGTGGACGTAGCTATCCCTGATCGGTCCGCCGACCCAACGGCTGCGAGACTGCCTCCTGACCTGGAGTACTTGCAGGGCCACACTTTAGGTAAGCTGCTGCGGGCGGAGTATGAGGCTACCTCGGCGGCGTTGGCGCAGATGGGGCGGATGAGCTGCAGTTTGGCCCTTCCCGATCTCACCGCCGATACCCTCGGAGAGGTCATCATGTTCTTCCAGCTCGCTACCGGGTACGCGGGTGCATGGTACGGCATAGATCCCTTCGATCAGCCCGGCGTGGAGCTCGGCAAGCGACTGACTTACGCTGCCATGGGGAGGCCTGGCTACGAACCGGCCGGCTCGGAAAATCAGACTTCAGCGGACGAGGTGTAGGGCCGCGCACGCGTTGCGAGCCCACAGTTCCCGCCCTACCTTTGGCACACACCGCGGGCCCTGTTTCTAAGAGGATGGACGTGCATGCCTGATGCAACCCAACGCGTGATCGATCTCTATGGAGGCGGGGTGGCGCTCGTACCCGGTGGGGTCCAGGTGCGAGACCAGTCCAAGCTGCGGTCTCCTGCAACCGACCGGCTGGTCTGGCAGGCAGTGTTCGAATCCGGTGACGATCGCGATGCAGCCCGATGGCTCCTCTGGGAGCTGGGGCAGGTGACGGGAGCCCGCCCTGCCTCGATCAACGATCTCTACCTGGCAAGGGGACGGGGCGAATGCGGCGGATTCACGGTGCCGGCAATCAACGTCCGGATGATGGCCTATGATACGGCGCGGGCCATCTTCCGGGTGGCGCGCGCGGGAAAGGCCGGCGCTGTCATCCTGGAGATCGCACGATCAGAGATTGCCTACACCGAGCAGCGTCCTGCGGAATACGTCTCTGTGATAATTGGAGCTGCGCTGCGCGAGGGCTACACCCTGCCGATCTTCATTCAGGGCGACCACTGCCAGGTGAACCACAAGAAGTATCAGGCCGCTCCTTCCGGAGAGATCGGGGAGGTGAAGAAGTTGATCGCCGAGGAAGTTGGTGCCGGGTTCTACAACATCGATGTGGACACGTCCACTCTGGTAGACCTGTCACATGCGTCGCTCGAGGACCAGCAACGCCTGAACTACGAGCACGCGGCCGAGATTACGGCTTTCATCCGGGAGCAGGAGCCCGAAGGGGTGACGGTTTCGGTGGGCGCAGAGATCGGCGAGGTGGGCATGAAGAACAGCACCGTGGAGGAGCTGCATGCTTTCATGAGGGGTTATAACCAGAGTATTGCGGCGCTGGGCGATCACGCCGGCATCAGCAAGATCTCGGTGCAGACCGGTACCTCGCACGGTGGGGTGGTGCTTCCCGACGGCACTATGGCGGACGTCAAGCTGGACCTCCAGGCGCTGGCTGCCCTCTCTCAGGCAGCACGAGACGAGTACGGACTGGCGGGAGCAGTGCAGCACGGTGCAAGTACTCTCCCGTCGAACGCCTTTGGCAGTTTTCCCCGAATCGAGACCGCCGAGATTCACCTGGCAACCAATTTCCAGAACATCGTGTTTGACCATCCCCGGCTTCCGGCGGAGCTGAAGGAGCGTATTCGAACCTGGCTGGACGAAAATGCCGGAGGCGAGCGGAAGAGCGGGGACACCAACGAACAGTTCTACTATAAGGCCCGCAAGAAAGCGATAGGACCGTTCAAGCGGGATTTCTGGTCGCTTCCTGAGGACGTGCGCAACGCCATCGCGACCGATTTGGAAAAGAATTTCGCATTTCTGTTCGAGCAGTTGAACGTGAACGGAACTCAGGAGCAGGTAAACCGATTCATTCAGGCCCCGATGCAGCATCACGCGGCACTCAAGCCGGTGCTGGTGGCGGCGGCCGACGACCCGGATGCCGGGGAATAGGGGGAGTCATGCGCGGCAGGAAGCAAAGAGAGGTGGTGTACGTCGAGCGCGGTGGGGATACCTCCGCCAAGTGGCTTTTCTGGGGCGCACTCCTTGGTGCCGGGGTCGCGCTTTTGTACGCGCCGGGCAAAGGCGAGGACACGCGCCGGAACCTGCAGCGCAAGCTCTGGAAATTTCGGGCCATGACCGAAGAAAAGCTGGACGAGCTGACCCAGCAGCTGGGCGGCGCCAAGGAGTCGCTGGGTGGACTGCTGGAAGACGAGGAGGAAGATGATCTGGAGGGTGAGGACGAAGAGAGTGAGTTTTACGGCAGGAGCCAGGCCGCAACCTCTCCCCGGGAAGAGCTCGAGCGGCGTTTAGCGGACGCCAGGGCCCGGCGGCGGTCGCCTGATGATCTCGAGGAACCGCTCGCCTGAACGGATCGCGGCGCGGTGGGTGGTATCGGTCGCCCGCCGGCTTTACGGCCCGTACTCTTCAAGCGGCTGACGAAAACAACATTCCCTTTCTCGCCAGCGCGCTGACCTTCGACGCTCTGCTGGCCTCGGTACCTTTCATACTCCTGGTGCTTATCGGGCTCACGCACCTGGCTCAGGCTGTTACCCACGGCCCGCCGGTCGACACCGTCCTCCTCTTCCGTCGCTTTCTTCCACCCCACGTCGGCGCTTCGGATGGAGCTCCGTTCGGCATCATCGAGCGCCTGCTGACTGGCATTACGCAGAACCGGGGTGAATTGTCGCTGTATGCGGCACCGGCCTTTCTCTGGTTCAGCACCCGGTTGTTCGCCGGCATCAGAACCGCGCTCAACGACATCTACGATGTGTCGCTCCGGCCCGCGCGTCCGCGGGGATTCATAGCGGTGTACCTCCACGCGAAGGTGCGCGACGCGATCATGGTGATCGGCACTGTCGTTCTATTCCTGATGAACACTCTTCTCACCACTGGCCTCGTGATACTCCAGAGCCGTGGAACCGCGACCGTCCCCCAATTGGCTTTCTTCGTGTCCACAGTGGGTCGCATCGTCACTGAACTCCTTGCCTTCGCCTTCTCTGTTTCGCTTTTCTATGTGACCTATCGCTACGCGTCGGCCCGCCGGCTCCCCTGGAAGACGGCGTTGCTTGCTGCAACCTTCACTGCTGTGCTCTTCGAGATCGCCAAGCGGCTGTACGCCTTGTACCTCGCAAACTTCACGACCTTCGATACCTGGGGTGGAGACGCCAACCTGGCCGCAGCCGCCCTGTTCATCCTGTGGGTCTACTACACGGCTATCGTCTTCTTACTGGGCGCGGTGGTAGCGGAGACGTGGGAGCTCCGGAACATGCAGGAGCGTCAGCGGGCGATTATGAGCTGAATCCCTCCGCGACTGCTTCTGCACATCACTTTACTCGTTCGCTGGAGGTACACATGGCCATCCACGGTACATCTGCTGTGCTCTGGGGAGTCCTGGCTCTCGGAATGTCGAACGGGTGCCGCCCGAACGACACGGGTGAAAGCAGGCAAGACGCGGTGGTCGCGTCGCTCACTCCTGCGGACGTGGCCGGCATCAGGTCGGCCGACTCGGCCTTCATGGCCGCCGCCAATGCCGGTGACGCTGAGAAGATGGCGGAGGTCTATGCCGAGGAGGGGGCTCTGCTCGCACCCAACCTTCCGCCTCAGAAGGGCCGCAATGCGGTCAAGGCATTCTGGGCTGGTTTTCTCGACGCCTACACGGTGCGTTTTGAGGTAGCGTCGGATACCATCGAGGGGCGGGGAGACCTGGCCTACAATCAGGGCCATTATCGCTTCACCGCAGTACCCAAGGCCAAGGGTGTCCCGGGTGTGGCGGATGAGGGCAAGTTCCTGGAGATCCTGAAGAAGCAGGCGGACGGCAGCTGGAAGTACGTGGTCGATATGTACAGCTCCAATCTCACTCTCCAGCATTGATTCCCGACCACAGATTCCTTCTCGAGGTGCTGCCGGTTATATTGGAAATGCCTCAGGTCCGAAGGGCGCCGGCGCGTGAACCGCGTCAGGACCTCGCCGGTAGCAGCGCTAAGCGATGCCCGGTGTCGCTTCGGGGTGCCTGAGGCACTTTTCTTTAGCGGGGCAGCGGGGCGGCAGGGCAGGAGGGCAGATTGCTCTCCGGCGTAACTCCCTGAGCTCTCACTGCCCCGCTGTCCATCTGCCCGCGGCCCCGCTGATATGATCGCTCTCGCCCGCCGATACCGCCCCAAACGCTTCACCGATCTCCTGGTCCAGGACCATGTCGTGGCCGTGCTGCGCGGCGCCGTTGCCAGAGGGCGAGTGGGCCATGGGTATCTCCTTACCGGACCGCGCGGGGTCGGAAAGACCACGGCCGCACGGATCCTTGCTATGGCGCTCAACTGCCCGAGTCGTGAGTCGTCGGGCGAACCGTGTGGGGAGTGCGAGAACTGTGTGCGGGTCTGGAACGGCTCGGCCAATATCGACGTCGTCGAGATCGATGCCGCCAGCAATCGCGGAGTAGAGGACGCACGGGAGCTGCGCGAGCGAGCCATGTACGCGGCGTCGCAGGAGGGGCATCACAAGGTCTACATCGTCGACGAAGCTCACATGCTCACCCGCGAGGCGTGGAACGCCCTGCTCAAGATCCTCGAAGAACCGCCCCCCGGCGTGGTATTCGTATTTGCCACCACCGAGCCCCAGAAAATTGCGGCGGCCGCGGCTCCGGTCATGTCGCGGCTGCAGCGGTTTGACTTTCGGAGAATTGGACCAACGGCTATAAGTGAGCGGCTGCGGCAGGTCCTCGCCGCCGAAGGAATCGCGGCCGACGACGATGCTCTGACTCTCATTGCCCGCCACGCGGATGGCGGTATGCGGGACGCGCTGTCGGTGTTGGACCAGTGCCTAAGCTTTGGAGAGGGCGCCGTCACAGCAGAACGGGTGCGTGAGGTGCTAGGTCTGGTGGACGACGAGCTTTATTCGGAGGTGCTTCGGCTGGTGATCGAGCGGCGTCCCGAGGCGGTCTTTGCTCTGGTTGACAGGCTCATGGAAGCAGGAGTGGACCTCTCGGAATTCATGGCCGGAACCGCTGAGGCGTTGAGGGGGCTTCTCATGCTTCAGGTCGGCGCCCGTCCGGAAGGAATGACCGAGGCGCTGCGTACCACGCTCGAGAGCTACCAGGGCCGCCTGGTACCCGGCGACGTGCTCCGCATGCTTCGGCTCCTGGCCGAGAACGAGATGGGCATCCGCAGGAGCGTGAATCCTCGCCTGGCGGTGGAAACCCTGTTGCTTCGCTGGGCGATGCTCGATCGCATTGTCGATCTGGAGCAGGTGCTGGCGGGCGGCGGGGCAGCGGGGCAGCGGGGCAGCAGGAGCACGGCCGAGAGAGCGATCGACCCGGTACCGGCTTTGACGCCGACGGAGCGTTCAGCGCCAGCGCTCACTGCTTTGCCGAGCAGCAGCCCCGCTGCCCCGCTGCCCCGCTGCCCCGCTTCCCTCGAAGCCATTCGCGCTGCCTGGCCTGCCGTCATTGCCGCTACGAGGGCTCAAAGCCGCTTTTTGGGAGAGGCTCTGGCGGCCACCCAACCGGCCTCACTCGACGGCTCCCGGCTGACGGTGCTCATGGCCGAGCCGAATGCCCTATTCGCCGACCGGCTCCACCAGGAGGCGAGTAAGGTTGAGGAGGTCCTGAGCCGAAGCTTGGGTGAGGCGATGCGGCTTCGAGTGGCCGCCGGAGAGTCTTCTGGAGTCGCGATCGGTACCAAGGCCCGGCGCATGTCCGAATCCAGTCTCAAGGCCGAGCGGTTACGCGAGTTCCGCTCGAAGGATCCGGCCCTCGACACGGCGGCGGATGCGTTAGATTTGGAGATAATGGATTGAAAGAAGGCCCAGAGTCGAGGGTCCAGGGTCGAATACCGGACTCCAGACCCTAGACTCTGGACCCTGGACTCTTAGACTGCAGATCGTTGCAGTCCTCTGACATTCTTCCTACTTTGGCCTCAAATGGCAGGACTACCAGAGAGCATGGCAGATCTCCAGCAGTTGTTTCAATTGGGCCAGCAGGTGCAAGGCCGGCTGCAGCAGCTCCAAACCGAGCTGGCTACTCGCACGATCGAGACTTCCGCCGGCGGTGGAATGGTGAAAGTCACCGCCGACGGGCGCGGAACCGTGCGCGCGGTGGTCATAGATCCCGCGATCTTCAACGACCATGACGCAGAGTTCCTGAGCGAGCTAGTGCTGACCGCTGTGGCTGAGGCCCAGCGACGCGCAGCCGAGATGCTCCAAGCGGAGATGCGGAAAGTTCCTCAGCTGCCTTTTACGTCGCCTTTCTGACCGGTGGGCGCAATCGAGGAGCTGATCACCGAACTTGCCAGGCTCCCGGGAATAGGCCGGAAAACGGCTCAGCGGCTCACCTTTCATCTGCTCCAGCAATCTCCTGAACAGGCTCAGCGGCTGGGTTCGATCCTCGCGTCGGTGAGCGAGCGCGTCCGCCCGTGTGAGGAGTGTGGTAATCTCACCGAGGGCCAGCCCTGCGATATTTGTCGCGATCCGCGCCGGGATCGGACCCTGATTTGCGTGGTCGAGGAACCGTCCACTGTGGGCGTGGTGGATCGTTCCACTGAGTTCCGGGGCCACTACCATGTGCTCGGGGGCCGCCTGTCCCCCCTCGATGGCATCGGGCCCGATGCATTGCGGCTCGATCGTCTGGTGCAACGGGTCCGCGATGGCGGAATCCGCGAGGTCATCCTGGCAACCAATCCGTCAATGGAGGGTGAGGTGACCGCCACCTACATTCAGCAGCTGCTGGCCGGGATGGACGTGCGGGTCACCCGATTGGCTCGCGGGCTTCCCATGGGAGGCGACCTCGAATACGTCGATGGCGTCACTCTCGCTCACGCGCTGGTTGCGCGCCAGAACCTCGGCTGATGCGCTCCCGCAGCTGGATGTTCGTGGGCGGGATGCTGGCTGGCGCCACGACGGGCTGGCTGCTGGGGCAACAGCGGTTCAGCTATCACCGGCGGGACCTGTTCAGCCCTCGTCCTCTCCGCCGGCTAGCCGCGCTCGGGTTTCTGGCAGGACAGGATGGGGTGGACACGGTGCGGCTCCTCAGAGACTATCTCGCCTGGGAGCGCCAGCCGATGCTGCGCCGTCGAGCAGAGGCAATAGTGCGGCGGATGGAAGCCACCCTGGTATGAGGTGCGCCCCATGAGCGGTGCCTCCAGCTGGTCATTCCGGGAGGACGACGCCAAGCGCATTCAGACAATTCTGAGCGGCTTCCTGGGAGAGTCCAATGCCCGGACCGCCCTCATCGTCGACCGCACCGGCCAGATGGTGGCCACGGTGGGCGAGGCCCCGGCGTTCGATCCTACCGCGTTCGCTTCCCTTACGGCGGCTGACTTCAGCGCCAACGATCAGCTCGCCCGCATGCTGGGGGAGTCGGAGTTCGGGGCGCTCTTCCATCAGGGCGAGCGGGAGTCGATGTACCTGGCGGACATTGCCCACCGGGTCATCCTGGTGGTGCTTTTCGACAACCGAACCACGCTGGGACTGGTAAAGCTGCGGGTGAAGGCCGCGGTCCTGCAGCTGACGCAAGTGTTTATCGAAATGTTCAACCGCGATGGCACCAGTGCCCCGGGAGTCGAGTCCGAGTTCCTGGATGAGGCGGAAGACGAGATCGACAAACTCTTCGGAGCCTGAGGAGAAAGCCACCCATGTCGATGATCAACTACGCCTCCCGCGAGATCAACTGCAAACTGGTCTACTACGGCCCCGGCCTGGGCGGGAAGACCACGAATCTGGAGCACGTCTACAACAAAGTGGCGCCCGGTGCCCGCGGGAAGATGATCTCCCTGGCCACGGAAACCGAACGGACGCTGTTCTTCGATTTTCTGCCGGTCGACCTGGGCACCATCCGAGGGTTCAAGGTGAAGTTTCACTTGTACACGGTGCCCGGGCAGGTCTATTACAATGCATCGCGCAAGCTCATCCTCAAGGGCGTGGACGGCGTGGTGTTCGTGGCGGACAGTCAGATCGAGCGCATGGACGCGAACATCGAGGCCATGCAGAACCTGTACGAGAACATGACCCAACACGGGTATGACTTGAGCAAAATTCCGTTCGCTATCCAGTACAACAAGCGGGATCTTCCCAACGCGGCTCCGATACCGGAGCTCCAGGCTGCGCTCAACCCCGGCTGGCCCGTCACCGAGCCCATGAAGCAGCGGACGCTGCCTGATCCCCACCACGAATCCCAGTTCCTCGTTGCTCAGGAAGACGGGCATTGGGTCGAGCGGGCACCCTACTTCGAGGCCGTGGCTATGACCGGTGACGGGGTCTTCGATACTCTGAAGGGTATCAGCAAAAACGTTGTAAAGACGTTGGGATAGGGCACCATGTGGACCCTACCCAACATCATCACCCTGGTTCGAATCTGCTTCACGCCCGTCATAGCCCTGCTGCCATTCATCGAGGGGTACTGGCCCAAGCTGATCGCGTTTTTCATCTTCATTGCCGCCGCTGTGAGCGATGTCATTGACGGCCATCTGGCTCGTAGCCGGAACGAGATCACTGATCTGGGCAAGATGCTCGATCCCATCGCCGACAAGCTCCTGCTCTTCGCCATGCTTATTCCCATCTATTGGATCTCCCGGCAGCGTCACGACCTGTACGACATTCCAATCTGGGGCAGCATTCCCCTCTGGGTTTGCCTGCTGCTCATCGGGCGCGAGCTGGCCATGACCGGATTCCGATGGTGGGCCAGCCGCCGTGGCGTTATCATACCGGCGGGGAATGCGGGAAAGCTCAAGACTACCATCCAGAACGTCTTCGTCGGCGCCGTCATCCTGTGGTTCGCGTTCCGGGACGCGCGCAAGCCGCTGGGCTGGGAACACAATCCCTACGCGCAGTTCTGGAACGAGTTCCACGGCGGCTTCGTGGCGGTGACACTCGCCGTCGCCGCCCTGCTGACGGTCTACTCCTTCGCGCTCTACCTCTACCGCAATCGCCGGCTCTTCCGGAGCCAGTAGCTATCGGCTATTGGCTATGCCGCCCCGATGCCGTTCTTCGACAATAGCCAATAGCCCCCGACTATAGCCAACACCAGTCCCGCATGAACATCGAGCTCGTCACCATCGGCACCGAACTATTGCTAGGCCTTACGGTGGACACCAACGGGGCGGAGATTGCCCGCCACCTCGCGGCTCGAGGTGTGCGGGTGACCCGCCGGACCTCGGTGGCCGACCGAAGTGAGGAGATCCGGGCCGCCGTTAAGGAAGCACTGGGTCGCACCGGCGCTGTGCTTACCACTGGGGGACTGGGTCCCACGCGGGACGACATTACCAAGAAGGTGGTGGCCGACCTGTTCGATGCTCCACTCGAGTTCGATGCTGGCGTCTGGGACAGCCTGCTCGAACGCTTCGCCCGGCTGGAACGGAAGCCGGCAGAGAGTAACCGGAGCCAGGCTGAGGTGCCGCGGGGCGCTACGGTGCTGCCCAACCGGTGGGGGACGGCGCCGGGCTTGTGGCTAACCGGCCAGCCTGGTCTGGTCATCATGCTGCCCGGCGTACCACTCGAGATGCGCCGGCTGCTGGAGCATGAGGTTCTCCCCCGGCTCGCTCCACCTGAAAACCGGTCAGTTATTCGGTCACTCCTCGTGCGGACGTCGGGGGTTCCGGAATCAAGTTTGGCGGAACAGATAGGCGATATCGAAAGCGAGATCGCACCGATCACCCTGGCCTACCTGCCCGGTCTCGAAGGAGTAGATCTGCGGTTGAGCGCGTGGGAACTTGCGCCGGAGGAAGCCGATCGACGGCTGGGTTCGGCCGCCCGATTGCTGCGAGAGCGCGCCGGAAACCACGTGTATGGCCAGGGCGAGAGTGATCTGGCAGAACTGGTCCTCGATGGAGCCCGCGCGCGGGGTCTGCGGCTAGGAGTGGCTGAGTCGTGCACCGGCGGACTGCTCGGTGCGCGGCTGACGGAGGTCCCGGGGAGCTCCGACATTTTTAGGGGCGGGGTGATTGCCTACCACAATGCGATCAAGATGGAGCTGCTCGGCGTGCCCGAGGCCACCCTGGCGGAACACGGTGCAGTCAGCGAGCCCGTTGCCCGGGCGATGGCGGAGGGCGCCGTCAAACGGCTTGGAGTGAGTGCAGCACTGTCGGTCACCGGGGTGGCGGGGCCCGGCGGCGGAACCCCGGAGAAACCGGTGGGAACCGTATGGGTCGGATGCGCCTTGGGAGGGGTGGTGGAGACCCGCCGCAGCCGGTTTGCCGGCACTCGGCACGAAGTCCGTGCGCGGGCCGCTCAGGCGGCGCTACTTCTCCTGTACCGAAAGCTGTCGGCCGGGCCAGTGTCCTGAGGCTATTATCTTGCTTAGTCCTACAAGAGAGTGTTTTCCGGTGACTAAGAAAACCGATTTGAAAGGGGATTTCGATACCGACTCCCCGCCTATCCATACCCCCGCAGGCATGGCCGATCCCGCCGCCCCCACTGGCCGAAGTGCGGACGGTGCCGACATCGCAGCCACCGACATGAGTGCTGAGCCTTCGTCCCGCACCGAAAGCACCCAGCCGACGTTCCTCGGAGGCCGGGAGGGGAAGCTGGAGGGCGAGGTCGCCGAGCTGAAGGACCGGCACCTCCGGCTGGCGGCTGAGTTCGATAATTACCGGAAGCGCATCAACCGCGAGCGCGCGGAGCTGACCAACCGGGCGCAGGCCAGCTTTGTAACCCGGCTGCTGGAAGTGCTCGACGATATGGATCGTCTCGTGGCAAGCGATCCGGCAACGTCTCTCCCATCCCTGAGAGAAGGTCTCAGTGCCATAGACCGAAAGCTCTGGAAGGAGCTGGAGGACGCCGGTGTCGAGCGAATTGACCCCACCGGAAGCCCATTCGACCCCGGTCAGCACGAAGCCGTGTCCACCACGCCGGCACCAGATCGATCTCGAGACCAGCAGGTGAGCGCCACGTTCCAGCCAGGCTACCGGTTCAAGGGCGTTTTGGTACGCCCCGCCCGGGTGCAGGTCTATTCCGACCAGGGTCAGCACTAACGTGGCTGCCAAGGACTTTTATCAGGTCCTCGGCGTGTCGGACTCAGCCAGCCAGGACGATATCAAGAAGGCCTACCGGAAGCTGGCGAAGCAGTACCACCCCGACGCCAACCCGAGTAACACCAGTGCGGCGGAGCGCTTCAAAGAGATCTCCGAAGCGCACAGCACCCTCTCCGATCCAGAAAAGCGCAAACAATACGATCAGATGCGCCGCTACGGCGCGTTCGATGGACTGCGCCAGCGCCCCGCCAGCGCCGGTGCCAGGCGGGGCGGTGGACCGGGTATGGGGGCCGAAGACGCGCAGGGCTTCGACTTCGGCGACCTCGGCGGTCTGGGTGACATTTTCTCCTCCATGTTCGGCCGGGGACGCCGATCGGGCGGGGAGGAAGCTGAAGGTGACACCCTGGAGGCGGTTGTGGAAGTACCGTTCCGGGTTGCCATGGTGGGCGGCAAGATTCCGGTGACGCTGCCGGTTACCGAAACCTGTCCCACCTGTAGCGGAAGCGGCGGCGCACCCGGAGCAACTTTCTCGACCTGTCCAGAGTGCCAGGGGCGGGGCACCATCTCGTTCGGTCAAGGCAGCTTTGCCGTAAGCCGCCCGTGCCCCCAGTGCCGGGGACGGGGGAAAATTCCCTCCGAGAAGTGCCTAACTTGCCGCGGTGCAGGCGAGGCCCGCGCCGAACGGAAGATCGTGATCACCGTGCCTTCGGGTACCGAAACCGGCTCGAGGGTACTGCTTCGTGGGCAGGGGCAGCCCAGCCGGCCCGGTGGTGCGTCGGGAGACCTGGTCATCACCTTCCAGGTTCAGCCCGACCGGTTCTTCCGCCGTG
>Ga0183260_10002779_pt1 | contig 14358 bp, 9 predicted proteins | sample AntDrymUQ4972206_2_FD_129768 | JGI IMG/M metagenome (GOLD analysis project Ga0183260, IMG submission 129768) | Polar desert sand microbial communities from Dry Valleys, Antarctica - metaG UQ497 (22.06) (version 2) (version 2) | ecosystem: Environmental > Terrestrial > Soil > Desert | place... | reverse complement strand
CGGAGGTGACCGCGCGGATGACGACGACGCTGCCGTACGTGCGCTCGTCGCCCTGCACGCCGACCGTGCGGATGTCGGGCAGCACGCAGAAGGACTGCCACAGGTCGCGGTACAGGCCGGCCTGGCGAATCTCGTCCTGGAGCAGGTAGTCGCACTCGCGCAAGAGGTCCAGGCGCTCCTTGGTCGCCTCGCCGCCGACGATCCGGATCGCGAGCCCAGGGCCGGGGAACGGCTGGCGCCAGACCAGGCGCTCGGGGAGGCCGAGCTCGGCGCCGACGGCGCGCACCTCGTCCTTGAACAGCGCGCGCAGCGGCTCGACGAGCTCGAAGCGCAGGTCCTCGGGCAGGCCGCCGACGTTGTGATGGGACTTGATCGTCGCGGCGCCGGTGCCGCCACCGGACTCGATCACGTCGGAGTACAGCGTGCCCTGGACGAGGTACTTCGCGTCGCCGAGCCTGGCCGCCTCCTCCTCGAATACGCGGATGAACTCCGCCCCGATTGCCTTGCGCTTGGTCTCGGGATCGGTGACGCCGACGAGCCGCGCCAGGAAGCGCTGCTCGGCGTCGACGGCGACGAGCGGCACCTTGAAGTGATCGCGGAAGGCGGCGACGACCTGCTCGCCCTCGTTCTTGCGCATCAAGCCGTGGTCCACGAAGACGCACGTGAGCTGGTCGCCGATCGCGCGGTGCACGAGCAGCGCCGCGACGCTCGAGTCCACGCCGCCGGAGAGTCCGCAGACGACCTTGCCGCCGCCGACCTGGGCGCGGATCCTCGCGATCTGCTCGCTGACGATCGACTCCGGGCTCCACGAGCGGTCCGCGCCGCAGATCTCGCCAAGGAAACGCTCGAGGATCCTCTGGCCGTAGGGCGTGTGGACGACCTCGGGATGAAACTGGATGCCATAGATCCCGCGCTGCACGGATTCCAGCGCGGCAACGGGCGAGGCGGTCGAGGAGGCCAGCGCGACGAAGCCCGGTGGTGGCTCGAAGACGGTGTCGCGATGGGACATCCAGCACGTCTGCTCCGCGGGCAGTCCCGCGAACAGACGGCCCGGCTCGCGGACCCGCAGCTCGGAGCGGCCGAACTCGCCCACCTCGGCCCCCTCCACCTTCCCCCCCAGCTCCGTGGCGAGCAGCTGCATCCCGTAGCAGATGCCGAGCACCGGGATCCCGAGCTCGAGCAGCTCGCGATCCAGGCGCGGGGCGCCCTCGGCGTACACCGACGCCGGCCCGCCGGACAGGATCAGCCCTTTCGGCTTGCGCCGCCGGACCTCCTCGGGCCCGACCTGGTGGGGCAGCAGCTCGCTGAATACGCCCAGCTCGCGCACGCGGCGCGCGATCAGCTGCGAGTACTGACCGCCGTAGTCGAGCACGACGACCTCGTCGACCGCGCGCGGGGCGGTGATCTCGCGGACGTCCTCCTCCACCAGCTCGGTGGCGGCGGTGGCCGCGGTCACCACCCCGTCCGTCATGAGTCGTGCATCACCGGTTCTTGCGTGTGGATCCCGTTGGCGCTGGGCTGATCGGACGAAGGCGCCGCGGTTGCCGATCCGCGTGCGCCCATCCCGATGCCCTGCGCGGTCTGCAGCTGCTTGCCCTCGGTCTGCAACGCGGGCGCGATCATGAGCTCGGCGCGGTTGAACTCCGCGATGTCCTTGTAGCCGCAGGTCGCCATCGACGTGTGCAGCCCGCCGATGAGGTTGAACGTGCCGTCGTTCTGGTGCGCGGGGCCGACGAGGATCTCCTCGATCGAGCCGTTTTGCACCGTCTTGACGCGCGCGCCGCGCGGGAGCGTCGGGTGAAACGTGGCCATGCCCCAGTGGTGGCCGCGGCCGGGCGCCTCGTAGGCCCGCGCCAGCGGTGAGCCGATCATGACCGCGTCGGCGCCGCACGCGATCGCCTTGGAGACGTCGCCGCCGTTGCGCATCCCGCCGTCGGCGATGACCTGACAGTACTCGCCGGTCTCGAGCATGTGCTGCGAGCGCGCCCCTGCGACGTCGGCGATCGCGGTCGCCTGCGGGACGCCGATGCCGAGCACGCCGCGCGTCGTGCATGCGGCGCCCGGACCGACGCCGACGAGCACGCCGGCCGCGCCGGTGCGCATGAGGTGAAGTGCGGTGTGGTAGCTCGCGCAGCCGCCGACGACGACCGGCAGCGGCACCTCGCGGATGAACTCCTTGAGGTTCAGCGGCGGGCGCAACTCATCCGTGGAGACGTGCTCGGCGGAGACGACCGTTCCCTGGATGACGAGGATGTCCAGGCCCGCCTCCATCGCGAGCTCGTAGTACCTGCGCACGCGCTGCGGCGTCAGCGAGGCGGCGACGACGACGCCCTGGTCCTTGATCTCGCGGATCCGCTGCGCGATCAGCTCGGGCACGATCGGCTGGCGGTAGATCTCCTGCATCTCGCGCGTCGCCGTGTCCTTGGGCAGCTGCGCGATTCGCTCGAGCTGCTCCTCTGCGTCTTCGTAACGGGTGAAGATGCCCTCGAGGTTGAGCACGGCGAGGCCGCCGAGCTTGCCGATAATGCCGGCGGTCGTCGGCGAGACGACGCCGTCCATCGCGGATGCGAGCAGCGGCAGGTCGAAGCGGTAGTCGCCGAGCTTCCAGGAGATGTCGACATCATCGGGATCGCGCGTGCGCCTCGAGGGGACGATCGCGATGTCGTCGAAGCCATACGCGCGGCGAGCTTTCTTCCCACGCCCGATCTCAATTTCCATTTGCGAATCCTAAGGACGTGGGCGGACAAAAAAGACCCCCGCCGCTTCGCGTCTGCCGGGGTCGGAGACAACGAAAAGACGCACGTTGCGGGTGGTGGCAACCAAGTAGGTCGAGCTTAGCAGCGGGTTTTCGGTCGCTAGACGCGCGCTTCAGGCCACGAACTCAATGTCGACCGGCTCCCCCGCAGCGATGAACTCGCGGTCGGCGGGAACGAGTGCGAGCGCCTCGACGCCGAGCATCGAGGTGAGGATGTGCGACTCCTGGGACTTCGTCGGAAAGACGTACCAGCCGTCCTCGTGAAGCCTGGTCCTGCAGCGCACGACGGTCGTGCGCCCGAGCGCGCCGGGCAGGTCCTCGGCCGCGATCGCCTGCACCGGATGGACCTCGCGGTCGCGGCCGAGCATCGCGTCCAGCGCCGGCACGACGAACAGGCGGAAGGCCATCAGCGCCGAGACGGGGTTGCCGGGCAGCGCGAAGACGAGCGTGCCGTCGTCGCCGACGGCGAAGGTCGTCGGCCGGCCGGGCTTGAGGTCCACGCCGGCGAAGACCTCCCTGAAGCCCAGGCGGCTCAGCGCCGGGCGGACATGATCGTGCGGCCCGACCGAGACCCCGCCCGTCGTGATCAGCATGTCGACGTCGCGTAGCGCGGCGCTCAGCACCGCGACGGTCGCATCGAGGTCGTCTCCCGCCCGCAGACGGCTCGCGAGCTCTCCGCCGGCGCGATGCACGGCGCCGCCGAGCGCCGGGCCGTTGGAGTCGCGGATCGCGCCGGGCTTCAGCGGCCTGCCCGGATCGGTGAGCTCGTCGCCCGTGCCGACGATCGAGACGCGCGGCCGCCGCACGACGCTCGGGCGCGGGATGTTCAGCGACGCCAGCACCCCCAGCTCGGCGGGCCCCAGCAGCGAGCCGGCGTGCACGATAAGCCCGCCCGCGCGGATGTCCTCGCCGGCCGGGCGCACGTGGCGACCGAGCCTGACCGCCTGCTCGACGGTCACCGCCGAGCCCTCGAGGCTCGTCAGCTCCTGTGGCACGACCGCGTCGGCGCCCTGCGGGATCGGGGCGCCGGTCGAGATGCGCACGGCGGTCCCGGTCGCCACGCTCACCCCCGCGGCGGTGCCGGCCTTGGCCTCGCCGATCAGCGCCAGCCGCGCCGAGCCACCGGCGGTGTCGGCTGCGACGATCGCGTAGCCGTCCATCGCCGAGGCGGCGAACGGAGGAACGTCGTTGGGCGCCGTGGCGTCGACGGCGAGCGCGCGCCCGAGGGCGTCGTCGAGCGAGACCTCCTCGGCGTCGAGCACCGCGGCGTGCTCGAGGACGGCGCTGCGGGCCTCCTCGATCGAGACGGCCATCGCGTCAGGAGCCGTCCGCTGCCACGCGCTGGGCCGCCGCCAGCAACTCGGCGATCGGCATGCCGCTCGCGCCGCCCATCCAGCACGCCAGCGGCGCGGCCGTGCGCTGCGATGTGTGCGCGGCGATCGACGCGACCTCGAGCAGCGCCGTTGACTCCTCGCCCGACGGAGCGGGCACGCCGATCTCGGCCGCGAAGGCCGCGAGGAACTGCTCGACGGTCATCGAAAGGACGCTAGCCCATCCGGTCGCGCAGCCGACACGTCAGCCTGCGAGCAGCGCATCCAGCGTCGCACTCGCGCGCCCGTCGGCGACGGCGGCGCCAGCCAGCGCGGCACCCGCCGCGACCGTCTCGCAGCGACCGGCGGCATAGAGGCGCACGCCGGCGCTGAGCGCTGCGGTCTGAGCCGCGACGCTGTGGTCGTCGCCGGCGAGGATCGCGCGGGTCAGGCCGGCGCTCAGCTCCGGGTCGGCGTCGCCGCGCAGCACGGCACCGGGCGCCTCGGGCAGGTCCAGCGTGCCGCGTTCGTCGGCCGCCGACGGGCGGCCGGGACGCAGCACGTCGGAGCCCTCCATGCCCCGCACCGCGACCACACGCTGCGCGCCGAGCAGCGACAGCGCGCCGATGATCCGCTCGCGGTAGGAGCTGTGCGTGTGTCCGACGACGAATCGCGTCGCACCGAGGTGGTCGACGAGCTTCTCCGCCGTGTGCAGCGGGCCGCGCAGGCCGATCTCGTCGCGCACCGCGGCGAGCGCCTCCCAGCCGGGTATCGCCGTGCCCGCATGGACCACGGCGACATCCGCGCGCTCGAGCATTGCCAGCGACTGCTCCGGATCCGGCCGCGCAGGACCACCGAGCGCCGCCAGCACGTCAGCCGGCGTGGTGCCGCGCTTGGGGCCGATCGTCGCACCGCAGTGCACGACGACGCGCGCGCCCGCCGCGGCCGCCATCACCGCCGCCGCGAGCGACAGATGCGGCGTTTCGGACATGCCGTCGAAGGCGCCGGCGCAGGCCACGACCGGACGTCCGCCGGCTCCCCCAAGCCCTCCGGCCACGCCCGGGCCGACGGCCGGTGGCGCGGGCGCCACCGATCGCGCGGCGTCGCGCAGCGCCTGCGTGATCCCAGCAAGCTCCGGCGGCGTCTCGCCCTTGATCCGCATCGCGATCAAGAAGGCGCCGGCCTGCGCGGGGCTAACCTCGCCGCACAGAAGAGCCGTCGTCGCGGCGTGCGCCTCGTCGAACGTCAGCGCGCGGCTGCCGCGCGGGCCGGTCCCCACCACCTTGATGACCGCGCGGAAGCCGGCGTAGCCACTGCGGCCGCGACGCTCGGGTAGGGCTTGGAGCGAATCCTCGGATCGAGCTTGCACGCTCATATGCCCTCCCAGCGATAGCCGACGCTGCGCACCGTCTTGATCCTCGAGGCGTGCTCGGAGCCGAGCTTCGCGCGCACGCGGCGCACGTGGACGTCGACCGTCCGCGCGCCGCCGTAGTAGTCGTAGCCCCAGACGCGATGCAGCAGCGCCTCGCGCGAGAACACGCGCCGCGGATGGGTGACGAGGAACTTGAGCAGCTCGTACTCCATGTACGTGAAGTCGACCGGCCGCCCCTCGATCGCGACCTGGTAGGTCGCGAGGTTCATCTCGAGGCTGCCGACGCGGACGACATCGTCGTGGTCGATCCCGTTGACGGCGCGGCGCGCGCGCGCGATGCGCGCCTGCAACTCCTCGGCGCTGAACGGCTCGACGAGCAGCTCGTGGCCCTCGGCCACGCCGAGCCCGTCGGCGAGCCCGCCACAGGCAAGCGCCACGAGCACCGGCACCTCGCCGAGATCGTCGTCGGCGGCAAGCCGTGCGCACAGCTCGGCGCACGAGGGGCGCTCCAACCCGGATGCGAGCACGACCGCCAGCGCGGGAGCGCGGTTGTCGCCCTCGGGCGGGCGCAGCGCGCCGTTGGCGGCGACTCGGTGCGGGCTGAAGCCCAGCTCGGCGAGCAGCCGCGAGGTCAGCTCGCCGCCGTGCTCGCCGTAGATCCAGGCGTCGCTCACGCCTGCGCGCCGTCGCTCGTCGGGAGGTGGTTGGCAGGGGTCATCGCAAGGGCCTCGTTACAGCAGCCGCAGGTAGCGGGAGCGGTCGAACTCGGTCACCGTGCGGCGCTCGTCCTCGAGCTCGCGGCGCTTGTTGGCGACGAAGACGTCGCAGAGGCGGTCACCGAGCGTCTCGCGGGCGAGCTCGGAGCCGTCGAAGAGGTCGGTCGCCTCGCGCAGGTCGAGCGGCAGGCGCGGACCCTCGGCCGCGTCGTCGAGGCTCTCGGCCTGAAGCTCGTAGCCGCGCTCGATCCCGCGCAGGCCGGCGGCGAGGATCAGCGCGAGCGCGAGGTACGGATTGCAGGACGGATCGGGGGATCGCAGCTCGAATCGCGTGCCGCTCGCGCGCCCCGGCCGCCGCGACGGGACGCGCACGAGCGCGGCGGCGCCGCGCCGCGTCCAGCTGACCGTCCCGGGCGCCTCGAAGCCGGTCGCGAGGCGACGGTAGGAGTTGATCCACTGATTCGTCACGGCGGTCAGCTCGCAGACGTGCGCTAGCACGCCGGCGAGGAAGGCCCGGCCCGCCGGCGACAGCGGCTGCTCGGGGTCGGGCGCGTGAAAGGCGTTGCGGTCGCCCTCGAAGAGCGAGATGTGCAGGTGCATGCCCGAGCCCGGATGGGCCTCGAGCGGCTTTGGCATGAACGTCGCGTAGGCGCCGAGCTCGTGCGCCGCCTCCTTGACGGCGATCCGAAACGTCGTCACCGCGTCGGCCATCGACAGCGCGTCGGTGTGGGCGAGCTGGATCTCGTGCTGCGAGGGGGCGACCTCGTGATGGGAGGCCTTGACCGGGATCCCCATCTGCTCGAGGTACTCGATCGTGCGGCGGCGAAAGTCGCTGCCGACGTCCTGCGGCGTCAGGTCGAAGTAGGCGCCGTCGTCGAGCGTCGCCGGCTCGGCGCCGTTGGAGCCCAGCGCCTCGAACAAAAAGAACTCCAGCTCGCAGCCGACCTGCATCGTGTAGCCCAGTGCGGCGGCCTGCTCGAGCACACGCCGCAGCACGAGCCGCGAGTCACCGCCGAAGGGTTCGCCGTCGGGCTGTCGCACATCGCAGAACATGCGGCTGACGATCGAGTCAGGCCGCCATGGCAGCACCTGGAAGGTGCGCGGATCGGGATGAGCGATGACGTCGTGCTCGCGCAGCCGCGAGGCGCCCTCCAGCGACGATCCATCCAGGCCGACGCCCTCCTCCAGCGCGGACTCGAGCTCGGACACCGGGATCGAGACGCTCTTGAGCAGGCCGAGCACGTCGACGAACCACAGGCGGATGAACTTCACCCCCCGCTCCTCGACCGTGCGCAGCACGAATTCCCGGTGCCCGGACATGCTTGGCACGCTACGCGTGACCGCGCGGACCGTCTTTGGACGTGTGTCGAAGCGCACCCGCCACTCGGGCCGAGCCGTTCACACGCCGTTCATCGGATCGACCTCGGGCTGAAACGTCAAGCTGCTCAACGGCAGCGCTTCCAGGCTAAGGCGCCAGCGAGATCCGATCGCGTGGGCCGGGGGCGACCGGCGAATGGGCCTGGAAGTACGCGCTCAGCGCATCGAGGTCGACCGCGCCGCCGAGCCGGTTGGTGCCCTCGCGCAGCACGCTGAATCCGTCCCCGCCATCGGCCAGGAAGTTGTTGACGGTGACCCGATACGTCGCCGCCGGATCGACGGCCACGCCGTTCAGCCGCAGCGAAGCCGGGTCCACGCGGTCGCCGATCGCGCGCGCCGGATCCCATGCGTAGCTGAACCCGATCGATGGCTGCAGGATCCGCGTGAGCGTCGCGCTCTGCCACTGCTGCTCGAGCATCCGCTCGATCTGCGCGCCGGTCAGTGTCAGCGTCACGAGGCTGTTGCCGAACGGCTGGACGGTGAAGGCCTCCGCGTAGGTCACCGGTCCGGCGTCCAGATCGGCGCGGATGCCGCCGGGATTCATGAACGCGATCTGAGCGGCGCCGAAGCCGGCGGACGCCGTCGCCCCGAGCTGCGAGTCGGCGATCACGTCGCCGAGCGCCGACTCGCCGGCGGGCGTGGTCGTACGCGTGATCTCCGCGCTCGTGGAGCCGATCACGCGACCCGCGATCGGGGCCGACAGCGCCCGGTACTTCTCCACGATCGCCGTCTGCGACGGCTCCCGTGCCACGTCGCGCGTGACGACGAGGTTGTTGGCCGTGATCTTCGTCGCCTCGCCGCTGCGGCGGTCGATCTTCAGGTCCAGGTCGGTGAGCACCCGACCGAACCTGCTCGCGCTTGTCACGACGCGCCCGTCGATCACGCAGTTGTACGCCTGGTGCGTATGACCGGTGACGAACGCGTCGACCTCGTCGCTCGTGCGCTGCACGATGTCCGCGACGGCGCCCGCGATGCCGTTGCACTGGTTGTACGTGCCCGTCTGCGCGCCGCCCTCATGCAGCAGGACGACGATCGTCTCGACGCCGCGGCGCTTGAGCTCGGGGACCAGCGCGTTGACCGTGTCGGCCTCGTCGCGGAACTCCAGGCCGGCGACGCCCGACGGCGTGACGATCTCCGGCGTCCCCTCGAGCGTCATTCCGATGAACCCGACCTTCACGCCTTCGAAGCGCTTGATGGCGTAGGGCGGGAAGATCGTTCGACCCGTCGCCGTGCGCACGACGTTCGCCGCCAGGAAGCGGAAGTCGGCGCCTTCGAAGCCGTCGCCGTCGAGGCAGCCATCGACCGGATGACAGCCGCCGGACTGCATGCGCTGCAACTCGGACGCGCCCTCGTCGAACTCGTGGTTGCCGACCGCGTTGAGGTCGAGCCCGAGGCGGTTCATCGCCTCGATCGTCGGCTCGTCGTGAAACAGCGCCGACAGCAGCGGGCTCGCGCCGATGAGGTCGCCGGCGGACGCGACGATGGTGTTGTGCGGGTTGGTGGCGCGCAGGCGGTCGACGTGCGTCGCGAGGAACTCGACGCCGCCGGCGTCGACGCGCGTGCCGTCAGGCCGTGCGATCTGGCCGCCCGGCGGGTCGAGGTTGCCGTGGAAGTCGTTGAGGCCGATGACCTGAACGTCGACCGAGCGCCGCGGCTTGCGCCGGTCGCGGTCGCGCAGGCCGGGCACGTCGATGATGATCGCCTCGTTGTCGTCGGGCCGTCCAGCGTTGCGGCCGGCACTGAAGGGGTAGTTGTTGTCGTTGAGCACGAGCAAGCGGTCGCCGCCGAGCGGCAGCACATCCTCGATCGTCTGGAACGGGAACTTGAACGGGTCGCCGAGGCCGAAGTCGCCCTCGCGTGCCGGCAGCGAGATGCCCTTCGGGTCGCGGATGTCGAGCAGGTCGACGAGCGGGCTACGGGCGAGGGCGCCATCGACGCCGGGCGCGCAGAGATCGAGGCGATCGATGCGCTTGGCCTGCGCCGCCGGACCCTGGAGGTTGTCTCGCTCGATGATGACCAGGCGACACGCGTCCAGCGCCGTGAGATCGCCGATCGAGTTTGCGGCGTCGTCCAAGCGCGTTGCCCGGGTGGGGCTGACGTAGCGGCCGCGGTCGATGTCGAAGGTGTAGACCAGTCGCCGGCGCTGGTCGGGGTCGGTCGTCAGCGCACCTTCGAGGCTGACGTAGAGCTTGCGCCCGGATGACGACAGCGCCATGCCCTCGATGCCCTTGCTGCGGCCGAGGTTGGCGACCTCGCCCGGGGCGAGCGTTGGATTGTCAGGGGACTTGACGCCAGGCATGGCGATCGGCGCCTCGAGCACCCGGCCGGTGGCGCTCGTGTGCAGCAGGAACGGCCCGAACTCGTCGCCGAACCAGAGGTCGCCGCGGCGGTCGCGACGCACCGACTCGATGTCGAAGTCGCCGCCCGTGAGCAGCCGGGCGCGCGTGTCGCCGCGGACGATGTCGAAGGGGATCCTGTGCTGCGGGTCGCGCAAGGAGATGTGCTCGCCGATGCGGATCCTGCCGCTGCCGCCGCGCGCCGTCTCGAAGTCTGGCCGGATGCGGTACATCCGCAGCAGGAAGTCAGAGGAGTTCGCCTTGGCGCCGAAGCCGTTGTCGGGCATGGCCCAGAACTTGCCGTGGCCGGCGTTCAGCACCGCCGAGAACCCCTGCACGGGCTGCCCTGGAAACGGCGGGGTACGGCCATTGATCGGGGCCGTGCCGAGGAGCGTCCCCGACGGGGGCCCAGGCGCGAACGTGTCGGCCGGCAGCACGGCGCGGGCGAGCAGCTTCGGCGAGCCGTCGCGGTCGCCGTCACCACGGGCGGCCGCGCCTGGCGCGGTGGCGAGCAGGAGGACGAGAGCGAGCGCGAACGCGAACCTGGACATGCGGGCGACCTCCGCCGTTGTAACGCTGCCGACCGTGGCGCGCCGAGGCTACGGCTGGCCCGCTGACCGCTGGTGAAAGATCGGTGACGCACTAGGATCGTCGCGACATGTCGCCGCAGGTGCTCCATGCCGCCGACGCCCACTGGCGCCCCTCAAACCAGATGGGCGTGCAGAACACCGACCTCGCCAAGCAGCTCGGTTCCGCGGCGCTTGCCGCGCGGCTGTGGCTGCTGCGTCCCGGCCAGGCATCGACGCGCCACCGTCACGTCGAGCAAACCGAGCTCTACGTCGTGCTGGCGGGCACCGGCCGGATGCGAATCGGCGCCGCGGTCCATTCGCTGGCGCCACATTCGAGCGTGCTCGTCGAGCCCGATGTCGCGCGCCAGGTGTTCAACGACACCGACGAGGACGCCCTGTGGCTCGTCGTAGGCGCGCCACCAGAGCTCGCCAACACGCTCGAGATGTCACCCGAGCTGCTCGAGCTGATGTATCCGGACGGCCCGCAGGCGCTGCCGCCCGAGCTCGCCTGACCGCCGAAACCTCGAGCACCACAGCCAGCCGCCGGCGAGCGAAGGCCAGCGGCGCTGCGGGCGGACGTGTACCTAGGCGGTGACGTTCCCGATCACGAGTACGGCCACGGTAACGAGGATGAACAGCGTCAGGAGAATAATGACCAAATCGATGGGACCAACCTTCATCGCTTCACGATCCTTTCTGCGGAGCCCGATTGGGCGCGACTATATAGCGGCATCTGACATCCCGTCAGCAGCCTGACCTGACTGCGCGGCGCGCGGCCGACGCGCCAGGGAGGTTCACACAGCGTTCATCGACCCGACGTGGGCGGGAAACGGGCCACGCCCACCCTGAGCAGCAGTGTCGAGCACCCGCACCCAGTGCCCGTATTGCGGCGTCGGCTGCGGGCTGCTCGCAGACGTGCAGGACGGCCGCCTGGCGGCGGTTCGCGGAGACCCGCTGCATCCCGCCAACCGCGGCCGAACATGCCGCAAGCCGCTCGAGCTGCCGTTCGCCGTGCACGCGCCCGATCGCGCGACCGTGCCGCTGTGGCGCGAGGACCGCGATGCGCGCCTGCAGCCGACGACCTGGGACGGCGCGCTGGCAACGCTCGCCACGCGCCTGCAGGCGATCATCGCTGCCGACGGACCCGACGCGGTCGCCTTCTACATCTCCGGCCAGCTGCTGACCGAGGACTACTACGCGGTCAACAAGCTGGCCAAGGGCTTTCTGGGCACCAACAACGTCGACTCCAACTCGCGGCTGTGCATGTCCTCGGCCGTCGCCGGCTACGCAGGCGCATTCGGCTTCGACGGTCCGCCCCCGGCCTACGCGGACCTTGCCCTCGCCGACTGCTTCCTGCTGCTCGGGACGAACACCGCGGCGTGCCATCCGATCGTCTGGTCGCGAATCCGCGACCGCCAGGCCGAGGGGGCGTTCGTCATCTGCGTCGACCCGCGCGCGACGCCGACGGCGCGCGCGTCGGACCTGCACCTCCCGGTCCGCCCCGGAACCGATCTGGCCTTGCTCAGCGCGATGCTGCACGTGATCGACCGCGACGGCCTCGTCGATGGTGAGTTCGTGCAGCGGCACACGAGCGGCTGGGAGCAGGCCCAGGCGGTCGCGCGGGAATGGTCGCCGCAGCGCGCCGCCGAGGTCTGCCAGGTCGACGCGGCGGCGATCGAGCAGGCGGCGCATCGCTTCGCGGGCGCCGGCACCGCGCTCGCGCTGTGGTCGATGGGCGCCAACCAGTCGACGGTCGGCACGCTGAAGAACCGCGCGCTGATCAACCTGTGCCTGGCGAGCGGGCAGATCGGCCGGCCCGGCTGCGGCCCGTTCTCGCTCACCGGCCAGCCCAATGCGATGGGCGGACGCGAGACCGGCGGCCTGGCGCACCTGCTGCCGGGCTACCGCAAGGTGACCGAGCCCGCCGACCGCGCGGCGATGGCGGCGCACTGGGGTGTCCCGAGCGATCGCATTTCGGCGCAGCCCGGCCTGCCCGCCGTGGCGCTCTTCGACGCGCTCGAGGCCGGGCAGGTGAAGGCCGTCTGGATCATGGCCACCAACCCGCTGGTGTCGCTGCCCGACAGCCAGCGCGCACGGGCGGCGCTCGAGCGTGCCGAGCTCGTGGTCGTGCAGGACCCGCACCATCCGACCGAGACCTCGTCGCTCGCGCACGCCGTGCTGCCCGCCGCCGCCTGGCCGGAGAAGGACGGCACGATGACGAGCTCCGAGCGCCGCGTTGGGCTCGTGCGCCGCGCACTGGCGCCGCCCGGCGAGGCCCGTGCGGACTGGGAGATCGTCGCCGGTCTCGCGCGCCACCTCGGACACGGCGAGGACTTCGCGTGGCCGGACGCGGCCGCCGTCTTCGATGAGTTCGCCGCCTGCACCGCGGGCCGGCCGTGCGACCTGTCCGGCGTCTCGCACGAGCGCCTGCGCCGCCAGGGCAGCCTGCAGTGGCCCTGCCCGGCGCAGCCCGTCGAGGAGCATCCCGGCACCGAGCGCCTGTATCTGGACAAGCGCTTCCCGACGCCCGACGGTCGCGCCCGCTTCGCGCCCACGCCGCACGTCGCGCCGGCCGAGACGCCCGATCCCGAGTACCCGTTGCTGCTGACGACCGGCCGCGTCGCCGACCAGTGGCACACGATGACCCGCACCGGTCACTCCCCATCGCTGCGTGCGGCCGCCGGCCAGCCGACGCTGTCCTGCCACCCGCTGGACGCCGCCGCGGCGGGTCTCGACGACGGCGCGCACGCGCGGATCGTCTCGCGCCGCGGCGAGCTGCGCCTGACGGTCAGCTGCGACGACGCCATGCCGCGCGGCGTGGCCTTCGCGCCGTTTCACTGGGGCGCGCTGCATTCCGGCGCCGGCGCCGGCGCGCTCAACGCGCTCACGCTGGCCGCGGTCGATCCGACCTCCGCCCAACCCGAGCTCAAGGCGCTCGCCGTGCGGCTGGAGCCGGTGCGCCGCCGCGACGAGCCCGTGCGCCGGCCCGCACCCGCGCAACCGAAGCGCCTCGTGGTCGTCGGCAGCGGCATGGCCGGTCTCGCGGTCGTCGAGGAGGCGCTGCGCCGACGGCCCGCGGAGCAATGGAAGATCGTCATGCTCGGCGAGGAGCCGGGGCCCACCTACAACCGCGTACTGCTGTCCAAGCTGCTGGCGCGGACCTGTGGCCCGGGTGAGCTCGAGCCGCACCCGCTGTCGTGGTACGCCGCCCACCGCGTGGATCTGCGCGGCGGCTGCGGCGCCAGCGCGCTGGCGCTCGACGCGCGCTGCGTCATCGACGAGGCCGGCGGCCGCCATCCGTACGACGCGCTCGTGCTCGCAACCGGTTCGCGTCCGTTGCTCCCCCCGGTGCCCGGCGTCGATGAGCCGCACGTCGACAGCTTCCGCACCTGGCGCGACGCCGACGCGCTCGCGGCGACGCCGGCCGGCGTTCGCGCGGTCGTCGTCGGCGGCGGCCTGCTCGGCCTCGAAGCCGCCGCCGGGCTGAGGGCGCGCGGCGTCGGCGTCACGGTCGTCGAGCTCGCGGGCCATCTGATGAACCAGCAGCTCGACCCGGGCGCCGCCACGATCCTGCGCCACGCGCTGGAGGCTCAGGGAATCGCGTGCATCCTCGGCCGCAGCGTGGCTCGGATCGAGCGCGACCGCGTCGTGCTCGACGACGGCACCGACCTTGCCGCGCAGCGGGTCGTCGTCGCGACGGGCGTGCGCGCGGAGACGGCGCTCGCGCGCGCCGCCGGATTGGAGTGCGGACGCGGCGTGATCGTCGACGACGAGCTGCGCGCTAGCGCGCCCGGCGTGTGGGCGGTCGGCGAGTGCGCCGAGCACCGCGGCGTCGTCTACGGGTTGTGGGCTCCACTGGCCGAGCAGGCGAAGGTGGCCGGCGCGCGCATCGCCGGCGACCCGGCCGCCTTCCACGGCGCGAT
>Ga0183260_10002778_pt1 | contig 14359 bp, 13 predicted proteins | sample AntDrymUQ4972206_2_FD_129768 | JGI IMG/M metagenome (GOLD analysis project Ga0183260, IMG submission 129768) | Polar desert sand microbial communities from Dry Valleys, Antarctica - metaG UQ497 (22.06) (version 2) (version 2) | ecosystem: Environmental > Terrestrial > Soil > Desert | place... | reverse complement strand
CTGCGCGAGGATGCCGCCCTCCTTGAGGATCGCGATGCGGTCGCCCATCTTGATCGCCTCGTCGATGTCGTGGGTGACGAAGACGATCGTCTTGCGCAGCTCGGCCTGCAAACGCAGGAACTCGTTCTGCAGGCGCTCGCGGTTGATCGGGTCGATCGCGCCGAAGGGCTCGTCCATCAGCATCAGCGGCGGATCGGCGGCGAGGGCGCGGGCGACGCCGACGCGCTGGCGCTGGCCGCCGGAGAGCTGGGAGGGGTAGCGGTCGCGGAAGTCGCCCGGCAGGCCGACGATCTCCAGCAGCTCCTCCCCGCGCTCACGCATGCGCTGCTTGTCCCAGCCGAGCAGCTGGGGGACCGTCGCGATGTTCTCGCCGATGGTCTTGTGCGGGAACAGGCCGATCTGCTGGATGACGTAGCCGATCTCGCGCCGCAGCTCCGACGGCTTGCGGTCGCGCACGCTCTGGCCGCCGACCAGGATGTCGCCGTCGGACATGTCGATCATGCGGTTGACCATGCGCATGGCCGTGGTCTTGCCGCAGCCGGAGGGCCCGACGAGCACGCAGATATCGCCGGCGGGGACCTCCAGCGACAGGTGGTCGACGGCGGGCTTCTCCGCTCCTGGGTAGTGCTTGGTGGCCTCGCGGAACTCGAGTGAGGCAGCATCGGCAGCCCGGGAGGGCGCCGTGGACGGGGCTTGGGTCTCGGCTGGCAAGTGAGTCTCCCGGGTCGGGGCTGGCGATCCTATCTGCCTTTACGGCAGCTTCACGCCAAAGTGGCTAACCGGGGGGTATGAGGCCGTTCTCCGTCAGGTACGCCGTGGCCACCTCGGCGGGTTCCTGCCCGTCGAGGTCGACGCGGGCGTTGAGCTCCTGCATGTTCTCGTCCGTCAGGCGAGCCTGGATCTGCTTCAGCGTCCGCGGCAGCCCGGGGCCGGCCTGCAGGGCGACCTCCTTGCGCATGACCAGCGAGGAGTTGTAGGGCGGGAACATGCTGCGGTCGTCCTCGAGCAGGACCTCCGATTCGCGCTGGATCTGGGGATCGGTCGTGAAGACGATCGACACGTCGGCCTGGCCGGAGGTGAGCACGTCGTGGCGCTCGGCGATGGCGACGGGCGTGAACTCGCCGAAGTCCAGGCCGTAGACGCGCTCGAGGCCGAGCAGGCAGTCCAGCCGCTGGCGGCACTCCGGTGCGCCGGCCAGCGTCAGCTCGGAGTCCTCGCCCTTGAGGTCGGAGATCTTCTGCAGCGAGAGCTTCTCGGCTGTCTCCTTTGTGACAGCCACCTCGTTGCTGGAAGTGAACGGCGTCGGCGGGAACGCGACGAGGCCCTCCTCGGCGAAGCCCCGCCTGGCCTCGTCGTAGGCGTCCGTCGGGTCCTTGGGCAGCTCGTCCGGCTGCTTGCCGAAGAAGGACAGCAGCGCGGTGCCCGTGTACTCGGGGTAGGCGTCGATCTCGCCGCGCTTGACGGCCCGCAGCGCGGTCCGCTCGTCGCCGAGGCTGAGGTCGGTCCGTACGCGGTAGCCGGCCGCCCGCAGGCCCTGGGCGAAGATCTCGCCGAGCACGCGCTGCTCGGTGAAGTTCTTCGAGCCGATGGTCAGCGAGACCCTGCCGTTGGCCGGGTCGCTCGCGATCGGCTCGACGCCCGTCTGCTGCGCCGGCGTGACGGTGCCCTCGCCCGTGGCGTCTCCGCCGGACCCGCAGCCCGACAGGAGCGCGCCCGGCAGGGCGAGCGCGAGCAGCAGCAGCAGCAGTCGCGTGATCGTCATAGGAGAGGCCTCCCGGCGGCGCAGGGAAGGGCGAGAATCCTACCGGCCGGCCCGGACCGATCAGCCGGGCCGGATTCCGGCGGCACGCCGTGCGGCGGCGTGGGCGGCGTCCTCGAGGACGTCGTCCAGCGGCGCCAGCTCGCTCGGCGCGATGCCCAGCGCCGTCGCGGTCAGCCAGTCGGCGAACCAGGCGTTCTTGGGCAGCAACGGGCCGTGGAGGTAGGTGCCCAGGACGGTGCCGTGGGGGCCGCCGCGGACGCCCTCGTACCCGCTGTGGCCGTCGTTGCCGTGGCCCTCCAGGACGCGGCCGAGCGGCTGCGCAGCCGGGTCGAGCCGCGTGCGCCCGCCGTGGTTCTCGAAGCCGGCGAGCACGCTGATGGGGTCAGGCCCCATGGCGACCTCGATCGCGACGTTGCCGATCAGCCGCGGGCCGTCCTCGCGGACCGTCTCCAGGTCGACGAGGCCGAGCCCGGGCAGGCGCTCGGCGCCGAGCGCGTAGCCGTGGCCGAGCAGCTGGTAGCCGCCGCAGACGCCGAACAGCACCGCGCCGCGCCCGGCCGCGGCGTGCAGCGGGTCGCGCTTGACCGTCGCGAGGTCCTGCGCGCACAGCGCCTGGTCGCGATCCTGGCCGCCGCCGAGGTAGAAGAGATCGTGCGCGTCCGGGTCCAACGGCTCGCCGAGCCCCACGCCGCGCAGCTCGAAGCCGAGCCCGCGCCACGCGCAGCGCCGCTCGAGCAGGAGCAGGTTGCCGCGGTCGGCGTAGATGTTCATCAGGTCCGGGTACAGCGCGCAGACCCGGAGGACGGGGCTAGCCACGCAGCATCACCACCGTGGAGCCGACGTGCTCGTCGGTCGCGGGCACCTCCAGCGGCGCCTCGGCGCGCAGCCCATGCGGCTCGGCCTCGGCCGCCAGCCCCTCCACGCTGACCGACTGCAGCTCGATCGCGTCGTCCTCGCTCGTGCGCTCCCCGCCGGGGGCGACGATCTGGCGGATGCGCTCGATCCTGACCGCGCCGGGCCGCTCGCGCACGGCGACCGGCTGGGAGAGGTACTGCAGCCCGTCCGCCTCGCCCACGTCGGGCAGGGGCAGCGGCGCGTGCTCGTCGAAGGCCTCGAGCGCGTCGGCGATCGCGGCAGCCAGCAGCCCGCCGGGCGCCAGCGCCCACGCCGCGCTCGCGAAGAAGGCGGCGCGCGCGTCGGCGCCGGGCAGCAGCTGGAGCGTCTGCATCGGCACGGCGATCAGCGTGAAGCGCCGCGGGAGGTCGAAGTCCGACGCGTCGGCCAGGACGGTCTCCACCCCGAGGCCGGCGGCCGCCGCCCGCTCGGCCAGCTCGGCCAGCAGCTCGCCGTCGCGGTCGAGCGCGGTGACCTCGTGGCCGGCGTGGGCGAGGCGGATCGCGACCCGGCCGGTGCCGGCGCCGACGTCGAGCACCGGGCCGCCGCCGGCGCGCGCCAGCTCCCGCCACAGCGCCAGGTCGGCCTCGTAGCCCCCGCACTCGACGTCGTGCCAGACCACGTTGGCCGACGCGCTCACCGCCAGTACTCCTTCGCCTGTCCGCGGCGGGCGAGCAGCTCCCGCAGCTCGATCAGCGCCGTGTAGGTGGGCAGGACGTAGAGCGGGCCGCTTCCGTCCTCCAGCGCCGCGGCCAGGCCGTCGGAGAGGTCCTCGACGACGTGCAGCCGCCCCGGGTCGACGCCCGCGTACTTGAGGCGCAGCGCGAGCTCCGCCGCGCGGGTGCCCGAGCAGGTCATCCGCCGCACGTGCGGGGCGAGCACCTCCCAGTCGGCGTCCCACACCCAGGAGACGTCGCGCCCGTCGGCGGTGCGGTCGTTGAGGACCCCGAGCACGTCGAGCTCGCGGCCCTCGAGGATCAGCGTGCGCAGGACCTCGTTGGCGCCCGCGGGGTTCTTGACCAGCAGGATCGAGGCCGGCCGCCCGCCGAGGTCCAGCGTCTCCGCGCGCCCGAACGCCGGGGCCACGGTGGCGAGCCCGGCGGCGACCTCGGCGGCCGGCACCTCCAGCGCGAGGCACAGCGCGGCGGCGCCGAGCGCGTTGTAGACGTTGTAGAGCCCGGGCAGGGGGAGCTCGACACGGTGCTCCTGCCCGTCCGCGCACAGCGTGAACGCCGCGCTACGGATGCCGCGCAGCTCCACCGAGCGGGCGACGACGGCCGGCTGCGGGCGCTCCTGGCCGCAGTTCGGGCAGCGATAGCGGCCGAGGTGGGCGAGGTAGACCGTCTCGTAGGCGTAGGCGTGCCCGCAGCGGCGGCAGTGCTTGGAGTCCGACGCGTGCTGGAGGCCCGGCAGCGCCAGCGTGTCGTCCTCGACGCCGAAGTAGAGAGCGGCCGTGCCGCCGGCGCCCGGCGACGGCGAAGCGGTCGAGCCGGTCCGGCCGAGGTCGGCCACCAGCGGGTCGTCGGCGTTGAGCACCAGCCGCAGGCGGTCGCCGCGCCGCCGCACCAGCTCGGCCCAGCGGTCGGCGATCGCGTCCAGCTCCCCGTAGCGGTCGAGCTGGTCGCGGAACAGGTTCGAGAGCAGCAGCGCGCGCGGCTCGAGCTCCTCGACGACCGGCGCCAGCCAGAACTCGTCGACCTCGAACAGCCCGAGATCGCCGTCCAGCGTGCGGCCGCCGCGCCGCGCGGCCGCCGCCAGCGCGCTGGCCACGCCGCCGGCCATGTTGGCGCCCGCCCGGTTGTGGACGAGGCGGGTGCCGGCGCGCTCGAGCACGGCGGAGACCATCGCCGCCGTGGTCGTCTTGCCGTTGGTGGCCGAGATCACGACGCTGCCGAGCGGCAGGCGGCCCGCCAGGCGCTCGATCGCGTGCGGCTCCACGCGCGTGAGCACCTTGCCCGGGAGCGACGTCCCGCCGCCGCGGCCCGTGACGCGCGCCAGCCCGCCGACCGCCCGCGCCGCCGCCAGGCCGGCCGCCAGGCGCATCACGGGGCGAGCACGCGCAGCGTGCGTTCGACGACGCGGACGGTGGCCGGCAGCTCGGCGATCGGGTCGCCGTCGGCGTAGGCGGTGAAGGGGCGGTCGGCGTGGAAGGCCACGGTGCGGCCGCGCACGATCCGCAGGCCCGGCTCGTCCACGTGGGTGCCCTTGAAGACCTTCGGCAGGTTGGCCAGGTAGCGGCGCTTGGGGATGGCCTCGGAGAGCACGACGTCGAGCAGCCCGTCGTCGAGCTCGGCGTCGGGGACGAGGTACATGCCGCTGCCGAAGACGCCGGAGTTGGCCACGGCCACGGAGTACCCCTCGAAGATGTGCTCGGAGCCGTCGATGCTCACCGTCCAGCGCGCGGGGCGCCAGGCCGCGAGCGCCCGCAGCGCGCCGTAGGCGTAGACCAGCGTGCCGAGCTTGAGCCGGGTGGAGTTCGCGACGTCCTGCGCATCGGAGTCCAGCCCGGCGCTGAGGATCCCCAGATAGGTGCGCCCGCCGACCTCGGCGAGGTCGACGCAGCGCTCGTGCCCGCGGCGGATGTGCTCGCAGGCGGCCACGGGGTCGGCGTCGATGCCGAGCTTGCGCGCGAAGTCGTTCCCGCGCCCGCCCGGCAGCACGGCGAGCACCCCGGCGCCGTCGCGCAGCTCGCCGGCGACGGCGCCGGTCAGCCCGTCACCGCCCATGGCGGCCGCGATCTCCCCGGCGGCGGCCGCTTCGCGGGCCAGCGCGCGGGCGTGCTCCATCGACCGCGTGCGCTCGACGCGGAAGCGCAGCCCCAGGCCGCGCAGCTCGGCTTCCACGCTCGGCAGCAGCTTGGCGGCGCGCCCGGCGCCGGCGCTCGGGTTGACGATCAGGCAGAGGTCGTGCCGCATCCGCCACTCATCCCAGCACGAGCTCGGCGAGCGAGGCCGCCACGAGCGTCGGGCGCGGGTCGGCGGCGGCGGCCTCGGCGCGCGTCGCGACGCCCGTCAGCACCAGCGCCGAGTCCATCCCGGCGTGCCGGGCGCCCGCGACGTCGGCGTCGAGCCGGTCGCCGACGGCGAGGCAGCGGCCCTCGCCGAGCCGGTCGCGCACCACCTCGTACATCGCCGGCTCCGGCTTGCCGACCACCAGCGAGGCGCTCTGGCCGGAGGCGATCTCGATCGCCGCGAGCACGGCGCCGGTGCCGGGCCAGGGGCCGTCGGGCATCGGGACGGTGGCGTCACGGGTCGCGCCGATCAGCTCCGCGCCGCGCAGCACCGCCTGGGTGGCGATCTTGAGCTCCTCGTAGGAGAAGGCGTCGTGGCCGCCGACGACGACCACGTCGGCGCGGCTCGCGAACTCCGTGCGATTGACGATCCGCATGCCGCCCTCGGCGACGTGGTCGACGAGCGCCTGCGAGCCGACCACGTAGGCCGCGCCTCCGCCGCGGGCGGAGAGCAGGTACTGGAGCGCCGCGCCGGCGGTGACCACCTCGTTGAGGGCGGCCTGGAAGCCGAGCCGCCACAGCTTGCGCACGAGCTCCTCGGGTGTGTGGCGCACGTCGTTGGTGAGGAACGCCAGCGCCTTGCCCGCCTCGCGCAGCGCCGTGACGGCGTCGGGAGCGCCGTCGTCGGCCTCGTCTCCCAGCCACAGGCACCCGTCGAGGTCCAGCAGCACCTGGTCGTAGCGCCGGATTCGAGGGGAGACCGCCACCAGCCCTGTCTATCATCGCCGCCCATGTCCTGGCTCCCTGCGCGCGTCGCGACTCCGCTGGCCGTGCTCGCGTGCGCCCTGCTGGCGGCGTGCGGCGGCTCCGGCGAGCCGGAGGCCGAGTCCACGCCGGCGCCCGCGCCGGCGTCGCCCGCGCAGGCAGCGGGCTGCGAGCGGGTCGAGGCGCCCCCCGGGAAGCAGAGCCCGGACCTCGCCAAGCCGAAGGAGCGGCTCGCGCGCGGCTCGGCGTACGTCGGGACGGTCGTCACGAGCTGCGGCGAGTTCGAGATGACGCTGGACGCCCGGCGCGCCCCGCGCACCGGCGGCTCGTTCAAGTACCTCGCCGACAAGGGCTTCTTCGACGGGCTGACCTTCCACCGCATCGTCTCGGGCTTCGTCATCCAGGGCGGTGACCCGGAGGGCAACGGCAGCGGCGGCCCCGGCTACTCCGTCGTGGAGGCCCCGCCGGGCGGGCTCACCTACACCAAGGGCGTCGTCGCGATGGCCAAGACGGAGACCGAGCGCCCGGGCACGTCCGGCAGCCAGTTCTTCGTGGTCACCGCCGAGGACGCCCAGCTCCCGCCCGACTACGCGCTGCTGGGCAAGGTCACCAAGGGCCAGGAGGTCGTCGACAAGATCGGCGTGCTCCCCACCACCGCGGAGGAAGAGCCCGCCGAGCCCGTCGTCATCCGGTCCATCAAGGTCGAAAAGCGCGCGTAACGTCGCCGAAGGCGAGCGGCGACGAAGGAGCTCGCCCGGCTGGCAGGCGAAACCCTAGATCGCCCCTTCGAGCGTGAGCAGGACCCGCTTGCGCTCCGCACCGCCGCCGTAGTTGCCGATGCCGCCGCTGCCGGGCAGGACCCGGTGGCAGGGGACGACGATCGGGACCGGGTTGCGCGCGCAGGCCGTCGCCGCCGCGCGGAACGCCCGCGGGCGGCCGCTGCGCTCGGCCAGCGCGCCGTAGGTGACGACGTCGCCGCGGCCGACCTCGCGGTGCAGGGTCTCGAGCACCTGGCGGCGAAACGGCGCGTGCACGAGCTCGAGGTCGACGGGCAGCTCGAGCCGCTCGTCGTCGCCCTCCAGGTAGGCCGACAGCGCGTCGCGCGGGCCGGCCAGCTCGCGGTCGGAGGCGACCACGCGCGGGCCCAGCCGGCCGGCGACCGCGGCCAGCACGCCGTCCTCGGCCTCCTCCTCGAAGGCGACGCGGACGATGCCGCGCGGGCCCTGGACCACCAGCAGGCGGCCGATCGGGGTGCGCAGGCGGGTGAAGACGGCGTCCGCCAGGCCCTCGCGGACGGCGGCGGAGGCGACGGCCTCCAGCAGGGATTCGGGCAGGGGAGTCATGCGGCGTGCCTCTCTCGAAGGGTGCGGACGGCGGTGGAGACGCGCTGGCGGGCGGCCTCCGGGGAGCAGCCGAGGCGACCGGCGATGCGGTCGTAGTCGAGGTCCTCGACGAAGCGCAGGCGCAGCGTGTCGCGCGCCGTGGCGGGGAGCGGTGCGATCAGCGCCTCGAAGGCGCCGGAGTCGTAGGCGTCCTCGACGCCCACGGACGGCAGCTCGGCGACGGACAGCTCGCGCGGGCGGGAGCGGTGGGCGTCGATCGCGGCCGTGGTGGTCACGCGGTACAGCCACGCGCGCAGGTGGTCGGCATGGCGCAGGCGGGGGTAGGCGCGCAGCGCCCGCAGGAACGCGTCCTGGAGGACGTCCTCCGCCTGCTCGGCGCCGGCCATCCGCCGCGCGTGGGCCAGGAGCTCGTCGCCGTGCGCCTCGACGAGGCTCCAGAACGGGGGAAGGGCCGGTGGGTTCACACCCACTACAACGCCGCGCCGGCCGCCGGCGTGAGCGGCCCTACGAACCGCCGGAGCGGCGGGCGGCCCGGCCCGTGCCCATCGCGTTCGCGCGCTGCTCGGCCGCCTTCGCTCGTGCGGACGCCTGGCGGCGCCGGCCGACGAAGAACAGCACGGCGAGCGCGACGAGCACGAGGCAGAAGCCCCAGAAGATGCTGAGGGCCGGGTCCAGGCCGCCGAACGGCAGCGCCACGAGCTGGACGAGTCCCCAGCCGAGCGCGAGCACGGCGACGATCAGGAACAGGACGATCAGCACGCCGCGGATGCGCAGCAGCGGGTTCGAGCCCGGCGGCGGCGCGATCAGGCCCATGAAGCGCAGCAGCAACAGCTGGCGGTTGCTCGGCGGCGCCTGCCCGAGCTTCTCCGCGGCGACCTTGAGGTCGCCCGCCCGGCGCTCGGCCAGCGCCAGCGACGCCTCGGCCATCCGGCGCAGCTGCAGGCGCTCCTGCGGGCGCGAGGCGGCGATCGCCGCGCGGAAGTGCTCGCGCGAGCGCTTGGCGTCCATCCGCTCGGCCGCACGGGCGCCGAGCAGCGCCTGCGCCGCGGCCCGGTAGCGCGTCTCCGCCGCCAGCTCCTCGTCGCTGCACGACTCGAGCTTCGACATGGCGGCGAGCGCCGACTTGGACTCGACCCGGATCTGACGCTGCTTCGGAGGCATGGCGCTGATTCTACGGCCGCCGGCGGAACCCGGTGGGCTCCAGGTCCGGCTCGAGCGGGCTGGGCGGCAGCCCCGGCTCGGGATCGAGCGCGTCGTAGCCCGCCGGGGCGATGTCGTTCGGCGCGGCGGCATGGAAGAGCGCCGCGAGGTACTGGATCTGGCCGCGGCCGGGGCCCAGCTCGTACTGGCCGCCACCGTAGGCGCCCATCCCGCGCTGCTCGCAGAAGTCGTAGGCGTCGAACAGTGCTCGCACGCTGCCGAAGCGCGACGGCTTGAGGTTCACGGTGCGCGGCATCACGAGCTGGGCGAGGATGTCGTCGATCGAGTGGATCGGCGCGTCCCAGGTGATGCGGTCGTTGTGGGCCGCCAGCGCTCTTCTGGCGTCCTCGGACTCCAGGTCTGGGTCCTCGAGCCACGCGTCCGGGAACGCCTCCGCGATCCGCCGGTAGAGGGCCGGATCGGTCTCGACGTCGACCACGGTGCCCTTGTAGGCGCCCTTGAAGTCGATCGAGTCCACCGCGCCCGTCTCCACGAGCCCGGCGATCAGCGCGTCGTCCCAGTCCGGCGTGGCGTCGAGCTTGAAGCGCAGGGCGGGGTAGCGCGCCAGCCGCCGGGTCACCGGCCCGAGCGTCGGCGGCTCGCCCATCCGCGAGGAGACGACGAAGGTGATCGGCCGCGGCTCGCGCCCGACCGCCGCGGCGAGCGAGCGAGCGGCCTGGCGCAGCGCGAGGTCCAGCGCCGCGCTCTCGAAGCCCCACAGGCGGTAGTTGCGGTAGACGGGGAACTTCGGCGCCCCGGCGGGGAAGGTGTCCAGCTCGGCGAGATGGCGCGAGAACGAATCGACGGTCCAGCCGCCGGCCAGCTCGAGCACCGGCCCGAGCTCCTGCTGGGCCACGTGGTCGTCGCCTTCGTAGGTGACGTCCTCGCCGACGCCCTCCTCGCCGCCGCCCTGAAGGCGGATCACGGTGGTCAGGCGCTCGAAGCCGCTCGACACGGTCCTCTTGAGGCCCTCCAGCGAGTAGGCCTCGATCTCCAGCGGCAGGTCTGCGACGCGCTCATAGGTGCTCACCGATCGACAGCCTACATTTCCCCCTATGGAATCCCCGATGCCGGTCGGGCCGGCACGGAAGCGCGCGAGCGACCGGGACCGCGAGCTGGTGGTGGCCTTCATCCGCCGCCACTGGTCGCAGGGGCGCCTCAGCGACGAGGAGCTCGAGCGCCGGGTCGGCCTGGCGCTGCAGGCGCGCACGCTGGCGACTTCCGCGAGCTGTGCGCCGACCTCCCGGCGCCGCCGCGCTCGAGGAGCGAGCGCGTGCGGCGGCGCGGCGGCTACCTGCTGCAACTCACGCGGTCGCCCGGCGGCGTGGCCACGCTCGTGCTCGTGGGGCTCTTCTCGCTCGCCGTGCTCGGCGCGGTCACCGCCGAGGAGGAGCCCGAGGAGCCGGCCCCGGTCGCCGCCGCGCCGGCCGATCCGCCTCCGTACGAGTCGACGGCGCCGGACGAGCCCCCGCCGCCGCAGGCGAAGGTCACCCCGGGCCGCGTGGGCCAGGTGGTCGTCGACGGCGGGATCAGCCTCCAGGTGCGCAGCGTCCGCACCCGGCGGTCGGTGCCGCTGCGCTCCGAGCGCGGCGGCGGCACGGTCACTCCCGGCGCCAACCGCACGTTCGTCGTCGCCGAGGTCCTCTACGTCCCGCCCCAGCCGGCCGGCCGACCCGTTCTGCGGCTCCGGCGGCAGTGAGCTGGACGTCGGGGCGGGCGAGCCGATCAGGACGATCGACAACCTGTACGACGTCGAGGGCAACGACGGCATCTGCAGCGATGGCGCGCCGAAGGGCGCCTCCGTCACGCACAAGCTCGTGTTCCGCGTGCCGGGCGGCGACGTGCCGCGCCGGCTGGACGTGTGGGACGGCGACGAGCCGGGCGACTCGCTCGGCAAGACGCGGATCCGCATCCGGCTGTAGATAGCCTCGGGCGTCACATGCTCGAGGCGCTCGGCTTCTTCGCGCTGCTGGAGGTGGCCGGGCTGGCCGCCGCGCCGCTCGCCGCGCTCGTGCTCGGGCGGCTGCCCGGTGCGGGGCTCGGCTTCGCCAAGGTGCTCGGCCTGCTGCTGATCGGCTGGCTCGTGTGGATGGCGGCGAGCCTGGGCGTCGCGCCCTACGGGCGGGCGACGATCATCGGCGCGGCGGCGCTGGTCGCCGCCGCGGGGCTGCTGGCCGCGCTGCGCCAGCGGCGGCTCGGGCGGCGCCTGCGGGCGCGGGGCGAGCCGCGCGGGCCGCTCGGCCGCCGGCGGCGGGCGCGGCTCGCGGCGCGCGCCCTGCCGGCCGAGGACCCGGTGCGCCGGCGGCTGGCGCTCGGCGCGGAGGCGGTGTTCGCCGTGACCTTCGCGGCGATGGCGCTGCTCGTCGCCTTCGCGCCCGACGTCTGGAACACCGAGAAGCCGATGGACATGATGCTCATGAACGCCGTGCAGGCATCGCGGAGCTTCCCGCCGCAGGACCCGTGGCTGGCGGGGGAGACGGTCAACTACTACTACCTCGGCCATCTGCTCCTGGCCCTGCCGGCCCACGTGCTCGGGCTGGAGCCCAGCGCGGGCTACAACCTCGCGCTCGCGGCGCTGTTCGGGCTCTCGGCGACCGCCGCGTTCACGCTCGCCGCCACGCTGTGGGCGGCGGCCGCGCCGGCCGCCCGCGACGGCGAGGCGGCCGGGATCCGCTCCACCGGCGGGCCGGTCGGCGCCGGGCTGGCCGCGGTGGCGCTCTGCCTGGTGCTCGGCAACCTCGCCGGAGCCCGCGAGTGGCTCGACGCGCAGGATCCGCCGAGCGACTACGACTGGTTCGGGGCCTCGCGCGTGATCCCGGACACGATCAACGAGATCCCGGCGTTCTCGTTCACGCTCGGCGACCTGCACGCGCACGTCCTGGCGGTGCCCTTCACGCTGCTCGCGCTCGCCTTCGCGCTGCAGGTGGCGCTGGCGGGCCCGCGCGGCGACTTCGCGTGGCGCTCGGTCGCCGAGGCGCTGGCGGCCGGGCTGTCCGCCGGCGCGCTGTACGCGATCAACTCATGGTCGTATCCCGTGGTGGCCGGGCTGCTCGCCGCGGGCGTGGCGGTGTGGATGCGCGGCCCGGAGGCGGCCGGCCGGCGCGCGTTCGGCGCCGTGTGGACGGTGCTGGTCCTGCTCGCCGGCGTCGTGCTGCTGTTGCCGTTCTGGCTCGAGTTCGACCCTGCGGCCCGCGGCATCGCGGCGGTCACGGAGCACCGCGGCTTCGCCGCCTGGGCGGGTGACATGGCGCTGATCTACGGCGTGCTCGGCTGGGCGCTGCTCGCCGCCTACGCGGGCCGCCTGCTGGCGGCGCGGCGGCCGCTGCGCGTCGCGGTCTGGGGCGCGGTGGGGGTCGCGTTCGGGCTCTCGCTGCTGGCGCCGCTGGATCTCGCGGGGATCGCGGCGCTGGTGGTGGCGCTGGCGGTGGCCGTGCACGCGCTGCTCTCGCACCGCCTGCAGGCGCCGGAGCGCTTCGTGTGGCTGCTGGTCGCCGGCGGCGTCTCCTGCGTGCTGCTGACCGAGCTGGTCTACGTCCGCGACGAGTTCGACGGCGGGGACCTGTACCGCATGAACACCGTCTTCAAGCTCGGCTACCAGGCGTTCGTGCTGTTCGCGATCGCCGCCGCCTGCGCGCTGCCGTGGGCGGGCCGCTGGCTCCCGCGCCGCGCGTGGGGGGCGTGGGCGGCGGTCGGCGCGGTGCTGGCGCTGCTCGGGCTCGTCTACCCGTACGCGGGCAACTTCGCCCGCCGCGACGGCTTCGGGCGGGCGCCGGCGCTCGACGGCCTCGGCTGGCTGCGCGAGCGCGCGCCCGGCGACGTCGCGGCGATCGCCTGGCTGCGCGAGCGCGCGCCCGCCGGAGCGGTGGTGCTGGAGGCGGTCGGGCCGGACTACTCGGCGTTCGGCCACGCGCGCATCTCGACCTTCACCGGCCGGCCCGCCGTGCTCGGCTGGCAGGGGCACGAGCTCCAGTGGGGCCACGACCCGGGCCGCCGCGAGGCCGACGTCCGCAGCCTCTACACGGCGCCCGCCGCCGAGGCCGCGCGCCCGCTGCTGGCCCGCTACGGCGTCCGCTACGTCGTCGTCGGGCCGATCGAGCGCACGGACTACGGCGACGCCGGCCTGGCCAAGTGGGACGAGCTCGGCTCCCGCGTGCTCGACCGCGGCGGCACGACGGTCTGGGAGCTGCGCTAGCGGACGCGCGCCGAGGCGGTGCGGCTGATGTAGACCCACTCCGGCATCCCGCCGGTCGGGTTCCAGGGCTCGCGCTCGGTGAACCAGCGCGCCCAGCGGGCGGGGGTCTGGCCGCCGTAGTCGCGCACCCACCAAACGCGGAAGCGGATTCGGCGGGCGTCGTAGCCGGTCAGGTTCGGTGCGAGCCGGTTCGCGCTGGCCTGGGTGAGTACGATCACGTCGCTCTCGGGCGGCGGCGCGCCGGTCGTGCTCAGGTCGAGGTAGCCGACGTCCAGATCGCGGAAGTACCACGCCCACGGGAACGTCGCGCCCTCCGCCGAGTCGATCGTGATCTTGAGGTCGGGGTCCCGTCGCGCGAGCTCGAGCACCTCGCGCGCGGTATCCGACACGTCGGTCGAGGACTGGGTGGAGACGAGGAACTCGCGCGGGTCGGTGCCGTGCTCGGCGTTGACCAGGAAGGAGGCGTAGCCGCTGTAGGCGAGCGCCAGCACCACCACGGCGGTGGCCGCCGCGCCGTACCAGCGCCGCCGCCGCTCCCAGATCGCCTGCAGGCCGACGCCCGCGAGCAGGATCAGCGGCAGCAGCGGGTGCAGCACCAGCCACGCGAACTTCTCGCCCGCCCACGAGTAGACCACGAGCGAGACGGCGAACGACCAGACGAGGAACAGCCGCAGCAGCGTCGGCCGCAGGAACGTGGCCACCGCGCCGGCCGCCCCGAGCAACAGCACCGGCCACTCGTGCGCGAACAGCACGATCGCGTAGAAGTACTCCGGCTCCCCGCCGCGGCCCACGTCGTGCTGGCCGAGCCAGTATTCGAGCCCGGTGTAAAGCCCGTAGATCCCGCTCGGGTTGGTGAGGAACGTCGTGAACAGGAGCGTGTAGACACCGAGGAAGGCGACCACGCCCCACGCGTAGTCCTCCCGGCGCGGCCGGGCCAGCGCGCGCACGAGCGGCGCGTCACGCAGGCCGCCGGCGGCGCGGGCCTGCCACGCGATCGCGATCAGGAAGAACGAGCCGGCCACGAAGACCGTGATGAAGGTCGACTCCTTGATCGCGAAGCTCATCGCCAGCAGCGCGCCGAACAGCGCCGGGTGGTGGCGGCGCGGGCGCTCGAAGAAGCGGAAGGTCACGACCAGCATCGCCAGCGTCACGCAGGCGATGTAGATGTCCTCGCGGGCGAAGCGCGAGAAGTACAGGTACGACGGGCCGGCGGCCAGCAGCACGCCGGCCGCGAACGCCGCGGCGCGCCCGAG
>Ga0183260_10002777_pt1 | contig 14361 bp, 9 predicted proteins | sample AntDrymUQ4972206_2_FD_129768 | JGI IMG/M metagenome (GOLD analysis project Ga0183260, IMG submission 129768) | Polar desert sand microbial communities from Dry Valleys, Antarctica - metaG UQ497 (22.06) (version 2) (version 2) | ecosystem: Environmental > Terrestrial > Soil > Desert | place... | reverse complement strand
CGACTGGGACGGCGAATCGACCTACGTTCGCGAGCCTCCATATTTCATCGAATTTGGAAGCGAGCCGGCGGCTCTTGCCGACATCACGGGAGCAAGAGTCCTCGCAGTGCTCGGCGACTCGATAACTACCGATCACATCTCGCCGGCAGGGGCCATCACGGTCAATTCTTCTGCCGGCAAATATCTCGTGGACCACGCCGTGCCACCGGCGGAGTTCAATAGTTTCGGATCTCGCAGGGGCAATCACGAGGTGATGATGCGCGGGACTTTCGGCAACATTCGTCTGCGCAACTTGATGGTTCCTGGAAGCGAGGGGCCATGGACGATCCTCGTTCCCACAGGGGACAAGATGAGCATTTACGACGCGGCCCTTGAGTACCGGAAGGCGGGGACGCCGCTCGTCGTCATCGCCGGTAAGGAATACGGCTCAGGAAGTTCGCGCGATTGGGCTGCCAAGGGCTCTGCGCTGCTGGGGGTCAAAGCAATCATTGCCCAAACGTACGAGCGCATCCACCGCAGCAACCTCGTCGGCATGGGAGTCCTGCCGTTGCAATTCAAGGAAGGCGATTCGGCAGAGTCTTTGGGCCTGACCGGCTTCGAGACACTTTCAATAACTGGACTTAGTAATGGCATCAGCCCCAGACAAGACGCAAGAGTTTCCGTGACCAGGCAAGACGAATCTCAAGTGGAATTTGAAACGACGGTGAGAATCGATGCTCCGGCTGAGGTCGAGTACTTCCGCAGCGGCGGCATTCTGCAGATGGTGCTGCGCGAACTTCTCTCGGCCTGAACCTGGGCGCCCTACTCGCCGCGATAGCCGTCGCGGCTGGCGCGGCGGTTCAGGCCTCCATTGGTCTCGGATTCGCCCTCGTTTGTGCGCCTTTCCTCGTGGCGTTGTCGGGCCCTCGCGAGGGCGTTCGCACCGCTATCGCGCTTTCCATCGTGCTCAATCTCCTGATGCTGATGAAAGAGCGGCGCGATGTGGTTTTGAGGCCTGTCTTGGCACTGCTCATTCCATCGCTCTTGGCGACACCGGTAATCGTGCTTCTCGTGAAGTCGCTCGACAGGCGTCCGCTCACTGTGGCCGCGGGAATCGTCACGATCGCGGGCGTCGCGGCATTGGCCCTTGGCCTGCGCACACGGCGTCTGCGCGGCGCGCCCGCAGCCGCGGTCGCCGGAGTGATCGGCGCAGCGATGAACGTAGTCGGTGGCATATCGGGGCCGGCGACGGTCCTTTACGCAATTAACGAAGGATGGCCGCCCAAGATGATGCGCGCGAGTCTGCAGTTTTACTTTTTAGTCCTCAACGTCGCTGCGCTTGCCTTGCTTGGCCTTCCGAAGTTGAATTACTGGTTGCCGGTAGGTCTCGCCGCCGGATGGATCGCGGGATCGGCCGCGTCGGGCCATCTTTCGGAGAGCAAACTCAAAGCGGCAATGCTGACCGTCGCCGCCGCCGGTGGCATGACGGCAATCGCAAAGGGACTCTTGTGACTTTGTAGACCTCGCATCGAAATTTGTTGAAATATACTTTCGCTCGAGTGACGACGAGAGTTATAGAGATTCGCAGGAAGGCTACGAGATGATTCGCAACCCCCGATACGTGATCGCCGTGCACGACTTGGAGCGATCAGCTCGATACTATCGGGACGTCTTGGAGTTCGAAGTAAGGGAGATTGGCGACCCAGGCTGGCGCTTCTTCGTGCGGGATGACTGTTTCATCATGGCCGGCGAGTGCCGAGACGCATTGTCTCCCCAGGACCTAGGTGATCACTCTTACTTTGCGTACTTAGAGGTTGATGACATCGGCCAGTTCTATGAATCCGTGGTTGCGAAGGACTCCACGGTGATCAAGGAACTTCGGAACGAGCCATGGGGAATGACGGAGTTTGGGATTCGAACGGTGGACGGGCATCGAATCATGTTTGGGTGCCCTACCCGCGCTTCTGTTTGAGACAGAAGGCGTCTGTAAGGTCGCATCGCAGACCTTACCTGGCGGTCGTGCAGTTGCTCAACACGCCCGTTTGGTGGTGACCCCAATCCCCTCAGGAGCGCCGAGTGAACCGATGGACCGGGTGGTCCTGCACGCGGAGGCTGTGAGTGCCGCGCGCATGGTCGCGGTCATGCTCGAACCATCCAGCACTTCCGTGAACGGCAGAATGCGAAAGGTGTCCGGCTCGACCCAGGTCGGAGTGTGGCTGAGATTGCTCACGCGCAGACCCCCCGGTCCCTCCTCGACGACAAATCGCAGGATAACGCCGTCCTGCGTCGCCAAAGGGCAGCACTTGCCCGACTGCCCGGAGAGAAAGTTGCCCATTCCGTACGCCACATATTTCGAGCCAATCGCCTCGACAGCTTGAACGACGTGCGCGTGATGTCCGATGATTAGGTCGATGTCGGGTGAGCCGAGCGATATCTGGGCCAGTCTTCGCTGAAACTCGGTGGGACTCGCTCGATACTCCGCCCCCCAATGCAAACTTACGACGACAAACTCCGCCCCCGCCGCCCGGGCGGATCGCGCGTCGCCGATGATAGCCGCCGGATCGATGAGGTTCACCGCCCAGCGCCCCGCGCCGCGCATTCCCGGCTCGTTCAGCGCTTGGGTATAGCTCAAGTGGGCGACGGTCACTCCTCCTGCCGTGATCAAAGTTGTCCGGCTCTTCTCGGCCCCCGACCGCGCGGTGCCGGTGTGTGCAACACCGGCGGAGTCCAGAGCATCGAGGGTGGCGATGACCCCGTCCATCCCCCCGTCCAAAGAGTGGTTGGAAGCGGTGGAGCAGGAGTCGTATCCGGCGCCGGCCAGCGCTGTTGCGATCTCACCGGGGACCGCAAAGACGGGTCCGTAACTGAAAGACGTACCGCCCGACGCGATCGGGGTTTCCATGTGGCAGATGCTGAGGTCGGCAGACGACAAGACCTCCTTCACGCCGGCGAACATTGGGGCAAAGTCGTGGCCCCCGGCCGACGCGCCGTTTGCCCTCGCCCGGCGCGCGACCTGCGAGTGAATAAGGATGTCCCCGGTAGCCGCGATTGTGAAACGCCTCCGGGGGGCCGCGCCGCGATACTCGCGATAGAAACCGTAGATGTAACTCGTGATCCCGCCCTCCGATCGCCCCGTGATCTCGGCGGCGTTCGTGTTCTCCCGCAGTTCAAAATGCATTGCCCTCATGGCGCGCATCGCTTCAATCACCACAGCGATCGATGCCGGAGAGTCCAGGTGTTCGTTTCCGAACGACATGATCCGCTCGGAGTCGAGCTCGCGAAGCGCGACCAAAGTCTGTCTGTCACGGGCACGCGTTTCGTCCGGTCCGAGGTAGTGCGAGAAGTCCACCGAGGCGACAAGGACCGTATCCTCGTCCAGCCAGGGAGCGAGGGCAGCGGCGAGTCGCCGAACGTGGCGCATCTTCATCCCGGCGCTTAGAGCCAGAGGAACTATGCGGCTGCCCGGAAGTTCCGCTGCAATCGCAGGGATTAGGCCGGCGATCGAATGCTCGTAGGTCAGCGGAGCGCCCGACGCGACCGCAACCCCCTTGCGGACCAAGTCCCTCACCGCGTCGAGGCTGGGCCTCACTTCGCCATGGGGCGTGGCCCACGCTTCCTCGCTCGTGATCACCGGCGCCCCGCCAGCGCCGATGTGGTTCGGCCCGATCAGGACAATGCGGGCGGGGCGGCCGGCCGCGGCGAGGTCGCGCAGTCCGTCGACGATGATGCGCCCGGCGAGCCAGTGGTGCGGGACGATAACTGCTCGGGCGCCAAATGCCGGCTCAGGGGGCCCGGCCAAAGAGCGCGCCTCGGCGAAGGAGCGAGCTTCGTAGAAGGGGGCCGGATGCGTCCGGGGTATCGGGCCCCGGACGTCCGCCCCTACTGGGACGCTGGGCCCCCCGACAATCCCCCATCCCGATGCAATGAAAGCGAATGCGACGGCTCGCTTCACTTGATGTTCACTTGAAATCCCTTGCTGAAGGTGATGCTGTCCGGGGCCTTGACCGCCTGCATGAGGGCGGGCTCGGCAAGAAACGCACCCTTGCCGATCACCCGGGCGTAGTAGACGATCGGTCTGCCCTTCTTGGAAGCGCAGAAGCTCACGCGTTGTCCGTCAATGGCGTAAGGAAACCAGATCGCGGGATCCTCTATTCCGTGACGGTAAGGCTGCGCTACAGGCCGGAGGCCCGACGGCAGCAGGTCCGTGACCCGATGGCAACCGGCGACGGCCTTCCCGCCGATCCCGTATTTAAGCGTGATCCTGACGAGGGTGCCCTCAGCTAGCTCAGCTCCGCCCCGATAGATGCGTTCCAAGGACAGGTCTTTGTCGGCTTTCGAGGACGCCGGATCGATGCGCACAAGATGAGAGGTCCCCACACCAAGGATCCCCTTCTCCGCTCGGAGGTCAAGGACGGCAAGGGCCTCGGAGCTTAGAGACAGACTCTTGCTCTCGCCTTTTGCAAGTTCTTCCTCGGCGCGCTTTCCGTCGATCACGTAAGAGAAGCGCACCGGCTGCGCCGAAAGGCGGGGGAGGACGGCTTCAAGGAAGCTGATCTTCTCCAGTTCCACTAGGAAGTCCTCTGCGTAGTTTTCACGCAGGTAATTTTCGAGAGTGGGAGCGAGAGAGTCGCTGAGCGCAGCGCCGAGAATCGCGGCGAGAGAGGACGCCTCCACGACATCGTCAGAGTCTCCCGGCACATCGAGGCGGGCGGCGTCGCCACGGATCTGACCAAAGTCCAGCAGGAGTTTTCGGTAAATTCCCTCGGCCGTGTCGACGTCCCCGAGTTCTGCGGCCGCCAGTCCTATGTAAAGACGCTCCCGGGGAGTTAGGTCGCCTGCGGCGGCTCTTGTTACGTCGATCAGCACCGGCTCCCCCAGGGCCGCCAAACCGTAAAGGGCGATCACCGCGCGCTCGCGCGTTTCGTCTGCGCCGCCCAAGATCGAGTGAAAATAACGTAAGAGGTCCTGACGCCCGAAACGCTCCGGAGCGAGCGCCGCGACCCGCGCACTCACAACGAGATCGTCGTCGGCAAAGGGCAGAATTGCTATTCCACCGTCCTTCGTCCGGTAGGACGCGGGTTGGAAGACTTCCTGAAGCGCAGGCGACTCACCAAAGTAGCGGGTTAGCATTTCTTGGGCCATGCTTCGCGCCAGCATTTGGTCAACACGATCCCCCGATGTGTAAGCCAGGGCCACAAGGTCCGGATACCAGCGGCCCCGGTTGTGGTCTGTGAGAGTTATGCGGGTGGTGTCGCGCAAGTCGCCCGGCGGCTTCCACATCTCGCCCTGTTTCACGTCGAAGAACGAAGCCTTCGATGCCAAGAGCCGCGACGGAACCACCGAGAAGGTCCGTTCGATCGCGTCCGACAAGTTCTTCGAGGCGACTCTGACCGTTAGCTTGTGAACACCTTCCTTTAGCGGCGGAAGGGCCACGTCCACACCGGCAAAGGCGGTCCCCGCGGACTTGATTGGAGTCGACGAAAGCGCCGGGACCTCCACCGTGAAGGCGACTGCGTCGCCTGCGGAAAGCGCATCGCCGAAAGCGCGCATCCGGATCATTGGGCGGTCTTCGGTCAGATACGACGTGTTCATCACCACGTCGGCGTACAGCGGCAGACCCACCGGGATCAAAACGGTATTCGAACCGGCGTGTAAGTCTTCGGTGACTCCCGAGGCGCCGACGCGCCAGGAGGTCAAGTTGTCGGGAAGGTGGAAAACGGCCGAGGCACGCCCATCGGGACCGGTGTGGACGCGGTCGAACATTGCCAGGTCCTTGAAGTTCTTGCGCGCAGCCCCCTCGCCTCCCTCAGCCGTCTCGCCGGAACGGAATTCTTGGTTGAAGGCATAAGTGCGAAGCACCCCCGAATCGACCGGGCGGTAGAGCGCGCCCAGGATTCCAGTCCCGTCCTCGTAAATTCCACGCCCTTCGGCACGATAAACCGCCTCGTCAACCGCCGAGAGCAACACCTCCGCCTCCACCGGACGGCCCCCGCGGTCGGTTACTTTCACCGCAAGCCGAGCGTCCTCACCGGGACGGTATCGTTCGCGGTCCGCCTTGACCTCAATGTCGAGTTCGCGGCCGGATTTGTCGAAATGAAGGTCCGTGCTTGTCTGTTCGTAGGAAAGACCGTTATAGCGGACCCCCGCCAACTGCACGTTGGGGATGTGCTCCGCCCCAAACGTGAACCCAAAGCGCGGCGACGTCTGGACTGCAAAGGACTTGATACCTCCCCCGGCGAGCATGAACAAGTAGCGGTTGTCGCCCCCTGAAGGAAGCTCGGACGCGCCTTTGCGCATGACTATGTCGGTCTTGTCACCGATTCCGTACGGTCCCTGAGTTTCCGGGATCAGCTGACTCTCCCCGAATTCTCCAAAAGGGAGTTGGGAACCGTAGATCTCCTGACGGACTGTGCGGCCCGAGTCGTCCGTCGCCGCGACAGTGATCACGTAACTCTTGGCGGAATCGCTCGGGAATGAGAATGAGAAGCGGCCCTTGGAGTCGGTCGTGGCGGAGTAGCTGCCCGCGGGCCTGGACTCGGATTCGTAGCGATACCTCTTCCTTACGACTTTGGACACAAAGTCGTAGTACTCACCTTCCTCGACTTGGCGGTACGAGTGTTCGGTGACACTGGCAACGACTTTTCTACCCGCCGAAGGGCCTGAGCGGTAGTCATCGGGCTCGGCCGGCTTGTTCTCATTGATGCGTCGGAGGTCGACTCCGTATGCAGTCCCCTCCACGGACGTTTTCCCCGAAATTTGTTTCGCCTCGGCCTCAAAGTCCAAGGCCGCCGCGAAGACTCGATAGAAGCCGCCGCCGAAGATGTCCCCTTCCTCTGCGAGTTCGGGCCCTACCTCCAACGACTCGTAACTGGATGAGCCGATCTCAACGGGACGCGTCTTGACTTTGAGGGCGGCCCGACCTGAGGCGTCCGTCGTCAGGATTTGTTCGGCGACACCTCTGGCCATCAGTCGCACGTTGGGAACGGGGGTGCCCTCGAAGAACGAAGCCCTGACTACAAGATTGACCTCGTCGCCCGAAAAGACTGCCTCTTTGTCGGGGACGACGTCGAGAGAATATGCGGGTGTCGTGAAGTCTCGGATCTCGAAATAGGCGCTGTCGACGATCTGATCGCCCAACTTCGCCCGCAGCTCGTAGAAGCCCGGAGAGGCCCCGCGAAACGCGAGTTTGCCGATGTAGGTCCCCGCGGGGGTGGTCGTGACGGTGGTTCGCGCAACGAGCGAAGCGACGCCCTCTTCGTTGCGACCGATGAGTTCGACCACGACGCTTCGTTCGTTGACCGGGCCTTCCCTGGACCGTACGAGCCCCCAGAAGTTAACGGTGTCGGTAAGGCGGTAAAGGTTGCGGTCGGTATAGAGGAAGCGCCAATAGGGGCTCGGGTCGCCGGGAAATTCGTTCTCGCGCATTTCGAAGGACGTGACACCTGCCAAAGTCTCAGCGAGGGGAACGACGCCTGTGCGCCCGTCAGCAGATGTGATGATGAGGTTGCGCACATCCGTCGCCTCCTGCCCCAGGGGATGAGGGGACAAGCTCAGCAGGGCCTTGGGGGTGTCGAAGAATGCAACGCCATCGGCGCCAGTTTTCGTCGAGAAATCGGCGCCCGCGGTACGGACGGTGGCCCCTTCTGCCGGCCCCTTGGTCTTCACGTCGTTGACCCAGACCAGACTGCGGCGTTCACTGACGGATGCATAGGTGGCGAGGTCTGTGACCTGGAGCCAGGTCTGGATCCTTCCACCCTGAGCCTGGACGGTGACGAGGTAAAAGCCGGCCGGCAAAGTTCTGGGAAACCGCACGTAGATTTCACCGGAGCTGCCGGCGCGTTCCAGCCGCGCGTCAAACGACGCCACTTCGGCCAGACCATCGGTGGGGACGACGACGCTCTGCCGGGAGATGCTCGCCCAGAAGGGGACCTCGGTCAGCCGGCCGAGGGACTTTAGGAAGCCGTCGGCGTCGCCGAAGCGGTACACCGTCAAGGGAAGCGATGTCCCCTCCGGCGGAGGCCGGCCCCCGGCAAACTCACGTTCAGCGCGGGTGGAAAAGAGCCCCAGGGCGGGATGGTCCCCGGTGGGAGATTCCCAGACCGAGCGACTGAATTGATACAAGGGCCTTGCCGACTCGCCGCGCTTTGAAGTTCCGGTCTCGAAGCGGAACGTGAAGTCCTGCTCGATCTTGTTATCGGCGTCGGTGAGGCGGACTCCTGATTTGAGGGTCACCGTGTAAAGCGTCGCCGGATTCAATTTCTTCGGCACAAAGACAAAGGTTCGCTTGTGCGCCTCGATTCGCCCCTCGACTTTGGGGACGATGGAGAGCCGCTCCTCCACGCCGGTGGCGCCGTCGTGGCTGAAGGTGAGTTCGATGGCGATGTCGATCGGCACGTTCGTCGCTTGATCCGCAGGCAAGGTCTGGACCACACGCAGTCGGCCGCGTGTCTGGAAGCTCCACGAATCAAGCTGCTGCCCCTTGGGGCCGTCCAAGAGTGTGAAGCGATAGACGGTGTCCTCGGCGAGCGGTCCTTCCGGGTCGATGTTGAACTTGGTTCCGTCCTTCGCGACGCGAACTTTGAGCGGAGGGTCGATTTGTAGCCGCTCCTTGACCGATTCGACGTCGATCGAGGCGGCCGCAACCAAGATGAACCGCGAGTCGGGGGCGACACCGCTGGCATCGCGCTTTGTCGCGGTGAGCGTGGAGCACGCTTTCTTTGCCGGCAAGGCGACATCCCCCCAAGCGCCTGCTCCGGTGACCGGAGCAGGTCCGATGAGTGGCGGCGCGGCGCATTCTCCGGGGCCGGGAATCGCGACCGGGGGCCCGGCCCGCCGCGTTGCAACGGGAATAGCGATTGCCGCGATGACGGTGACGGCCAGCGTTGCCGCGCCGCCCATCTTCAGCATCCGCCTTCTGCTGACTTGCCTTTTCAGGCCGGGGGGAACTTCGATCTGGTGCGGAACTTCATTAGCCTTTCGGCGCAAGAGTTCTCGAAGTTCTTCGTTTAGATCAGCCATCCGTCACCTCCGGGCGAAGCGCCTGTAGTCCTCGGGAAACAAGCGACCTCACCGTCGCAGGACGGCAGCCGAGGACACCGGCCGCATCCTCATCGGACATGTCCATGTAGAAACGCAGCACGATCGCGGTGCGTTGCCTCTGGGAAAGATTCAAGAGCGCGGCCCACAGGGCCCCGCGAGCGTCGACCTCAAGCGAGGGATCGTGCGATTCGCGAGGCCCGGGATTGGTCCTTTGGTGCTCGCGCTCGATCCGTTTGTGGCGGAAATATGAATGGGCGAGATTTCTTATGGTGCGCTGCATGTAAGCGGGAAAGGCTTCCGGGTGGCGAAGCGGCAGGACGCGCGAAGCCATCTTCACAAAGGCGTCGTGCACCAAGTCCTGTGCCAGGCTCGCGTCGCCCGTGATGAGATACGCCATCCGCAGGGCCTTCGGCGCGTGACGCCGGTAGAGATCGCCGATGTCGTCGGCGCCGACTGAGTCTTGAAAAGTCGGGTGCTCCTCCACAAGTAACATCATCCACTGAACAGAGACGCTTGTGTGGGGAAATTTGTTGCAACGTGACGAGATTAAGTCCAGGCTCCCGAGCAGGAAGGAGGAGACTCTTACGAAGTGCTTCGCCACGGGAAGCCCTAGTAGGGTATGTCTCTATGGAGCAAGACCAGCGCCCTTGGGGTTCTTACACCGTTCTCGACGAGGGACCGGAGCACAAGGTCAAGCGAATTCACGTGCTCGCAGGCAAACGTCTCAGTTACCAGACTCACTCTCGCCGGGCCGAGCACTGGTTCGTCGTGCAGGGATCAGGCGTGGTTACTCTCGACGGCAAAGCGGTGCCCCTGACGGCCGGCCAAGCCATCGACATCCCTCAGGGAGCGGCGCACCGAATCGAGAACCCGGGCGACGACGAACTAGTCTTCATCGAGGTGCAACGCGGTTCGTACTTCGGCGAGAACGACATAACTCGCATCGAAGACGATTTTGGGCGAGCCGGTTCGTCCGACTGACTCGCCCCATGAGCGACTTGCCTGAAGATTTAGTCGATCGTCTTTGGCAGCGTGACCACACTTTGTGGAACCCCAGTCCAGATGAGATATCGAATCGGCTGGGGTGGCTCACTCTTCCGGAAGAAATGGTCGAGCGCGTTGCCGACCTCGAGGCCTTTGCAGGCAAGGCAACTGATGACGGTTTCAAGCACGCGGTTCTCTGCGGGATGGGGGGCTCCAGCCTCGCCCCCGAGGTTCTGCGGAAAACCTTCGGCGCACGCGCCGGGGCCATAGATCTTCATATATGCGACTCGACGCATCCGGGCGCGATAGCGTCGCTGGAGGCCTCGATCGATCTGGACTCGACGCTCTTCATCATCGCGAGCAAGTCCGGTGAAACGATCGAGACTCTCTCGCACTTTCGATACTTTCATTCGAAGGTCACCGACGGCACCCAGTTCGTCGCTATAACCGACGAGGGCTCGATGCTGGAGCGCCTCGCGCGTAACGAGAAGTTTCGGGAAGTGTTCCTCAATCCGCCAGATGTCGGTGGTCGCTATTCCGCGCTGTCGCTCTTCGGCCTCGTCCCGTTCGCGCTGACGGGGGGAAACCTTGAGGCCTTGCTCGACGGCGGGCGTCAAATGGCGTCAAGTTGCCGGCTCGAGTCCGCCGTGGACAACCCGGGGGCAAATCTCGGCCAAACCCTTGCGGATGCCGCACAGCAAGGTCGAGACAAAGTTACTTTCGTCTTGCCCGAGGAGTTCGCCGGTTTCGGCGACTGGATGGAGCAATTGATAGCCGAGTCGACCGGAAAACTCGGCAAAGGAATCGTTCCTATCGTTGGTGAAAACATTGGGCCGCCTTCTGTCTACGGCAGCGACCGTCTGTTCATCGCGTACGGCGAATCCGAGGCGCTTGACGCGCTTCGAGAATCGGGACATCAGGTTGTCGTTCTCGATTACGATGGGCCGGCCCAGTTGGGGGGTGAGTTCTTCCGGTGGGAATTCGCCGTCGCGGTGGCCGGTCACTTGATGGCGATCAATCCTTTCGACCAACCCGACGTGGCCTCGGCCAAAGAGGCCACTAAAGCGATCCTGGGACAGGGCGAGCGAGAGAAAGCTGCGGTTGACGATCTCGATCCAGCCCTTTCCACGATCGGGCCCGGGGATTACGTCGCGATACAGGCCTTCTTGCCCACGAACGCTGAAGTGTCGGACGCTCTGCAAAAGGCGCGCATGCACATTCGCGACAAGTACCGAGTTGCCACGACGGTGGGGTTCGGCCCCCCCTTCCTGCATTCGACCGGCCAGCTTCACAAAGGGGGGCCGAACACCGGGGTCATGATTCAGGTGGTTGAGCCGGAGCGTGACTTCGACATCCAGATTCCGGGCGCGCCATACACTTTCGGAACTCTGCTCGATGCGCAGAGCCTGGGTGACTTGCAGGCCCTGCGTTCCAAGAATCGACGTGTCGCGCGCATCACACCGGAAGAGTTGAAGAAGGCGCTGCGAGATTAGGCGCGCAATGACAACCGAGATATTGTAGGAATCCGTGATCCCCCAACCACTGCTTTAGCAAGATGCCCCCTCCGATTAGTTACACGCGCTCGGGCGCGTACAACATCGCGTACCAGATCGTCGGCGATGGGCCGATCGACCTGGTCTACGTACCGCCGATGGCCAGCCACCTTGACGCCTTTTGGGAGCTCGAACCTTTGGCTCGCTATTTGAACCGGCTCGCTTCGTTCTCCCGGTTGATCCTGTTCGACAAACGAGGCACTGGTCTATCCGACAGGATTTCGCGGAGCGACATGCCGACCTTCGAAGAGCGGATGGACGACATCAGAGCAGTCATGGACGCGGCGGGGTCGGAGAAAGCTGCCCTACTCGGTAGTTCTGAGAGTGGCCCTCTTTCGATCCTCTTTGCAGCCACCTACCCGCACCGCGTCTCGGCACTTGTTCTCACCAACACGAGCGTGGGCCCTGGTAGCACGAAGAGGTCGGAAGCCGAGGTGCGCACAATTCTGGACGAGATAGAGACGAGGTGGGGATCCCGAGGCCTGGCGGAGGAATTTATCCGGGGATCGGGTCCGAGCATGGTCGGCGACGAGCATTTCGCCGAGCAGTGGACCAAAATGCTGCGTATGGCGGCCAGTCCTGGCGATGCGGCCACGATCATTGAATTGAACTTGGGGATTGACGTAACGTCGATACTGTCCTCGATAGCAGTGCCCACGTTGCTGGTACATCGGCCTTCGGACAATCCGGAGCAACATCGCTTGCTCGAAGAGAGAATCCCCGGCGCTAAGCGGATCGTGGTGCCAGGAGAAGACCATTACCCTTTTCTCGGCGACCAGGACGCCTTCCTTGACGAGATCGAGGCTTTCGTCACCGGGGTACGCCCGGTCCCCAAGGTGGACCGAGTGCTGGCGACGATCATGATGACTGACATCGTGGGTTCGACCGAGACCGCCTCGAAGCTGGGAGACCGGCAATGGCGCGAGATCCTTGGGCATCATCATGCAGTTCTTAGAAACAATTTCATTCAGTTCCGGGGCAGGGAAGTTGATAATGCCGGCGACGGTTTTCTCGCCACATTCGACGGGCCCGCGCGCGCCGTCAATTGTGCGGCGACTTCCATCCTCGAGATTCGCGCGCTGGGTCTCGAGATTCGCGCCGGAGTTCACACGGGCGAAGTGGAGTTGGTGGGAGACAATATCGCAGGTCTTAATGTGCACATCGCTGCCCGGGTAGCATCGCTGGCAGGGCCCGGCGAAGTGCTCGTCTCGAGCACGGTCAAGGATTTGGTGGCGGGGTCGGGTCTTACCTTCGACGACAGAGGCAGTCACGCACTTAAAGGGGTGCCCGGTGAGTGGAACATCTACGCAGCGAGCGTATGAGCAGCAGCCTTAATTATGAGGGCTTGCGCGCTTCATCGATCAGCATGTGCGGAATGTCTTCGACGACTGGATACTCGTACTTACATTCACCGACACAAGCGATGATCTGATCCTGCTCGCGATATTCGATCTCTCCCTTGCAGTTCGGGCAGCGAAGGATTTCAATTAGTTCGGGTTCGACGGGCATGAACATTTCCTCTCAGTTTTGGATGATACTCAGCAATTCTTCGGTCTTAGCCTTTCCCTCGCTCTCGTCTCGGGCTTCAACATTTAGTCGCAGCAAGGGTTCTGTGTTCGACCCTCTTAGGTTGAACCACCAGTCATCGTAGTCTGCGGTCAGTCCATCTGTGAAATCGAGCGCTGCCACCTTGTGCAATGACGCGACTGCGTCGAGCTTGGACGGTTGATCCGTGACTTCAGTGTTGATCTCACCGGAATTCCAATAGCGGCGAAGCGGCTTTAGAACTTCACTCATCGCACGGCCTTCGGCCGAAAGGGCCTCGAATACAAAGAGCGCGCATATCAGCCCCGAGTCTGCCCGGTAATTGTCGCGGAAGTAGTAATGGCCGGAGTGCTCTCCGCCGAATGCGGCCCCGGTCTCGGCCATAACTTGTTTGATGAACGAATGTCCGACTCGAGTTCGGATCGGCTTGCCGCCGGCCTCGATGATAGTTTCCGGCACAACACGCGAGCAGATCAAGTTGTGCACGATCAAGGCTCCCGGCTCACGCTCGAGGACACGCGATGCCACCAGCGCAGTGGTCAGGCTTCCGGAAACGGGCTCCGAGGATTCGTCGACAAGAAAAACTCTGTCGGCATCGCCGTCGAATGCCAAGCCGATATCGGCGCCGTTGGATCTCACCGCCGCTTGCAGGTCCTTCAAGTTCTCGAGTTGTATCGGATCGGCGGGATGATTTGGAAAGGACCCGTCGAGGTCGAAATACAAATCGACGAGCTCGATAGGCAAGCGATCGAAGAGCGGAGGAACCATCTTGCCGGCCATCGCGTTGGCGGCGTCCACGACTACTTTTAGCGGGCGGATCTTGGAGACATCGACGAAAGTCAGAAGATGTTCGATGAAGTCGGTCCTGACATCCTTGGTCGCCGTCGTCCCCGTCGTCGTCGCCGGAGGCGATCCCTGCTCGGCCATCCGGCGTATCTCGGCGAGTCCGGTGTCGGCGCCCACGGGGGCCGCGCCAGAAAGGCACAACTTGATCCCGTTGTACTGCGCGGGATTGTGTGAAGCCGTAAACATCGCTCCCGGCAGCCGGTGGCGCCCGGAAGCGAAGTACAGAGCGTCGGTTGAAACAAGGCCGATGTCGATAACGTCAACGCCCTGCCCGTTCACGCCCTCCATGAACGCGGCTGCGAGCGAATCGGACGAAAGGCGCATATCGCGGCCCACGATGATCGTGGGCGACTGGGCAAAGGCGGCAAATGCGCCGCCGATGCGGTGAGTGGCCACCTCGTCGAGTTGGTCGGGG
>Ga0183260_10002776_pt1 | contig 14362 bp, 13 predicted proteins | sample AntDrymUQ4972206_2_FD_129768 | JGI IMG/M metagenome (GOLD analysis project Ga0183260, IMG submission 129768) | Polar desert sand microbial communities from Dry Valleys, Antarctica - metaG UQ497 (22.06) (version 2) (version 2) | ecosystem: Environmental > Terrestrial > Soil > Desert | place... | reverse complement strand
TCTTCATCGCGGTGATGAACCTGGCCCAGACGGGATTTGCGATGCAGGGTCGTTACGTGCTCCCGCTGATGGTCCTGCTGCCCCTCTTCGCCGGCGAGGTGGTGATGCGGCGGCTGCCGGATCCGCATCGGCGCTCGCTCGACCGCTTGCTGCCTGCGTTCGTCCTGGTGGCCGGAACCGTGCACGCCGTGGGGTGGTATGCCAACGCCCGCCGCTCGGCCATCGGCATCGACGGCACCTGGTTCTTCGAGAGCACGAGCGAGTGGGCACCCCGCACCGGCTGGTACCCGATGTTGGCTGTCGTGACGCTGGCCACGCTGTTGGCGATCGCTCTCGCCGTTGTCTGCTGGCGCGCGCCGAGACCACTTGCCCAGCGCGACGAGTCATTACGGTAAGGGGGATGCTCGACGAACGGGATGCGGCGCGTCCCTCCTCAGAACACCAGACCGTCCTGGTCACCGGCGGAGCAGGCTTCTTCGGGGGGATTCTCAAGCAGCGGCTGCTCGAGGAGGGTTACGACTGCGTGAGCGTCGATCTCCACTCCGACGACACCAGCCACACCCGTCTGCAGAACGTGCGCGGCGACATCAGGGACGAATCGCTACTTGACCGGCTGTTCTCCGAACACCGGTTCAGCGCCGTCTTCCACTGCGCCGCCATTCTCGCCCACGCCGTCAGGGACGAGAGCTTTCTCTGGAGCTCCAACGTGGGCGGCACTGAGGCGGTGGCGCGGCAGGCCGTCAAACACGGTGTGAAGAAGATCGTCTTCACGTCGTCGAACTGTCTCTGGGGCAACAGCTTGCACCGGCTCGTCCGGGAGGACGACACACCCGATCCGGTGGAGATCTACGGAAGGTCCAAGTGGGAAGCGGAGAAGCTCCTGTTGTGCTATCGCGACCGGGTCGACTCGGTGGTCCTCCGCTGTCCCACCATCATCGACAGCGGTCGCCTGGGTCTCCTGACCATCCTCTTCGACTTCATCCGCGAAGGTCGCAAGGTCTGGGTGGTGGGGGATGGTGGCAACCGTTACCAGTTCGTCTACGCGCCCGACGTTGCCGAGGCATGTCTCCTCGCCATGCGCCGCCCGGGATCGGCGGTGTACAACGTGGGGTCCGACCAGGTGAGGTCCTTTCGGGAGATCTACGAGTACACCATCACCCAGGCGGGCACGGGCGCTCGCGTCGCTTCCCTTCCCAAGGTGCCGACCCTGGCCGCGATGCGTCTGGCCAGCGCCCTCAAGGTGTCGCCCCTCGGCCCCTACCACTGGCGCATGATCTCGGAGGACTTCGAGTTCGACACGAGCAGGGTGAAGAGGGAGCTGGGCTGGTTCCCCTCGGTGACCAACGAGCAGATGCTGGCCGAGGCCTACAAGAGCTACGAGCGGGACTACGACGAGATCCAGGCCAGGAGCGACGTCTCGGCGCATCGCCAGCCGGCCAAGATGGGTGCCATCCGAGTGCTCAAGTGGCTTTCCTGACTGGGCGGGACAGCGACCCTTACGAAAGTGGTTATGGGCGGGGCACCGTTGGCGCAGAGCCACGTGGTGCGAATCGTCCCACTAGTCTGTCCGCTCGCCGGTGAACGGTGGCCGCGTCCGCCCCGAAGGCTGAATGGCCGGTAGCTGAATCGTCGGTGGCTGAATGGTCGGTGAGCGCGGCTCGGGAGCCCCTCAGCGCGGTCCCGGGAGGCGTCGAGGGGAACATGGAGCGATCGACAAGACGTAGCGATGAAGCGGACGAGGTCATTGAGCCGGGCAGGTCGAACGGCCGCCCGAACGGCCTGCCCGTCGTCTCTCGCTTTCTGAGTCGGCCCGCGGGTCCAGGACCCCTACGGAGGATCTCGCTTTTTGACTTGGCGGCCCTTCTTGCCCTCATGGCCGTGGTCGCGCTGCTTTGGGGCCGGGCTCTTCGCACGTGGTACTGGCTCGACGAAGGCGTCAGCGTGGGTATCGCCTCCCACCGCCTGGCTGACATCCCCACCCTCTTGCGCCAGGACGGGGCGCCTCCCCTTTACTATCTCCTGCTCCACGGGTGGATGTCGCTCTTCGGCCCCTCCGAGGTCTCGACGCACGCCTACTCGCTGATCTTCGCGCTGGCAGCGGTGCCGGCCGCCCTGTGGGCGGGCTGGAGCATCTTCGGTCGTCGCACTGGATGGATCTGCGCCGCCCTCGCGGCCCTGAGCCCGTACCTCGCCTTCTACGCCACCGAGACCCGCATGTACTCCATGGTTGTTGTGCTGGCCCTGCTGGCGACGGCGACCTTCGTTCTCGGCTTCGTCTTCGGGCGCAGGAAGTACTTGCCCGCCTTCGTGGTGGTCGTGGTGCTGCTGATGTACACGCACAACTGGGGCCTGCTCTTCGCCGTTGGCACCGGCGTGGCGTTGGTGCCGTCCTTCTTCCTCGGCCGGGATCGCAGGCGGCTGGTGATCGACGCCGTGCTCGCTTTCGGCGCCGTTGGCCTGCTCTACCTGCCCTGGCTCCCCACCCTGATCTACCAGCGGGGCCAGGAACTCCAGCCGTGGACAGACCCACCGGTGCTCCTCGAGATGCGTGTCGACGTGATCAACGCGATCGGGGGTCTGGAAGCCATTGTGGCTCTCGGGCTCGGCACCGCGGCAGGGTTGATCGTCATGCTACGACGACCGTGGGGTCGCAACGCCCTCGCCGTCATGGTCGTCGCCATCATTCCCTTCGTCGTGCTGTTCTGCGGGTGGCGCACGTCGGTGTTCTCCTACCGGTACCTCGCGGCAGTGGTGGCCCCACTGCTGCTCCTGATGGCCGCTGGCCTGGCTCGCGGCGGCAAGGTCGCGCTGGCAGCGCTGTGGGTTGGCGTCCTCCTCACGCTGCCGATCGGGACCAAGGGACCCCCGTACGCCAAGAGCAACGCCAAGGCCTTGGCTCAGGAGGTCGGCCCTCAGCTACGAACGAACGACCTTGTGATCTCACCCGACTTCGAGATGGTGCCCATGTTCTCGCACTACCTCCCGTCCGGGCTGCGCTATGCCACGAGCTCGGGATTGGTTCCCGACGAGGGGGTCGTCGACTGGCGCAACAGCGTGGAGCGGCTGTCGGGCGGGCAACCGTCCATAACGGTGTCGCCGCTCCTGGACACCCTTCCCCAGGGCGCCCATGTCTTCCTCGTGTGCCCGCCGGGCGGCGCGGCGACGGAGCAGACGGGCCTGCAGAGCGCACCCGCCGACGTCGACCGGACTCCCATGCTTCAGGGTCCGCAGCCAGATGTGACCAACGTGTCGCAGACGTTTCCTCCCCAACGGAAGGGGCTGTTCCACCCCCTGGTCCGGCTCCGCTGCAAACAAGTGAACACCATGCTCCTTGGTGACTCCCGCTTCCGGCTGGACAAGATCCTCACGCCGCCGGGGGAGGTCAGGAACACGTCAGTGGAGGGATACCTGCTCACCAAGATCTGACCATTTCGGTGGCCGCCCTCCCCTAGAGCGTCGACAACGGCTGGGGGCTCCTCCCAGGTGCGACGTGGAGATTGCTTTCCTCGTCGCTTAGCCTCGGTGCATCCCATTGGCAAACGTCGTCCGGGAAGGTGAAGCGAGGCGCACGACCAGGCGCCGTCCTCTGGCGGGCCTCCTTGCCAGACACCGAGGGGCAGTTACCATCACCGTCGTCTTTGTGGCCTCCCGGGTGGCCATCCACCTGGCCGGCGTGCGCTTCGACGCCCGACCGCTGAACTACGCCGGACAGGTGCTAAGCCGAGTTCATCTACGCGACGACCTGATCGAGAGCCTCACCCACCTGCACTCGCAGCCGCCGCTGTTCAACCTGTTCATCGGCCTGGGCCTGCGGGCGCCTCTCTCCTGGGAGAACGAGGTGTTCCGCTTCTCCTACCTCGCCTTCGGACTGGCGCTGGCGTTGTGCCTTCACGCCGTGCTCCGGCGCCTCGGCGTGGGCCCAAGGGTTGGTGTGGCCCTCACTCTGGTCTTCATGCTCAGCCCCTCTGTGTTCCTGTACGAGAACTTCCTTCTCTACGACTACCCGGTCGTGCTCTTCCTGTGCGTGGCCGTGCTGGCACTGCAGCGGTATGAGGACGACCACCGCGTGCGTGACGTTGCCCTTTTCTTTGCCGCGCTCACCGCCCTCGTGCTTACCCGGAGCATGTTCCATCTGGTGTGGTTGGTGGCCTGGGCCGGAGCCTTGATTCTGCACCGCCGGTCCCAGTGGAAGCAGGTGGCCGCGGTCGCCGCCGTGTCCCTCATGACCGTAGTAGCGGTCTACGCCAACAACCTGCGCATCTCCGGCAGCTTCACCTCGAGCAGCTCCCTGGGGATCAGCCTGGCCAAGATCACGCTGTCACAGCTGCCAAGAGCCGAGCGGCAGGCCCTGGTGGCAAGGGGCGAACTGTCCCCCCTGGCCCTGGTTGATCCGTTGAGCCCCGTGGCAGCCTACCGAGGGGTGGTGCCGCCGCCAACGCCGGCTGGGGTTGCGGTGCTCGACGACGAGGTAAAGGGGGAGTACCCCAACTCACCTACCGAGGATCTGTTCCGTCCCAACGACAACAACAGCACGTACATCGACGTCTCCAACGGCTACCTCGACGACGCTCTGCGGACCATCCGGATGAGGCCTGGCGCCTACCTCAGGGGCATCAGTACCGCTTACGGGCTCTTCTTCCGGCCAGCAAGCGACTTCGCCCCGTTGGGAGAGAACCGGGAGCGGGTGGCGTGGCTCGAGCGCCTGTACAACGTCGTCGTCTATGGGGTGGTATCGGGCGGCGAGGGTTCCCGCACGTTCCCTGTCGCGGAGACTGGTTATCGCCAGGGCCCGGGGCGAACGGCATGGCTCGTCGTCTTGAGTTACGTCGTGGCCCTGGTCGGGGGGGCGTGGGTTCTCTGGCGGGGCAGACGGGGAGACGGCCGACACCATCCTCCCTTGGTGCTGGGGTTCCTCTGGTCGACCATTGCCTATGTCATGGTGGTCACCAACGTCGTCGAGGTGGGCGAGAACAACCGCTTCCGGCTGTACACCGAGCCTTTGGTCATCGCTCTGCTGGCCGCTCTGGTGGTTGCCTGGCGCTGGCGGCCGCCCAGGAAAGAATCGGTAGCGCCAACTGAGCGGGGAATGCCTCGCTCCTGTGGGCGACAGCCTATAAGGTATGAGGGCGGGAAACCCTCGGGCAGGGAACTGCTGGTTGTTGTACGTCCTTGGGAAAGGAGCACATGAGCGAGCTGGTTGTCGTCACGGGTGGCGGAGGGTTCATTGGCGGCCACTTGGTGGCCGATCTCCTAGGCCAAGGTCGTCGCGTCAGGTCGGTCGACATCAAGCCTGTTGGCGACTGGTACCAACACCACCCGGCGGCCGACAACCGACAGCTCGATCTTCGGGGCATCGAAGCCTCTCAAGAGGCGGTCGAAGGGGCGGGCGAGGTCTACAACCTGGCGGCCGACATGGGGGGCATGGGCTTCATCGAGAACAACAAGGCGTTGTGCATGCTCTCGGTCCTCATCAACACCCATCTTTTGATGGCGGTTCGAGAGGCAGACGTCGAGCGGTATTTCTACGCATCGTCGGCCTGTGTGTACGCCGGCGACAAGCAAACGTCTCCGGACGTGACCGCGCTCAAGGAGGCGGACGCGTACCCGGCGACGCCGGAGGACGGTTACGGCTGGGAGAAGCTGTTCAGCGAGCGGATGTGCCGCCACTTTGCCGAGGACTTCGGCACCCGAGCCCGGGTGGCCCGTTACCACAACGTGTACGGACCGAACGGCACCTATGACGGTGGCCGGGAGAAGGCTCCTGCCGCCATCTGCCGCAAGGTGATCGAGGCTCTGCTGTCCGGTCGCCACGAGATCGAGATCTGGGGAGACGGCGAGCAGACGAGGAGCTTCACGTACATCCGCGACTGCGTGTACGGGACGCAGCGAATCATGGACAGCGACATCCTCGAGCCCATCAACCTGGGCAGCGCCCAGCTGGTGACGATCAACCAGCTGGTCGACATGGTAGAGGCCATCGCCGGCATCACCTTGCGCCGTACCTACCTCCTCAACGCCCCCCTGGGAGTCCGCGGCAGGAACAGCGACAACGCCCTTATTTCGAAGCTGCTCGGATGGGAGCCCTCTGTGACGCTGGAGGAAGGGCTCGAGCAGACCTACCGTTGGATCTACGACCAGATGACCAACGGCCACGGGACCATCGACTTGTCGCCGAAGGCCGCCCCGGCCCCCTCCGCAGTCTAGAAGTGGCTGCGGTAGCGCTCGAAGGCGGCGACGCTCTCGTCCGGGAGGAACCCGAAGAGGGCGTCGGGATCTTCTCTCACGGCTTCCACGATGGCCAGGTTGTTCTCGTAACCGAGGTACTCCCGCCGCATGTCGACGAGGGGATCGTGGGGGTTGCGCTCCTGGCGGACTGACGCCTTGGCGAATACCACCTTGGAACCCTTGGCCTGCAGATAGTAGGCGCCCCAGATGTCGTCCATTCGGCCGACGTGGGGGAAGAGGAAGTAGTCCCGGAGGCAGCGGGCAGCAAGGAAGGTGTTCTGTGAGTTGAAGGGGCTCATGACATTGGCAGCGATGGGGAAGACCGCCTCGTCGAACTTGCAGTTGGGGGCGAACTGCATCCGGCAGATGGCATCGATGTCGGGGTCGCCGTCCCAGAAGTCGGCCTGGACGTCGGCCCGAACAGGCTCTCGAGCGCTGGCGGAGTAATCCCGTTGGGCGAGGAGCGGCAGCGGATAGCCCCGATGCCACAGGTGGGGGTAGTTGGTTGCTCCAACAGGGTCGAAGGCCGGCAGGGACGTGGTGAAGACGCTGGCCTCGACCTCTCTGCCAACGAAGAGGTCGGTGCCCCAGCCTTCGTAGGGGATGTTGTCATCGTCGACCACGGCCACGATCTCGGCGCCCATCTCTTGGGCCACCAAGAAGCCGAAGTTCCGTCGCTGGATGCAATTCCATCCGATCAAGTCGGAAAGGACTTTGTCGATCTTCTCCTGCTCCGCCGTTCCGACGTAGGTTCCGTTGTCGAGGGTGTAGTCGTCAGGGGTCTTGCGATCGCCGATGACGACGAGGTGCCATCCCGGAAGCGCGTCGAACAGGCGGACGGCCTTGGTGGGCGGATTGATGGTGGTGGTGACGATGACGCCGTTCACGCTTCACCTCTCGCCGCCGCAGACCGGAGGATCGCCGAGGGAGGCTTGAAACGTTCAGACAAGAGGGTGCCTACGTACCGGGCCTGCGTCGAGAGGGAGTTCTGCGATTCACCTTCACGGCGCGGCTTCCAGAAGGTCGGTATCTCCACGACGTCAACGCCGAGCCGCAGCGGTTTCAGCACCGTCTCCAGGAGGAACTCGTGACGCAGACCCTCCCAGGTGATCGCCTGGACGAGGGCTGTAGGGAAGAGGCGATAACCGAATGTGGCATCGGTGAGGTGCGTCCGATAGATGAGCGAGGTGAGGCGCTGGAAGACCCAGTTGGCCGCCACCCGCACCGGGCCGTAGCCCGAGAACCCGCCGCCCGCCGCCCACCGGGAAGCGGTTACGACGACGTCTGGACGCTTCTTTGCCACCTCGATGAAGGCCGGCACCAAGGCCGGGTCGGTCTCCAGGTCGCTCGCCATCATGATGACGTGGCTGGCAGTTGCGAGGTCGAATGCCTCCCGCATGGCTCCTCCGAGGAAGGGCAGACGTTGATTGTGGATGCGAAGGCGATCACCGAACTGAGCGTGTAGGGCCTTGCACCGGGCCAGGCTCTCGGGTGTGGTGCGATCGCACACGACGACGAGCACTTCGCTGATGTCCGCATCGCTCGTCTCTTTGAGGATCCTCGCTGTTTCGTCGAGGGAATCGGTCTCGGTGACCACGGGGATGATGACGGTGACGCCGGAGAACTCTTGGGTTGCAGGAACGTGGGCGGCCACGGAGTTGCGGCTCCTCTCGACGGGGACAGGCGGGACGTTGGATCGGGATTCAGCGGTGCTTCAGGGCCGAGCGTAACGTGGCCTCCCGGCCGTTCCAAGGATCCTGCCCTGGCGGTCCCCGGGCAGCCGCCACTGCTACGGTTCGTCACTCGATCCGCTTCTGAACGGATCTGCCAACTCCAGCACGACAGGATCGATGAGCGTCCGCACCGCAGCGAGAGCCGCCAACGGAGTGAAGGACAGGGCAAGGACAGCGTCGCTGGCTCGACTGGTTGCCCAGCGCCAACCGCAGCTGTTGATCGTGCTCGTCTTCGTCGTTTCCCGGTTCGCCATCCGCCAGGCCGGGGTGGCGCGCGATGGCCGCCCGCTCAATGACGCCTTTCAGCTGCTCGACCGAGGGAACCTGCAGAACCACCTGCTCGGAAGCATCGCCAACCTGCATGTCCAGCCCCCCCTGTTCAACGTGTTCGTCGGCCTGGGGCTACAGGCGCCTCAGTCCTTTGAGCTGCGGTTCTTCCGCTACACCTACCTGGCTGTCGGCCTGGCGATGGCGCTGACGCTGTACGCCATCCTCCGGCGGGTCGGGGTGGGTCCGAAGGTCGGCGTGGCCATCACCGTCGCCTTCATGCTCAACCCGTCAGTGTTTCTGTACGAGAACTGGATGCACTACGACTACCCGGTGACCCTGCTGTTGTGCCTGGCCGTGCTCGCGCTCCTGCGTTTCGAGGACAGCCACCGTCCAAGGGACGCCGCAATCTTCCTCGGGGTGCTCGCTGCGGTGGTCCTCACCCGGAGCCTGTTCCACCTCGTGTGGTTCGTTGCCTGGGTCGTCGTGATGGTCCTCCACCGTCGCCACAGCGACTGGAGACGAGTGGCCGCCGCGGCCGCCGTTCCCTTGGTGGTCGTGGTCGCCGTCCAGGCCAACATCTACCGCGTGTCGGGTACCTTGACCTCGAGCACCTCGCTCGGCGGGATGAGCCTGGCCAAGATGACCGTCTTCCAGCTCCCTGAGGCGGAGCGACAACGCCTGGTGGCCCAGGGCAGGCTCTCGCCCCTCGCCTTGATCGATCCCTTCAGCAACCTCTCGAGTTACCGGGGTGTGGTGCCAGCGCGGGCGCCGACGGGGGTCGCGGTCCTCGACGAGGAGATGAAGGCCGTCTATTTCAACCCGCCCTCGGCGAGTGGGTTCCGCCAGAACTTCAACAACCTCACCTACGTCGACGTGTCGAACGGCTATCTGAAAGACGCTGTCCGCACCATCCGGATCAGGCCAAGCGCCTACCTGCACGGGGTGGCCACCGCCTACGACATCTTCTTCCGACCGACGAGTGACTTCTTCACCTTGGCGGCAAACCGCCAACAGGTAGGGGGGCTGGAGAGTCTCTACAACGTCGCTCTGTACGGAGTTGTCGCTCGCGGCCCGGGCCCGTCCGCCTTCCCCGATCACAACGTGAAGGCATATGGGCAACCGCCCGGCCGCACGGCATGGCTGGCCGTTCTCGCCTACGCCGTCGCCCTGGTCTGGGCACCATTGACACTGTGGCGAGGTAGGCGGGAGGACCAGCAAGGCCTCGCGCCTCTCCTAATCGGGTTCCTTTGGTCGACTGTTCTCTACGTCATGGTGCTGGGCAACGCGGTGGAGGTTGGCGAGAACAATCGCTTCCGGCTGTACACCGAACCACTCGTGCTCGTCCTCCTGGCCGCCCTGGTCGTCAGCTGGCGCCGACGTCGGCTCTCCGCTGGCGACGAACGAGACGGCGGATGGCGTACCGAGGTATGGCGCTAGCAAGCCGCGGCCACGAACCGCTCCGCCACAGCCGGCGCGGCTCCGAGGTGGAGGTGGAGGTAGCTGGCCAAGATGGTTGGCGAGGCGAATCCGCTTACGTTTGAGTCGAACCGGCTGCCAAGCTCAAGGACGTCGCCCGACGGGGCCGTGAACGAGTAGTGGAACTCGTGGCCTCGTAGTTCGGTGCCCACCGGCGCCACCGGGTTGTCGGCACAGACCCGGGCTCGTCGGTACCCGAGAGCGAGCCGGTCGGTCATCCTGGCCTCGGCGTCGACGGCGCCGGCCAGGGGGTACCCGTCGAGGGAGCGGGACAACCAGAGCAACCCGCCACACTCGGCCCAAGTGACGAGCCCGCCGGCCACCCGCCGGCGCACGTCCTCGAGCAGCGGCCGGTTGGCGGCCAGGGGCTCGGCGAAGACCTCGGCGAACCCGCCTCCTGCGTACAAGCCGGTGCAGGCCTCGGGGCAGGGCCTTGTCATCGACGTGGTCGAAGGGCACGAGCTCGGCGCCGGCCCGCTCGAGGGCCTCCAGGTTGTCGGGGTAGGCGAAGCTGAACGCCGGCCCCGAGGCCACCGCCACGCGCGCCCGGCCGGACACTCGTGGCTCGGGAAGCCGGGTGACGTGTCGCTCAGGCGCGGAGGCGGCGAGGCGCATCACGGCGTCGAGGTCGCAGCTCGCGCCCACGGCTGCAGCCAGGCGGTCGAGAGACCGTTTCAGCTCCTCCCGTTTCTCCGCCACGGGGACCAGGCCCAGGTGGCGGTGCGCATCTCGGTGACCGTGTCGGCGATCTCCATGATGTCGGCCGGAGCGTCTCGGCCGGTGACGACGACGTTGGTCTTCGGCGCCCTGTCCCGCAGCGAGGCCACCACGTCGGCGGCGGTGACCCAGCCGTAGTCCACGGCGTAAGTCAGCTCGTCGAGGATGACGAGCTGGTAGTCGCCCGAGGCCAGCTTGGCGGCGGCCACCTCCCAGGCGTGACGGCCCTTGGCCGCAGTCTCGTCGAGGTCGGTGGACTCCCACGTGAAGCCGTCGCCCAGGGTGTGCCACTCGATCTCCAGGTGGTCGGCCAGCTTGCGCTCGCCCGTCTTCCACTTGCCGCCTTTGACGAACTGCACCACCGCCACGTTCCAACCCCGGGCCCAGCCGCGGCCCATGACCCCGAAGGCCGAAGACGACTTCCCCTTGCCGTGACCGGTGTTCACGACGACGACGGACAGGGCTCTGGCCACCAGGGGCAGGCTACCGGCGGTCGCCCGGCCGGTCCGATGTGTGCTCGCCGGGACTGCCAGACTGGGAATCCCTGGAGCGCGGTCTTCTCCTGGGCCTGGCTGCCCTGCGGTGGGTGGCGTGGGCGTGGATGGCGAGCCGTGCTCGTCATCACCAGGGATCGAGTAGGGCTCCCGCCCTCTGGACGGCCGTCGAGCCCGTTGGCGCCCCCTCTGGTTGGTGGCGGCTCACTGATGACCTCGATACGGTCGGCCACCTGGTTGGTCACCTTCAACTCCTGTTCGCTCAACGCTCAGTCCTCTCGTAGGCCAGCATGAACACCGCAGCTCCTCGCCTCTCTTGCGCCGAGGGTGGGGTAGGACCGGCGACGAGCCGCAGCCGGTTGTCACCCGACAACTGTTCCAGCCAGGAACGACAGTGTCTCTCGACCAGCGCGTACCAAGAGTCGGAAAACCCTTGGACACCGTTTGCCCGACCCTCGCCAGGAACCGCATCGCCGAACACCAGATTGGTCTGGGTTGGGCTGGCCACGTCTGCAGCGTCCTGGCTTTGGTGTTCCTGCTCGTTGACGGGGGAAACGTAGCGCGGGCAGACGAGGAAGATCCGCATTCCAACCGCCAGCCCATCCAGGATGGCGCCGAGGGTTGCCTGGGGCCGTGCTGTGCTCAGGCGTTGACGCGCGTCTCTCCAGTCGACGACCCGCGGGTCGGCCACCAGTCCTTCCGGCGTGGCATATCGGACGCCGGACGGGAGGTAGTAACGCATCAACGGGACCTCCTCGATCTCCGCAGAAGCGACGACGTCGCCCGGTTGCATCAGCGGCGTGAACTGGGCACTCAACGACTTGACGTTGCTCTTGTCGTCGGGAAGGGCTGGAATCCGGCGCCCGGCGATCCATGCCAACGAGCCGGTCCAGAGGAGGAGGATGAGAGCGAGGGCAAAGAGGCCACGCCATCCGTCCCGGCTCAGACCGGCCCCGATCACCAGGAGCATGGGCGTCACGAAGATCCCGAAGTAACGAGGCGACCAGGACGGCTTGACCTGAGACGCTCCCCAGGCGCTCCCTAGAGCGACTACGAGCACGATCAGGAGAGTCACAACCGGCACCCACCACCGGTCCGTGCTGGGGCGCATGACGGTGGTGCCCACCACCAGGATGACCATGGCCGCGAGAACCACGAGCGCCTTCGTCCCACCGAGCACGCCCCAGACGGCCGAAGCGAGGTCGCGCGCCCCGGGCACCGGGGCCCATGGCGCCCCCGTGTGCGCTGCCTGATAGGCCAGGGTGGGTAGCCACGGGCCGAACGCCACCGCCACGGCGCCGAACGCCAGGAGGGCGTCGGTCAGCACTCGTCGTCGGTCGGTAGCGACGATCCCGCACAGCGCGGCGGCCACGGCGAGCCCGAACAACAGGAACAGTGCCCAGTTGTGGGTGTAGAGGAGCAAGACCGTGCTGGCGACGAAGGCGGGGAGATAGCGCCGACGGTAAAAGGCAAAGCTGTGCAAGAAGGTGGTGATGACCACGAGCGCCAGCAGGGCGACCATGGTGTACATCCGTGCTTCCCGGCTGTAGGCCGTCAGGTATGGGCTCGTCGCCGCCAGGAGTGCGCAGATCCACCCGGCCCGGCGACTGAAGAGGGTGCGACCGGCCCAATAGGCAACCGGCACCGTGGCAACGGCAAACAGGAGGGAGAGGGCATGGAGGTCGGCCTCGGATTGCCCTACCACTGCCATCCAAGCGTGGAGTACGAAGTAGTAGAGCGGCGGCGAGCCGTCTTGGCGGAGCAGGGCGGGGATGTCCGAGAGTGGTTGCGACGCAATGCCGACGGATATGGCTTCGTCGATCCACAGCCAAGTGCGCTGGCCTTCCAAGCGGATAACGACCGAGAGCACGACGATGGCAGCGAGACCAGCGGCGACGGCGGCGGGCTCGGATGCCAGCCGACTCAAGTCGGCCAGGACCCCGCCCGACCGGCCTTCACCGTGTCTCGCGCCTGCCCCCACACGCTCCTGGAGAAGGGCGCTCATGCATGCCGAACTTACCCGTCCACACCCCGACGATTAGGGTCAGCTCTTCTCCGTGATCGCAGCCGAAGAAGGCCGTCGACGCCATGGGGTGGTGTCTCCACCCCTGCTCCTGGGGTTTTTCTATGCCGCGCTCAGCGTGGCGTGGATCCTGGGCAACCCCACAGGGGCAGCCCCAGACGAGCCGTCGCACTACTTGAACGCCCTGGCCGTGGCCAGCGGCGATTAAAGGGTGAGCCGGTCATCGCGCCCCTCCCGGCGTCAGGCGACGACGCAAAGAACGACGCAAGGAAACAGGCGTGGCTCGAGCGCACCACCAGGGGGGTCGACAACTTCGCTCTGGCTCATCCCACCACCTATCTGGTGTCTGGGGCCCTGGCTCGTGTCACCGACAATCCGGTGGACGCCATCAGGCTGGGGAGGCTGGGGGACGCAGCGGTCTCCATCGGCTTGGTCTGGTGGCGATCGCGCTCCTCTGGGAGCGATCCTCCGGGCCCCGATCGATTGTTGGGCTGCTGGCAGCGGCGACGCCGATGCTGATCTTCGTGGCCTCATCATTGAATGCCAGCGGTCCGGAGGTGGCCGCCGGGGTCTGCTCCTTCTCCGCTCTTCTGCGCGTGACCCGACCCGTCGGAGCCTCGAACGTGGACTTGGGTGGTGCTCGGCGTGAGCGGTATCGTCCTTGCCGCCAGCCGGACGCTCGGACCCCCTCACCGTGGCCTTCGACATGGGGATCCTGGTCGCCGCTCATGGCTTCAAGCGGAGCTGGGCGCTGCTCTGCTCGACGGGAAGCCGAGCGTTCTGGGCGGGAGCGGCAGTAGCCGTCGCAGTGGCTTCGAGCGTGGGTTGGGAGCTGGCCGTGCCGCCCCACGGCCGCCTCGACGTCGCGGCGTTGACGGCGGCGGTGGGGCCTTCGGTGAGGGATCTTCCACGGGTCTTCGGTGAGCTCATCGGTGTGTTCGGCTGGCTCGACTCGTCCGCGCCCTTCGTCGTCTACGTCCTCTGGTGGGTGGCGCTCGCGACTCTGGTCTCGATAGCCCTAATGGTCGGAAAGGCGAGAGTACTTGGATAGCGGGGCGCGCCTGACCGAATTGAGGTCTATCGCTGGCCGATGACCGCCGATTTGCGACGCTGGTTCAGCCGGGGCGCAAGGTGAGCCCGGCGACGACGCCGGGAGTGGGTGCCCGGGCCAGGTCGACGAGGAGCTCGATGGCGTCGACGCTCTGCTGATGCGCGGTGCGAAGGAAGGTCATGACCCGGCCCTGGGTCTCGGCTCCCCGGTCGCTGCGGTTGCCTCCCCACACCTTCCGGTTGACCACCGCCGGGCGCACGCCTTGCTCTCCTCTCCAGTTCGTGGCATCAACGCCGTTGGTCGTGAGGAAGGTGAACAGGGCGTGGCGCTCGTGGCGGAGGTGCTTGACGAGACGGCGGTTGGCATCATGCGG
>Ga0183260_10002775_pt1 | contig 14369 bp, 3 predicted proteins | sample AntDrymUQ4972206_2_FD_129768 | JGI IMG/M metagenome (GOLD analysis project Ga0183260, IMG submission 129768) | Polar desert sand microbial communities from Dry Valleys, Antarctica - metaG UQ497 (22.06) (version 2) (version 2) | ecosystem: Environmental > Terrestrial > Soil > Desert | place... | reverse complement strand
CGCGGAGTCCGTGGCGCGTCCGGCCTGGTCGTAGGTGACGGTGGTCGTCTTGTTCCACACGTCGGTGTAAGACACCACACGGCCGAGCAGGTCCACGGTCGTCCTCACCGTTCCCGCGGGGTCGGCGACGCTCGTGACCAGCGGATCGCCGCCCACCTTGTAGTCGGAGGTCGCAGTGCGAGCGGCCTCACCCGCCCATGCCGGCGTCGTCTTCGTGGCCGGGCGCCCGCGGTCGTCGTAGGTCAAACAACTCCACGAACCCGGTGCCGCCGGCGTGCCGGCCCGCGCCGCGACGACGCGCCCGGCGGCGTCGTAGACGGTCTCTTCTGTGCGGGGACTCGCCAAACCGCTGCCGTCGGTGTCGGGGCCGGTCGCCGACTTGCTCAGCCCGGCCTGGTTGGCGACGTCGACCGCGCCGGTGCACGGGTTGTCCCGCGTCGGTTCCGGCGCGCCGGGGATCCCGTAGTGGTCGTAGGTCCAGGTGTTGCCGCCGGGCAGGGTGCGGGTCTTGCGCCGGAAGACGCCCTCGCCGGCCGGCTCATAGCCCACCGACGTCGTGAGGCTTGCCTCGGGTCCCTGGCCAACCTCCGCGGTCGCGGTGGCCAGGCCGCGTTCAGGGTTGGCGTAGGTGGTGGTGGCGATCCGCGGTGGTGAGCCGGCGGTGGCGTCGTCGGTGGTCGTCTTGGTCACCAGGCCGTATCCGGGCCGCAGGTGGGTGGCCGGCACAGGTGTGCCGGTGGTGCCGGGCCAGGACCAGTGCAGCTCGACTTTGGCGTCGCCGTAGTCCTCCCGGAACTCGACCCGCACCCGATGCCAGGTTCCCGCCGCGGTGTCGCGGAACTGACGGGTCGCGGGCGCCTTGATACCAGCGGCGGTGGTCCATTGGTCCGAGACGAGTTCGTCGTCGATGAACAGCTTGGCGCCGTCGTCGGCCACCAGCTGGAACGTGTAGGACTCGTTCGGGTTGTCGATCTTGATTTCGCCGGTGAAGCGACCGGTGAAGTTGTCGGCGCTCACGCCCGCCGGCGACCCGCTACCCCACTGTTTGACGAGGGCTCCGGTTGTCTCGCGCCGGATCGGCGCGCCGGCCATCGTGGTGTTGTTCCAATAGCTGGCGGCCAGGCCGGAGATGCCGCCGTCGTATTCCGTGGTGGTCTTCGGGGTCTGCGCCGCCGGCGTCGCCGTCGTCGCGGGCCCGGTCTGGATGACGGGCCGGTCGCGGTCGTCGTAGGCCGTTGTGCTGCGACGCCCGGCCGGGTCGACCGACGCCGTTGCTTGGTCCTTGAGACCATCCCAGGTGGTACGCGCGATTTTGCCGGTGGCGTCGTGGTCCTCGACCGTGCGCAGACTTTCGTCGAACACCACCCGGCGGTCCGTCGCCGTCGGCGTGCCGATCACGTCGACGCGCGACGCGCCGAGGTGCTGCAACACCCGCACGTGGGGGCCGCCGCGAGGGCCGGCGCCGGTGACGAACTGCGCGACGCCGTCGCCGTCGGTGTCACCGGCCGCGACCCGGGCGCCCTCGCGGAAGTCGCCGTACGGGAGCCGGAAGTAGGCACGGACATCGGGGGCCACCAGCGCGGCGTCGTAGTCCCAGGTTGCCGCGCCGTGCACCGCGCTCTTGGACGCGCCGCCCACGTCCACGCCGCCGTCAAACCCGACGTCGAACGCGTAGCTGCCCGCGAGCTCGGTGAACGACCAGCCGGTCTGGAACTTCCACACCCGGTGGTGTGGGGCGGCGCCGGCGCGTAGACCGGTGAGGATCTCGTCGCGGCCGTCACCATCAGTGTCCGCGGTGGAGACGCGGATCCCGTTCGTCAGCGACGGGTCATACGCGTAGAACCCGTTGGCGAGCAGCGTGCCGTCGGGGCGGAACACCTTGACGTGCGGCCCGCCGCCCGGCCCCGGCCCCGTCACGATCTCCGCCGTGCCGTCGCCGTCGAGGTCGCCGACCGCCACGTCAACGCCGCCGGCGAACGCCGGGTCATACGCGTAGAACCCGTCGTGGTACAGGCTGCCGTCGGCGCGGAACGTGCGGACATGAGGCCCGCTGTTGACGCCGGGGCCGGTGACGATCTCCGCCGTCCCGCCCGGCTCGACATTTCCCGCGGCCACATTCACCCCCGCGGCCATCGACTGGTCGTACGCGTAGAAGCCGTTGTGGATGACCGCCCCCGTCCCGGAGAAGATACGGACGTGGGGCCCCGAGCCCGTGTTCGGCGCGGTCACGATCTCCTCGCCGCCGTTCGCCAAGTTCAGCTCCGCGACGGCCACGTCGACGCCCGCGGCCATCGCCATGTCGTAGGCGTAGAACCCGCTGGCGTCGAGGCTCGCATCCCCTGTCTGATACGAGTAAGTGTGCTTGGGGCGCGCCGCGCCAACCGTCGGCGCGGCCAGCTCCATCGACGCCACCCGCCCCGACGTGTCGTAGGCGATCAGGGTCCGGGTGGTGTCGTTGTCCCGGCCCGCCGGAGCCACCGCCACCCAGTCCGCCGCCAACGCGTCGCGCACCTTGTTGACCCGCCCGGATGCGTCGTAGCCGAAGTCGCTCACCTCACCGCTGATGGTGGCGCCGCCGGGCTCCTCCACCCGTGCCAGCTGGCCGTTCGCGTTGTACCAGATTTTTGTGACGCGGCCATCGGCAAGCGTCGCCGAGCACAACTTGCCCGACGCAGCGACCGCGAGTCCCGACGGGGGCGACGTCGGACAGGCGCCGTCGCCGCCGTACCGGGCCGTCACGACGACGCGGTTCGAGATCGGATCGGTGACCGTCGAGAGCCGCCCGCCCGTCCACGCGTACTGCAACGCGGCCGGCTTGTAGTCGTCCTCGCCGCTCGTCGCCGACCGCAGCGTCCCGTCGACATTGAACGCGTAAACGGTGCCGTCCTCAGCCAGCAGCGCCAAGCTGCCGTCGGTGTTGCGCGACAGCACGCCGTGCTCACCGGTCGGCGGCTTGAACCCTCCACCGCTGGCCACATACTCGTGCGTCACGCCGTCCGGGCTCACCAGCACCACACTGTTCGGGCCGATACGCGCCGCGGCGTAGTCGAGCGAGCCGTCACCCACCGCCATCGCCCACCCCCGCGGCAGAACCGCGGGCACATCGGCGTACGCGCCGACCGGATCGACGCCCAGCGAGTTGTACGTCAGCGACAGACCCGCCGGACCGGCCAGCGTGGCGATCGAGGGCGTACTCACGCCGATGACGGCGTTGCCGGTGGCGAGGTTGACACTGGCCGGGCCCATCGGATCGAAGGACTGGGTGCCGTCCAGGCCGAGTCGGCGATCGACGCGGAACGTGCTCACCGTCCCCGGCGTCACCGCCCCGTCCGGGTTCCTCGCCTCGACATACCAGTGATAGGTCACCCCGTCGTTCAGCACCCCGGCCGGGACGGTGACCGAACGGCTCGTCACCTGGCCCGAATCCCACACCGGGCTCGACTTGCCGTCCGGGTTCGTCGACACCAAGAAGCGGTACGTGGCGACACCGTCGGCGGGGTGAGAACCGAGCGTCGGCGTCAACGTCGTCACCGTCGCCCCATCTCTGGGCCCGACCGCGATCGGCATCGACGGCGGAATCGTGTACACGACCTCGAGCACCGCCGACGCGAAGTTCTTGTACGTGTTCAGCCCCGACGTCTCCTGACCCGCGACCATCAGCGGGCCATGCGCGGCCGTCGTGGTCGTCCAACTGTTGATCAGGCTCGTGAGCGCCGTGCCCTGAAGCGTGCCGCTGCTCCCGATGTTCCCCGACGCCAGCACGCTGCCCTTTGCCGCCCAGCTCCAACCGGACGCATCGTGGAGGTACGCGGTGTAACCGTTCGCGGTGCCGCCCGCGAGCTGGCTCAGGACGACCTTGGCCGACTGGACCGAAGCACCGTCAATGCTCTCCGTCGGAAAATCGACGACGCTGCGCCAATAAGTGTCACCGGCCGCCAAGGCGTTCCCGACCCGGACGTTGCACACACACGCCGTCGGCGAAGGCGAACGGTACGCCTCCAGACCGTTGACCTCCGGCGTCATCTGCACCGTCGGATCGATCACCACCGGGAAATCGCTGGCCTGACGTGTCCTCAGCCAGTCGTTGTCGATCTTGACCACGACACGCGGACCACCGCCTCCCCCGGGGCGCTCCTCACGCGGCCCGGGACCCTCGGGGCGCTCCTCGCGGACCTGGGTCGGCCGGGCCCCGTCGTCGGGCCGGCCATCCGCGCCGACCAGGACCTCGAGCGGAGCGACACGCACCTTGCCCGCGTGGGCACCGGCCGCTTCGAAACCGCCCCTGCCGTCCGGCGTGAAGTCGGTCCCGGAGACGGCGAACCCGAAGGCCGCCCGCGACTTGCCATGCAGGACGATTTCCTCCTTCACGCCGTCGCCCTCCACCGTGTAACGCACATCGGTTCCCGGCCACACATCCTTATAAGTAACGACACCGCCATCAGCGTCGACCTCAGGAGTCACCGCAGCCGCGCCCTCCGGAACGAAACTGAACTTCCCCTCCGGGGTGCGGTACTCGACGCCACCGGCCGAGAACGCCACCGTCCACGAGTTCGCCTTGTTGCGCCACACTCCCGGCGATTCCTCGACCAACCGATTCTCGATGCGTGCCCAGCCATCGGCACGGCGGAAATGGATCGGACGCGCATGAAGCTGGGCCTTGCGGAAACCGTTGGCATCCTCGAACACCCGAGTGCGGGCGCCGCGCTCCTTCTCCACCTCTTCATACGCAACGCCGGGCTCCGCGCCCTTGTACGCGTCGGGCGCGGGCCGTGTCGCCGGAACAGCCGGCTCCGCCGAAGGCAGTCCAGGCAGCTCCCGCGCCTCGACACGCTCCCCGGCCCCAAACGCGGGAGACACCCCACCGATGACAGCCAACCCCCCGGCCACCATGGCCACCGCCGTCAACCACACGACGCCCTGACGGCGACGACTGCGCGCAAAACCTCTGCTGCTTGCCATTCCGGTCCCCCCGTCTGGCCCAACGCCCCCTAGTACGAGTCCCACCGGCGGCAGTCCCCAGAACCCACGCATCCGCCGCGCAACGTTCTGACATCAAGATTCCCCAACACCCCGGGCCGCTCCTGCGCAACAGCGCACAACGGACAAACACGGCAAACTGGGCTTCCCCCCGAAACGTGGAGGGTTTCTGATAGCTGAAGCGTCGCATTTGCCAGGCAATCGCGTCCTGGGAGGAGATCGTCGAGATGTTCGCCTGGAGCGGCGGCGGAGACTGCTCGACGGACTCGCTGAAGCGGTTGACCTGCTTGCCGGGGCGGGTGCCAGCGCATCTGGCTCAACGGCAGCTTCGTCACGGCGAAGGACCAGCCAGGCCCGCGTCGTGCATGTGTCTCGGTGTCCGACCATCGGTAGCGAGTCGCTCCCGGTGGATTCGACTGGCGGGGCAAACAGACGGGGCCGCCGGCGTGGCTACGATCGGCTCTCAGAGTTACATCGTTGACCACATCGGTATTGGGTTTCCGTCTTGGTTGGCGACAACACATGATCGGAGACCCAGTCCGCCGGCGAGCGCATGCAACGCAAGAGCGCGGTGCGTCGGGAAGCATGGCGAAAGTCCCGCGACGCCTTCCGCGTCGAACCAACCCGCGTCGGCGATCTCGTCCTTCCGGGGTGAGACCTCAAAGGTGGCGGGTGTCGCGAGAAACACAAACAGAACGAGCTCTTGGCGCTCCCAGCACCCGAGCAGCGCGTCTAGTTCAACCGTGATTGCGGTCTCCTCAAGAACTTCACGTTTAGTTCCGTCCGCGACCGTCTCACCGCTCTCGATGGTCCCGCCCGGAAGTCCCCACAGCTTCTTGTCGTAGGCCTGTCGCACAAGCAGCACCCGACCGTCATGTCGAACGGCTGCGAAGCCTCCAAGCTGGTTCATGGCGGCATCATCCGCGCATGATGGGCGGGTGGAGGTGACCTGTGGTCCCTCGGCGGTAGAGCAGGGCCCATCCCCTTCCGGTCGCTCTCTCGTCACCGGTCGGAACCACCGCACCCTGCGCCGACAGGAGCTTGCGCCTGAAGTTGGCCGCGTGGAGCGGTGTACCCCAGACCGCCTCGCCGGTCGAGGTGTGGGACCGGTTCGAGGTCGGCCGGGCCACCAGGACCGTACCGGCAGCGCCGCATCCGACCGACCGGTGAGATCCCGCCTCCTCGTCCATTCGAGGAAGCCGGGGTCGGGTTTCACATCAAGAAGCCGGTCCGGTGGTTCAGTCCGAAGGTCCTGAGTATGGTCCAGCGGGTCGCCCTGTCGTCGGCGGTGGGCGACTTCCTCGACAACCGGGAGTTCCAGCGGTCGGTTACCCCTTCGTCATCGCCACGACGACGGGGAGAAGGCCTGGATCGACAACTACGTGGCCGACACCGGCGACGGCTTCAATCCCACCTATTCGATCGCCTGGCCCACGGCCCAGAAGAAGCTGGCGATGAAGGACTCGACATCGAGTTCCCTCGGCTCGACTTGCTCATTCTGGGCGGCGGCGGGCTCTACCCCCCGGCCGCGCCCGACGAGTACGACAACCGCTTCCGGGATCTGTACATGGTTGCTGGCCGTCGGCGATTGAGCTGGCCAAACGGCGGCTGCGGTCCAAGATCCCCGAACTCACCGAGGCGCTCACCGGCCGCTTCGGCGAGCATCACGGCTTCTTGGCCCGGATCCGGCGGACCTGCCGTCGGACAAGTCCGTCTACGCGATGCGCGACCTCGCCCGCTTGCAGGCTATGGCCGCCGGCCACGGAGAAGCGATCGAAGCCTGTTTGTTGTCAAGGCGTGATCTCGGACGCGTCGAGGAGGCCGCTCGAGGTTGGGCGGCGTAGGGTCGTCGATGGGTCCGGGAGTGACTTATCCGAAGCGCCGGTGATCAGGGTGCAATGCCGGGCACGCTGGATTTAGTAGTCGTCCCTGGTTGTCCTCCCGGGCCCGCTACAAGCGGTCGGCGTCGGCGACGAGCTGTCGGAAGTGGGCGTAATGGGGCGCTGCACGACCGAGCATCGCGACACAGACGCTGATTCCTGCTGAAGATGCGCGCTGGCGGGAAGCGGTCAGCAGTCGTCGTACCGGGTGTCCTGTCCTTTGCCGCAACTCCCGCAAGGCGGCAGGCGGTCGTCGTCCTCGTCGAGGGTTACTGACCAGCCGCAGTCGGTGCAGCAGTACTTGCCCTTGCCGGGCTTCTCACCAATGTCATGGGTTGCCATCCGCCAAGTATGCCGAAAGGTGTCACACGATGGGCCGGGAAGTGTGCTAAGCCTCGCGGCAAAGCCCCCAAGCAAACAGTCGAGTTTGGCAGCGCGAGCAACGCGATGGTCGGTTCAATGCCACCGGTTGCGTGCTGGATAATACAGTTTCCAAGTTCGCGGATGCTGAATCCTCACGGCGAGGTCAAGGCGTTCAGTACACCGGCACCCAGCACGGGTTCACGTTGGTCCCGTGCGGCGAATCCCTCACGCTATGTCTCACGGTCGAGCGCGGAACCGCGGACAATCCAGCGCCGCGAACTCGACCTGCCCGGCCACCGAGTATTCGACGAACGCCTGGTTCAACCGCGGCTCGATCGCGTCGGCGTCGTCGACGACCGAGCTCATGTTGTCGGGGATCACCGTGGCGAACACCCCACCGAAGTACACCCACGCCGCCTCGAACCCGTCGATCACCGCCTCGGTCGTCTGACGGTGCGTGAGCCACACGAACTGGTGACGCGAGAAGCACGCCGTGAAGAGCAGCGCGTGGACCACCCGGTTGCGGCCAGTCGCCGGGTCGAACACCAAGCCCATGCGGCCGAAGTCGATCTGCAACTCGTCTCCCGGCTCGCCGTCCGCGACTCGCACCGTCGGCCCCTGACCGCGTGTGCGGCCGCACACCTCCAACACGTAACGCTGGACGGTGCGCAACGGCACCCCGACACCTTGGCGTTCCAGCAGCTCGTGGATCTTCACCGCCGTCAGATTCGCTTTCACCCACCCCGCAATCTGGTCATGGTGGCCAGCGATCGTGTGCCACGCCTCGCCGCGACCATCGACGCGGTGCGAGCGCACCGCCTCAACCACGACGCCGATCAGCTCGTCGCACATCTGCCCCGTCGCCGCCGCCCCGGGCGACCGCCGCGGCGACATAACGGCGGACAGTCTTACGCTCCACCGCCGCCAGCCGCTCGATCGAGCGCAACCCCTCGCCGGCCAACCACAGCCGAAGAACCTCTCGAACCTCGAACACTCGAACCTCCCTGAACGCCATGGGGCCTCCTCTCGGAGACCCAGCCGAATGACTTCTCGGCCGGCGTTGGTGGACCCTCAGGGTGGTCCCATCACTGGCGCAGGGGTGGTCCCATGCCGCTGGCGCAACTCAGCTCAGGTGGTCCCATGCGGCTGGCGGGCGACACGGAAGGCTGCGCATGCCTGACGGTCAACGATGTCGGAGAGCCGTGTGCGGGAGAACCGCATGCACGGTTCGATAGGGGGCCGCTGGCGAAGCGACGTCACCGCGCGAGACGGACGAGAAACCCACGGGCCAGCGTCCGGTATCCGCAGCGACGACGACCAACCAGCGGCCGACCTCACGGAGTGAAATCGACGTTCGGTCACGAGTCTTGGAGACTCGCCCGACTTCGTTCGCGGAGTCCGACGTCCATGGGGAGCGCATGCCCGCGCCGCTGGCCAATCTCGCGAAGGTGGTGAATGTTCGCGGAATTGCTCAGTTCGGGCGGCGCCGTGTCGATGGGTCCCATCTCCACTACGGATCGTGAGCCTGGCTGTGGGAACCGAATCGATGACATGGTGGACGCGCGTTCTACGCGCGGTCGGGACTCTGGGCGCGTCGCCCGCCGGGGTGGGAGCCGATGGCGATCGCGCGGCCGGATCGGCGTTGGAGTGTTCGCAACCGCGCCGCTGGCGGGTCTCGGTTGCCGTGGTGGTATCGGTTGCCGCGCTCTCGGCCGGCAGTCCGTTGGTGCTCGCGCCCGCTTCGGCGGTGACGCCGGTGCCGGCGACGCCCGAACAGTCGGGGTCGCAATCCGCATCGTCGCCGGCGGCTCGCGCCGTCCCGCCGGTCCAACCCGGCGCCGAGATCGTCGAGTTGCGCACTGTGAGCACGAAGTCGTTCGTGACCGGGGAACCCGGGCGTCACACGAAGAAGCTGTTTGCTGGTCCGGTGCATTACCGCGACGCGGCGGGCGAGTGGAAGGACATCGACTCCGACCTGCGCTCGTCGGGCGGCCGTCTGCGTTCGGATCACGATTCGAGAGTGGTTGACGTGGCGACGGTCGCTGACGATGACACGCTCGCCAAGGTGTCGTTGGACGATGATCTGTCGGTGGCCTTCAGCCTGGACGGTGCCCGCGACGCCAATGTGGAACGCTCGGGTAACAAGGCGCGCTTCGCCGGGGTTCGTGGCGGGACCGATCTGGAGTTGCAGCCGGTGCCGGGCGGGCTCAAGGAAGTCATTGTCCTCACGTCGCGCGATTCGCCGCGCGAGTTCGTGTTCCCGCTTCGGCTCCGCGGCCTCGTCCCGAAGGTGGAGACCGCGACCGGCGATGTCGTGTTCCGAGATGAGAATGGCTCGGAACGGCTGCGTACGCCGCACGGCTACATGGAGGACTCCGCGGTCGATCCGCGCAGCGGCGACGGCGCCATGTCCGACGGCGTGACCTACGACCTGGTGTCGCGCGACGGCGGAGTCGCGTTGAAGGTCTTCGTGGACCGGGCGTGGCTGGCCGATCCGGCGCGCCGGTTCCCGGTACGGGTCGATCCGACGTTCCAGCAGACCACGACGGACGACACATTCGTTCAGCAGCCCTACACCGCGGATTACTCCGGTTCGGTGGAGTTGAAGACGGGCACGTTCAATGGCGGTGGCGACAAGGCGCGCACGTTCTTGAAGTTCGACACCAGCGCGCTCAACGGCAAGATCATCGACGGTGCCACGCTGCGCGTTTACAACAACTGGTCGTACTCGTGCACCGCCCGCACGGTGACCGTCTCACGGATAACGCAGAACTGGGTCGGCTCCACCACACGCACGTTTCCGGGCCCGAGCCTCGGCGAAGTTGTGGCCACGCCGAGCTTCGCGCACGGCTACACGGGCTGCGGCTCGGCGTGGGAGTACATCCCGATCACAACGGCGGTGCAGAACTGGACGAACACGTCCTGGGGATCTTACGGCTTGGCCCTAACGTCGAGCGAGACCGACAACCTGGCGTGGAAGAAGTTCGCGTCGTCCCAGGCCACCCCGGGCATCCATCCCCACGTCGTGGTGGACTACACCGAGCCGCCCGGCGGTGATCCGTTCGGATCTCTGGACAGCGTCACGGGCGACAATGGTCGGGTGCGCGCGTCGGGGTGGGCGATCGACCCCGACACGACCGAGCCGATCAACGTGCATGTCTATGTCGACACCAGCGCGTTCGGCTTCGTCGCCGGTGGTGACCGGCCCGACGTGGCCGCCGTCCATCCCTATGGCCCCGCTCACGGGTTCGACGCGTACGTGACGACCGCGGCTGGGTGGCACGACGTGTGCGTCTACGCGATCAATGTGCCGGTCGGGAACAACCCGCAGTTGGGTTGCGTCAACGTGTATGTGCCCGCGCCGAGCCCGCCGCCCGCGCCAACGGTGTCGTCGGCCACGCATCCTGTCCCGACGACGTGGTATTCGAACAACGATCCGCAGCTGAACTTCGATGCGATCGACGCGACGCACGGCGTGAACGGTTACTCCTGGGTCTTCAACTCGACGTCGGGATCCATCCCCGACGACGTGGCGGACGCGGGCAGCCCGCAGACGTTCATCGACCGGGCCGAGGGCATCGGCTGGTTCCATGTCAAGGCCCGCAACGGCGCGATCCCGAACATGTGGGGCGCCACCACGCATCGCCAGGTCCGTATCGATACGGTCGCGCCGTCGGCGCCGGTGACGGTGACGAGTTCGCACGCCGTGAACGTCGTGTCGGCTGACCGTACCGTCGACGCCACATGGACCGCGGGAACCGACACCACGAGCGGAGTGGGCGGCTATTCGTGGGCGTTCAACAACGCGCAGAGCACCGCGGCGGACTCGATCGTCGACGGGGCCGGACTGTCGACGGTTTCGGGTTCGCTGTCCGACGGCACATGGTGGTTCCATGTTCGAACCATCGACGTGGCGGGCAACGCCAGCGCGGACAAGACGTTCGGTCCGATCCTGATCGACGGGAGCGGACCGAACGCCCCGATCGTGTCGTCGGCTTCGCATGACTCGGCGACGTGGAACGCGAACACGACGGCGAGCTTCACCTGGACTCAGCCGACCGACGCCTCGGCGATCACCGGCTACTCGGTCGATTTCACGACGTCGTCCACGACCGATCCGGACGCGACGATCGAGCCCGCCGCCGCGGGCCGCACGTGGACGCAGGCGGGCATCGGCGACGGTTCGTGGTGGTTCCATGTGCGCGCCCTGGACGTCGCGGGCAACGTCGGCGCGACGGGCCATTACGCGGTGCTCGTCGACAGCAGCCCCCCGGGCGAGCCGACGATCGACTCGACGACGAACCCGAGTCCGACGACCTGGTATCCGAGCAGGACCGCCACGTTCTCATGGTCAGGTCCGACCGACACGAGCGGCGTCAGCTCGTACTCGTGGAGCTACGACCAAAACCCAACCACGCTGCCTGATACGACCGCGGACGCGGCCAGCCCGCAGTCGGTCACCGTCAACGCCGACGGCGCCTGGTACATCCACGTTCGCGCCCGCAACGGTGCCGGCTTATGGTCCGCGACCGCAACGCACAGACAATTCAACGTCGACATCACCTCGCCAGGAGCGCCAGCGTCCGTGGTCGCGACCAGCGGCCACGCCCCCAACTTCGCGTCGTCCAACCGGACGATGTCGACCGCCTGGACGGCGGGAACGGACAACGCATCGGGCGTCGCCGGGTACGCGACTGTCTGGAACACTTCGCAGGCCACGCCGGCTGGGACCTCGGTCACGACGACGGGTCTGACCAACACGTACACGATCCCCTCGAACGCGGACGGGACGTACTGGTTCCATGTTCGCACGATCGACCTGGCCGGCAACGCCAGTCTCGACAAGACTTATGGGCCGTTCTACGTCGATGTCAACGCGTCGTCCGATCCGATCGTTCTCGCCTCAACCCTCACGGACGACATGGTCGCGCAGTCCGACGAACTTGGTCTCGAGCAGTTCCACGCGTACCGCTCGACCTCCCTCGGCGGTGCGGGCAGCGCCCACGTGCAGATGCGGACCGGCAACCTCGTCGCCTCCTTCGATGACGTGCGAGTCCCCGCCCAAGGGGTCAACACCGTGATCCGCCACGTGTACAACAGTCGGCGCGTCGACTCGAGCCAACACGACAACGGCCTCGGAGTGGGCTGGACCCTGTCCGTTTCTGATCTCGACGCGGGCCTGGAAGGCGCCGATGGCGCTATCACCGATATCGACCTAGGCGCGAACATCACCGCCCTCGCGCCACGCGTCATCGAAGGCGTCGAGACCGCGACCGGCTACATGCTCGAATTCACCGACGGTGACGGCACAACCCACCGCTTTATCCGCAAGGGCGGGCAGGGCAGCCGCTGGGACTCGCCTCCGGGCGTCAGCCTGCGCGTCCGCGAGGTCTACTCCGGGCCCACCCTGGTCGCCTACGAGCTCATCCGGCTCGACGGAGTCATCTACCGCGCCGAGAACCTCAAGAGCGACCTCGGTTTGCCGACCGCCACCTGGAAGATCGCGTCGATCACCGACCGCCGCGGCAACGCCCTCGCTTTCGGCTACGTCAGCGTCGCCGGCAAAGCCCGTCTCACCTCGATTGCGCACAACCGGCCCGGAGTCGGAACGGTCGCCCAGCTCACCTACGACTCGACGACAGCCAACCTCACCAGCATCAGTTCGCTACCGGCGTACGCGGCCGCCGACCCTGCGACCGGCACGTCACGGTCCTGGACGCGCGCCACCGACTTCGCGTACACCGCGGGACGGCTCACGAGTGTCACCGAGAACAACCACACCGACGTAGCGAGCGGCAAGCGCACCACGACGCTGGGCTACACGTCGGGGCGCCTGTCGAGTGTCACCGATCCCCGAGGCAAGAACACCACGTTCGCGTACCTCGACACCGCCGACGGGCCGCGCCTATCGACCATGGTCGATCGCCGGGCCAAGACCTGGACCTACAGCTACGGCACGCCCGGCGCGGGCGGGGTCCAGGACAGCACCGTCCTCAGTCCGCTCGGCGCGTCGTCAGCCACGACCTACCGCACCTCGGGTCGCGGGCCCGTTGGCGGTAGCGACAACCGAATCACCGGCGGCAACATCACGCGCATCACCGACGCGGGCAACAACGCCGGCGCGGTCGTCAAGAACTTCGTGTGGACACAGAACCGGCTCACGTCGACCACAGACGGCGTCGGCGCGGTGTCGTCATTCGAGTACAACGACCTCGGTCAAGTCACGACCGTTGGCGAGCCAAGCCCGAACGACCCGGCCCGCACCGACCTCCCGGCCGGCGCGCCCACGTCCACAGTCAGCAACGTTCTCAGCTACCAGTATCCGGGTGGCTTCCGCCAAGCCTCGGGTTGCACCGACCCATCGCCCGGCGCGGGCCCCGTCACCAAGGAGGGCTACTGCTTCGCCGTTGGCGAGCTGACACGGTCGAGCTTCGCGGACAACCTCGGCGACTCCGTACGCAGGATCACCGACTTCGGTTACGACGGAAACGGTAACCTCACCGCCGCGACCGAACGAGCGCTCGGATCGGGTACAGCCGACGCCAACGACCGGGGCACCGCGTTCAGTTACTACACGCGGGGCGCGTTACGCACGATCGACGGTCCACGCAGCGACATCACCGACGTCACGACCTTCGGCGACACCGCGGACACCACATACGGCGGCTACGACCGCACCGGGCTGGCCGCCAGCCTCCTCGACGCGCTCGGCAAGACCAAGACCTTCGGTTACACGCCGTACGGCCGTTTGGCCAAGGTGATCGACCGCGACGGCCGGACAACGACCAGCGCGTTCGATGAGCGCGACAACGTCACTCGTGTCACCAACCCCCGCGGCGCCGCCACCGCGTTCGGGTACGACGCAAACGACTGGAAGACCAAAGAGACGTCGCCGAGGGGCACGGCTACGGGCACCGTCGATGACTTCACCACGCTGTTCACCTACGACGACAACGGCGGACTAACCCAAGTATCGCGCCCGGGCAAGGACTCCTCTTCGCCACGCGTGATCACCTCCAGCGCATACAACGACGACGGGACGAAGACGTCCGACACCAGCCCGATCGGCGCGGCCACGACCTACGCCTACTGGCCGAACCAGTCCATCAAGAGCCAAACCGCTCCCGCGGGAACCGCACAGAGCGCGCT
>Ga0183260_10002774_pt1 | contig 14370 bp, 15 predicted proteins | sample AntDrymUQ4972206_2_FD_129768 | JGI IMG/M metagenome (GOLD analysis project Ga0183260, IMG submission 129768) | Polar desert sand microbial communities from Dry Valleys, Antarctica - metaG UQ497 (22.06) (version 2) (version 2) | ecosystem: Environmental > Terrestrial > Soil > Desert | place... | reverse complement strand
TGGTAGAGGCAGAGGCCGAGGCGGAGCATGCCGAGCTGGTAGAGGCAGAGGCCGAGGCGGAGCATGCCGAGCTGGTAGAGGCAGAGGCCGAGGCGGAGCATGCCGAGCTGGTAGAGGCAGAGGCCGAGCGGGCCGACACCCGATACGCAGAGGCTTCTTTCGAATCGCTGGAACAAGAGATGGAAGGGCCAGTCATGCCCGTTTTCGGAGAGGTCGAAGAATCGATCCTGGCAGCCGCCATCGAAGAGATCGATCCATCCGAAGGTTCACTTCAAGAGGTTGTTTTCGCAGCACCGGAACAATCGTTCGAAGGGCTCGTCCAAGGTGTCGCCGGTGACGAGGAAGAGCAAGCCGGATTTCAGGAAACCGAAGCCATCTCCCTCGCAGATGCGTCAGAGGAGGTGCCCGCGGCGCCCAACGGAGCCTCGAGAATCGTGGCCGAGCAGTTCACTACGACCGATGCCTCCTTCGATGATTTCAGGGTCTTCGCCGAACTAGCGGCTGCCACCGAACGGCCGAGGAGCGAGTCAGTCGAGCCGGTCAAGCCAGACGTGTCGTCTTCCGATAAGAAACCTGTAGGGGTACGCAGGGATCCGCTTCCTGTGGACCCGTCGGTCGACACCACAGCCCTGCTGCGTGAGTTCTCGGGCCTCGGTTTCGATGACAACCTGCCATTCGTACCTAACGATGGGTTTCGGCGGGCAGCGGACGACAAAGACGAAAAACGGGGACGTTTCGGAAAGAGGAAAAAATGATCCAGGGAGCTTCCAAGGTGCTTGTGCTGGGTCCACCCGATGGACCCCAAGACGACTTCGTCACATCAGTCAGCAAGGTGAAGGTGCGTTCCTCCGCCAGGCAGGCCTCAGGTGAAGGCGTCATACCGATGCTCTTCGGGCGGGTACCACTCGGCGACGGACTCGACCTGCAACTGTTCGGAGCGGAAAGGGACCAGGCTCCTGTCGTTTTGGATGCGATCAGCAAGGGTCTGATCGGGGCGATCGTACTGGTTCAATCGTCCGACGCGGGCGACCCCCACTACGCAGCCATGGCGCTCGACGAACTCGCCTCTCGCTCGATCCCAACCGTAGTTCTTGCGACGGGTTCGGGCGATGTGGACGCCGCACTAAGGCAAGCGTTGAACCTGGACGAGCATCTTCAAGCCATCGCTTGTTTCGAGGTCGACCGTGAACAGGTGAAGCGATCGCTGGTTGCAGTTCTGGAAACGGCCCTCGACTTGGTCGAGGGAGTGGCCTGACCGACAGTCCATGCGCGGTGTCGAAGACTACCTAGGTCAGATCAAACGGCTAGAGGAAGACGGTCAGAGGTGCACAGCGACCGTGCTTGCGCAAACCCTGGGAGTGTCGCTCCCATCTGCCAGCGAGATGTTGAAGCGGCTGGCCCGAGACGGATATCTGGAGCGGGAGAAAGATGGATCCATACATCTGACCACTGTCGGCAGACCCGTAGCGCATCGAGTGCTGCGCAAGCATCGCTTGGTGGAGAGACTGCTGACAGACATGCTGGGCATGCCCTGGCATGAGGTCCACAAGGAAGCTCACCGACTTGAGCATGCCATCTCCAGCAGAGTGGAAGCTCATCTGATGGAGTCACTCGGCTATCCCGAGTACTGTCCTCACGGACATCCGATCTGTCCCGTCGACTATCGCAAACTGCGCCCACTCGTAGACGTAGACCCTGACGAAGAAGTCGCGGTCGCGCAGATCTCCGAGATACAAGAGGAACTGCTTGCCTATCTCGATCAGTTGGGAGTGCGGCCGGGTTCGGTGATCAAAGTATTAGAGGTGGCCCCGAACAAAGGGCCTCTCACGCTCGAAACCGACGCCGGAACCAGCTCACTCGGAAATGAAGTGGCTGCTGCGGTTCATGTGTGCGATCCAGCCGATGCGAACTGGATAGAGCGAAGGTCTATCTGATCGTCGTCAGATACCTAACGCCTTTGTGATCACTTCCTTCATGATCTCGCTGGTTCCTCCGCCGATCGGCCCTAGCCGTGAATCACGCCACGCCCTTTGCGCAGAGAACTCCATCATGTAGCCGTATCCCCCATGCACCTGCACCGCCTCGTCCGCCACAGCGTATGCAACTTCGCTAGATAGATATTTGGCCATACTCACCTCGGCAAGGCACGGCGCTTTGTGGATGAAAAGACGGAAAGCGTGATAGGTAAGGGCCCTTGCCATCTCGATCTGGCTTGCCATGTCAGCGAAGCGGTGTCTCCACACCTGGAAGTGGCCGATCTCGCGGCCGAACGCTTTTCGCTGAAGTGCATATCGCTTGGCCATCTCATAGGTTCGAGCAGCTCCGGCCGTCTGTCCGATGGCCATCGCCAATCTCTCCCATTGGAAGTTCTGCATGATCTGGTAGAAGCCCATCCCTTCTTCTCCAAGAAGCGCTGAGGCTGGCACTCGGCAGTCTTCGAAATGGAACTCACCGGTATGCGACGTCCTCCAGCCGAGCATCTTCATACGGCTTCTCTCGAATCCCGCTGCTCCGGCATCCACCAGGAACAAACTGATCCCCCGGTGGCCTGCATCCGGATCGGTCTTGGCCGCAACGATGGCTAGGTCGCACCAGCTGCCATTGGTTATGAAGATTTTCCTGCCATTCAATATGTAATCGTCGCCATCTCTTACGGCACGCGTCGAGATCGACGCTACGTCAGAGCCCGCATCGGGTTCGGTAACTGCGAACGATGTGAGCAGATTTCCTTTGAGAGCCGGTATCAGCCACTGCTCGCGCTGCGCATCGTTTCCAAAGTTGTACAGATAAAGGCACCCAAGGTCCTTATGCGCACCGATGTCTGCTGCCAGGCCCCCGGACCCAGCCTGAGCTAGTTCTTCGAGAAGAACACATTCAGCCACATAGTCGGGCCCTGAGCCTCCGAAGCGCTCTGGGAACTTGAAACCGAGGAATCCCAGCTCGCCGATACGCTTGAAGACCTCCCTCGGGAAATCCTCTGCGCGCTCCCACTCCTCGACGTTCGGCGCTATCTCTTTGTTAATGAAATCGCGGATAGAAGATCGAAGAGCCAGATGCTCTTCCTCGAAGAGTTCGTAAGGCGTCTCGCGTGGCTCGAAGACGTCCGGGAAAAGCGGCGAGGTTCCCGGTGCGCTCAAAGCCCCTCCATCTTCCCGATCACTTCGCGCATGACTTCATCGGTACCGCCACCGATGCGGTTGAGCCTCGTGTCGCGCCATCCTCGTTGTATCGGGAACTCCATCGAATAGCCGTGTCCTCCGTGTAGTTGCAGGCACCCGTCCGCAACATCGCAGGCCACGGTCGCCGAAAGTAGTTTCGCCATCGAGATCTGCTTCACCACATACTCTCCAGAGTTCCAACGAAATGCAGTCGAGTAGATGAGTTCCCTAACTGCGGTCACTTGAGTTGCCATCTCGGCAAGGCGGTGACGAACGGTCTGGAATCCCGTGAGCGGTTTTCCGAATGCCTGACGCTGTTTCACGTACGCGATGGTTGCTTCCAGCATCCTGGCAGCTCCCGAAGTGGCGGCTATCGCACCTATCAAGCGCTCCCCCTGCAGTTCCCACATGATGTGCTTGAAACCCTCTCCCTCAACCCCCAATAGGGCGTCGGGTCCCACCCGGCAGTCATCGAACAAGATCTCGGCGGTGTCCGAGGTCCTCATGCCGACTTTGTCGAGTCGGCGGGTGCGTATGAATCCAGGCGTATCGGTGTCGACCAAAAAGAGGCTGTGTCCAGTCGATGCGCCGTCTCGCTCTGTCTTCGCCACCAACGTCATGTAATGGGCGCGGCATCCGTTGGTGATGAAGATCTTGCGGCCGTTGATCACCCATCCCGACCCATCCCACCTCGCGGTGGTCGCAACGTTCATGACGTCGGACCCGGCGTCCGGCTCGCTTATACCCAGGCACGCGATCTTGGTTCCAGCGATAGACGGGGCCAGATAGGAGCGCTTCTGCTCTTTCGTACCGAATCTGTGGATGGGCGGCGTTGCCATGTCGGTCTGGACAGCCAGGCCCAGCGTCACCCCTCCGCTGTTGCAGCGTCCGATCTCTTCTGCGAACACTATGGTTGCGAAGTAGTCGGCCTCCTGACCCCCATACTCCTGCGGATAAACGAGCCCTAGGAATCCAAGTTCGCCGGCCCGGCGGAAGACCCAGTCGGGGAAATCTCCTTCGTCCTCCCATCCGTCGGCGTGGGGCGCCAATTCGTTCTCGGCGAAACGCCTGACCGCGCGGCGAAGCTCGCCGTGCTCTTCGGTGAAGAAAGTGACCGCCACGATCGACAGATTCTAGGCGGTCAGGTCAGCTCCTCAGTCGGACCCCTTGGTGGATGTCATGTTCTCTGCGCAGCCGTGGGAGCAGAATTGGAGCACACCATAGGTGAACAACCATGAGCCGCATCTCGGGCAAGAAGGCTCGCAGCGTTCGAAAGCCAGATCGAGCGCGAGGATCTCGGCGAGCTGTTCGCCGGTGATCCATGCATCGATGTCTGGGATTTCGGGGGAGTGAAACCAGCCGTCGGGCTGAGAGGCACCTGTCGGCGACGTCGAGTCATCTGACTCTTCCCACGAACCACTGCGTTCGGGGTCCACCTTTCGAATCTTCCCACCGAGAGTGCGCCTGTCTGCGGATTTACTCTCTGCTCGGCGGGGCCTGGAGTCCAGCGGATGATTCTTCCCAGCGCGCCAGGACAAACAGAAGATCCGATACGCGGTTCAAGAACTGGAGTGAGTGATCGCCCTCAAGCTGGCCGTTCCTCGCAAGCGTCACCACGAAACGCTCGGCGCGCCTCACGACACAGCGCGCAAGATCGATGGCCGCGGCCACAGGAGTTTCGCCCGGAACGATGAAGCGATCAGGCAGAGGTGACACCGCTTCGATCTCGTCGATCTTGGCCTCTATGTCTGCGACCATCTGCTCTGTCACTCGCGAAACGGCATCGGTCAAACGAGACGCGTTCTCGGTGGCAGTCGAAACCTCGGCCCCCACCACGAATAGCGAGCGCTGCAAGACAAGGATCAGCTCTGCAAGCCCGTCCGCTACGGGGCTAAGAGACCTTGCCAGCCCAAGCGCGGCTACAGCCTCGTCGATGGCGCCGCAAGCCTGTGTTCGTGGATCGTCCTTCGATACGCGGCCACCGAAGAGCAGTCCGGTTGAGCCGTCGTCTCCCTTGCGGGTGTAGATCTTCATCGAAGGCCTTTCGTCTTTCGCCCTAGTGGGCGTGAGAGTGCCCTGTTGACGAAGCGGGGTTCATGATCATCGGGAGGTTCTTGCGTACTGTTCGCTTAGGCTTCGCAGGGAAATACTCCAGCATCTTGTCGATCGTGGATTGGAATGCGAGAGCAGAAGTAGATTCGGGAAGCGCAACCACCGATGGCTTGCCATGGTCGGCGAAATCGCGCATGGGGGGATCGAGAGGTATCTGGCCAAGCAGCGGCACTTCGAACCTTTGCGCAAGCTCCGGCCCTCCCCCGCTTCCGAAGGGGTAAGTGCGCTCGCCACACTGGTCGCATATCGAGTAGGACATGTTCTCGATGACGCCGGCCACTTTCATGCCCACCTTGTCGGCCATGTGGCCCGCACGCTCGGCAACCTTGGCTGCAGCCTTTTGGGGAGTCGTGATCAAGATTATCTCTGACCCAGGAACGAACTGAGAAAGTGAGAGCGCTACATCCCCCGTACCCGGAGGCATGTCGATGAGCAAATATTCGGGTTCTTGCCAATGAACGTCAGAGAGGAATTGCTGAAGCGCCTTGTGCAACATGGGGCCACGCCAAACAACCGGGTTGTCCTCGGGGACGAAGTTCCCGATCGAGATCATCTTGAAGCCATAAGCCTCCAACGGCACGATGAGCCTTTGATCGATAACGGTTGGCTGCTGGTGATTGCCCAGCATGCGCGGGATCGAAAATCCCCACACGTCGGCATCCAGCAGTCCAACGCTGTGGCCCCTTGCCGCAAGCGCGGCTGCGAGGTTCACCGTGCATGTGGATTTGCCCACGCCTCCCTTGCCACTGCCGATCGCGATGACTCTTGTGGAAGAGTCTGATCTGGCGAAGGGTGCCGGTTCTTCGTCGCGTATCCCTCCGACCAGAGCCTGCCGTTCCTGATCGGTCATCGCCCCGAGGTTTATCTGTACATCTTTGACCTCTGGAAACGTTCCTTTGATCCGAGCCGGCAGAACCTCTTGGAAATAGGACTTGAGGGGACACCCGGGGATCGTGAGAGCAAGATCGACGGTGACGAGCTGGCCCGAGATGTCGATCCTTTTAACCATCCCTAGTTCGACGATGCTGCGATGAAGCTCTGGATCGTTTATGTCGGCCAGTACAAGCCGCACTTCTTCGATTGATGGCATGACATGAAGGGTAGCGGATTGAAGCCTGCTTAGCTCAGGTACAGACGGAATCCGTAGAAGAAAGCGGGAAGCGCCAGCAAGATTGGGGCCAACCGTGCAGTGAGCCGCCATGGACGACCGCCGGCGAAACCGGCGGCGATGAGATCGGTGGCAGCCAGTCCAACGGCGGCTGCAGACCCGACGATCACACCTAAAAGGGCCATCTGAGTAAGGCCAAGGGCCCCTCTCACCAACGGCACCGACATAAGGGCGCCAAGAAGCGCTCCTGCGATGGCCAACCCTGATGTTCGCCAGCCTAGTGTCTTCCGAGAAGGACCGAAGCTTGATCCGAGCATGGTCGCGATCTTTAAGACCATCAGCATCACCAGAACAGCTGAGATAAGCCTGTGACCTGGGTTGGTGTGAAGCCTGATGAGAAGCGCGAACGAAGAAAGGAAGCCTAGGTAAATAGCTACGAATGCAGCTGATGCCATGGCCTTCACCGCTCCCTGCTTGTGTCCTCTGATAACTCCGAGGCCTCCGATGATCACAGCCGACAGGGCCATCGTCAGAAGAAGCCCCGATTGCGCATACAGATATGCCGACCAGGGAAATGCTGCAGCCAGCAGCCCTACCACCGGCGGGCTTATGCCGGCACTCGCGGAAGAAGTGCCCCGGACACACCGACTTGCGCTCCATCCAACCCAGAGGCTGATAACCACGAGCAGGACCTTGGGCCCAAGGGCAGATGCCAGAACACCCCCCGCCAAAAGGACTGCGTCGGGAAGCAGAGACCTAATAGAAACCCATTTAGGCAAGGATGCCGATCCCTTCCTCGACGAGCTCCACCTTAAGGTCTGTGCGCTCTCCGATGTACTCCCCGTCCACCTGGATAGGGAAAGGCTCGCCCGAAGAAACGAACGAAGCTGAGCCTAGGTCCCTGACGTAGATGGACTCGGAATACCTCACATGGGCCCCCGACTTGAAGACGCCCCACAGAAGGCGGGGGATGTAATGCATCGGGAACCGCTTCATGGCAAAAACGTCAAGTCCGCCTTCTATGGTCGCGTCGGGCGTGACCCTGATCGGTAAGTTTTTGAAATAGGTGAACTCCGGAAGATTTGACACGATGGCGATCAACACCTCTTCGCAGACATCGTCTGCTGTCATCGTGATGTTCGGCTTGCGCCCACGGTATTCCGAGAAAGAGGTCTGAAGCGCCGCATACAAGAAATACCAGTCTCTGTAACGACGCTTCAGCTGTGGGTTCGCCTCGGTTCTTCGCACGGTGGCCGCGTCGACGCCGACGCCACACGACATGAGGAAGTACCGGTCATCGGTCCGTCCGACGTGCCTCCTTCGCACCTTCGGAGAGCGGATCAAATTGAGAAGCAGCCCCGTTGCCTCCACGATGTCGATAGGTACCCCAAGGGTTCGACAAAGTACGTTGGCCATACCGCCGGGAAGAACCGTGAGGGCCGTTCCCGTTCCGACTAGACCGTTCAGGGCTTCGTTCATCGTCCCGTCACCTCCGAAAGAGATGACCAGATCGAAGTCGCGGTCGGCGGCTTGCCTCGCAAGCTCCGTTGCATGCTGACGATGGCGGGTATCGGCGACCTCCAGGTCGAGGTCCGCAGAAAGAGCCTTCACGATCACTTGCTTCAGGCGCTGCGACACGGTTCGTGCATTCAGGTTGGTGATGAGGAGAGCCTTCTTCATCGCCTCATCCTAAACAGCGCCGATCTGGCAAGCGCCGCCGGACACCGGAGGCAGGAGTGCAACCTCGTCCGAGGAGCCGATGCTCGTATCCAAACCCTGAAGGTGCGAAACCAAGGTCCCGTTGACCGCGACCTGGGCGAACCCGATCGCCTTTTGGAATCCCGGACCGAAGATCTCACCGGCTGCGTCTAGAAGACCTCTCACATCGACGGCATCGATGTCGACAAAGGACACTCCAGCGGCTTCGCGAAGCGCTGCGAACAGAAGCACCCTAGCCATGACCCAGGCTCCCTTTCATCGAGCCAGTGTGCCTCAGTTGGTCGTCGATCTGGACTCGGGCCTAAACTAGGAACACATGATTCGCCTTCTGTGGGTCGGCCGCGAGAGGCTGGACCCCGAAGAACACCTGGCTTCACTCGAAGGACGACGTCCCGCACCAGAGCCGATCACATTCGGCCAGGCAACCCCCGAAGCCCTCGGGCGCCACCTGGCAGAGGTGATCCTGTTCGACACGAGGGACTCCCCCGACGAGGCCGTCGCCATCATGCGCAAGCTGCGGGGAGAGATAAGTCAGCCGATGCTGGCAGTGGTGGGCGCGGGTTCGGTCGCATCGCTCGACCTTTCCTACGCCGACGACTTCATCTCGGATCAAGCAACCCCGGACGAACTCGAAGCGCGGCTATCGCGACTCGTCAGCGACCCGGCACCAGAATCGGACGGGCTCATCCGCCGAGGCGAGATCACCATCAACAGGGAACGCTTCGAGGTGAAGGTGGGTGGAGATGCCCTTGATCTAACGTTCAAAGAGTTCGAGCTCATCGCATACCTGGCAGCCCGGCCCGGCAAGGTCTGTTCACGCCACACCCTGCTCAGCGAGGTGTGGGGGTACGACTTCTTCGGAGGGACGCGTACGGTGGACGTACACGTGAGGCGGCTAAGGGCCAAGCTCGGCAGTCAGGCCCACATGATCGAGACCGTGAGAAACGTCGGCTACAGGTTCTCTGGGTAACGGGGAAGAAACATCACCCGGATAGGTTGGACCCCCATCTACAAGGAGTTTCGATGACCCAGGACAAAGAATTCGTACTAAGGACGGTGGAGGAGCGGGGCATCAAGTTCATCCGTCTTTGGTTCACCGACATCCTCGGATTCTTGAAGGCTTTCGACATAACTCCAACCGAACTCGAGGAGGCCCTCGAGGAAGGGATGGGATTCGACGGATCCTCCATCGAGGGTTTCGCCCGTATCGAAGAGTCAGACATGATCGCCTTGCCCGACGCATCCACGTTTCAAGTGATGCCTTCGAAGCCATCGAGGGCGGCGTCGGCTCGTATGTTCTGTGACATCCGCCTACCGGACGGTCAACCTTTCGCGGGCGATCCCCGACAGGTCCTGAAGCGGACCTTGAAGAGAGCATCGGACCTTGGCTACACCTACTACGTCGGGCCAGAACTGGAGTTCTTCTACTTCCGAGACTCTTCCTCGACTGAGTTCCTGGACCATGGCTCCTACTTCGACCTCACCCCTTTGGACGAGGCCGGTGACCTTCGAAAGCGCACGGTGGAATATCTCGAAGAGATGGGCATACCTGTCGAATATGTCCACCACGAAGTTGCGCCTTCTCAGCACGAGATCGACCTTCGCTATGCCGACGCATTGACGATGGCAGACAACGTCATCACCTATCGGCTGGTCGTGAAGGAAGTGGCGCAAGAACAAGGGGTTTATGCAACCTTCATGCCCAAACCCGTGGCGGGCATCAACGGCAGCGGCATGCACACTCACATGTCGCTGTTCGAAGGAGATCGAAACGCCTTCTTCGAGGGCGCCGATGACGCACACCTATCCAAAGTGGGCAGGGCTTTTTTGGCTGGGATCCTTACGCATGCTAGAGAGATCTGTGCCGTTACGAACCAGTGGGTCAATTCATACAAGCGCTTGGTACCGGGATTCGAAGCGCCCGTCTACATCTGCTGGGCCCGCCGCAATCGCTCCGCGCTCGTGAGAGTCCCGATGTACAAGCCCGGCAAGGAGAGTGCGACACGTATCGAAGCTAGATTTCCTGACCCTGCCTGCAACCCGTACCTCGCCTTCAGTCTCATGCTGGCCGCTGGGTTAGAGGGCATCGAGCAGAACTACGACCTGCCTCCGGAGGCGGACGACAACATCTACGAGATGTCGAGTGCGGAGAGGGCGGCTGCCGGTATCGACTCTTTGCCGGAGGATCTTCATGAAGCGATCCAGATATGCGAGTCGTCCGACCTTGTAAGAAAGACCCTCGGCGAGCACACCTTCGAGTGGTTCATTCGCAACAAGAAGGCGGAGTGGGAGGACCACAAGGCCTACGTCACGCCCTACGAGATCGACAGATACCTGCCGATACTCTGAACGGGTGGGGGCCCAAATCAGGCAGCTACACTTTGGGGGAAGGGCCTCTAGCTCATCAGGTAGAGCATCGGACTTTTAATCCGAGTGTGCAGGGTTCGAGTCCCTGGGGGCCCACCCGTAGGAACCCAACGTCTCGTAACGCGAACCAATTGTGGTACCGAACGCAATTGCAGACTCCCTACCAGGGACTCTTCGATTTGGTTCGCGTTAATGGACGCTGGGTCGACCTACCTCTTCTCGCGAACCGTCGGCACCTTCGATGTCGAGTGCTTACGGCGCAGGTAGCGGATCATTAACTCCGCGAGAATGTCCGAAGCCTCCTCGATTTGTTTCTCCGTTATCGGGACGTAAATCGGTCTCAGCACAAGCGGTTCATGTCTAGGATTCGTAGCCAAACTCGTCACCTTTCGGTCAGAGCTCTATCGAACGTGGGTTGCAAGCCTAAGAGCTTCGTCCTTGGACAAAGCTGATTCGAGGCGAAACGTCAAGCTGTCTTTCTCCCAAAGCAGAGTGTTGCCGGCTAGGCGGATCGTCTCCTGTCGAACCTTCCCGTCCGGGTCCAGGTAGAAGAAGAAATGAGGACTACCTTCGAGCCATATACCTGAAGCGCCGTCAACCGTCACTTGTTCCATTCGTGTTCCAGAACCGACAACTTTGGCCATGAATTCCTGACGTACTTGACCGCGAAACTCGGTTAAGAGCAGGCCGACGTTTTCGTTTGCTGTTCGCGGTAGTCCAGGTCGAGGACGGTATAGCAGTGCGATCTGCCCGCCCGGTGTTCGATCCGAGAAGTAGACCTGATCGGCCTGTCCGAGCTCAGCAAGACTCGGAACCTTCGCCTTGAAGGAAGCGCGAGCGTTCGCTTCGGCGAGCGTTACAACGATGCCCAAGTCGAGGTCAGGAGAGGGGTTGACTGGGGCAGGTGGGGACTGGCCGTACCTAATACGAACACCCTCGAGTCCCAGCAGATCAGCGACAGCAGATCGGGCTGTAGGGGAAACCAAGATCATTCCGGCTGCCAGGGCCACGACGATCACTGCTGCTGTGGTGGCGACGGAACCGTGAGGCAATGACCAACGAAAACGAGCGATCCGCGACGGTGGAGCCTGCTCAAGTTTTGATCTCACGGCCCGGGCAAGTCCTCGCGCCTCAGGGTAATCGAGGAGGGCACCGAGCTCAGTTAGCGCCCTTTCGACTTCTTGCTCAGGTTGCGGACGCTCACCCACCGAGGCTCCCTCCTTCATTCACATGGCCAAACTTCGGAGTCGTCTCTTCCAAATCCGCTCGCAGGTTTACCAGCGCCCGCGACAGTCGAGACTTGACCGTCCCTTTGGGAACTCGAAGAATCTGTGCGGTCTCGTCCTCAGAGAGCTCTAGAAGGTAGCGATATGCGACCACTAGTCGATCTCGCTCCCTCAACCGATGGAGCGCATCAAGCAGCGCCCGACTCCTCTCGCGCTCCAGGACCGCCGCTTCGGGAGATGGGGCCGCAGCGCCCGACGGACGGTCACGGACGGCGCGCAAAGCGAGTTCTTCTCTTCGCCTGCCCGACTTGCACCGATTACGTGCCTCGTTGGCCACGATCCGGAGCAGCCAAGGCCGAAATGGTGCCCCAGACCGAAAACGTCGGAGCGCGTAGAACGCCTTGACGAAAGCTTCCTGGGCTGCGTCTTCGGCGTCCGCACCACATATTAGGTAGGCCATTCGCACGGCTACTTCCTGATAGCGAAGAACCAGCTGTTCGTATGAGTCTGTATCGCCTCCCCTTGCCAGCTCGGCGAGCTCGACATCGTCTAACAGTCGCGCCTCCATGAACGAATCTTCGCACCTACTACACCTGCCACGCCTGGATGGTTCCCTTTCACCAATGGAACCGAATCGCAACTCGGGTTGTAAGAGAAAAAGAAGTGGTCGGCAAAGGAGAGACCTTGAAGATTGCACTGTGCAGAGTGAAGCGACTGGCTTTGGGCCATGCGCTGCTGATTGGGCTTGTGATTCTCGCTGCATGTGTCCCGGCATCGCGAATATCTTCGGGAAGCGATCAAGGCGCGAAGGTCTTGTTGCTCCGAACTCCTGCTGCCCTGCTCTCGGTCAGGCTCGATACGGGCGAAGTCAGCAACCTTCCTGATTCGGTGATCGCAGCTCCGGGCCTCTCCGGGCTCTTTGCGAGTAGCAACGAGCGCGGAGTTACCCGAGTCGAGGCTGTTGATCCAAAGGGGACGAAGCGCACTGTTGGCAAAGTCCCCGGCGAACTGCAGGTGTTTGCCGCTTCGGCGCGCGGCCAGCAGATCGTTCTCGCACCTACGAGAAGTCAGGGCCCAACACCCTCGCTCCCGGAGGGTCGAGCCCAGACCGAACTCGTCATATTCCGTCCGGGCGATCACACGTCGAAAAGGTTCACCCTCGAAGGCAATTTCGCTCCCGAGGCCTTTTCAACCGACGGCCGCCGCCTCTTCTTGATCGAATACCTTCCCGCTGCGGCCCCCGATCGTTACCGGGTGCGGCAACTGAATCTGCAAACGGGTACGATCACTGGAGTCGGTGGCCGCTTGAAGCAGCCTGCCCCTGAAGAGATGCGCGGCACTGGACGAACCCAAACTCTCGCCCCCGACGGCAAGACCCTCTACACGCTTTACGCGCGACAAGTGGAGACCTACCCCCACGGTCAGCCCGCCACCCCCGACCCCCACGCAAACTTGCCCATCCATTCCTTTGTCCACGTTCTCAACTTAGAGGAAGGGTGGGCCCATTGCATCGATTTTCCGCATCCTTTCGGGATGAGCTCAACGGGGAACGACGCACTTACCGTCTCGCCAGACGGCGAACGGCTTTATGTGGTGGACGGATCTGCCGGGCGAGTAGCGGCCGTCGACACGCGAGGTTTGTCCGTGGTCAAGACAACCGACATCCCCGCGGGAGCCGACGCAACATTTACGACCGCTCGGGCGACGGGAAGGTCTCTCTACGTTTCGGTTGGCCATGGAGTCGTTGTCCTGGACCCTCGGACTCTAGCTTTGGAGAGATCCTTCGATCTGAGCGATAAGATCGCGGGCCTGAACGTAAGCTCGGATGGCGGCAAGATATACGTCTTTTTGCCGGATGGAGTGCACGTCCTCGACTCTGCCACGGGAGCGACGCTCACGACCTTGACCATCTCCAACTGAAAAGAGATCTGCAACACGCAGGTCTGAATAGTCTGGGCCGGATTCATAAATTCCTTACAAGGATTCAATCGGTTTGATGCCGGATCTTTCTACGGTTCATCGAGAGCGAGGCTTATTGCCACCCTCATGGAGCCGAAGCGTCGCCAGACCGCTCCGTAGCTGGGGAGGCCATTCCATGATCGAAAGTCTTGCTGTTCCGGCAATCGCTTTTCCCTGATGTTGTACTGACGGATGGCAACAAGAATGGCGTCTGGGTTCCAGGTTCGAGTCTGCCTAGCTGCGTCGAGGGCGGTTAGGGCTGTTTGGTGATATCCGGGATCGAGGTGACGCTGACGCATGAACTCTGAACGGAACTTAGTGGCGTCTGGATCGCTTCTTCCATCGTGCCAGGAGACGCTAAAGGCGTCGCAGTCCAGGTCAATTTGGTTCGCGTTAATGGACGCTGGGACCACCCAACGTCCCGCTTCGCGAACCAACGGCAAACGGATTGAAGGCCGGATTCGTTCGCGGGACTCCACCTCGATTTCCGGCACCAGCACTCGGACCAGATGTTTGAGCAGCGGCTGGTCAGTCTCCTCCAGTTGACGGACGATGTTCTCAGCTGCTTTCTGAACCTCATCAAGGCCGATGGTCTTGGGCTCGGACTCGAGCGAATCGAGAAGCTCGGTCCTTCGTCCCTCCAAGTCCCGCAGCTGATCGTTCAGCCCGCTGATCCGCTCGCCGCAATTTTCCGGCGTCATTGCCCCCGTTTCGAAAGCGC
>Ga0183260_10002772_pt1 | contig 14372 bp, 16 predicted proteins | sample AntDrymUQ4972206_2_FD_129768 | JGI IMG/M metagenome (GOLD analysis project Ga0183260, IMG submission 129768) | Polar desert sand microbial communities from Dry Valleys, Antarctica - metaG UQ497 (22.06) (version 2) (version 2) | ecosystem: Environmental > Terrestrial > Soil > Desert | place... | reverse complement strand
CTAGGAGGAGAAGGGCCCAGCGCTTGCCCGGCATCGGGGGCGGGATACTGGGAGAGCGGGCGGGCTGGCTAGGACTCGTAGACCAGGGTATGGATTAACTGACGCGGGAGACCGTGACCGTCCAGCAGCGCAAGCACGAGGTTGTGGATCTCGATATCGAGATCGCTCATGCTCATGGGTGGGCGCAACGTGAGCGTTCGCCTTTCGGATCGTCCCTGACCTGGAAGCTTGATCTCGATGTCCAGAGTCAGCTCGGTGTCGGAGACCGACTCCTGGCCGAGTTTGCGCACTCTCACGGCTTGCTGACCGCGATACGCGCTGCCCGGCCCAGAGGTGTCCTTGCTGCGTTTAGGTTTGGTCATGACCCAACCGCTCTAGGCCTCACATGCGCCGGATCAGAGCGATAACCTTGCCCTGAACCTGCACATCCTCCGGCCGCACGTAGATCGGCTTCATCGCCTGGTTGGCCGGCTGCAGCCGGATCCTGTCGCGCTCCCGGAAGTAGCGCTTCAGCGTCGGCTCGCCGTGCTCGCTCGCGCCGTTGGTCAGCAGCGCCACCACCAGCTCGCCGTTGTTCGCGTTCTGCGCCGCGCCGCTTGGTGATTGGTGGGGTAACCACTGAGGCCAGCGTATGCGTGAGTCCGCTATGCCCGCAAGAGTCACGGGCCTACTAACTGCTGGACAGGGCGCGGGATCGGAGCGAAACGGCGATCAGTCCCCGCGCAGCTCGGTCAGCCGGCGGTCTATGTCGCAGAGCTCGTCTGCCAACGGGGCAGCCGCTACCTCAAAGGACAGGTGGGCCACCCACCACTCCTCCAGGCACTGAAAGTCCTTCTGATGGGGAGCCCGCGCATACAGCGCGGCGATCGCGTCGTCCACCTCACTCGATCGAGCGCGCAGAGCGTCCAGGTCTGTCGCGGCGGCGTGGAAACGTTCCAGGCGCGCCTGAAGCTGGCCGCCGTGGGCCGCCAGGAACCGGCAGCACTCGTCGACAGCGGCCTCGTAGTGGGGCTGCGCCCCTATAGCCTCCTCGGGCGTGAGGCCGAGCTCTTTGACCCACGTCTCGTCCACCAGCCGGTCGATCGGCTCCGCGCTCTCTGCCATTTCTGCCATCTGTGTGTCTCCCACCCCATCGGGCGCGCTGCCGCTTCGCTGGACTTCCGCGCCGTCACCTACAGCGCGTCCGCCCAACGCCGCACGCGCTGCGCGAGCTCGTCCAGCACCTGCTCGTCGGTACGCCCGGAGCGCTTCGGAACCTTGAATGAGTGGTCCGCGTCCTCGACGACGTGGACCACGGCGCGCGACTCCAGACGCTCCACCACCGGGCGCAACAGGTCGATCTCGGCCAGCGCGTCCTTGCTGCCCTGGAGGAAGAGCAGCGGCACAGTCACCTTGGCGAGGTGAGCGGCGCGCTCGGTGGATCGCGCGCCGGCGGTGTGGAGTGGAAAGCCGAAGAAGACGATCCCGCACACACCGGCCAGGGGCTCCTGCGCCGCCGCCGTGGAGGTCATTCGTCCGCCGAACGACCGGCCTCCCGCCAGCAGGGGAAGGTCGGGGGCGATCGCGGCCGCTGCACGCACCGCGGCGCGTACGGTGGCCGCCGCGACGGGCGGCCGGTCGGGCGCACCCCGTTTGTGTTCCTTGTACGGAAAGTTGAACCGGAACGTGGCAATCCCCGCGCCGGCCAGCGCGTGAGACGTCGCCTCCATCGAGCGGTGGCGCATGTCGGTCCCGGCGCCATGCCCAAGGACCAGCAGCCAGCGCGCCGCGTCGGGCCGGAGCAGCAGGCCAGACACCGGTCCAATCTTGTCGTCCACGGGCACCGCGTGCTCGGATGCCGTCAGCACGGCACACCTAACTGCCTGTGTCACGCGCGTGATTGTCGGTCACGCGGCCGCCTGTCGCAGCGAGCCAGCCGCCGGGACGGGCCGCCGGGACGGGCCGCCGAGTCATCCGGTGGGGTGCGCGAGCGCAAAAGCGGCCGCGCCCCGGTCCGGGCGCACGGGCGCGGCAAGGCGGGAGATCCAGCGGGCCGCCGCGGCCTCGTCGCGAAGGCCCCACGCGCGACGGCGTCCATCCTGCACGGCGGCGTAGCGTGCGGGACTCCCTTCGCGCTCGACGTAACGCACGATCTGCCAGCCCGGCACGGCGCACTCTAGCTCTGCCACTTCGTGGGGAACCCGATTTGCCGTGCGTCCCATCAAGAGGCTCATGTGTCGCTCCTGTTCTCCGTCGTTCCTGCGCTGCTTCGTTTGCGGGGGTGGGCAAGTCGCCTGGCCCCGTCCTTGTCTCAGACCGAGACCGCGGCCTCAGCGAGCATCGGTGTCGTCACAGCAGATGGCACCGCCACACCCACTGACGATGTTCTGGCGCCGTGACTGGCTTCAGAAGTCGCCTCCAACGCGCTGTCGACGCCGGCCGCGCGGAAAAGCCGGCCGAGTAGCGCCCCGAGTCTGCGCGTCGACGACTCGGATTCGTGCAGGGTCGACTCGATCAGGTCGCTGAGCTCCGGCCCGGATGGCAGCGCTGTGAGCACACCGGTGACGAGCTGGCCGTGTGCCCGCTGCACGTCGAGCAGTCGCTCGTACAGCAGCGCGTGCGCCCCCTCGAGGTCGTCGGCCCCCAGGCCGTGCAGGAAGCCGGCTAGCGGCACCCTGGGTCCGTCGCCCAACGGAAGCGGCGAGAGCGGCCGCAGCTCGGTTCGCTGGCGCGGGCGCCCTCGGCCAGTTCGAGTCTCTCGCCTATCCGGAACTTCCACGTCAGTCCTCCTTGCAGCCTGTCTGCTGCCGTATCCGTGTAAACCGCGCCAATCTGGGCTCAAATACCGCGCGGGGTATTGATCTTTTGTGGACTCACGGCCATATTGGAACGTATGTTCATTGAAACATACGTTCCTCCCCCGCGCAAGAGGCAGGTGCTGGGGGGCCCAATTCACGTGGAGAGTGCCCGTAATGACTGAGTTCGACCGGGATACCGACTCGGAGCCACAGCCGGAGGTTGCTTCGATGGCCGCGGAAGCCGCCGCTGGCGGCCGTGTACTGGCGGCCGCCCGTGCGCGCGCCGCCGAGAGCTTCGTGCATCTCGACGTGATCAGCTGCTACTCGCTCTACGCGTCGCCGTCGACGCCGGCCGACTACGCCCAGGCACTGAGCGACCAGCTCGGTCGCACGAACGACCGCCGGAACGGCGGTGATTCACTGGGACGGGATGCGGGCCGGCGCGCCGGCCGGTCCACCGCCGGGCATGCGGCGAGCGAGACCAGTCCGGACGATGCAGCGGCGCCGCTAATCCGAGCGATCGCACTCGCCGACTACGGCCTGCACAGCGCCGTCAAGATGGCTCGTGCGTGCGCCGAGGCGGGGATTGGGCACATTCCCGGCCTCCGGGTGCGCCTGGTGCCGGCGCGGGCGTACCGCACCTGGCGCGAGCGCGCCGGCGAGCTGGTGTTGCTCGCCGCCGACGACGAGGGCTGGCTCAACCTCGTGGCCCTCAACAACCTGGGCCACATCTCGGGTTGGCACGACGGCGCGCCGCGCCTCGACTGGCACGACCTCGCGCGCCACACCGGCGGCCTGATCTGCCTCAGCGGCGGCTCGGGCGCGGGCGTGCTGGCGCCCTCGCTCGAGCGCAGCGGCGATCCCCTCGGCCAGGGCGACGCACTGCGAGTCGCCGAGCGGCTGGCGGGGCTGTTCCCCGGCCGCCTGTACGTCGAGCTCGCCTATCACGGACACGCCAGCGAGAAGCTCGTCAACCGGGGGCTCTTACAGGTAGCGGAGCGGCTCGAGCTGCCGACCGTCGCCACCAACGCCGTGCGCATGGCGCGCTCCCGGCTGTCGATGGCCCACCGCGTCTTCCGGACCATGGGGCAGCGCAGGCGCGCGGCCGGTCTGGGCGACGGACCTGGTGGCTTTGGCTGGAGCCGCGACGGTGGCGCGCGCGGGCTGGGAGACATGCCCAGCGCCGTGCTCGACAGCGCCCGTGAGCAGGCGTACCTCAAGAGCGGCGCCGCGATGGCGCGCCTCTTCGCCGAGCGGCCGGGCGACGTGCTGGCGAGTCAGGAAATCGCGCGCCGGTGCGCATTCCGCATCCCGCTCGCCGAGCACGCGCCGCCTGAGCAACGCTACGGGCCGCAGCGTTTCTTCTCAGTGGGGTCGGCGTCGCCCGACGGCGCCAAGACCGCGCTCGCCGCCATCGCCTCCGCGGGTCTCGAGTACCGCTTCCTTCAGGACAAGCGGATCGAACCGCCCGAAACGATCCGCACCGCGCTGCGGGACGAACTGGGTCTCGTCTGCGAGGCCGGGCTGGCCGAGCTGCTGCTGGCGGCGCACCAGGTGGCGTCGTTCTGCGTTGAGCGGCAGATCCCGCTCGCCGCGCGTGGGTCGGCGACGTCGAGTCTCGTGGCCTGGAGTCTTGGACTGGTGGAGGTGCTGCCAACCGACCACGGCCTGTCGAGCGAGACCTTCATCTTCGAAGGGCGGCCCGACCGGCCGGATCTCGACCTCGAAGTGGCGAGTGCCTACGAGAGCGCGGTCAAGGGGTTCCTGCAGGCGGTGGGGCGGCGCGAGGGCCGGCCGCAGCCGCTGTTCGACGAGGACGGGCTGCCGTTCGTGCGCGCGCTGCGCCTTGGCACGTGCGTGTCCTTCGGGTCGCGGCTCGCCGTACGGCAGGCCGGCCAGGCGTTTGGTCTCAACGAGATCAAGACCAACATTCTTGCGCGCCAGGTGCCCCTCAGATCGGCGCCCGGAGCGATCGAGGACGTGTTCTCGCAGCCCTACGCACAGAGCGGCGTGGACGTCTCGCCCCACTCCGAGCCGTGGACGACGGTGCTCGAGGTCGCTGGCAAGCTCGAGTCGCTGCCGCAGCGCTACGGCGTGCATCCCAGCGGCTTCGCCTTCTCCTTCGACTACGCCGAACTCGTTCCCGACGGTGCACCCGACGCCGACCCGCCGCCTACTCCCGGTGCGCTGCGCTGGCTGCCGGCGCACTGGGTCGGCACCGACAGCTACCAGTCGGGTCGGGGCGCGACGTTGCAGCGCCACGTGGCGGTCATCGCCGCCGAGGAGGGCGACGCATTCGACGCGGCCGCGGCCGGCGGCGGACTCGCGCATCCCGGGGGCCAGCCTCCCACCAACCTGCGCCCCGCAGCGCCCGCCCCCGCCGAGCGCCATGAGGGCGCCGATGATGCTGAGGGCGATGAAAGCGATTCGTCCGGTGCGGGGGGATCCGATGGGGACATACTCGCGGCGGCGCCGGGAGCGGTGACTGAGTCGTCCAACTCCGAGCTCGACGGCCGCCCGGCGCTGGTGTGCCAGTGGGACCGGGACGACCTCGACGCGCTGGGTCTCACCAAGCTCGACGTATCGCTCAGCGCCGCGCTGACGATGGCGGTGGGTCCCGAGCCCCTGCCACGGCTACCCGACGGCGAGCCCGATCCGGTCGCGCTCCTCGAGCGAAGCCGGCGGGACGACGACGCGTGGAGCCTGCTGCTCGCCGGTGAGACCAGGTGCATCCAGCAGGTCGAGACGTGGGGCGTGCGCAAGCTTTTGATGGAGGCGCGCAAGGCATGCCTTGACAACGACGACACCGGGAGCGCGCGGGCGCTGAGCACGGTCGAAGAGCTGGCACAACTGCTCGCGCTGTATAAGCCCGGCGCGCGCGGCTCGGACGAGAAGCGCCGCGAGCAGTACCTCGCGGTGCGCTTCGGGGGGAAGACGCCCGAGTACCCGCACCCCGCCATGGCGTCGGTGCTGGACAGGACGCACGGGCAGATCGTCTACTCCGAACAGCTCACGGCGCTCGTGAAACTGGCCGGCGTGTCGCACGCCAAGGCGGAGCGGTTCCGCAGGCTCATCAACGGCAAGGACTTTGCAGCGCGCGAGAAGCTCGAAGTCGAGCTCCGCGCAACGGCCGAGTCGAACGGGTGGACCAAGGACCAGGTGAGCGCGCTGCTGGGACTCGTGCTGACCCACAACGGGTACCTGCACAACCAGGGGCACGCGCTCGCGTACGCCTACCGCGTGTTTGCACAGGCCCGGCGGAAGGCAAATCCCAAGACCGTCGCGGCGTTCTTCTGCGAGGTGTTCAACAGCGGCGGATCGCTGCAGTACGGCATGGGCACCGCGGCCGAGGAGGCGCGCAAGCGCAACGTGCTGCTGCTGCCGCCGTGCGTCAACCGCTCGCGGGACCGCTACGCTGTCGAGGAAGACAGTGCGGAGCAGCGCGCCGCGTTGGAGAAGGGACTGCGCATGAACGGCGCCATCCGTTTCCCCATGGTCGCCGTCAGCGGGCTGCCGGCCGAGGCGGCGCAGCACATCGCCGCCGTGCGCGACGCGTTCGGCCCGTTCGAGGGGCTGGTCGACTTCTGCGTGCGCGTCGACCGCCGCATCGTGACGCGGACGCACCTCCAGATCCTGATCAAGCTGGGCGCGTTCGCCTTCACGGGGATCTCGCGTTCGCGTCTGATGGTGGTCGAGCCCCACTGCGCGTCTGGCGCCGACCTGCTGCGCCTGGGGCCGGAGCACGCGACGCGCCTCAAGGAGCTCGAGACGGCGCTCGCCGAGACCGCCCACCAGTATCTCGACATCCCGGAATATGATCCGGCCCAGATTGGCGCGTTCGACCTGGCGCACATGGGGTGCTACCTGGCCGCGCCGCTCGAGGTCGCGACGTACGAGGCGCGCCTGAAGGAGGAGTACGGCGCGGCTCCGATCGCCGAGCTGCGCGAGTACGCCCACCACGACCGCGCGGCGGTGGGGGGTGTGATCATCGTGTACCGCGAGATCAAGACCCGGCGCTCGGGCGAAATGATGGCGTGGATGACGGTGGCCGACGGCACGGGCGCGGTCAAGTGCGGCATCTATCCCAGCGCCTTCGCCCGCGTGGGCGAGCGGCTCGGGCTACGCGAGGGCATCTTCATCGTCGCGCTGGGCAAGGTGGCCCAGGACGAGACCGAGGGCACCCTGCTGTGGGTAGACGAGGTCAAGGTGCTAAGTAACACCGAGGCGCGCGCCTCCGCGGTCCAGATCTCAGTCGAGCGCCGGCGGACCGACCTGTCGCCCGCGTCGTGGATGCGCCAGTGAGTCCTCAAGTGCGACGGCCAAACCCCCATGTCTTGATCTTCTGACAATGGTCGCCGACTCAGCACCCCCACCGGACTCGCGATCCACCGCAACGCCATCGAGGCACGCGAGTGGCTTGGAGGTGAGCGCCGAGCCGCCGGCGACCCGGTTCGCTGCCGGTCGTGACTCCACGGCGAACAATTCGGGTGCGGAAGGCGCACCTGGCGCGGTGGGCGCGGTGGGCGCGGTGGGCAACCCCAGCACAGTCGACGCGGGTGCGCTCCTCCTGCGGCTGGTCGACCAGCACACGGCCGCGCTCTCGCTCCAGATGGAGGCACTGCGGATTCAGCGGACGCTGGTCGAGCACGTGCTTGGCACCACCGTCGCCGCTGGCAGACCCCTCGTGCCGCCGCCCCCGCCGCCGCGTGGGGACGACGGGGCGGAGCCTATTCAGGCGGTGCGCAGCCGGCCGGTGGCTTCGAGCATCGTGAGCGCGCCGCCGGCGCCGGATGACGCCGAGGTGCCCCCACCGGACCATGCCCCTGCCGGTGAGGACGTGGACTACGCTGCGCTGGACATGGATGTGCGCCGGACTGCACCGTTGGGAGCTGGTGAGGAGGGACCGCGTCCGGCCAGCGACGTCCGCGCGGGGCTCCGGGTGATCAAAGGTGGGGCCGACGGCGCTGGCGCCGGTAAGGCGAGGAGCGGTGTCGAAGCCACCACCGAGACGATAAGGATAGGCGTCACACCTGACACGCCAGAGCTGGCCCGACTGAAACGGCTGCGCGCGGCGGCGGCACACGGTATTCCCAATCCGGTGCTGGGATTCGGTCCGCACCAGGGAAAGCACCTGCACGAGCTCGCGCAGGCGGACCCGGAGTACCTGACGGGCCTGATGACCAGCGCCAGGACGCCCGAGCTGCGCCTTGCTGCTCGGAAGCTGGTCGAGTATCTGGGGCTCAACCGGCGCCCGCTGCCGCTGCAGCAGCGTGGGCGACGCCCTGTCCGCCGGCGCTTTACCTAGGCGGTGGCTCGCGTAGCCCAGCCGCGGGGGACACGCGTGTGCACCGGCCGAGGCGGCCGCATCGTTAGGAAAGGCGACCCGCCCTGCCTCTGGGCCGGGCTGTAGGAGCGGCGGCCGCGTGCCGGCCTCCCCAGCAGCCGGAGCGGCGCGGGCGGGATACGTAGGAGACCTTGCGATGCCAGAAGTCACAGTCAGGGCGGGCGCCAGCTACAAGCTGCCGGGAGTCGAGTTCGAATCGCGCACGACCGAGGTGACGCTGACCAACACCGCGGCGGGCATCCCCGACGACCAGGTGTCGAAGGACCTGAGCGGCACGATCGGGCGCCTCATGTACCTCGCCGAGCGCGACGTATACCGAGTCCTCGTGGCGAAGGGCCGCTACACGGTCGCCGAGGCCAAGAAGAACCTGGCGGAGATCGCGAAAGCCTACGGCTTCGTCGAGGTGCCCCCAGAGGAAGTGACGCGGTTTCTCGACACGCCGGAGGTCTATCTGGCCCGGATTCCGGCGGGGGCAGGTACGGTGAGCAACGGGGACGGCGGGAGCCCGCGCGCGCTCGAGGGAGACGCAGGCGGCGACGACCAGCTGGCGCGGCCCGCGTAACGACGGCGGCACGGTCTCCGGTATCTGCCGCTCTCACAAACGACTAGCACTAGAAAAGGAAGCAACCTATGGGAGACACCGCAGTGGCAGAGCCGGTAGTCGACTTCGGCCCTGCCACGATCATCACCAACGGGAAGATCCCCGAGGCCGACCAGGCGGTGCTCGTGGCGCAGTCCGATCGCGTTGGGAGTCTCAACGCACGCCGGCGTGCGTTGGAGAAGCGCGCGGTTGAGCTGCGCCGCCGGATCATCGACGAGCGCGCGGAGGCGCTGCTGTACGTCCACGGCGAGCGCGACGCTACCAACAAGCCGCTCTACTCCAACGCCGAGCAGCGGGAGGCTGGTCTGGTGAAGACATTGCGCGAGTCGAGGCCCTACCTGGCGCTCGAGGAAGAGCGCCGGCAGGTGCAGGACGAGTACGACCGCGTCGCGGTGGAGTACTCGGTCGCCAAGGACCGGCTGAATATCCTGATGGCGGCGGCTGGCGTCGCCCAGCCGATCATTGAGAGCAACTACGACACCGTCTTCGCGGTACTCTGATCCGTCTGCTCGTACACACCGGTCCCCCGCCCGTCTTATTCTTGGCGTCACATACCAGCGCGGCACGTTGCACGGGGTTGGAACCCGCACCACTCTGATGGCCGAGAAGCGCAGCAGCGCGGCACCGGATCACGGGACGTTCGTTGTCGTGGCCACCGCGAAGGGCCATAAGACATCGGTTCAGGTCGAGGGCGTCCGTCCCACCGAATTCGTGGGCACCCTCGTCAACGCGCCGCTCGAGGACCAGGCGGCCGTCTACTTAACCGCGGACCCCGAGCAGCTGCTCATCGTGCGACTACTGGCTCCCGATTTCACCCGGGTCGGCGACTACGCGTACCTCCGGCGGGCGGACATCCCGAAAGAGGACCTGCAGCAGATTGACCGGCTGGTCGCGGCCAAGCGGGCACGCAAGCGCGCCCAGAATTAGGTGGGCAGTGGGGGCCGGACGTGGCAGCGTGATGGAACCGGAAGCGTTGGGGGAACCCGATGAGGTGGCTGATTTGGCGAGCCTGCTCCGCGCGGCGCAAGGCGAGGATGTCTACGAGTCGCTCGCACCCGATGAGCGTCGGCGTCTCGCGGAGGCTCTGCTCGACGTGTTCCTCCAGCAACGCGATCCCGAGTCCGTTGACCACACCGCGTTCCTGGAGCGTCTGTCAGAAATCGTGCTACAGGCACAGGAAGAGGCTCGGCCGGTGCGGTTCGAGCGCGATCTACACCGGGCGATCGTAAGGCGCCTCACCAGGGAGCGCACCGCACGTCTAACGGCCGAGGGCGAGCCGCAACGGGAGTGAGGCAGGCGCATCACCAGAATCGCCACCACGGGCGCGGCGGGTCGGACGCCATGTGGCGGATCAGGTCGAGGGTCGCCCGGCAGTCAGCCGCGGCACCGTGTGCGGCGCCGGGAAGCCGGTGCCACCTGAAGTCGCCCCGCTCCGCCGACCAGTCCCCCCTAAAGCTCGCGTAGGCGAGCATCGCACAGTCCCACCGAACTTCTGGCGATGCGAGGCCGTACCGTGCCGCCGTCTGTCTGAGGAGGCGCGCATCGAACGCGGCGTTGAAACACACCACCCGACGGCCCGACAACAGGAGCGAAAGGGGCCGGTGCAGCTCATGGAATGGCAGCGCTGGTGTGAGGAGCGCGGCGCTGAGCCCATGGATGGCCTGCGCGGCGGGCGGCACCGCGCCCTCTGGCCTGGCACACGCCTCGAAAAGCGTTGTTCCGGAGGGGTGCAGCACCGCAACCTGGATGACTTCGGCAGCTGCGCCGGTGCCCGTTGTCTCGGTGTCCAACAACATCCAGTCGTCGCTGCTGGAGAGGTCCACGGCCCACCGACGCGCGGCGCGCCTTGCCACGCCGCGCCAGAGCCATGGCAGGCGCCTCCATCCAGTCGGATGGCGCGCGCGAGTTGGCATGAATCGCGTTTCTTTCTCGGTGCCCACCGCACCAAACAACGTGCGGCGAGGCCGGAAGCTCCCGAGGCCACTCGCCGCCATTCTGGCGCGGCAGTCCCTGCCTCGACATAAGGGCGAGGGCCGGCGCTCGATCCGACAGGGATGTGCCCCCCAACACTACCGGCACACCCACGCCTCGAACCCGCCCGCCGGTCTCCCTGAAACTGCAGACGCGAAGATCAGTTGAATCAGGCGATTTGTTCGAAGAGTCGCCTCCCATCCATTCAACCTTGTTTATCCTTTCGCTACCGTCGCCGTGTTCCGCCCAGGGGACACCCGGCGTTGAGGAGAGAACGACCAATGGACAATCGGTTCGACGCTCCCCCCGCCCAGACTCGCCGGCGCCTGCTGCGGTGGGCGGCCTCTTCCGCCGCCCTCGCCGGCTGTGCTGGCGTCAGCGCCGCCTGCGCTCCCAGCGGCACCTCGGCAACCTCTTCAACATCGGCCGCCAGGCCATGAACATCACCTCGGCCATCCCCACCGCCAGCCAGATCACCGCTTTCAAGTGGGGCGCCGCGCCCATGCCTCGCTACAAGGACAACAAGACCGGCGTCTACGTCCAGCCCTGGATGATCGCCGAAGCCTCCAAGAACAAAGAAGGCGGCTGGGCCGTGCTCAAGTACATGACCTCGGAGGCCGGCCAGCGCGCGTGGTTCCAGACCACCAGCCAGCCCCCCGCCAGCAAGGTCGTCCACCAGGAGTGGCTCAAGAGCGTCGAGGTGTTCGTCTCGCCCGCCGACATGGCCAAGCTCAGCGACGGCGCCGACCGCCACAATCAGCTCGTCGGCAGCCACGCCTTCGTCAGCTGGGCCAAGATCGCCGCGTCATTCGACGAAGAGGCAGTCGCGGTCAACGCAAATCAGATCAGCGCGGGTGACGAAGTCGCGCGCGCCAAGCCCAAAACCGACCTCGTCATCGCCGACGTCAAGCGCCAGGCCGAAGCCAAGTTCGGCAAGAGCTGACGCCAGTGCACCGTATCGCGGGGAAGCGACCATGAAGCTCTACATCGTCTGGGACATGGAGGGCTGCAGCGGCCTCTTCACCCGCGATCAGGCGTGGTACTGGCATCCCGGCGCCAGCGACGAGACCGCGGAAGCGGGTCGCCGGCTGCTCATGGCCGACGCCGATTCCGCCTCCGCCGCCGCCCTCGCCGCCGGCGTGGACGAGCTCATCATCTGCGCTACCCACCACGGTAACGCTGCCGCTGCAGCCGCGTGGGCGTCGCCTGAACTGCCCCCGGCTGCTGGTCACGTACTCTGGACGCGGTTGCGACGTGCTGCTCCGAAGCAGGCTAAAAAGGCCTCAGCACCAGACAATGTCGCGAACTCCTCACGACGCGGTCCCAGCATACCACTACTGGCAGTGTCTCCCAAGAAGTGAGAGCAGGTTGCGGCCGCCGCGTCTCACGTAGCCCACGCGGCATGCGTCGTTGCCGCCGGGTCTTCCGTTCCAAGTGTGGAGAACGGAAGGGCACCATGGTGTGCGGCTGGGGTGCTCCCGGTTCTCCGCGAGCCTAGTATGGGACCGAGCGCTAGGCGTGAGCGGTAGGTATCCGACCCATGCGCTGCATTCTCTTCGTCGACTGTGACCGCTTTTATTTCGCCGTGGAAGCGTCTGAGCGTCCCGGCCTGAGCGCCGATGTGCGGCCGGTCATCATCGGGCGGGATCCACGGGAGTTCCGGCGCGGGATCGTGACCACCGCCAATGACGCGGCGCGCGCACTGGGTATCCACAGCGGTATGAGCGCCGCCGCGGCGCTGCGTCTGGCGCCGAACGCGCTGTTTCTCCCGCCACGCCACGAGCTGTACGCGCGGTACTCCGCCAGAGTGATGGCGGTGTTACGCGATGCAAGCGCGCTGGTGCAGCAGAGCTCAATCGACGAGGCGGCGTGCGAGTGGCTTTGCGGGTTTGATCCCGAGCCGGCGCTCGCGCTGCGTGGGCGCGTTCTGGCGGAAACGGGGATCTCCGTCTCGCTGGGTGTGGCCACGTCGCCGCTGGTGGCAAAGATGGCCAGCGAGGTGGCCAAGCAGCGGGACGATCATGTGTGTGTTGTGTTGCCAGGTACCGAGGCGGCTTTCCTGGCGCCGCTGCCGGTGCGAGCGCTGACAGGAGTTGGCCCGAAGACGGAGCCCCGGCTACACGCCGCCGGCATCACTACGATTGCACAGCTCGCCGCCCGGCCGAAAGAGGAGCTGCTGCAGCTGTTTGGCCGGTCGTATGGCACTTTTCTCTGGGAAGCGAGCCGTGGGATCGATGAGACGCCTCTGGTAGCAGAGCGTCCAGCCAAGAGCATCTCAGCGGAACATACCTTCCCCAGTGATACGGCTGATCGGCGGGTGCTGTGGCGCGAGCTGCGTCGGCAGGCCGAGGAGGTCGCCGGTAGGCTTTGCGAGGAGCAGGTGCGCGCTGGAGAGGTAGGGATCAAGCTACGCTACGCCGACTGGGTGACACTCACCCGTCAGATTCGACTGGTGTCGCCAACCTACGATGCGGCGGTGCTGGCGGCAGGGGCAGCAGCTCTTATGCGGAAGCATTGGGAGCCGGGGCGCGCCGTTCGTCTGATAGGACTTCGCGCCGCGTCCCTGATCGCCCTGTCCACCGTCACACAGTTGCCTCTCCCCGATTAGGAGAAGATACTCCGGCTGCGGCGCATGCCGCGGACCCAAAGGTAAGAGAAACCGCCATCCTTGACACCTGCAGGTACAGCTGGTTTCAGTGTCTGCTTCTGTCTGAAAGAAAATGAGGGACCATTCCGTCTATCCGGAGTGCGGCCTGCGCACGAAACGGCCTGTGTGACGGCAGAACCTCGCGCGCGCCATCGTGGCAGGTGGTGAGCCATGTGCGCCATGCTTGGGGGATGCTTGACGTCCTGCTGCTCGTGTTCGCGGCACTGCGGGTGGCCTGCCGCTGCCGCGGCGATCTGGTGGTCGAGAATCTCGTGCTGCGCCATCAGCTCGCGGTGCTGACCCGACCCACGCGCCAGCGGCGGCGTGTCCGCTTCCGCCGAGCAGACAAGCTGCTCTGGGTGCTCGTCCGCCAGCTGCGCGGCGACTGGATGCGGCACCTCGTGGTGGTCACGCCCGATACGGTGGTCCGGTGGCACCGGGCTGGCTGGCGCCTGTACTGGCGCTGGCGCGCTCGCTCGAGGGGCGGCCGACCGCGGCTCGGCATCGAGGTGCGGGAGCTGATCGGGCGCCTGTCAAGGGAGAACCCGCTGTGGGGCAGCGAGCGCATCCGAGGCGAGCTGCTCAAACTGGGGATCGCCGTCAGCAACCGCTCCGTGCGCCGCTACCGCTGGCGCACTCCACCCCGGTCGCCGAGCCAGACCTGGCGGACGTTCCTCCACAACCACGCACACGCGATCTGGGCGGCGGACCTGTTCGTCGTGCAGACGCTGGCGTTCAAGACGTTGTACGTGCTGCTGTTCATCGCCCACGGCCGGCGGCAACTGATCCACCTGGCGGTGACGGCGCACCCCACCGCCGCCTGGGTGTGGCGGCAGGTCGTCGAGGCGACGCCATGGGGCCGGCGGCCCACGCACCTCATCCGCGATCGGGACCGGGTCTTCGGCGGGGACTTCCGCCGGCGGGCGGCGGCGCTCGGCATCGAGACGGTGCTGACGCCGGTGCGGGCGCCGCGTGCGAAGGTTTACGCACTGCACTGCACCTCATTAGGACGTTCGGTGACGAGTGGTCGTT
>Ga0183260_10002770_pt1 | contig 14376 bp, 13 predicted proteins | sample AntDrymUQ4972206_2_FD_129768 | JGI IMG/M metagenome (GOLD analysis project Ga0183260, IMG submission 129768) | Polar desert sand microbial communities from Dry Valleys, Antarctica - metaG UQ497 (22.06) (version 2) (version 2) | ecosystem: Environmental > Terrestrial > Soil > Desert | place... | reverse complement strand
GCGCCCCGAGTCGTTGCGACGAGCTGCCACGATCTCGGCACATCCGGTCAACGAAGCCAGGCGTTGCGAACGTGCAGCGGCCGTGACGAAGACGGTGAGGCGGTTGCGATGCGTGGCCGCCTCCTCGTAGCGCTGGTGTGCGGCAAGCAAGGCCATCCGATGCCGGATCGCTTCGCTGACGGCTGCCGGGCTTGCCCGCAGGCTGCGACGCAACGCATCGACTGTTTGGCCGTAGTCATCGGGGTTCGCCGACCCGTCGCACGGAGCAAGACATCGGCCCATGTCAGCCAGGGCGCAGGCAGCGCGCTTTGCCACCTTGGGCAGACGCTCGGTGCATTGACGGATGGGGAAGCTGTCGTGCAGTGCAGCCATCGTGGCCTCGGCGGACTTTCTTGAACCAAACGGTCCCAGGTAGTCGGCTCCGTCGTCGAGCACACGTTTGACGAGGGAGAGCCGAGGCCACGGCTCGACCGTTAGCTTCACCCAGCTGACCCGCTCAGGGAACTTCGACCGGCGGTTGTAACGGGGCTTGTGCTCGGCGATGAGACGCAGCTCGCGGACCTCCGCCTCGAGCGAGGTGGCGCAGACGATTCCCTCGACGGACGCGGCGATCCCCACCATCTCTCCCATCCGGGTGCGGGTCTCGCTGGCCGTGAAGTAGGTGCGGACTCTGCTGCGCAGATCCTTGGACGTCCCGACGTACAGCACTGCGCCGCGCGCATCCTTGAAGACGTAGACCCCAGGCAGGTGGGGCATCTGATCGGCGAGGTAGCGCTTCTTTCGCTGCGAAGTCGTCACTTTCGATGAGAAGGTCTGTAGCTCCTCCAGGGTGTGGACGCCCAAACCGCCAAGCCGCTCGATCAACGCATGCAGCACGTCGACGGTTGCGCGTGCATCGGCGAGAGCCCGGTGGTTGGGGGTCGTTGATGACCTGAACAGCCGAGCGAGCGACGACAGCTTGCAGTTTGGCACCTCTTCGCGTGTGACGACGCGACGGGCCAGCTTCGCAGTGTCGAGCACATCGAACCTCGGCCACGCAAGCCCGCTCAGCTCGCTGTAGTGGCGGAGGAAGCCGATGTCGAACGGTGCGTTGTGGGCTACTAGCACCGAGCCTCGGGCGAACTCCAAGAAGGATGGCAGGCATCCCTCGATGCGGGGAGCCGTTGCCACCATGGCGTTGGTGATGCCCGTCAACACCGAGATGAACGGGGGGATGGGTTGGGTAGGGCGGACCAGAGTGTGGAACTCTCCGAGCACAAGCCCATGCCGAACCTTGACCGCTCCTATCTCGGTGATGCACGCCCCGGCTGCGGGCGAAGCACCGGTGGTCTCGAGGTCCACCACGACGAACGTGACGTCACGCAAAGCGCTGCCGAGCTCGTCGAAGCACTGCTGAACAGCGGCAGGCGCAGTGCCACCGGCCCCCCCGCTGGGAGGAGTGCGCTGGAGCATGGAACTCATGGAGGAGACCGTAGGCGCAGCCTCCGACACAATCGGGTGTCGACGCGCGAGAAAACTCCGGACGCCGACCACTAGGCTCGAGACAGGGTCGGGGTGGTCAACAGGAAACGGAAGTCGCATGAGTCGGTGCTCACAAGGCAGCACCAGAGCTGGGCGCGGGGTCGAGCGTCGTGACAGCTGAGGCTCCGGACGCAGAGGTGAGACTCTCGGGCCAGGCCCGGTCCAAAATGATTGGCTTGGCATCGCGTGCGCTGACCCAGATTCCTGCGGCCGACGTGCCTGCAGCTCTGCGCATCGCCGCTCGCTTCACCCCGGCCAAGAGGCTGAAGTTGGCAGGAAGTCAGATCGCCGCGGCAGTCGAAAGTGACGACGAGTTCCGCTCGCGTCTGGCCACCCAAGTGCGGGCCCTTGTCCCTGGCGTGGTTGATCGATTGGAGTCAAAGCAAAGCATCAGCGATGCCGAGCTCCCGGAGGCAGCCGCCATTGCCTACCTCACCCGCACAGAGGGGTGGCTCGATGTTGTGGCCGCTGCGACCGCACTCGAGACTGCCCAGCGGCCAGCCGACACCGATTCCGCCGCCGTGGAACGGCTGACGGTTGCGCTGGCCGCTGCCGGCTCCGAGGCGGAGAGGATGCGCGCCAAGCTGCATGCGCAGCTCGACCAGCTCAAGGCCGACAACTCCCAGCTGCGGCGGACGCTCGGGCAGACTCGCAACAAGCTGCGCTCTGCCGAGTCCGCCGGCGAGATGCTGGAACGGGCGCGCGAGCAGGAGGCCGACGACGCGCAGCTGCAGATGCGGGCTCTGGAGGCCGAGGTACGACGGTTGCGCGCCAAGGTCGCCGAGCTGGAGGCAGAGGGGGTCACCGCTCGGAGGGGTCGGCGAGATGAGCAGGCGCTGGGAAACATGCGCCTGCGGCTCCTGCTCGACACCTTGTCGCAGGCCGCGGCCGGGGTGCGTCGAGAGCTGACCCTGACGCCCTCCGACATTCTGCCCGCTGACACCGTGGGCGCCCTAAGGCCCGCGGAGGAGTCACCGGTGACCCGCGCCGGTCAGGCGTTGTCCGACGATGACCCAGCACTCTTGCGCCGGTTGCTGGAGCTGCCGAAGGTGCACGTCATCATCGACGGCTACAACGTGTCGAAGACCGCTTGGCCGAATGCACCGCTTGCTCAGCAACGTGATCGGTTGGCACGAGGAGTTGCTGCGCTGACAGGGGGAAGGCAGATCGAGGCGACTCTCGTCTTCGACGGAGCCGACCTCGCGACCGCTCCACCAGTAACGGCACCCCGCGGCCTGCGAGTTCTGTTCAGCCGGGCGGGGGTGAGCGCGGATGACGCGATCTCAGACCTCGTAACCGCCGAGCCGCCTGGTCGGCCCGTGATAGTCGTGTCGAGTGATCGCGAGGTGGCCTCCAACGTCAGCGCGAAGGGAGCCCGATCCGTCTCCTCGCTCGCATTGGCGCGAGCGCTCGCTTGACACCCAGCGTTGACTCCTTCTCGAAAGTGTCGGCGGACGGGCTTAGCGTCGCAGGAATTGAAGTACTTGCGCGTACAAACCGGAGGTTCTCGTGATACCCCAACCCCACCGCCGTGTCGGCATCAAGGCTGGCCATGACTCCCTTGGCGGCCATCCCACTGACGGGGACTCTGCCGAGTCGGTCGACGCCGATCCGCCTGCGCGATCGCAAGGTTACGACTCCCTGACGGTTGACTGCGACCGCTGTAGCGTTCGTGGGACCGGTTGTGCCGACTGCGTCGTCACCTTCCTTCTCGGGGGGCCGCCGTTCGGCGTGGAGCTTGACGCCACCGAGCGGCAAGCTCTCGACGTACTCGCAGCGGCCGGGCTCGTCCCACCTCTGCGCATGGTCGAAGTTCATGACGAACGACGTATCGAGCCAGCCTGAGAAGACACGGGCAGCAGCGGTGAGTGGTCCGGTGCGCTCTTGTAGCCTGTCCACCGGTATCTGCAGGACGCGGACCTCGTGGCTCAGGCTGGGGGGCTGCGCGTCTCATCTCGTGACATGCTCACCACGCCGCCGGCATCTGGTGGAGCCCCGTAGGAACAGGAGTTGACCCGGGAATGGTCGGTCGATCGGCACTATCTCTTCGGCGTTCTTGACGCCGCTCCGGCTGGGTGATGAAGCAAGGGTGGAGTCCAAGCTCACGGTCGCTGACCTGGGCGCTGAGCGCTCTGGCCATCTTGGCGTTGGCATTGGGATTGTGGATCGCGTTGTTGACGCCCTGGGGCTCGTACACCCAGGCGATCGACCCTGACCGCCTGCTCGCGCAGTACTTCACGCCAGCGCAGATCCAACGCTCAGAGGACTTCCACGACGCGGTCAAGTGGCCCTCGTGGCTCAGCCTGTCCCTGGATCTGGTTCTGGCCCTTGCTCTTGGCTTCAGCCCGATCGGTCGCCGCCTTGTTGACCTGGTCCGCATCCGTCAGTGGCGGCGCTGGTGGGGACAGGTTCTCATTCTGGTCGTCTCGGTGAGCCTGATCTTTCGGTTGTTTACCCTCCCGGTAAGCGCGTGGGGTCACCGGATCTCCTCCGACTACGGACTGGCGACACAGACGTGGGCAGAGTGGGCCGTCGACGTGCTCAAGTCCTTGGGCATCGAGATCCTGCTGACCGCTGCGGGCCTGCTTGTGCTGGTCGGGTTGGCGCGACGGTTTCGGCGCTCCTGGTTTCTGCCGGCGGCCCTCACGGCTGCTGCAGCGGCACTTGCGGTGTCATTCGCCTATCCACTTCTCTTCGAGCCGGTCTTCAACAAGGTGACGCCACTGTCGGAGGACCGGTTGAAATCGCTGCTGGTGGACATGGCGGCACAAGACGGCATCGAGATCTCGGAGGTCCACGTTGCCGACGCGTCGCGACGAACCACCGCGCTCAACGCGTACGTGTCGGGTATCGGCAGCACCAGACGGATCGTCGTCTACGACACGTTGGTCGAGTCAGCGCCTGACCGCGAGGTCGCGCTCGTCGTAGCCCATGAGCTCGGCCACGCTGATGAAGATGACGTGTTGATCGGAACCGGCCAAGCCGCTCTTGGCGCCGCCCTGGGAGCGGTCGGGTTGTTCGTCTTGCTCAGGTGGGAGCCGTTGCGACGACCACTGCGTGTGGGCTCAGCGGCTGACCCTGCCGTTGTGCCGATGATCATGGCACTGTCGGTTCTTGCAGGCTTCGCCGCGGAGCCGGTCGTCAATGCCGTGAGCCGACAGATCGAGGCTCGCGCTGACCTGCACTCGCTGGGGCTGACGCGTGACCCAGAGACGTTCATCGACGTGCACCGCCGTCTCGCCGTGACGAACCTGTCGCATCTGCAGCCGAACCGGGCGTTGGCCTTCTGGTTCAGTGGCCACCCGAGCGCCCTCGACCGCATCGCAGCGGCGGAGGTCTGGCGGGACGCCTCCGACCGACCCAGACCCCTCGACTGATGAGTGAGACGCCTGCCAGGTCGTCGCCGTGCGACGGAACGGTGCTGGTCATCACCAACGACTTCCCGCCACGTCGCGGCGGCATCGAGACGTTCGTCCATACTCTCTGTGCGACTCTTCCCCCTGACCGGCTGGTCGTCTACACCTCGGCTGCGGCGGGGTCGACGCACAGTGATGCAGCCCTGGCCTATCGGGTGATTCGTGACCGTAAGGCGGTGCTTTTGCCGACTCGCAGGGTTGCGAGAAACGCTCAACTCATCGCTTTTCGCCACGGATGCGATCGGGTGGTCTTCGGTGCCGCCGCCCCCCTCGGACTGCTGGCCCCGCGGCTACGCGAGGTGGGCGTGGGCCGGATCGTGGCGCTGACCCATGGACATGAGGTGTGGTGGGCAAAGACCCCGGGAGCTCGTTCGGCCCTTCGCCGCATCAGCGAGAACGTCGACGTCGTCACCTGTGTGAGCGACTACTGCCAAGCCGAGATCGCCCGCGCCCTGCGGCCCGGCGCCGCAGCCCGCCTGACTCGACTGAGTCCCGGCGTCGACGTTCGCAGGTTCCGGGCCGGTCTGGACGAAGGAGTGTGGCGGAGGAAGCTGGACATAACAGCCCGACAGCCCGTTGTGCTGGCGGCAGGTCGGCTGGTGGCCCGTAAGGGACACGAGACTCTCATCAAGGTGTGGCCGGATGTACTACGGCACAGTCCCGACGCGATCTTGCTCATCGTCGGGGACGGGCCGCTTCGGGGGAGGGTCCAGCGCCGGATTGCTGGTGCAGGATTGACGTCCTCGGTGCGGCTGGTGCTCGATGCCCAGTGGAGACAGATGCCCGAGATCTATGCCGCCTCCGACGTCTTCGCGCTCCCCTGCCGCACGCGACGGTGGGGTCTCGAACCCGAAGCCCTCGGTATCGTCTTTTTGGAGGCGGCTGCCTCGGGTCTCCCGGTCATCGTGGGGAACTCAGGCGGTGCCCCCGAGACTCTGCTCGACGGCGAGAGCGGTTACGTCGTCGATCCCAGAGATCGCGGTGCCCTTATCCAACGGGTTCTCGAACTCGTCAACGACCCAGAGCTTGCCCGGGCGATGGGAGAGCGGGGACGCCGCTACGTCACCAGCCAGTACTCGGACCAGGTGAGCACGGAACGCTTCCGCCAGTTGCTCGGCTGCACCTCGACTCCTCGGAACTCGGCCGAGGCCTGAGGGAACGGGGTAGTCTCTGGCCAGATAGACGACGCGTAAGGGGACAGCCGCGGATGGCAGAGCAGACGACGTCAAGCATTGTCATCGCGGCCGAGCCAGCCACCGTCATGTCCGTGATCGCCGACTTCGAGAGCTATCCGAGTTGGGCCCGGGGAGTCAAGTCCGCTCGCGTGACATCGGCGTACGACGACGGGCAGGCGCGCGAGGTGAGCTTTGTTCTGGACGCGCCGCCGATCAAGGACGAGTACACCCTGGCGTACCAATGGGACAGGGATGCGCGGGTGAAATGGTCTCTTGTCCGGGCGAAGGTCCTCAAGACCATGGAAGGCGCCTACACCCTCCATCCGATGCGGGACAGCACTGAGGTGAGGTACCAGCTGACGGTTGACCTCTCCATCCCGATGCTCGGACTGCTCAAACGCAAGGGTGAGAAGGTCATCATCGAGACAGCTCTCAAGGGGCTCAAGTCGCGGATTGAGTCGCAGTCCTGAGTACCTCGGCTCCCCCTCCCAGCCAGACAGACGAGCCTCCATTGGAGTGGTTCGTCGCGCCTCCACCACCGGCGGCCGAGCCGCGTGCGAGGATCGAACTGGCGGGGGACCGACGCTCATGGCAGTGACGGTCGGTGTCGACGTCGGCGGGACCAAGATCGCCGCAGGAGTGGTATCCGAGACGGGACAGATTCTCGACGAACGGCGAAGTGAGACCCCTGACGACGCGGCTGGTATCGAGCGTCTCATCGCCGACCTGGTCGATGAACTGAGAGGCAGTCACGAGGTCGAGGCGGTCGGTATCGGTGCCGCTGGCTACGTTGACGCTGACCGCGCGACAGTGCTCTTCGCCCCCAACCTGCCTTGGCGAAATACTCGCCTGGGTCACGCGGTCCAAGCACGCCTGGACCTGCCTGTCGTGGTCGAGAACGACGCCAACGCGGCTGCGTGGGGAGAGTTCCGTTTCGGCGCGGCCGCGGACGTCGATGACCTCTTGATGGTTGCCGTCGGCACCGGCGTCGGTGGTGGGGTCATCTTCAAGAGCCAGCTTCTTCGCGGCTCGTTCGGCCTCGCTGCCGAGATCGGCCACTTCCGCGTGGTACCCCAAGGACTTCCGTGCGGGTGCGGGCAACGCGGCTGCTGGGAGCAGTACGCGAGCGGGACTGCCCTCGTCCGCGAGGCGAGGAGACGAGTGACCGCAGGGCAGGGTGGTGCTCAGCCGCTGCTTGAGGCAGTTGGTGCCGACCCGGAGTCGATCAACGGACCTGCCATCACCTCGCTCGCTCAGCAGCGCGACCCTTTCTGCTTGGACCTCCTTGCCGACCTCGGCACCTGGCTGGGCGAGGGCATCGCGAGCCTTACGTCGATCCTCGACTGCGCGGTGGTCGTCATCGGCGGTGGCGTCTCCGAAGCGGGTGAGCTGCTGCTCGAGCCGATCCGGCAGGCCTTCACGAGGACCCTCCCCGTGATGGAGCATCGACCGCACCTGGAGCTGCGGGTTGCCACCCTCGGAAACGAGGCTGGCATGATCGGGGTCGCTGATCTCGCCCGGAGTGCCGGCTGATGTTGCAGCGCCTCGCGATCGGCATCGACGTCGGCGGCACGAAGGTCGCTGCTGGCGTGGTCGATGAGGACGGTGCAGTGCTCGAGCGGGCGCGCCGCGAGACACCGTCAACCAGCCCTCCCGAGGTCGAGGACGCGATCGCTGAGATCGTCAGCGACCTGCGTTCGCGCCATGTCGTCTCGGCCGTCGGCATTGGCGCAGCGGGCTTCGTCGATGCGACCCGCTCGACGGTGCTCTTTGCGCCACATCTCGCGTGGCGCCACGAGCCGCTACGCGACGCGGTACGGCGGCGGGTCGGTCTTTCCACTCTGGTCGAGAACGACGCGAACGCTGCTGCCTGGGCGGAGTGGCGGTTCGGCGCCGCACAGAACGAACCGAACCTGGTCTGCGTCACCTTGGGCACGGGAATAGGTGGGGCCCTCGTGCTGGGCGGCATAGTCCACCGCGGCAGCTCCGGGATTGCGGGGGAGTTCGGCCACATGCAGGTGGTGCGTGACGGTCACCGTTGCGAATGTGGCAACCGAGGCTGCTGGGAGCAATACGCCAGCGGCAACGCGTTGGTCCGGGAAGCGCGCGAGCTGGCCGCATCGCGCTCGCCGCTGGCTCGGGCCCTGTTGGACCGAGCCGGCGGTGACCCGGCCGCCATCACCGGCCCGCTGGTTACGGAGGTTGCACTGTCGGGTGACCCAGCGTCGGTCGAGCTGCTTGCCGAGATCGGCGACTGGTTGGGCATCGGCTTGGCAAACCTGGCGGCCGCCCTCGACCCAGGAACGTTCGTCATCGGTGGCGGAGTCTCGGATGCCGGCGAGCTGTTGATCGGCCCCGCGACGACTGCCTACCGGCGCACGCTCACCGGGCGTGGGTATCGACCCGAGGCACGCATCGTGCGAGCGCACCTGGGCAACGAGGCGGGCATGATCGGCGCCGCCGACCTCGCTCGCAGCCAGGCTCGCAAGAGCCGACGTCGATCAGGCTCGCGGTCTCGCTCGCGCCGAGGAGATCTGCTGACAACCAAGCGGGGGTTGGGACTGAACTGGCAGGATCAGCGGTCGACCAGGGTGACCTCGAAGGAGTACAGGTCTGGTCGGTAGACGTGCGAGCCGACCTCGACGGCGCGACCGCTGTCGTCGTAGGCGGTGCGCTTCATCACCAGCAGGGGTGAACCCTTGCGCTCCTGCAGCAGTCTTGCCTCACGTGCGTCCGCTCGCCGCGCGCCCATCTGCTGATGTGCGACCCTGATTGTTGTGCCACATCGCCGCATCTGCTGGTAGAGCCCGCTGTCGGTGAGGTCGACGCCCTCGAGGTCTATCAGTTCCGCCGGGATGACGTTGTGCAGCAACGCCAAAGGTTGGCCACCCACAAGTCGGAGGCGCTCGAGGGACCAGACCGGTGCGCCGATCGCAAGCCGCAGCTCGCTGGCGTCACTTCCCTGAGCGGCAGTCAGCGAAAGACCCAGCACGCGCGTTTCGGGCGTTTCGCCCGCCTGAGCGAGATCGTCGTACAGGCTCGTAAGCTGAAGGGGCCGCCGTATCCGGGATCGGACCACCTGGGTACCGACCCCCCTCTTGCGCACGACCAGCCCCTTGTCCACCAGGGACTGCATGGCTTGCCGCAGGGTAGGGCGCGACAAGCCCAACGCCTGCGCCATGGCCACCTCGTTGGGGATGCGGTCTCCTGGGGAGAGCTGGCCGGTCGAGATCGCGTGCTCCAGCTGCTCGGCCACCTGCACGTACAGCGGCACCGAGCTGGTGCGGTCGACGTGAACAGGTGGCTGGATGGACACAGGCGGACCTCCGCGCCGCGTGCGGCTGCTCAGTCGTGGGGGGTCGACCCCTCGCCGACTCCGGACAAATGCTGGCTTCTCCGCAGAACGAAGGGTAGCGCAGCCAGGCGATGCGCAAGCGGCACGTCGTCCCAGGCTATGTAAGGACAAATGGTTGACACGCTTTGCACCGCCGACCAGACTGTCGGCACGAGGAATTTGCCGGAACTCGGCATCGAGCTCACTCCCAAAGGTGGCGCATGAAGATCGGACTGGCTGGCGCCGGGCGCATCGGCGCCATGCATGCCGAGGTGCTCGCCCGTATCGACGAGATCGCCGAGGTGGTGATCGCCGACGTGGTCGCGGACCGAGCGCAGGAGGTGGCCGCCAAGACCGAGGGGGTGGCCGTTGAAACCGTTGAGGCGTTGTTCGACAGCGGACTCGACGCAGTCGTCATCGCAGCAGCCACCGATGCCCATGCCCCCCTTATCACCAAAGCGGTGAGCCGAGGCATGCCAGTGTTCTGCGAGAAGCCGGTGGCTTCTGACACCGCGGGTACCCTGCACGTGGTCCGGGCAGTCGAGGGCAGCGGGGTGCCTGTCCAGATCGGCTTCCAGCGACGGTTCGACCCTGGCTATCGACAAGCCCGCGAGGCGGTGCAGTCCGGACGGCTGGGCTGGATCCACACCCTCCGCTCCTGCACGCTGGACGTGGCACCGCCACCCGCCGACTACGTCGCCAGGTCGGGTGGCATCTACCGCGATTGCGCGGTTCACGACTTCGACAGCATCCGGTGGGTGACCGGCCGCGAGATCGTCAGTGTGTACGCCGTGGCGGCCAACCGCGGTGCGGCTTTCTTTGCCGAGCATGACGACGTCGACGCCGCGTCGGCCCTCTTGACTCTCGACGACGAAACGTTGGCCGTTGTCAGTTGCTCGCGGTACAACGAGGCGGGTTATGACGTGCGGCTCGAGGTGCTCGGCGAGAAGGCCTCCATCGCCGTCGGCCTCGACGAGAACAGCGCAGTCACCTCCGCCGAGCCTGGCACAGACTTCCCGTCGGGCGTTCCACACCCTGCGTTCCCTCAGCGGTTCGCAGCGGCCTACGAGGCTGAACTTCGTGCGTTCGTTTCGCTGGTTGAGCACGGTGGAGACAGCGAGTGCACCCTGCTCGACGCCCTGCAGGCCTTCTATGTGGCAGAGGCATGTGAGGTGTCGCGTCGGCAGAATCGTGCCGTCTCGGTTGCTGAGGTCGTGCAATGAGCCCGAGCGAGCGATCGGTGGCCACCACGCCGGCCCCGATCGCGGGGGAGACATCGACCGACGGAGCTGGGCTCAGGGACCGGATCGCGGGTGCGCCGATCTCGTGGGGGGTTTGTGAGGTGCCCGGGTGGGGATACCAGTTGAGCCCGGATCGGGTTCTGGCGGAGATGCGCGCTCTGGGGCTGACCCGAACCGAGTTCGGCCCCGACGGCTTCTTGCCTCAGGAGCCCGAGGGCAAGGCCCGGAAGCTGGAGGCGTTCGGTATGCGAGCAGTTGGCGGTTTCCTGCCGGTCCTCCTGCACGATCCGGCGCACGACCCGTTGGCGCAGGTGGCCGCGTTCATCGACGGCTGCCTGGCCACCCGAGCCGACGTGATGGTGCTGGCCGCGCACCCCGGAGTCGACGGGTACGACGACCGCCCGGTCCTTGACGAGCGAGAGTGGCAGATGCTGCTCAGCAACCTCGACAGGATCGCGAACCTCGCCGACGCTCGTGGCATCACCGCTTCGTTGCACCCGCACGTCGGCACGATGGTTGAGCGCGGTGAGGAGGTGGAGCGCGTCCTCGCCGGTTCGCGGGTGGGACTGTGCCTGGACACCGGTCACCTACAAATCGGCGGCACAGACCCGGGAACACTCGCTCGGGCGCACGCAAAGCGCGTCAACCATGTGCACCTCAAAGACGTCGACGTCGCGATGGCACAGCTGGTGATCGCAGGTCAGATGTCCTACGGCGATGCGGTCCGAGCCGGGATGTTCCGACCCCTCGGCGAAGGTGACATCGACATCGCCGACCTGGTCGCCACCCTCGAGGGCTCGGGGTACCGGGGGTGGTACGTGCTCGAGCAGGACATCATGCTCGACTCGGAGCCACGAGGGGCCGGCCCAGTGGCGAACGTGCGGCAAAGTCTTGACTACCTGCTCGAGGTGGCTGCATGACGACAAGCTTCGAGGTGCTCACGATGGGACGGGTCGGCGTCGACATCTACCCCCACCAGATCGGGGTGGGGCTCGAGGACGTCACGTCGTTCGGCAAGTACCTGGGGGGCAGTCCCACCAACGTGGCTGTCGCGGCGGCAAGACTCGGTCGGCGTACAGCGGTCATCACTCGGACCGGCCCTGACCCGTTCGGGCGCTTCATCCACCAAGCACTGCGAGCGTTCGGGGTCGACGACCGCTTCGTCAGTGACGTTCCCGGCCTTCCCACACCCGTCACGTTCTGCGAGATCTTCCCCCCTGACCATTTCCCTCTGTACTTCTACCGCCAGCCGAAGGCGCCCGATCTCGAGATCCGCACCGACAGCCTGGACTTCGACGCGATCGCGGCTGCCGACGTCTTCTGGGTCACCGGCACTGGGCTGTGCACCGAGCCCTCGAGGAGCGCCACCATGGCTGCTCTCGAAGCGCGAGGGGAGCACGGCCTGTCGGTGCTCGATCTGGACTACCGGCCGATGTTCTGGGAGTCGGGCGACGAGGCGCACCGCGCGGTGCAGGCAGCACTGCCCTTGGTCGAGGTTGCGATCGGAAACCTGGACGAGTGCGAGGTTGCCGTCCGGACCCGCGACCCGCACGCCGCGGCCGGCGCCCTGCAGCAGGCGGGAGTGGAGTTGGCCGTGGTCAAACAGGGGCCAGCCGGGGTGCTCGGGGTGCGCGGTGACGAGTGGGTCGTCGTACCCCCGCTCGAAGTGGAGGTCGTCAACGGGCTGGGGGCCGGCGATGCATTCGGCGGTGCGTTGTGTCACGGGCTGCTGTCGAGCTGGGACCTCGAGCACGTCCTCCGTTTCGCCAACGCCGCCGGAGCCCTTGTGGCCGGGAGGCTGGCCTGTGCCGATGCGATGCCAACAGCACTCGAGCTCGACGACCTGCTCGGGGTGTCACGGTGACGTACGACGACAGGTTGGCGAACCTGCTCGACATCCGGGTGTCAGCGCCGCAGCGCATTGCCGAACTCGCGAACATCCGGCGTCAGCCGACCTCTCTCACCGGGCAGACCGGACGGTTGTTGCTCGTCGCTGCGGACCACCCGGCGCGCGGAGCGTTGCGTGCCGGCGGTGACGCCATGGCCATGGCCGACCGGTGGGACCTGCTGCGTCGCCTGTGCCTCGCTCTCGAGCGCCCCGGAGTAGACGGTGTACTCGGGACGGCTGACATCGTCGAGGACCTGCTGCTGCTGGGAGCTCTCGACAACAAGGTTGTGATCGGTTCCATGAACCGCGGTGGCCTGGCCGGGACATCTTTCGAGATCGACGACCGTTTCACCGGCTACAGCCCCGCGGCGATCCAGCGACACCGGTTGCAAGGCGGCAAGATGCTCTTGCGTATCGACCCGCATGACGCCGCCACCGCATCCACTCTGATGGCATCGGCGGCGGCCATCAACGGACTGGCAGAGCGGGGCCTGATGGCGATGGTCGAGCCATTCGTCTCCCACCGGGTCGATGGGCGGGTACGCAACGATCTGACCGCAGAGGCGGTCATTCGGTCAGCCACGGTTGCGGCTGGTCTGGGCTGGACCTCCGCCCACACCTGGCTGAAGCTTCCCGTGGTCGACGACATGGAGTCCGTCCTTGCCGCCACTACCTTGCCGACACTGTTGCTGGGTGGTGAAGTCCCTATGGACCAGCAGACCCAGTTCGCTCAGTGGTCCAAGGCGTTGGCCAATCCCCACGTTCGCGGCATGGTCGTCGGGCGCTCACTGCTGTACCCACCCGGAGGCGACGTGGCTGCCGCTGTCGACACGACTGTCGAGATGCTGTGACATGGGCGACTTCCACGTGCGGCAGGGCACGGCGGCCTCACCGCCGTACGAACTGCAGATCACTCCCGCCTCCGCGGGGTGGACGTACTGCGGGCTGGCTGTGCTGCGGTTGGCACCGGGAGGTAGCGCCGTGCTCCAGACCACCCTCGCTGAGGTCCTCGTGCTGCCGCTGGCGGGAGGTTGCGAGGTGACCTGTGCGGACGAGACCCTCGGCCTGCAAGGGCGGGCGGGCGTGTTCGACGCCGTCTCCGACTTCGCCTATGTGCCACGCGACGCGTCGGCGACGATAAGCAGCAAGGCGGGCGGCCGGTTCGCGTTGCCGTCCGCGGTCTGCCGGCGGCGCCTGCCCTTTCGGTACGGTCCTGCTGAGACGGTCCCAGTCGAACTGCGCGGCGCCGGCCAGGCGAGCCGGCAGGTCAACAACTTCTGCACACCGGAGGCGTTCGAGACCGACAAGCTGATCGCCTGCGAGGTGCTGACTCCGAGCGGGAATTGGTCGTCGTACCCGCCACACAAGCACGACGACGCTCGCGAGGGCGAAAGTGAGCTCGAGGAGATCTACTACTTCGAGGTCGCAGACGGTCCGGCTGGGCCAGGGATGGCTTACCAACGCGTCTACGGCCATGAGGCTGCTGACATCGATGTGCTCGCCGAGGTCAGGGCGGGTGACGCTGTGCTGATCCCACATGGCTGGCACGGTCCTTCCATGGCGGTGCCTGGCTATGACCTCTACTACCTCAACGTGATGGCCGGTCCGGCGCAGGAGCGCGCCTGGCTGATCTGCGACGATCCGCGGCATGGCTGGGTGCGGGAGTCCTGGGCCAGCCAGCAGATGGACCCGCGACTTCCGATGGCTTCAGCCCAGCCCACTGGAGCTTCGCCGAGCTCCGCGACTGCTGTGTCGACTGGAGCCGTCCAACCGGTGGCTGGAGGAACGTTGTGACGACGGT
>Ga0183260_10002768_pt1 | contig 14383 bp, 19 predicted proteins | sample AntDrymUQ4972206_2_FD_129768 | JGI IMG/M metagenome (GOLD analysis project Ga0183260, IMG submission 129768) | Polar desert sand microbial communities from Dry Valleys, Antarctica - metaG UQ497 (22.06) (version 2) (version 2) | ecosystem: Environmental > Terrestrial > Soil > Desert | place... | reverse complement strand
TCAGCGCCCTGAGGATCTCAAGCTCCTTCCGCACCCAGGCCTCCTGGTAATTCAACATGCTCACATCCCCAAGAGTGAGTTCCCATCCAAGGAGGTCCACTGAGTCTGGGAACTCCCGCTCCGGGATGACGACTTCACGTTCGGGCTCAGAGAGGTCGTAGGCGTAGACTAGTCCCTGGGCGACGACGACGACGACGATTTCGTCGGCCGTGAAGCTCCTCCTCCCCCTTTCCCTGAAGGCTTGTCGCGGCTTGATCGGCTGCGAGTCGCCTTCGGCGTCGATCACGATTGGCCCAAAGAGACGACCTGTCAGCTCGCGCTCAAGCCTCTCCAGCGCCGCTACGTCCCACTCAGGCGCGGCGACCTGCTCATCGCGCACCCACGACCTGAGAACGTCCCGCCACGTCGATCGCGTGGGCGAACGATAGATGGGCTCATTGCGCACCCACGACCTGAGAACCCACACCTAGATGCTACCCGGGGCCGGCCTGTTCGAGCTATCGCGACAGCGGCTCACGAAAGAGCGATCACTGCCCCAATCGGATCTGAGGCGGTGGGTCGGCGACCGCGCGAGTGTCGGCATGGCCAGCGAAATTCGACCAGGGTCCCGGTGGCGGCCGCCACGAGGCGTAGCGACGTAGCCACTCGCGCTGTAACCGGAGACCACCGTGGCGGCATGTACGTCCGAGAAGGGCAATTCTCGGACGTGTGGGGGCCAGCAGACGGGCAGACCGCTGACACGTCCCATTCGCGGGCTCGGGTGCCAGCGGCGCCTCCTCCAAGTCACGTTCCCTTGACGCGGCGCGGCGAGTCTGAGAAGGGGGCGTTGTCGGAGGTGCGTTTGGTCGGGGCAGGCCGCGCCGGTGCTCACGGTCGGCGTCGGCCCCGAGCAGAATGCCGGCGAGCGTGCCGGGCTTGAGTTCGCGATGAAGCGGTGCTGGGAGGGCCCGCATTCGGCCGATCGCGGCCGGGGAGCTGGCTGCGCTCAGCGTAGGCCGTGGAGGGCCATCTGGCGTGGTGTGGCGCCGGGGGGCGGAGCCATCTGCACGGCGCCGTCGAAGACCTCGGGCTCGAGGAAGGCGCGCATGAGCCGCTCGTGGAAGCGGTGGCGCAGGGTTTGGGCCTCGTCGCGGATGGCGCTTGCGTACTTGGCTGGGTCGGCCGGTCGCTCGGCGGTGCGGCGGCGGTCGACGATGCGCTCGGCCGCCCACGCGTAGACCGCGTTGGCGGCGACCTCGACCTCAGCATGCGGGTAGGGGAGGTACTCGGGCGCGCGGCGCTTTGAGAGTCCGGCCTGGCGCGCGGCCCGGGCGAGCGCGCGGAACTCGCGGCGGCCCTCGAAGACGGTCACCACGCCGGACTCGGGGTCGAATTGCGCCTCGCCGATGGCGTCCTCGTCCTTGCGGGCGATCTCGCGCACTCAGCCGTTGGCCCGGTGGGAGACGATGAGCACGTCGAGCTCGGCGCTGTGCTCGCCCGCCTGGGCGAGCACCGACAGCCGCGCGCCCGGATCGACGGTGACCCTGGCGCGCAGGGTGCCCGACACGCGCGACCAGCCGCGTGCGCCGGACTCGGGCACCGCCTCCTCCCACAAGCGCAGGATGAGCGCGGCGTACGCAGCCGCCCGTGGGGCGGCAGGCGCTTGAGCGCGAGGGGCACGGTCACCCGCGACCGCTTGCGCGGCCCGCCAGCCCCACCGCGCGTGCCGTCTCTTCCGACGCGGGGCCGTCGAGCACGTGCGCGAAGGCGTAGGGTTCATCTCCCGCGGCGGGGCAGAACCACGACTCGACCGCGCGCGCCCCGGGCGCCCTGGATGCGCCCCCCGCCCTGAGCGAGCCACACATCCCGCAGACCCCGCCCAAACAGCCCGCGCTGGCCGCAACCCTCCGGAAGCACGCCAAGCGCGCCCAGCCGCCGGTCGACCACCGAGGCGTCGATGCTCTCGCCGTCATCGGCGCAGCAGACCTCCAAGCGCCAGTCAAGCGACGCGGGCACGCGCAGCGACCGAAGCTCACGCCGCCGGGCCCCCATGAACGCCGGGTCGGCCTCGCCGACACGCAGGTCGATGCGCCCCCGCCCGCGAACCCGAGGCGGCGATCGCCGCGTCGGCGTTGGTCACCAGCTCGGGCACGATCTGGACGAGATCGATCCCGCCCTGCGCGAAGTTCTCGCGGAAGTAGCCCCCGGACCGCGCCGGTGCGGAGAGCGGCAGGCAGAAAGCAGGGGTCGCCGCGCGCATGGTGCCAGGCGGCCAGGGCGGTGTCGGGGTTTGAGGAACTGAGGAACAACGGAACGAAACGTCACGCTAGCGTCGATGCTCGGCGAGGTTGCTGTGCTGAGGCCTCAGTGGCGTCACCGACGCCGCGTTGCTTGGGGCGCTCGCTCGTCAGCGACGTGGCGGCCGATGGCTGCGGGTCAGCGGCGGGCTGCGGCGTCGTCGTAGATGTCGGGTTTGGCGCCGATCGCGAGGATCAGGACGCGCCGCGGATGGCGCTCGTCTGGCTGGGCGATGCGCACGGGCGGGCCGCCTGCCGTGAGCGTGGGCTTGCTGAGCGGGTTTGATGGGCGGTCCTCACGGCCGACGTAGAGCTTGCGGGCACCCTGCAGATCCTGCCCGTGGCGGTATTGCAGCGGCTTGCCGAGCAACGGTTCGCGGCGCAGCCGAGTCTCCACGCGAACGCGACCGCTCGCATTTGAGCGTCGAGTGCCAGCAGGTCGGCTTGGACCCCGGGCGCGAACTTGATCGGGAGCATCTACGGCAGCGTGTTGAGATCGACGTCGACGCGGCGGGCCATGTCGTCGAAGTCGATGAGCTGCTCCTCGATGAGGTCGCGCTTGCGCTCCCCGAGCACGGTCGCGAGCGCGATGTCATCCTCGCGCTCGGCAGCCTCGACAGCCAGCCGCTCGGCGGCCGCGCCTGCGGCCTGCTGCAGCTTGCCGGCGGCTGCTGCGAGATCCCCCAGCGCCGTGTTCGTCGCGTCGGTCGTCACGCCCATAGTCTGACACCTGCCGCGCGGGTCCTCCACCCGGTCGTCCACGCCCGCGCGTCCACCCCCCTCGCCGTGTCCGCGTCATCGAGGAGAAGACACGCTCGGGCTCCGGCCGCTAAGGCGCGCCGGTGCAGGCTGAGTTACTCAGCCACGCGGAGGTTGTCGCGTATCGTCGCTCGGCGCCCGACAAGGTCGACCCGGTCACCCGCAACCGCCGCGTCGCCTTAGCGTGACTTTTCGTCCGTTGCTCCCCAAGCCCCGTGTCCGGGGCCGCCGTCCCACCAGGCTTGGTCGCGGGCGTCGCGCCGGGAGCGAGGGCAAGCCCTCTGGCCACGCCGTTCTACCGTCGCAGCTCGTCCCCTACAGGCACAACCGCGCCACCAGAGCGCCCAACGCCGGAACCGCCGCCCCACCATGCGTGTAGCCCCGGTTGGCCGCGCGCTTCTGTCCGGTCGAGGGGCAGCCTCGCTGACCACGTTGGCCAGATCGGCTCCCGTGAGCCCGTGCGCGCGGGCAGGGCGATCACCTGCGGGTGGACGCCCTGCTGGAGGCGCCTGGCCTTCGAGCAGGATCGAGTGGCGATCATCGCCCTCCACGCCGCGCACCGAGCCCTTTGGACGTTCTGTCGTTCGCGGCCCCCTCAACGCCGTCGACTCGGGCCTGGTCGATGAACTCCTGCGTGTCGCGACAGCGGCGTCCAGATCGTGCCCCAGCTCAACGCTTTGGGAGGCCGCACGCAGGCCGTCAACGCGTCAGAGTCGCGATGTCCGCGAGGTCGCGAGGGCGGCCGGCGAAGCGCTTCATACGGATGAGGTCGTCCTTGCCCGCGACGCGGATCGGAACGCCGCCGACCTCGACCAAGACGGAGCGCTCGCGCAGCCGGGAGTAGGGAACGTCCGCACGCCGCGCGGCACCTCGTTGAAGAAGTCCAAGCCGCCGGCTTGCGTGACCAGCGTAAAGTTCCCTCCCTCGGCGAGCGTCCGCGCGTCGAGCTCTATCCCGAGCAGATGGGCATCGACGCCCCACAGGCGGGCATCGAGCTCATCGAGCGCCGCGGCGAGCCGCTCGAGGTTGTCCAGATCGCTCGCGGCGACGATGTCGACGTCGCGCGTCGTGCGAGTGGAGCCATGCGCCTGGACCGCGATCCCGCCGATCGTGGTGTAGTCGACGCGATGTCGGGCCAGCGTCTCGAAGATGCGGCGCGGATCGCTCGGGCCGCGGTCAGGGTCCGAATCGACCATCTGGTCAGCCGCCGCGTCGGGCGGCGCCGCTGAGCTGGCTGGCGAAGCGGTTCCACTCGAGCGCAGACTCGAGGCGCTCCGCCATCGGGCGGGATCGCTCCGCCGAGAGATGGACGCGATCGTCGTCGACCTCCAGCGGCTGGGTCACGAGCTCGAGCCGCTCGCCCATCACGAGCAGCAGGCGGTTGAGCGTATCCAGGGTCGGCGAGCGTCGATCACGCTCCAGCCGGCTGATCGCGGTTTGGGTCGTGCCCGCCCGCAGAGCGAGCTGAGCCTGCGTGAGGCCGTGCCTCTGACGGGTCTCTCGTATGACTTGGCCAGCGGTTCTCACGCGGAGATAATAGCCAAAAGGGCATACGGCGCTAGCCCCTTACACCGGCGAGGGCGTCGTCGTAGAGGGCCGAGGTGCGCGCCGCCACGTCCCCCCAGTCAAAGCCCAGCACGTGCTCTGAAGCCTGCGCGACGAGGCGGTCGCGCAGCTCGGGGTCGGTGAGCAGGCGCTCGATCATGATCGCGAGGTGCTCGGCGTCGCCTCCGTTGAAGCGCAGGCCGACGCGCTCGTCCTCGGGCACGATCTCGCGCAGGCCGCCGGTGTCGGCGACGATGCACGGGCAGCCCGAAGCCATCGCCTCCAGCGCGACGAGGCCGAAGGGCTCGTAGAGCGAGGGGACCACGCAGAGGTCGGCGATCGGGTAGAGGGAGTGCAGGACGTCGTCGCCGATCCAGCCCAGGAAGCTGCCGTGCTCCATCAGGCCGAGGCGCTGGGCCTGTGCGCGCAGCTCCTGCTCGTGGGTGCCCGAGCCGGCGACCAGGAAGCGCACGTTCCCGAGGTGCTCGATCAGGCCGGGCAGCGCGTCGAGCGCGAGCTGGAAGCCCTTCTCGTAGACGAGCCGGCCGACGAGCAGCACCAGCCGCTCGTCCGGCGCCGCGAAGCTCGCGCGCAGCGCGTCGAGGTCCTGGGCGGGCTGCAGGTCGAGCGGGTCGATCCCGTTGGGGATGACCGTGACGCGCTCCTCCTCGAGGGCGTAGATGTCGGAGACGTGCTCGCGCATGTAGTGCGAGCAGGTGATGACCCGCTCGGCGCGGTTGGCCATCCAGCGCTCGACGCCGTGGATGTAGGACTGCGGGTGCTTATCGACCCACCCCTGGTGACGCCCGAATTCGGTCGCGTGGATCGTCACCACCAGCGGGCAGCGCAGCAGGCGGGCGAGGTGGTCTCCGGCGGAGGCGACGAGCCAGTCGTGGCCGTGGACGAGGTCGAAGTCGAACCGGTCGCGCAGGTGGATCCCCGCGGCGAGCATGTCCGAGTTCATGTGCTCGATCCAGGTCACGAACTCCCCCAGGTCGCGCGGGCGGCGCGGCTCCCGGACGCGGTGGATCATCACGCCGTCCATCTCCTCCTCGACCGCCATGGTCTCGTCGCCGCGGGTGAGGACGTGGACCTCGACCTCCTCGCCGGCGACAAGCCCCTCGGAGAGCTTGCGAACGTGGCGGGCGAGGCCGCCCTCGATGAGCGGCGGGTACTCCCAGGAGAGGATGAGGACGCGGGTCACGGGACGAGCAGGGTCGCCGGGCGCAGGTGCGGCGCCAGATTCCGCAGGGCGGCGAGCGGTGCGGAGTCTAGGGCGAGCGCCCCGTCGAGCGCCGACGCGTGGCCATCGGCGCGCTCGCGGGGATAGGGCCCGGCCAGGCCCACACTGACCATAAACGCCCAGTCCGAGGCTTGCAGCGCGAGCAGCTCGCGAAGCGCCCGGGGCGAGGCCTCCGCGCCGCGAGCGACGACGCGCAGCTCGGCCGCGCGCGCGCGCCAGGCGAGGTCGGCGACAGCGGGCCCGTCCCACGTGGAGAGGTCTCGCCGGGTACCCCAACTCGTGACGGGGAGGTCCACCGAGCCGCTCGCCCCTCCCGCGCCGCCCCCCCTCACCGCACCGCTCGCCCTTGCCGCGCCGGTCTCCCTCACCGCGCCGCTCGCCCTTGCCGCGCCGGTCTCCCATCCCGCTCCCCTCGAGCGCAGCGCAGCGGCCTGCTCGATGGGGTCGCTGCGCTCCAGCGCGTCGTCGAGATGGACGATCGCGAGCCCTCGGCGGGCGGCCTCGTCGAGCACTGCGCCCAGCCACGCGATCCCCTCGTACCACCAGTGGCCGAGCAGCTCCGTGTCCAGCGCGCACACGCAGAGCCCGCCGTCGGCGACGCGCGCCCGCACTCGCTTGACGAAGTCCGCCGCGTGCATGCGGGTCAGGCGCAGGGCGGCCTCGTGGTCGTAGGGCGAGCCGTCGTTGGCCCAGGGCCGGTGGTCGTGGACCGTGTGATGGTGGTAGTCGCGGTAGGCGCCGTGGGCGGGGTAGCCGGCCTCGCTCCACACCAGATCGATCGTCGCGCGGTCGATCGGGACGAGGAGCAGCCCCGCCGGCGTGCGCAGCGGGCGCAGGTGCGCGGGCGCCCCCGGGCCCAGCACGTCGGTCAGGTCAACGCACGACGCGCGGACGCCGGCCTCGAGCAGCAGCGGCTCGAGCCACGACGCGTGGCCGCACTCCGGCAGCCAGAAGCCGCCCCGCCACGGCGCGCCTCGGCGGCGGTGGGCATCGATCCCCGTCGCGACCTGAAGGCGCGCGCCGGCGTCGGTGGCGAGCAGCGGCAGGACGGCGTGGGTGGCCGACGAGGTCCACGCGGCGTGGGGAAGCAGGCCGCCGAGCATGTCTGCGCCCATGGCCGCGAAGCGCTCGTCGGCGCGCTCGTAGTCGCCGGCTGCCCGGGCCACCTCGTCGGCCAGTACGGTCTCGCCTCCCTCGCGCAAGCCGGCGACGTCGCGTGCATGGGTCTCGCGGCGAATGTCGCGCAGGAACGCCGTGAAGCGCTCCCCGACGCCGGCCGCCTCGAGCTGGTCGGCGAGCACCGGGGTGAGCGAGAGGGTCAGCGGGGCGCCGGCCTCGAGCAGCTCGAGCAGCGGCAGGTAGGAGGTCGCCATCGCCTCCCACAGCCACTCCTCGCCGAAGGGCCACGTCCCGAAGCCCTCGACGTAGGGCATGTGGGAGTGCAGGACAAGCGCAAGCTCGCCGCGCTCGCTCACGGGCGAAAGATGGCGCGGAAGTCCAGCGCGTCGCTCATGCGCGACAGATCGCCAGGAAGTCCAGCGCGCGATCCAGATGGCCGCCGCGCAGGGCGAAGTCGCGCGTCGAGATCGCAGGCGTGAACCAGTCGTAGAAGCGCTCTGTGATCCCAAGACGCGCGTGCGCCGCGTCCCATCCCGCGCGCAGGGCGAGCTCGTGGGCTCGCAGCGTGCGCGCGTGGTAGACGCCTAGGAGCTCGACGCGTGAGAAGTGCGCCCGGCAGAGCGCGTCGAGCTCCTGCGCCCGATACTCGTGAACGTGCCACGGGTTGCCCGAGCGCTGCGCTCCGGGTGGTGCGAGGGTCAGGACGTTGGGGGTGGAGACGTATGCGGTCCCGCCCGGGGTCAGCAGCGAGGCGAAGTGGTCGAGCACAGGGGCGGGGTCCTCGACGTGCTCGATCGTCTGCAGGAAGGCAACGGCTTCGCAGGGCTCGCCGAAGCGGTCGACCAGGTCGCGCTCGAAGCGCAGGTTGGGCCGCCGGTAGCGAAGCCGGGCGTGCTCGTGGGCCTCGGGGTTGGCGTCGACTCCCACCACGGAAGTCGCGCGGCGCGCGAGGACGTCGGCGCCGTAGCCCTCCCCGCAGGCCATGTCGATGACCCGCTGCCCCACGACGCGCGCCGCGATCCACTCGTAGACGACGAGGTGCCGGCGAAACCAGTAGTTCTCCTCGGGCACGTCGGGCAACGTCCGCTCGCCGGTAAGCTCGAGGGGCGGCACGCCGGCCGGCTGGTCGCGCTGGACGTAGGCCTCCGGCATGCGGCGCGCGAGTATACGGTCGCTCCTCGGCGCTCAAGGAACGGCGGTGTTGACAGTAGGGTCCCGGCGATGTGCGCCCCCACCACGCCCGACGAGATCCGCGCCGTCAACGAGCGCTACCACGATCTCGCGGCGGGCTCCTACGACCAGAAATGGGGCATCGACTTCGGCTGGAAGGGGCGCCGGCAGGTGCTCGGAAAGGTTGCCAAGGCGCTGCGCGGCATCCCCGAGCGGCCCTTCGCACGCTCGCTGGAGATCGGAGCGGGAACGGGCTACTTCTCGCTCAACCTGCTGGCGGCCGGTGTCGTCGTGCAGGCGACGTGCACCGACCTCTCGCCGGAGATGCTCTCCGCGCTCGAGGCCAACGCGAGCGAGCTCGACCTCGACGTGCAAACCGTGCGCGCCGACGCCGAGGAGCTCCCCTTCGCCGACGGCGCCTTCGACCTCGTCCTCGGCCACGCCGTGCTGCACCACATCCCCGACCCGTCGCGGGCCATGGCCGAGTTCGCCCGGGTCCTGCGGCCCGGAGGAACGCTCCTCTTCGCCGGCGAGCCTTCGCGCTACGGCGACCGGATCGCGGCTGTGCCCAAACGCGGCGCACACGCGGTCGCGCCCGCGTGGCGCGCCCTCATGGGCGTCCGGGCGGCCCCGTGGGTCAACGGCAACGGTCACGGCCACGACGACCATGGGCACGCGCTCGAGCGGTGGGTGGACGTCCACGCCTTCTCACCGAGCGAGCTCGCGTCCTTCGCTCGCGAGGCGGGCTTTGCCAGAGTCCGCGTAGCAGGCGAGGAGCTGGTGGCCAACTTGTTCGGGTGGAGCAACCGCGCGCTGGAGTCAACCGCGATGCCCGAGGAGGTGCCCTGGCTGTGGCGACAGTACGCCTACCGCGGCTATCTCGCCCTCCAGGAGGTCGACCGCCGCCTCCTCGAGGGCCGCCTGCCCGCCGCCCTCTTCTACAACCTGCTGCTGTCGGGGCGCCGCCCCCTCGTCTGAGCGGCGCCGACTCAGGCCACTCGCTCCCCGTTTCGCCGCACGGAGCGCAGGCGGCCCTCGAAAAAGCGGCTGCGCCGCCACGAACGGATTTGGCCCCTGAGGAGCGGCGCACATGGTAGTCAGACCACCGTGAGGTCCTGCGCAGCATACGCGCAGAATTACGCGGCAGATATGTCATAACCGATGCTTTGCATATGCTAGGATGGACAGGATGCTGAAGCGCACGTCGTTCCTGGTGGAGACTGAGCTTCTCGAGGAGGCAGCCGACGTGCTCGGCACCAAAGGCCCAACCGAGACGATCCGGGAGTCGCTAGAGGAGACCGTGCGACGGGCTCGGCGCCGGGCGCTGGCCGAGTGGGAGCTGCCCGTGGCCTTTCCCGACGAGGTCGAAAGGCTGCGCCTGCCGCGCACGCTCGCAAGCTGACCCGTGGCGACCTACCTCGCCGACACGAGCGCGTGGGCCCACGCCCAGCGCAAGCGCGCGCCCGAAGCGCTCAGGGAGCGCTTCACCCACCTCCTCGTTGAGGACGAGATCGCCACCTGCGACATGGTCCAGTGGGAGTTGCTGCACAGTACCGACAACCTCAGCGAGTTCGTCCAGCGCAGGCTCCAGCTCGAAGCGCTCGAGCGGTGCCCGATCGAAGACGCGGACTGGCCTCGTGCCCTGGACGTCTGTCAGGCGCTGGCTGAGCGCGGTTCACAGCGGCACCGCTCGATCAAGATCCAGGACACGCTCATCGCCATGGCCGCCGAGCGGGCCCGCCTCGTCATCCTTCACTACGACAGCGACTACGACATCATCGCGTCGGTCACCGGGCAGCCGATCGAGTGGATCGCACCCCGGGGCTCGCTGTGAACCTACGGTCGGCGCCGCAGACTGTGACTCGGTCGTGACGCTCTAGCCGTGACCCGGCTCGCTCGCGCGGTAGGTCGCTGCCATGTGCTCCCCGCCGTGGCCGAGCTCCGTTGCGCGCGCGAGCTGGGCCGCGACGGCGTCGATGAGCGGCAGAGCAAGGTCCTTCCCCGCAGCCGCCTCGCGGATGAGCTCTGCGTCCTTGGCAGCGACGAACGCGACGCCCTCCTCGGCGGCGAGCCCCGCTCGTCGGATGTCGCGAGGGGGTGGTGTACGCCGCATCGGCGCTTCGCCTGCTTCGATAGCGGAGTGAGAGCCCGCGTCCGAGGCCGTGCGATCACCGCCGGCGCAATCGCCGCGGGGCTCCTAGTCGGATGCGGCGGCCCTTCTGCCGACCTCTTCGTCGTCGAGCGCTCGGGCGCCATTCCGGGGGCCCGGCTGAGCCTGCTGGTCTCCGACAGTGGGACAGCGCGCTGCAACGGCGGAGCTCGGAGGGACATCGGGTCCGCTCGCCTGATCGACGCCCGCGCGCTCGTTTCAGACCTCGAACCCGAGGCCGCTCGAGATCGGATGCTCCCGCCCGGTCCGGACGCGGTGCTTCGCTACCGCGTGCGCATGGAAGCCGGGACCGTCACCTTCGCCGACACGTCCCGTGGCCAGCCCCCCGCCTTCCTGCGTTTCGCCGCCTTCACCCGCGATGTGGCCACCCGGGTGTGCCGCCTGCCGCGATGAGCGGCGCGCCGGCCCGTCAGGCGCCGAAGCGCACCTTCCCGTTTGACCGCGCGCGGGCCTCGGCGCGCTCCACGTAGTCCAGCCGCTTGGCCGCCGCGCGAAACAAGCGGGCGATGAGGCGCAGCCGCGCGTTCTCGGAGCGCAGGTCGAGCAGCCCCTGCTTGGCTTCCAGGCCGACCTCGACGGTCGCCGCCGTCTCGTATGCCGTCATAGTCTCGAGCTCTGAGGGCTCGGGTCGCTTGTCCGTTGCGCGCTCGACGAGGTTGGCGTAGGCCTCGCGCGCGTCCTTGGTCACCGAGGCGAGCGGCTCCTCCTCCCGATCGTCGAGGAACTCGATCGTCCCGGCGGGGTAGGGCTGGTCATCCTGGCGGGCGACCACGCGAAACGGCCGCGTGCCTCGGGTGAGGATGTTCACCCGCCCGTCGTCCAGGCGCTCGCTCTCCTCGGTGATCTCGCACGCGCAGCCGATCGGGCGCAGCCCGTCGTCGGAGAGCCAGACGATGCCGAACTCCTGCTCGCGCTCCTGGCAGACCGCGATCATCGTCTTGTAGCGCTCCTCGAAGATGTGCAGAGGAACGATCTCGCTCGGCAGCGCGACGATGCCGAGCGGGAAGAGCGGGAAGTCGCGCACGACGCCTTCGGGCATCGCTCCAAGTCTAAGCGGGGCCGTCACAATCCACCTCATGGACGCGAACCTGGCGCCCTTCGAGCAACGCTTCCGGCGGGCCGGGCTCCCGCTGTTCATCGAGGACTACTCCGCGACTGAGGACATCTTCAACCGCTCGGTGCCGCTGCTCGGGCTCGTCTTCCTCGGCGAGGTCTCGCTCTCGTTCGAGAAGGACTGGTCCCTGGTCGCCAACGTCGGCGCGGTCGCCGGCGGCTTGGCGATCCTGCTCCTCGCCGTCGGCCTCGTCAACCGCCTGCGCGGGCGGCCGTTCACGATGCGCCCCGAGCGCTTTGGCCGCGCCGAGCTGGTCGGCGGTGCGAGTCCTCGGCGAGCTGACCAACTCGCTGACGGTGCTCGCGCGCGCCGTTCCGCTCCTCCTGGTCTTCGCCCTGTTGCTCGTGATGACCCAGGAGACGTGGATCGTCTTCGGCTCGCTGCCCACGGCCTTCCTCGCGCTCGTAGCCGGGCTCTTCGCTGCTCTCGGGACCGTGTTCCTCGTCGCGCGCCTACCGAAGGAGGTGAGCGAGCTCGAGCGCGAGGTCGGCACCGACGGGCCGCCGCTGCGTCGCCGTCAGCGGCTCAACGTCGGCGCGGTGCTCTTCATCAGCCAGGCGTTTCAGGTGATCGTGGTCAGCCTTGCCGTGGGCCTCTTCTTCGTCGTCTTCGGCGTGCTGGCGATCAGCGAGCGAATCCAGGAGGGATTCCTCAACGGCCAGGCCGTCGACGTCTGGTTGCAGCCCACCCTGTTCGGCCGCGAGCTCGCCCTCACCGACCAGCTCGTCCGGCTCTCGGTCGGATTGGCCGCCTTCTCGGGTCTCTACTACGCGATCGCCGTCCTCAACGACAAGACCTACCGCGAGGAGTTCCTCGCCGAGCTGACCGACGAGATGCGCGAGACCTTCCTGCTGCGCGCGGAGTATCTGCGGCGCCGGCGCTCGGTCGCGGGGGTCGATCTTCGGGCGTTCCTCCCGCCAGCGGTCGTCCAGAGGCGCTAGGCGGCGACCGCCGGCGTTTCGCCCTCCCGTAGCGCCAGGCGGCTCGACGCGGTCACCCGGCCGCGTTCTACGCTCACTCTCTCGTCGCCCACGCCCTCCGTGGCCTGAGCCGCCGAGCGGCCGCCCCGCGTACCCCTCCATGTGCCCGTCACTTCCTCCGCCCAGGCCCGCTCGCCCGCAGATCAGGCGCAGGCCCGCAAGCTGCTCAACGCAATCCTCGCCGTCGGCGTTACCGACGCCCTGCTGCTCGTCGCGCTTCTCTACGTCGCCTTTGTGGACCACAGCGACTCCACCGTCTCCGTGCTCGGGCCGATCCACGGCACGGGATATTTGATCCTGCTCGGCCTCACCGCCTACGGCGCCTTCCGTCGGTTCTGGGGCGGCTGGTTCCCGCTCGCGGTGCTGCTCACCGGCGGGCCGCTTGGCTCGCTCCTCGGCGAGCTCCGCGTCCGCCGCCAGATCCGGACCAAGAGCGCCTGAGCGAGCCTCGCTCGAGAGCTTGCGTACGTATCGGGGGCGAACGCGCTCGCTCCCCGCGGAAAGCGGACACGAGCTCGGCCTCGCCAGGGACAACCGCTCGTCGTCCATACCGAGCATCGCTCGGATGGGCAGCGGCGCGGTCACCGCTGCGGGTGGCCGCGCCGCTGCCGGTGCTTGTGTTCCTATGGGAGTAGGTGGATCGTGTTCTCCATGCGGCCGTTGGGGAGGTTGCGTTGGGAGATGCTGCCGCGGGCTCCCTCGTAGGCGCCGGTCCCGCCGGTGACTGCGCTCAGGACGTCTTCGTCGCGCTGGTTGCCTGTGAAGGCGGTGTTCACCGCGATGGTGCCGTCGCGGAGCACGATGGTCGCGCTGCATTGAAAGCTCGCCTGGACGAAGGTGCGTCCCGCGCGGACGGTGATGCACTGCGCGAGGAGCTTGCCGGCGGGCTTGTTGGTCTCGTCGAAGAGCCGGCTGGTGAAGAGGTGCATGTCGCCGCCTGAGAACCGCGGGTTGCGCGTGTCCGGTGAGCGCGGCGCGACATCGCCGAAGGCTTGGCTCTGGTCTTCCTCGATGAGCTTGAACGTGCGGCCGCCGGGCGGCTGCGCGCCTCCGGTCGAGGCGAGGATCGCGGCGAGCACGGCGGCCGCGGCCAGCGGAGCGATGAGCGTACGGAGCTTCATGGTCTTACCTCCTTGGTGGTGGACATGCGGATGGCGACGCTAGGTCGGGCCCGGTCTCATGTCATCGCCCGCTGTCGGGATTCGGGGTGCTCTTCAGGTAGATCCGCGATCTGTCTTGAGGCTGATGTCGCAGGCCACGCTTGGAGGTACGGTTGGCGTCGTGAGATGGGTATCGCTTTTGGCGCGTGCGCGACAGGCTCTCGCGTACGACGCCCTGAAGGCCGGGGCGGCGGGATTCCTCGTCAAGACCGACTCGCCCGCACGGCTCGTCCAGGCCGTCCGCGTCGTCGCCGCCGGAGAAGCGCTCCTCGCTCCCGACATCACCCGCCGCCTCGTCGACCGCTTCGTCACCGGCCTGCGGCCCAACACGCCCGCGCCCCCCGAGCTCGACGAGCTCACAGCGCGCGAGGTCGAAGTCCTCACGCTCGTGGCCCGCGGCCTGTCAAACGCCGAAATCGCCCAGACACTCTTCGTAAGCGACGGAACCATCAAGACCCACGTCGCCCGCATCCTCTCCAAACTTGGGCTCCGCGACCGCGTCCAGGTCGTGGTCTTCGCCTACGAACGCGGGATCGTCGAGCCCGGCGCACACCCGACTCCCCACCCCGCCTCCCGTCGCGAGCCCTAACAGCGCCGACGCCGCTGTCCCACGACATGCGGACGACACGCAGTAAAGATCGCGGGTGCCGAGTGCGTTCCCGCCTTCCGTGACGAGCGAGCGTGGGAGTTCCGCCAACCGTGCGCGAACTTCCGAGCGAAGCCGCTAAGCCACCGCGATCGCGCCGCCGCGGCGTGGGTCGCCGCCGCCGGACAGGGCGCCGGTGGCCGGGATGCGCTCGACGGCGTGGACGCCTCCGAAGAACAGGTTGGGCGCGCTGAAGCGCGC
>Ga0183260_10002767_pt1 | contig 14384 bp, 9 predicted proteins | sample AntDrymUQ4972206_2_FD_129768 | JGI IMG/M metagenome (GOLD analysis project Ga0183260, IMG submission 129768) | Polar desert sand microbial communities from Dry Valleys, Antarctica - metaG UQ497 (22.06) (version 2) (version 2) | ecosystem: Environmental > Terrestrial > Soil > Desert | place... | reverse complement strand
TCGCCCATGTTCACGTTCGCCGCCAAGTCTTTCACGTCGTAGTGAAGCGTCCCCGCGCCAAGCTCGTTAAGCTTTCTGAAGTCGTAACCGCGCCGCTCCAAGTCGCCGAACAATCCTCTCTCGAACCATCGTTCGGGGTAGACGTAGTGATTCTTAATGACATGGCTGACGCCCATCATCACGCGCCGAAAGAAGCCGCCGATGGAATAGACGGCGCGGCGAGAATTGTATGTCGAGGTGTTCCAGTCGCCGCCGACGAGGACGGGAAGCGCTGGGCGTAAAGCCTCTAGGTGATCGAGGACGATTTTCATTTGACGCCGCCGGTGGCTCTGCGTCGAGTGCGCGTCGAGGTGCAAACTCACCGCCCTGAATTTTCCCGCCGGGTGCAGGACATCGGCGATAACAGCGCGCTGCGAACCGAGACGCTTCTCCTTTCCACTCATCTTGTCTTTACCATTCGGCAAAGCGACAGCGTGCGCGTTCAGCAGGGGGTGTGGTGACAGCAGAGCGTTTCCGTGAAGCGCCTGAAGATTCTCCCCGGCAACTTCGCTCTCCAAGCCGCTGCCTTTGTTCAGGGCCAGATAGCACGGAGCGAAAACGTAATTCATGCGGAGCGCCGACGCGATCTCACGCACGACGAATTGATTGTTCGTCCGCGCCATTCCGTAATCAAGTTCCGTCAGTAGCAGCACATCACTCGCCGCTAAATCATTTTCCTCACGCAACGCGCGGATAATTTGCGGGAGACATTTCCCGCGCTCGATGTTCCACGCCGTCGCCTTGATTGATTCGCGCCGCTCGGGCGAACGAACCGGCGTCGCCGGTGAGAAATCTTCATGTGTAATGCTGGCGAGAAGTCGCTCAATCTCGGGCTTGAGCTTGCGATAAAGTTCGGAGCCGAAGAGCGCACGGCTCGAAGGGAATCGTGCCAGTTCTCGAAAGTGTTTTCCGAGGTTATGGTCAAGAGAGACCGGCGCGGTGATTTCGAGATAGAGATTCGGGTTAATCAAACGGGTAATCGGGTTTGCCTACGGATTAATGCTTGTAGTACGTGATCAAAATTTATGGTGTGTGGGCGCTGGAGCAGCTTTGACTGACCACCGGCCACTGACCACTATTTTCAGATTCGTTAATTAACTTCTTCGTCGGCGACGGTCGCGCGCTGCCCGGCGTGGTCGGCACCGCGAAGGGTGCCGCTCTCGTCAATGAAGAACGAGCGTTTTCCACTCGTTCCGTATTGGATGGGCGTCGCAGTTATTTCGAGCTTGCTGCCGGAGACGCTCATCTCAAACTTATAACCCTGATTCCGTTCGAGTTCCTCGCCTAACCTGTCGGTTTGCAATTCCTCAAGCGTCGCGGCGTAGTTGCCTTTGCCTTTCTTGTGAGCTTCCTGCGCCGCGAAAATTCTTGTTAAAGAAAACATCGCCATTGATTCTTTGCCTTTGATCGGGGCCTGCTTCATTTCGGCGGCGGCCATCACCGCCATCAGTTTCAGCAGGTTTTTCGGCAGACGCAATTCGTGCATCAAACCTATTCCATCATCCGACACCGCGTAGGTGATCGCCGCCGGGTCAAAGGCGAGCGTCGCCGAAGTATTTTTTTCTTCAGCGTCGCCTTGTGCGAGTTGTTTTTTTGCACTCGCGATTAGATTATCCATCATCGAGCTGGCGACAAAAACTTGCGCCACTTTCTCGCGCGGCTGCCACGCTGTCGGGTCGCGAAATCCTTCCCCAGCCGCGAGCGTTTTTCCGTTCGAGTAATTCTCAACGACGCGACGAACGGCTGCCGGCGAGGTGGAGAAGACGAGAAAGTTATTGACGTAGGCGTATGCAAATCCGACGCTGGTGATGATCTCGATGTCGTTTTGCTTTTCGGTCTTCGCCATGTCGAACAGTACTTTCATCCCCATCGCCTCAGCAACTTTCGGCAGCATGGTTTTGAAAGCGTCTTTGTCTTTCAACGCGACGAGCGCCACGAAATCAGGAGCAGCCTTTTCTTCGGAAGCGCGACTTCTTCTTCCTCCAACCGTCGAGATGCCGAGGTAGGACAGAGACGTGCTGAGTGCGACCTCGTTTCCGAGTGTCGCGAGGAAATCCTCTTTCATCCGAAACTTATACTTCTCTTCGATGGCAGCGATTCTCGCGGCCATCGTCGGCGTATTGTTATTGGCGATTGTAGTCTGACCCTTTGATTTTTCTTGTGCTGTTAGATTCTGCGTCTCGCTCACTCTCTCGACGATCTCCTCATACATGCGCGGAACGTCCAATGAGAGGGCGACGAAAAGCTCCGTGTCCGCCGGGGCAACGCTCGCGGCTTCGGAAATCGTCGCCGGCCCGCGCGTCAGGACAGGGAAGAACGGAATCAGCGGGGATTGTTTTCCGGCCTCGTCAATCACTAGCGTGCGCAGGAGCAAGTCGCGTCCGTTCAACGCCAAGCCAACGCCGACGGCTTCCGGCCACTGCGAAGCGCCGCCGAACATTCCGCCGAAGAACGCCTGCCATATCATCCCTGATGAATCCGCCCCGGCTTTCATCCCGCCGCCTTCCGCCGCGCCATCTTCGGTGGGCGAAGCAGAATCAACTTCTTCGGTCTTCAATGCTTCAAGCTCAATGTCGGCCTCAAGCGCCACCTTCTTTTCGGCATCCGACATCTCGGCGTCACCGAGTTGAACCACCCTCTCGCCCGGCGGGAACAGCGTCGTCTCAGAATCAGCAGTTCCACGATTTTCACCTGTCGTCGGAGACACAACGACGCCCGCGCGATTCATCTCCGAAATATTTACTTGGGAATCATTCGCTTCTCCCGACGTTCGCATCTGTGCTTCGTGCCGCTCGCCGAGAAGCCTCGTACTTTGGCTTAGAAGACCGATATTGAGGTAGAGGAAAAATTGCTCGGAAGACAGACGCGCGCGCGCTTGTTGAAAGTGTGTATCTTTGGCGAGCGGCGTCGCATTCTCCGACTTAAGACTTCGGAGGGTGAACGGCTTTTCGCTGGCGAAGAGAAGGTTGCCGTGTCGTTTGATGACGAACCGCTGCGGCGTCGAGGTTCGTTTTACGCTACGCTTCGCAGTCCGTTTGCCCCCGTTCGGCGTGCCCGTTTGCGGGGTTTGGGTGGTCATCCACTCCGGTAGAGTTGAGAGATATTTTTTTAGTCGCGGCTCGAAGCGGCGCGCTTCTTCGATTGTCGGGAGCCTCAACGCCGCCAGCGCGTTCGGGATTTCGGGTCTGGCCGGCATCCCGGCGAATATCACGGTGGCGTCAGAAAGGGCTTCGGAGTTTTCTCCGACGAATAGCAAAAACTGATTCATCTCGGCGGGCACTTCGCCGGCGAATTTTCCGAGTGTACCGAGTAACTCGGTAACGTCCTCGGAGCGCATCAACTGGCTGAGCGAGCGCACCTCGCCATAGATCGCAAAACTATCATCCGAAATAAGCTCATCAAACTTCTGCTCGACTTCCACCGGGGCACCCGCGTCGCGCGGCACGGGCTTAGTGGCGGACGCCACCGGAGATGCGCCGGTGGCAGCGGCAGTTGCCGTTGATTTCTTCGCCGGAGATGTGGTCTGTCGTGAAGACGCGGAGCGCCGTCGCGCGCCCTTTTGCGCGTAACTCAAAGGAGAAGCGGCGGACACGACGGCGATTGTCAGGAGCGCCGTGAGAATTAAGTTCTGGGAGAAGTGCATAAATCAATCCTTCATTGAAAGTGGGTAACGAACTGCCGCGTCTCAGAGAGATTTTCGACGCGCGGCATACATCGGGGTCAAACGCGGCGGTTGCCGAAATCACCGCGAGATTATGACAAGATTTCTGATTTTGGTGTAGGGCGAAATGATAGGTTCACGTTTCGACTCGGCGGCGCGCGAATCCGAAAGGCGTGAGCCGGCGTTGACTTGCGGGGTGGTTTCAGCTTAGAAGCAATTCATACGCTTTCGCAATCCGTCTGCAGCCGAGGCACCGTCGCGATGAAGAATCACACACGTCAATTAACAATCGTTTCGCTACTCTTGTTCTCCACTCTATCGTGCGTCACTCAAGATCAACGGACTCAATCACCCACCGCCACGTCGCCGCCAGCGGACACTAAGGTCGCGCTTGAAGCCGTCACAAGCGATGACTTGTTGCGACACATTAGAGTGCTCGCGTCGGACGAATACGAAGGACGCGGCCCCGGAACGCGCGGCGAGGAATTAACGGTCAACTATCTCACCGAGCAGTTCAAGAGTCTTGGCTTGAAACCCGGCAACCCCGACGGAACTTACGTGCAAAAGGTTCCGATGGCGGGCTTCACGGCGGAACCGCGCGCTTCGTTCAACGTCAACGGCAAAGCCATTGACCTCAAATCCACGGATGATTACGTCGCCGTCTCCCGGCGCGTCGAGCCGGAAATCAAAGTCGAAAATTCAGACGTCGTCTTCGTCGGTTACGGTGTGGTCGCGCCGGAATACAATTGGGACGATTACAAAGGCGTTGACGTGCGCGGTAAGACGATTGTGATGCTGATTAACGACCCCGCGATTGCAGACCCGAATGATGCGTCTCGGCTTGACGAGACGATGTTCAAAGGGAAAGCAATGACTTATTACGGGCGATGGACGTACAAGTATGAAATCGCTTCGGAGAAGGGCGCGGCGGTGGCGATTATCATTCATGAGGAAGGCCCGGCAGGCTATCCGTATGAAGTCGTCAGCGGGAGTTGGGGGCGCGAGAATGTTGATATTAAAGCGCCCGACAAAAACGCGGGGCGCGTCGCCGTCGAATCGTGGATCAATCTCAACCGCGCGAAAGAATTGTTTGCCGCGAGCAATCAGGATTTTGAGGCGCTAAAGAAAGCGGCGCAGAGCCGAGACTTCAAGCCTGTGTCACTTCCCGCGAAAGCAAATTTCGTCGTCAAAAACAATTTACGTGAAATCGAATCGAATAACGTCGTCGCCAAAATCGAAGGCTCCGACCCGAAGTTGAAAGACGAATACATAATTTACACCGCGCATTGGGATCACTTGGGGCGTGACGACAAGCGGGCGGGCGATCAGATTTTCAACGGCGCGATTGACAACGCTTCCGGCGTCGCCGCGCTTCTGGAAATCGCTGAGGCGTTCACTAAACTTCCGGCCCCGCCCAAGCGCTCGATTCTTTTTCTCGCCGTCACCGCCGAAGAGAAAGGACTTTTGGGGGCGAAGTATTACGCGACGCATCCGCTGTATCCGCTCAACCGGACGCTGGCGAACATCAACATGGACGGCGTCAATCAATGGGGTCGCACGAAAGACATCGTTCTCGTCGGCGAAGGCAATTCCACGCTCGACGATTTACTGCGCGAGGCGGCACAACAACAAAGCCGAACAGTGAAACCCGACCCCGAACCTGAAAAGGGATTCTTCTATCGCTCGGATCATTTCGAGTTTGCGAAGGAAGGAGTGCCGGCGCTCTACGCTGACACCGGCACCGAGTACATCGGCAAGTCCGAGACTTACAGTAAAGAGAAGCGCGACGCCTACACCACGAACGACTACCACAAGGTGACGGACGAGGTGAAATCCGACTGGGATTTGGCCGGCGCAATTGAGGACGCGCAGCTCCTCATCCTTGTCGGCTACCGCGTCGCGCAGGGCGACACCTACCCGGAATGGAAACCGGGAACGGAGTTTAAAGCAAAGCGTGACGAAATGATGAAAGCCGCCGGCAAATCATGACTGTTGGTTGTGAGTCTTTTGAAATCTCTGAAACGTCTGGAGTGAAAAGAATCTTGCGGCTCTTAATGCTCACATTTTTATGCGCGGCATTTTCCGGCGCGGCCTTAGCTCAGCAACCTGCCACCACTCCGCCCACTCGCCAAGAGGAAGCGCCGGCCCCGCGCAAATCAAACTCCCGTCCCGCTAGTATGCCGACTTCTTCAATCGAACCTTTCGACGGCGCGATTGTCGCCATGATGGCCGCGCAGTGCGTGAAGTTGGAAACGGCATTGGGCGACATCGAGATGGAGATGCTGGCGGAGGCCGCGCCGGAAACCGTCCGCAATTTTCTCAACCTCGTGGCGATTGGGGCTTTCGACACCACGACGTTCAGCCGCGTGGTGAAGGGCTTTGTCATTCAGGGCGGCAACCTCTCAACGCGCGCCACGCTCACGCCTCAACTGGCAGCGCGCATGAGACGCACAATTTTTGACGAGCCTAATTATATCAAGCACGTCCCCGGCGTCGTTTCGATGGCGCGGCCTGCGCAAGATAATAGCGCGACGACAAACTTCTTCATCCTCGCCGGCGAGGCAACGCATCTTGACGGAAAGTTCGCCGCTTTCGGGCGCGTGCTGCGAGGCATGGAAGTTGTTGAAGCAATTAACCTTGCCCCCGTCGAGGGGGAAAAACCTGACAAGCCCGTGCTGTTGAAGAAAGCCACAGTTGCGCCCTGCGCGCCTACCCCCGAAAGAAAGTCCAATCCATAAGCTGTAAGATTTTGATTCGCGTGCCGGGTTAATACTGGCAGCGATGGCTGACGAGTGTCGGCACTACCACCCCCTCACGGGGGTTTTTGACATTCTGTAAGCTCGACTAACTGCCGCACCGGGGTCTTGACTCATAAATCTAATTGATTGCTTGGATAAATTTTCACCCTGTTGATAAAAATTGTTTTGACTTATCTCCCCTGAGGCTTTATCATTCGCGTGAACTTTTCTAGCAGAAGTTTGATTAAGTTTCTTGCCCATAGCACTTCTCTCGGTAATTTCAAACAATTCGTAAGCCCCGGCCTCCCTTCCTCGATGCAGAGGAATGAGAACGTGTCGAGCTAAACACTCTGAAGCGTTTAGTCTTCGATCATCACCAGTCGTGCGGTTATTCCAATTTCTTCAAGGAGTAAACAGGTGAAAAATGCTCAGCTATCTCGCGCCGGCTCTATCCTTCTCACTTCAACTTTGGCTCTCGGCATTCTCGTCGGAGACGCCGAAACCTGCTCGGTACTCAATAGGTTCTTCATTTCAGTCGAGGCGAAGAACGCGAATCAAGCGTCGGCTCAAGGTGAGCGAAAGAAAAGCAAGGTCTCTCACGACCTTCAGCGCGTGCTGCAAACAGACGCCCCAAGCGGTGAGTTGATTGACGTTATCCTTCAGATAAAGAGCGGGAATGCGGCCACGGACGTTCTCAATCTTAACGGCGTTCAAGTTAAGAGAGATTTTCCCAACTTATTTGCAAAAGCACTAAGAGTGCCAGCCGGTCTGGTTGAAAAGTTAGCCGCACACTCGGAAGTCACGCACATCTCGCTGAACAAAACAGTCAAAGCATTCGGCGACGTGACGGCCACGACGGGCGTTGACGCCGCTAAGCAAGCTTTCTCGGATAACACCGGCACGTCACTTAACGGTGCGGGCTTACGAATCGCGGTCGTTGATTCCGGTGTGGACGTGAACCACCATTCTTTCCGGGGGCAGGCCGGCGGCGGGCGCGTTGTCGTGAGCCGCGACTTCACTGGCGAGGAGCGCACCGACGACCCATTCGGTCACGGCACACACGTCGCCTCGACGGCCGTCGGCAGCAAGTTAATCTTTAACGGTGCATACGGCGGCATCGCGCCGGAGGCCGATATCGTTAACCTCCGGGTGCTCGGCGCGCAGGGCAGCGGTCAGGAGTCGTCCTTGCTGAGCGCCCTCGATTGGGTGCTGGCGAACAAAGATATTCATAACATTCGCGTCGTCAATCTAAGTCTCGGCACGCCCGCCGTTGAATCATTCCGCGAAGACCCGGTGTGCGTCGCCGTGCGCCGCCTTGTCAACGCTGGAGTGGTCGTCGCAGTCGCGGCGGGCAACAACGGCAAAGACGCGAACAACGTCAAGCTCTACGGCGGGATCGGCTCCCCCGGCATCGAGCCTTCGGCGATCACGGTCGGCGCGAGCAATACATTCCAGACAATCGCGCGCGGCGACGACACTGTCACGACCTACAGCTCGCGCGGCCCGACGCGCAGTTACTCGATTGACGCCGACGGCATCAGGCGCTATGACAATCTCCTCAAGCCGGACGTGGTCGCGCCCGGCAACAAGATCGTTTATGCCGAAGCGGAAAATAACCTGCTCGTCGCCGAGCATCCAGAACTCGACGCCGGAGCGATAGGGAAGAACAGGAAGATGATGCGCTTGAGCGGCACGTCGGTCTCGACGCCGATTGTCGCCGGCGCGGCGGCTTTGATGTTGCAGGCCAACCCGAAGCTGACGCCGAACTTGGTTAAAGCGCTTCTCGCATATAGCGCGCAACAGCTTCCCGGTTTCAACATTTTCGAGCAGGGTGCCGGACAAATCAACGTCGAGGGGGCGATTAGGCTGGCCCAACTCGTGCGCACCGACCTCACCGCGACGACTCCGCTCGGCGATCCTCTTCTCACGACGAACTCAGTGCCCTCCCCCACGTCAACGATTGCCGGATTCAACTTCACTTGGGCGCAGCGCGTCCCCCTCGGCGACCGCTATGCGACGGGCGAAGAACTCATCACGAAATATCAATCAATCTACGCTTTGGGCGTCGTCGTCGGTGACGGAGTCGTGGTCGGGGATGGAGTCGTTGTGGGCGACGGCGTGGTCGTCGGGGACGGCCAGCTTTTGAGCGACGGAGTCGTGGTCGGCGATGGGGTAGTAGTTGGTGATGGTGTCGTCGTTGGTGACGGAGTAGTGGTCGGCGATGGTGTGGTAGTCGGAGACGGAGTTGTTGTGGGCGACGGGGTAGTGGTTGGTGACGGAGTTGTCGTTGGTGATTAACTTTTACCGTTGCCGCCCGCACAAATTTTGTGGCGGGAACTCTTGCCTTCACATATTTTCCGAAGGGCATCCGTTAGGTTCGAGCGGATGCCCTTCCGCATGACGTGTCGGATTGTAAGTGAAGTTTCGGCTTTTCCTCGTTCGCAGGCCGACTCGGAAGACTACCGAAAAGCTTTGACGCCGTAAGGCTGATGCAACTAAACTTCATCGGCTCAGGCCGCATGCCTTCAATGCACCGCGCCTCTACCACGCCGGGCATTTAGTCGTAGCAATGCAAAGTTTACGTTTCGTCACTTATTACACTAAGTCCATTATCGCCCTCGCGGCGACCGTCGTTCTTTATTCCCTACTCAATCTCCCCATCCGAAATCTCGACGTAAATTTCTGGCTGCTCGCCCTCTTAACAGTCGTCTGTAGTTCTCGCATCGCCATCCGCATTCCTTACTTCAACGGGCAGATCACAGTTTCGGATACGTTCATCTTTCTGACGATGCTGCTCTACGGGGGGGAGGCGGCGGTGCTTTTGGCCGCCGTCGAGGGTTGCTGTTCGTCGCTTCCTGTGGGACGGAAGCCGATAACAATTCTCTTCAACGGTTCGATCATGGCGGTGTCGGTATTCATCACCACGACCGTCGTGCAATTGTTCTTCGGGCCGGTCAGCGATTTGCCGCGCAACGAGCATTTGCCGACCCTCGTGACGGCGATTTGTGTCATCGCCTTCGTGCAGTACATCAGCAACTCCGGCCTCGCCGCCGTCTACACAGCGTTCAAGGTCAACCAGCGCGTCGGCCAGACGTGGAGCAAGTATTACCTGTGGACTTCGATCACATATCTCGCAGGGGCTTCGGCGGCCGGCATCGTGTCTCGCTTGGTGGTACGCTCCGGCTTCCACTACGTCATCCTCGCCACGCCGATTATCGTCACCATCTACTTAACCTACCGCACGTACAGTAAGAATCTCGAAGCCTCGGCGTCGCAGGCCGAGCAGGCCGAACGCGAGCGCATGCGCGCTCATTACGCCCAGATCGAAAAGCTATCCGCCCTCGGCGAGCTATCGTCCGGCGTCGCGCACAACTTCAATAACACGCTCGCCGGCATCCTCGCCCGCGCGCAACTCCTGCTCAAGTCCAGAGACTATGACGAGATCAGGAGCGGCCTTAACATCATCATCCAAACGGCGGAGGACGGCGCGAAGACCGTTAAGCGCATTCAGGACTTCGCGCGCCAGCGCCGCGATCAGGACTTCGTCCCGATTGACGTAGATCAGTTGGTGCTCGAAGTCGGCGAGATTACCCGGCCCCGGTGGAAGGATCGCGCCGAAGCGATGAACGTACACATCGCGATTAACCGGCAGATCACATCCAACGCGACCATTCTCGGCGACAGCGGCGAACTACGCGAGGTGCTCATCAACATGGTCTTCAACGCGGTTGACGCGATGCCGCGCGGCGGGCGATTGACTCTCTCCACGAAAGACGTTAACGGCGCGGCGGAAATTTCCATCAGCGACACCGGGCACGGCATGAGTGAGGAAGTTCGTTCGCGCATCTTCGACCCCTTCTACACCACAAAAGGTAAAGGCGGCATGGGCCTCGGCCTCTCCGTCAGTTATGGCATCATCATGCGCCACGAAGGCACCATCGAGGTTGAATCCGAGATAAACTACGGAACCACTTTTCGGATTACTTTCCCGGTGGTGTCGAAGGCGCTCCATACCGTCGCCGAAGAGAATGAGTTTTTACTTCCGGCTTCGACCCACCCCGGTAGACTTAGAATTCTGGTCATTGACGACGAAGAGCACGTGCGCGAAGTGTTGCATGACATCCTCAAGCAGGAGGGTTGTGAAGCGGTGCTTTCGCCGGACGCCTACGACGCGCTCGCCAAATTCGACGCCGAATCGTTCGATGCCATTTTCACCGACGTCGGACTGCCGGGAATGAACGGCTGGGAGTTCGCCCGCTCGATTCGCCGGCGCGACCGTTTCATTCCCCTCGCCGTCATCACCGGCTGGGGCGACACCGTCAGCCACGAAGAACAAGCCGCCTCACAAGCCGACTGGATAATCCCTAAACCCTTCAACGTCGAGCGCATCGTCTCGCTCGTCGCCGAAATATCCCTCCGCAAAACTCCTCCCGGTGACTATGTGGCTTGGGACCCCGAAGCCCCTCTGCAATAAAAATTACGGCATCCCTAAGATACGGGGGCGGCTTCTGAGCTTCTTCAAAGGCAGAAGCAGATAAGGGTATTATGCGGAACGCTTCCGTATAACTACACCGTAGGAGCGTGTTATGCGGAATCAATCTGCTTATGCAATAGTTCTATTGCTTGCGCCTGTAAATCTTGACAAGCACTCACACAGTAATTACTTTGTAGCCATGAAATCTCGCATCGTTAAAATAGGTAATTCCCAGGGCATCCGCATTCCCAAGCTGTTTCTGGAGCGTAGTAATCTTGCCGAAGAAGTGGAGATCGAAGCGCAAGACAATCAGATTGTCATCCGATCTTTAAGACGACCGCGACAGGATTGGGAAGAGTCGTTTCGTGCGATGGCGGAGAGTGGCGATGACTCTTTGCTTGATGAGAACTTGCTCCCTCAAACTCAATGGGATGAAGCTGAGTGGCAATGGTAGTTAAACGCTTTGAGGTATATCTCGTAAATCTTGATCCGACCATTGGCAGCGAAATCCAGAAAACCCGACCCTGCCTTATTATTTCCCCGGATGAAATGAATCGCTTCATCAAAACCGTTATTGTTGCTCCAATGACCTCACAAGGGACAGCGTACCCGACGAGAGTGAAGTGTAAGTTTCAAGGAAAACAAGGACAAATCGTGCTTGACCAGATTCGCACCGTAGATAAAACGCGCTTGGTGAGAAAGATGGGCAAAGTTGACAAGCAAACTCAAGAGGAAGTCTTCGCTGCTTTAGGCGAGATGTTTGCCCCATAGCCGCAATCGAACGCTGTGATTCACCTACTGTTCAAGAGCGAAGCGATTAAATTGTCAGTTGCAATAGCTAATAGGTAGTCGCGGGCTATCTTTGCTGCTTTATCTGGATGTAACAAACTTTTAAGAGACGCTTAATCAAGCCTTAGCATGAAAGCTCTAAGCTTCACACGCTGTTCCGCTCGGGCGGAACGAAAAACAAAAGGTTGGCAGGCCGCGTGAAGGGAAACCGGAAGAGCACGTGGCCTTTTTTTTGTTTAGCAAAGTTCACGCCGAGCGCCGCTCCATCGCTTCGGCGGTGCGCGTGAAGCATCGTTAAGTCGTGGCAGTAGATGCGCGGCATGGCGAAGCGGCTGATGGTTAAGTGAGATGCCGATTCTGAAAGGAAGTTTTTGTGGTCAGTCTTCTGCCTCATCTTTCCAGATAAGGAATCGTCATCGGCCCTTCGGGGAGTACGGCGATGGGAGCATCTCGTCCGATATTCTCTAACTCCTCTTTGACGCGCGCGGAGATGTCGTCAATCGGCTGAAGGTGCGCGCGCCGGACTTCCCTCCCCGCAATATCACTGCGAAGTGCAACTCTCGCTTTCAAGAGAATCATTGCCAGCAACTGCGCTTCCCATTGATCGTACATCGAAAATCCCGGCGCGAGGATCGTGTCTAAAATTGCCTGCGGGGAATCGTGTTCAAACAAAAGCGTTCTGAAATTGCCGTGATCGGGAAAACCGTCGTCGCACTTAGCGGCTGCGATGACGAGGCCGCCCTCCGCCACGATCTGCGCGCCGGCGGACATTCCCTTCACCGCTTGGTAAACATTCTGATCGAGCGGGTAGCCGCCGTTTGTGGTAATTACGAGAGGAAATGATTCGCGGCAACCGACCATCGCCGTGGATTTAGCGAAAGCACACCCTTCTGTGTGCGCGGCCTGCATGTCGCCGCAAAAGAATCGGGTGATTTGTTGTTTGCGGTTGAGCGTGACGTTGATGCAGAAATCAACGGGGAGCAGCGAGCCGCCCGCGCAGACTTGTTGCTGTGTGGGATTTCCCTCTAACAGCCCCCAAGTGCTTCGTGGATCGGCGATGACCGCCGCGCGATGGTAATGCATGATTGAATCAATGTCCGCGAGCGCCGGGAAAATTCCTTTGTAGCCGCCTGAGAAGCCGGCCATAAAGTGCGGCTCGATAAATCCCAGAACAATTCGCTTGTCAGCCTCGACGTATTCCCTGTTCATCCAGACGCGCCCGTTATCTGCGGACGTGCCGGCAAGGGCGAGCGTCGCCGGGTCGTGCGCGTTGTGGTTGACGACCGCGTACTTCGTAACGATTTCCTTCCCCAGCATGCGGCTGAGTTCCTGCGGGGTGTTGGCGCGATGCGAACCGGTGCCGTTGATGATGGTGATGTTTTCCGCCGGAACATGCGAAAGTTCTGTCAACAACCACAGCAGCAAGCGGTCTGAGGGGAGCGGACGGGTGATGTCCGGGACAACGATTGCCACTCGATCTGTCGCGCTAATTAGCTCACGCAACGGAGCGGATTTGATGGGATGACGAATGGCCGTATAAAAAGCGTCCTGTTCGTCCGCAAGACCCTCGACGAATTTGGGGGCGAGCAGCGTGACGTTTGAATCCGGCAGGTCAACGTCAATTCCCTCCCTACCGTATTGAAGATGAACTTTCATAACTCAATGTGCGCCGTCACGTTTTCCGAACGGCGCACGTTCTGACCTACGGAACCTACTCACAACCGCCCGGCACGGTATTCTTCGACGAGGTAATCACAGGCGCGCGCGGTAATTGCCATCATCGTCAGTGTCGGATTCTGGCACCCGATGGAGACATAACAGGCCCCGTCGGTGACGAATAGGTTTTTAACGTCCCACGCCTGATTAAATTTATTGAGAACTGATTTCTTCGGGTCGCTGCCCATGCGCGCCGTCCCGACTTCGTGGATGCTGAAGCCCGGCGGCGCGTCGGTGACGCGCCTCACGGTGATGTCCTTCGCGCCCGCCGCCCTGAGCATTTCTTCCGCCGCGTCGCCCATGTCTTTCACCATCTCGTGCTCGTTGTCGCTCCACGCCATCTCGATGTGCAGCGCCGGGATTCCCCACTTATCCACCACGTCCTTGTTAATCGAGACTTTGTTTTCGTAGCGCGCGAGACATTCGCCGTAACCTGAAAGGCTGACGCCCCACGGGTAATCGCCCCGCACCGCGCTTTTGAATTTCGCGCCGAAACCGTTAATGGTTTTGGCATGGCTGTAGAGCGACTGCCCCGAGCCGCCCTGCATGCCGTAACCGCGCAGGAAGCGCGGGTGTTTCGTTTGTAGATTGCGAAAGCGCGGCACGTAGATGCCGTTCGCGCGCCCGTCCTGTTCTAAGTTTTTCGTGTTGAGCATCGGCAGCGTGCCGCTCGCGCCGCCCCGCTTGACGTGATCCATCAGGTAATGGCCGAGCACACCGGAATTATTGGCGAGTCCGTTGGGGTAAAGCTTTGAAGTCGAATTGAGCATGATGCGCGTCGTCTCGAGCGTCCCGGCGCAGAGCATCACGACTTTGCCGAAAACCTCGCGATGCCGGCGCATCACGCCATCAACGTAATGGACACCCCGCGCTTTTGCGGTGTCCGGGTCAACGACGACGTGGCTCACGATGGCGTTCGTAATCAGCGTCATGCGGTGGGTGCGTGCGGCGGCGGGAAGCGTCGAGG
>Ga0183260_10002766_pt1 | contig 14384 bp, 12 predicted proteins | sample AntDrymUQ4972206_2_FD_129768 | JGI IMG/M metagenome (GOLD analysis project Ga0183260, IMG submission 129768) | Polar desert sand microbial communities from Dry Valleys, Antarctica - metaG UQ497 (22.06) (version 2) (version 2) | ecosystem: Environmental > Terrestrial > Soil > Desert | place... | reverse complement strand
TGGGAGTGGTCGTCGCTGCCGATCAAGGGAGCGCCGCGTCCAGAGGAATCGTTCGAGGGTGGCGAGCCATTGAAGCAGCGTCTCGGCATCGACTGGGACCGCTTCTCGGCGGTCGTGTCCGACGCCAACAGTCAACGGTTCGGCGTCGCCTACGACGCCGTGGCGGGCACGTTGAAGCTGATGCGGGCGATGCGATCCCGCAACGACATCCCCGATGCCGCAACCTTCCTCGCCCAGCTCGATGCGTTGGTCGCGATTGGCCCGAACAATCGCCGGGCGCAAGATGCACCGCTCAGCGAACCGACACCGGGGCCACCGCCGATGCCCTCCGCAACCGCGATGCCGAGCGCCGATGCCTAAGCCGGATCGACCGCGGCCGCTCTTTTCCTGGCGAACGGCTGGTCCAATCCGAGTGGCGTCGTTGGCGGAGGCGGAGGGTTTTCTGACCGCCTACCCATCTGCCGGTGGTCGATGGGAAATCGTCTCCCGCATTCAACTCAGCGTTGATGGCCGAGATGAGGAGCACGTCACGCTGCGTGATCCCGTTGGCGGGCAGACGGGGGTCGTCCGCTTCGCCCTGGAACCGGGCGATCTCCGGGAAGACGGTGCAGAGGCGGGACCACCACAGCTCGACGATCTCTTGCGGCGGGCGGCGGAGTTTGCCCGCGCCAGCGGGCCGCAGCACCCCGGCATCGTGCCCCGCTTCCCCATCCCCTCGGCCGCGTTTCCGAACCGGATCGCGGTGCCGCTGGCGATCTTGGCGGTCGATCAGGAGCGACGTGGCCTGTATGCGCCGGCCAAGGTGGTCGTGCTCGATTTTCCGGCGGGCACGCCCCACGGCATCGGTGACGAGGCGACGTTCGACCCCGAGCATTGGCCACCGCCACGGCTCGGCGATTGGCCGCCACTGGGGATTCGTGGGGTCGATTCAGGTCAATTGCAAGGGATGGTGATCCGATTCGCCGGCTGCTGGCTGCGGCTGCTCGATCGCTGGTCGCGTGGTGATCGCGTTCACGACAGCTCCGGCGAGGCGGCGGAAGCCTATGCGCTCTTGGCGCGGCTCGATCCGCCGGGGATGATCCCGGTCTACCAGCGTCTCAACCCGGCCTTTTGGCAGTGGTTCGAGGATGCGCCGCATCGCGACGCGGTGACCCCCTGAGGCGCATTGCGAACGCATCGCCAGGCAGCAACGTGAAGAACCTCCGTGGTCAATTGACCACGGAGGTTCTCGGCAACACGGTGAGCGGAAGCTCCTCGTCAGACCGGCAGGTTATGCCTCTGGCGTGGCCTCGTCGTCACCACCCGCATCCAAACCACCGACGTCAGCTTCGTGGAGACCCTCGGCGACGAAGACCGAGACATCGGTTGACGCGCCATCAGCGCCAGGCGCGAGGAAGGCGATGCCGCTGAAGCCGCTCTCCGCCTGCTCCTTGAGGCCGATCACCAAGCTGCCATCCGGTCCCACGACGCCACCAATGTCGCCACAGGCGATGTAGGTGCCGATTTCCTCGTCGGAGAGGTGGACGTTGATCGCGTGATCCTCGGCCAGAATGGCGTCAAGCGCCATCGGCACGTTGGTGAACGAACTTTCCGCGGCCGTAGCGTTCGTATTGCCCTGCGCCTCACCTTCGGCGGCGGTGAGGTTGGTCAGTGGCACGATCACGTCGCCGAGCTCGTCACCGCAACTGCCACTGTGGATGTGCGCCGGTCGTCCCGCGACGCCTGCCTCCGGAGTGGCATCCTGAGCGAAACCAGGGGCAACACCGCTGAGAAGAGCGAAGCCCATCAGTGCCAATGCTAGGCCGACCGCCAAGAAACTGATCTTGGTCGTTGCGACGACCATTGGACCACCTTCATTAACTCCGAAACGTCGAGTGGAAAATGTGCCGCCGAACCCCCCGACGACGGATGCACGGTAGCAGAAGCCGCGAACCCGATCAAGGGCGAGGTGTGACACCGTGTCGTCATTTCGCGGCATCGTTCCGTCTATCTTGCTGTGCCGCGGGCCGCTACCCCTTGCGAGAGAGCGGACGGCGCCGATCGATGCCGGTCGTTGCCTCGTTACGGCGCCTCGGTGTCGCTGTCTCGATCCCGATTGTCAATCACCACGATCTCAGGCACGGAGTCATCCCCCTCCAGCGTGCCCGCCTCAGCTTCATCGGCGGCAGGCTCGGTCGCGGTTGGCTCGGGCGTCGCTTCAGCCGTATCGGCGGCGACGGTGCTCCCGCCGCCGGGAGGTTCGGCCGTGAGGAGCAGCGTGACGTCGGTGGCATCGGGCTCAAGCGCACTCGGAGCGAGAATGGCCATGCCGGCGAGATCTCGCTGATTGGCTTCTCGCAGGGCGATGACGAGCGAACCGGTCTCGGTCAAGACGCCGCCGATCTCGCCACAGACCGCCGTCGCTGACGACTCTGCCGCGTCACGGGTGACGCGCACCGCGTGCTCGGCGGCAATGATCTCATCGAACGCCAAACCAACCGCCGTGAACGAGCTCGCCACCGGCGGCAGATCGGCTGTGCCGAGCGAGTCGCCGCTGGCGCTGAGCGGGCCATTCAGTTGGGCGACGACATCCGCCTCCCCGCTGCCGGCACAGGTGCCGCCTACGATCGCCGCCTCGCTGGCGCCGGATGCCGCCGTCTCACCGCTGGAGGCGACTTGAATCAGGCGCAACGAGTCGTCGGCGAGTTGCCCGACCGCATAGAGATTGTAGACCGTGCCCGTGACAAGCTCGGTCTCGGCGTTGGCGAGGACGACGGTCTCGGAATCGGTGGCGAGGAGCTCGATGTCGATCGTGCCGGCGCCGATCTCGGCATGATCCGTCTCACTCGGAAACGCGACCGAGGGGAAGAGTGGGTCACCGCCTGAGAGGAGGAGATCGAGCGGCCCGGCGTCGGGTGACCCGTTGATGAGGCGAATCCGAGATTGCCCAGGGGCGATCGGGCCGAGATCGACGGGATAGACGTTGACTTGGAGGTCAGCCACAAGACCAAGCAGGGCGACGTGATAGGTCTCCCCCGCGGCGAGGGGCAGGGTTGTGCTGGCAATGGCCTCTTCGACCGCCGCCCCCGTTGGCACCACCGCGAACTCGTGATCGCCATCCGGCAGGGCGAGCGTGTCGGAGACGCTGGGATAGCTCATGCCCGAGACCTCGAGCGAGCCATCGACGTAGAGATCGACCTCACCGGCATCGGCGGCCCCATGGACCATCAGGACGCCGGCCTCATCACTCGCCGCGCCCTCTTGCGCGATGACGTTCGTTGGCATGGCGGCGCTCATCAGGGCGAGCGCCAGAATCGCGAGCGAGGCGCAGCACCCGCGCCGGCCCAGCAAGCTTCGTCCGATCAGGTACCCCATGCGCTCTGCTCCATGATCGATGCCGGCGGGCGAGAGTCAGCCGGGTGGGTAGGCATCCCGATCACCAGTCTCCTCGCGATCGCGCCCCAATCAGGGAGGAGGGTGCTCGACATGGCGACGGGCCGAGCCATGCTGGCCCGACCCGCTGCGCGCATTCCCTTGGGTTGTGAGGCACCGCGCCCCATTCGTCTCCCTCGGTGGCTCTAGTCTCGACAATCTGCCGCGAAATGAACATTCACCTGCCTTGCCGAACCATCGCCACCTCGCGATGGTGGCATCGTTTCGGCAGCGCCCAATCCGATTCGGCTTCGCCAGACCGAATTGTGGAGGCGTCAGACATCTCCAGAATCCCGCGCCACGGGATGCCGCTTAGATGGTGCCGACGACCAACAAGAGAATGAGTGCAAAGGCAATCAAGCCAACGACTGATAGTCCTCGCACAATCACATCACGTGCGGTGATCAGGTCGGCTGACCTGCGCTCGTTTTCGCTCACGGTTCCCTTCCCTTCCCCGTGATCCCCCCCTCAATTGTCGCGGATCTCACCTGCTCAAGGCCGATTGTTGGCACCCTCCCGCCAGCCAATCGGCTCCATGCGCGGTTCGATGTTCCGCGGGGCGATTCTAGGACGGCCGGATCGATCTGTCAATCGAACGGGTGTGCGATCGGCGACGTGAGGACCGCTGCCAACGCCCCAGGTTGGGGTGAAACCACCACCGGCGGCGCGAGTTCGACCGCGTCGATATGTTTCAATCCGGTGCCCGTGGCAAAGATCACCACCTCTTCATCGGGGTCCAGGAAACCGCTGGCACGGAGATCGCCCGCCGCGATGACCGCGGCGCCGGCTTCCGGCGAGACAAAGAGCCCTTGCCGGCTGGCGGCAAGCCGGACCCCTTCGGCGAGGTCCGCTTCCGAGACGGTGACGGCGGTGCCACCACTCGCGCGCACGGCGTCGAGGATCAAGTAGTCGCCGATCGCCACTGGCACCCGAATCCCCGGTGCGCAGGTGGTGGCCGATTGCCACGGCTCGGCATGGCGCTCGCCGGCCGCAAAGGCTCGCACGATCGGCGCACACCCTTCCGCCTGGACGACGATCATCTTTGGCCGCTTCGGTCCGATCAAGCCGATCGCCTCCAACTCGTCGAAGGCCTTCCACATGCCAACGATGCCGGTGCCGCCACCGGTTGGATAGATGATCGCGTCGGGCAGACGCCAGCCGCGCTGCTCGGCAATCTCAAATCCCATCGTCTTCTTGCCTTCAGCCCGGTACGGCTCTTTCAGCGTCGAGACATCGAACCAGCCGCGCGGGGTGGCGTCGGTGCGGACGAGCGCGCCAGCGTCGTTGATCAGACCGTCGACGAGGACGACCTGCGCCCCGTAGGCCTGACATTCCGCCTGCATCGCGATCGGCGTCTCGACCGGCATCACGACCAGGGCAGGTAGACCCGCGCGGGCGGCATAGGCAGCCATCGCCGACGCGGCGTTCCCGGCCGAGGGGATCGCGATCGCGGTGGCGCCGAGCTCCTGGGCGCGGGCGACGGCGAGGCTGAGGCCGCGCGCCTTGAAGCTCCCGGTCGGGTTGCGGCCCTCTTCTTTGACCGTCAGCCGGGTGAGCCCGAAGTGGCGGCCAAGCGCGGGCGCTGGCAGCAGCGGCGTGCCCCCTTCGCCAAGCATCGGCGCCGCCGCCAGATCTTGCACCGGCAGCAGCTCCGAATAGCGCCAGAGGTGCCACGGGCGCCGCGCCAGCGCGGCGACGGTCATCGAGGCAGCGGCGGCGGCGAGATCGTAGCGGGCATAGAGGACTTTGCCGCAGCCAGGCGCCGAACAGACCGTCGCCAAGCGATCGCTCGGGTACCGGCTGCCGCAGGCGGTGCATTCGAGGTGGGTCAAGCAACTCTGCATGCGTTCTCCCATCGTTGCTCTCGCGAGCGTCGTCGGCCACGACGGAACGAGGCCGCGTCGTCACGGTCGGTGACTGTTCGATCGGCCCTCCGGGTGGCCTGCCGCTGGCCAGCTAGGAGATTGGTAGAGCGCGCCCGACCGGTGCTCGCGGAATGGCGATCGTCTCCCCATCGGCGGCGCAGATTCGGCCGCTATCCATTGTCATCCCGTTCACCCCGGTTCAGATCGTCGCTGCCTCGTTGCCGCTCCAGACCTGACGCGCCCTCCTCCTGCTCGGGCATCCCGGTCGCGGAGGCAACCAGCGGTGGCGCGATCGATTGGGCGAACGCGTCGCGGTGGAGCACCATCTCGACCACCTGCAACTCCAGGTTTTTGCGCCGCACATACTCGACATGCTCGCTCTTGACCCGAAACCCAACCCGCTCGTACGTCGCCAGGGCACGGGGATTGTGGCGAAACACTTCGAGACGGACTTCGCTCAGATCGTGCGTCTCGAACGCCTCCGCCATCACGAGTCGCGTCGCCTCGGTGCCAAAGCCGCGCCCCCACAACTCTTTCTCGCCGATCACGATCCGAAAGAGCGCGGACTCCGTCGTCGCGGTCCGCATGATATCGGTCAGGGCGCTGGTGCCGATCAGTCGCTCGCTGCCCGTCTCATGGATCGCGTAGCAGAGGCCACGGGCGGAGAGAGGGAGGATTAGGGTGTCGAAATAGCCCCGCGATTGGATCGCGTTGAGCGGCTCTTGATCGTGGCGGAGCAGGTGGGCGATCTCCTCGTCGGCGTACCAGCGTTGGAATGCGCTCCGGTTCGCCGGGACATGCGTCCGCAAGCGAACCCGCGCCCCTTCGCGGACACGTGAGCCAAGCTCGGGATCGGAATGCATTCCCACACCGTCGTCTCCTGCCGAAGTAGCGGTTCCGGCGCGGCGCGGTCGCATCCATCGTTGGACGCGGCCGAAGAAGCGGCGCCCAAGATCGGCCAACAGCGGGCTCAAGGTGACCCGAGCGGCAGGCGTTGGCTTTCCCCCACCGAGCGGTAGGGCGCGCCACGGTCCAGACATGATTGAGCGCGAGGAGATCTTCACGCGAGACACCGTGTCGCGGGTTTGGATTGCCAAACGCGGTGGGGAGGGATCGGACAGCCCTCCCCAGATACTCGTCTAGCATAATGCGGCGATCGCGTCGACGCGAACGGTGGTGGCCGCACCGGGTGCGGCCACCACCCGCCATCGCGGCTAGAGGACGCCAACCTCGGTCAGCAGCTCAACGGTGCCCTGGAGATCGGCGAGGTCGCTGAGGTCGATCTCCGGGCTGCCGACATCCGCCAAGGGTCGGATATCGCCAACCGTGTCGACGCCAGCGATCAACGGGTACTCCGAGGTTTCCTCGGCGAAGTAGGTTTGGGCCTCTTCGCTGAGAAGGAAATCAACGAAGCGTTCCGCCTGCTCCGTGTTTGCCGCGCTCTCAAGGATGCCGACCCCGGCGACATTGACGAGGGAGCCGGGGTCACCAGCGGCAAAGTAATGGTTGGCGACGGGGAAGTCGTCACCCTCCTCTTTCTTCAGCGCGAAGAGGTAGTAATGGTTGACCAAGCCGACCGGCAGCTCGCCGTCGCCGACCGCCTTCACGATCGCGGAGTTGCTATCGGCAAAGTTGACGGTCTCGTTGGCAAGCATCCCCTCCAACCAGGTGCGAGCGGCATCGTCACCTTCGAGCACGCGCAGCGCGGTGACGAAGGATTGGAACGAGGCGTTCTCCGGCGCCCAACCGACGCGGCCGCGCCATTCCTCGCCGGTGAGGTCGAGAACGGAGGCCGGCAGGTCTGCTTCCTCCAGCTCGTCGGTGTTGTAGACGAGGACGCGGGCTCGCCCCGAGACGCCGACCCAATTGCCGTCGAGCGAGCGGAACCGTTCCTCCACCCGATCCAAGATGTCGTCGGAGAGGGTTTGGAAGCGGCCTTCCGCCGCGAGGAGGCCGAGGGCGCCAGCATCCTGAGCAAGGAAGAGATCGGCTGGCGAATCGGCTCCCTCTTCCAGGATCGTCGCCGTCAACTCGGAGGTGCCGGCGTAGCGGACCTCGGTCGCAATCCCGGTTTCCTCGGCGAAGCGCTCGATGATCGGGGCGACTAACGTTTCGCTACGACCGGAATAGATCGTCAACGAGCCGCCCGTGTCACTCGTGACCGGAGTCCCCGCGGCGCTCGGCTCGGGCGTGGCATCTTGGGCCAGCGCTGGCCACCAGGCCAGACCGAGACCGGCGACGCCGGCGGTCCCCGCACCGAGCAGCCGGATCACGTGGCGACGGGTGATGGCGCGGCTATCGGCATCACGCCAGGTCGCCCCGATCGGCATGATCTCGGTGGCGACCGCATCAACGTTGCGATGGGTTTCAGACGACATCAATCCTCAATCCTTCACTCTCTCGTGCTCGCGTCACGCCGAATCGCGGACCGAGCCGCCGATGATTGGTCGATCTCCGCGTTGTCTGTCGCGGGAAGAGGCGGTGGTATTCAGAACGCGCTCGCCGGAGGAGTGCTCGCCTTCCCGCCGGGAGCGATCGGCTCGATTGACGGAATCCCGTGATGGCGAGATTCGACGCGGTTTCGCTGCCCCAATCCGTTCGCCATCGGTTTGCAAGGTTCTTCGGCGGACTCTTGATGACCGCCGTGGCTCGCCCGAGCCATGGTAACCACGCTCCCAGTGCCGTGCGGAGCCTAACGGGTTGCTCCCTGTACGCGCCTCCCTTCAGCTGCATCGCCAACGGCAAATCCAGCCACTCACGGCCGATTCAGCTGTGGCATCGACGCGATCGCCACCACGGCCGACGAACGATCAAACCCAATTCCGACCCAACGAGTCGGAATTAGGCATACGTTAGTAGCCGGTGGCGACGGTGTCAAGCGAGATTGGGCAATGCTGCCGGGAATCGAGCGGAGAAGCACGAGCGGGGCGCGATCGACCGTTGCTGATCTCTTTGTTTTGGGAATGACGCGAGGCGGCGTTCGGCGGTGAGGTTAGATCGTCTCCGCCGGAGGGGTATCGTCCCAGCCGAGCCAGCGCGTGAATTGCGCGGCTGGCGTGCGCTGCCGCTGTGGCGGGGCTCCATCCGCGTAGCCGAGATAGATAAACCCGAGCAGGTGGGCCGAGGGTTCGAGGCCGAAGAAGGCTTTGACGGCCGGGTCGTAGACCGGATCGCCGGTGCGCCAGATCGCACCGAGGCCGAGGGCGTGGGCGGCAAGGAGCATATTCTGCGCCGCGGCGGCGCCGGCCATCACCTCTTCCGCTTCATCGATCTTGGGACCGATTGCCGGTTCGACCGCAACCGCGATCACCACGGGCGCTCGCAGCGGTTTCATGGCGACTTTCGCCTCGGCGGCGCGGGCCTCCGCGAGCGCTGCCGCATCGTCGCGTCCAGCCGCCCGAGGCCGCTTCGAGGCGTGCGATGCGACGAGCACGGAGCCGAAGGCGCGCCGCGCCGCGCCGGCGAGCACGATAAAGCGCCACGGCTCGGTCAAGCGGTGGTTTGGCGCCCAGGTGCCGGCTTCGATAATCGTCTCAATCAGTTCCCGCGGTGGACACTCGGGGCGAACATTGCCGACGCTGCGCCGGGTGCGGATCGCTTCGAGCACCTCTTCGCCAGAGGTCATCGGCACAATTGTTCGTTTTGAATCGATTACCATAGATACAGTATCCTCGGTGCATATCGGCGTTCCAAGCGGTCGACGACCTTGCTGCTCGTCCCGTCTCTGATTGTGAGGGAGACGCGCCGCTTGGTGCCAGCCAACGACGACATCGCGGCGACCGCCGGCCCGGCGCGACCCCCCCCAAAATCCGGTTCGGCCGAGGAAGGTGCGCCGCGATCTGGATCTCGCTCATACCTTGGGGGAGATCGTTGGCGCGCGACCATAGGTGACGCCGATCCAGACCGTCGGTACGGATTGTACCGGCATCGAAGTATCTGCTTCGGATCGGGGAACCCGTATCCCGACCGCTGCTCGTGTGAAAAGGGGAATGCTATGACGCGACGCGCGAATCTTCCCAAGGCGAACCTTGCCAATGCCAATCTCTCGGACGATGACTTTACCGAGGCCAATCTTTCCGGTGCCGACCTGAGTCGCGCCAGCTTGCGGAAGACGGATCTGCATCGTGCCAATCTGACCGGAGCGGATCTGCGCAACGACGATCTCCGCGGCGCCGACATGACCGGTGCCCAACTCTCGGACGCGCATCTGGAGGACGCCGACCTGACAGGGGTCAATTTGACCGACGCGAATCTGCAAGGCGCGTTTTTGCATGCTGCCAATCTCAAAGATGCCGACCTGACGAACACGAATCTGACCGGGGCTGATCTGACTGAGGCCAATCTTGCCGGCACCAAGCTGGATCAGAGTGGATCGCAAGCGGGGGCGAATCTGCGACGCGTGCGAGGGCTTTCGTCGGCGCAGCGGCAGGCGTCGTCGACAAAATGGGCGATCGTCGATGATGAGCCAGATGCGGCAAGCGATCACTGAAACAATGCACCGCTGATGCTTCCTTAACCTCGCACATGTGTGACTTCAAGGTATAATAACGACAGGGAGTTCCCCCGCGATTGTGACGCAATCGGTAGTAGGTCGTGGCTGCTGCAAAGCCAACGACCCGGACGCTTGTGCGAGCGATCCGCCAGTGAGGCAACCCTGCTAAGAGAGGGGCAGGGCGGATAGAGTGAGGGGTGTCGGGCAAAGGACGAGGAGGGAGAGTCGGTTGGCGGTCGGAAGATGGCAAATCGAGCGGCGGCGTGGAACGATAATCTGATGATCGCCGCTGATGGAGCGAGCCGTCGCCTCGAAACTGCCCGAAACATCATTCTGCTGCTCGGCGACGGCATGGGCCACGCCCACCGGCTCGCGGGTCAACTCCTCCTCCGCGGGCGCAACGGTCGCCTCGCCATGGATGATCTGCCTGCCGCTGGCCTGATGAACACCGTTTCCGGCGACCATCTCCACTTTGTGACCGACTCCGCCGCCGCTGCCACGGCGCTGGCGACCGGCGTCAAAACGGGGAATGGCACGGTGGCGATGGATCTCGCGGGACGGCGACTGCCGACGATTCTGGAATTGGCGAAACGGGCTGGGAAATCGGTTGGCTTGGTCACCACCTGTCAGATCACCGATGCGACGCCAGCCGCGTTCGGCGCTCACGTGCCAAATCGCGTCGATCAGAGTGAGATCGCGCGCCAATATCTGGAGGAGAGCGAGGTCGATGTTCTCCTCGGCGGCGGCGCTGCCTACTGGCGACCGGCGGGCACCGATCCCCTCTTTCCACCAACCCCAACCGAGCCACGTGAGTTGAGTCAAGGGACGGCGGGCGATCTGATCGCGCTCGCGCGGCGTCGCGGCTACACCTTCGTCCAGTCAGCCAGCGAGTTAGCGGCGATCGTCGCCGCGGGACCAACCGCGGGCGAACGGGTCTTGGGACTCTTCGCGAATCAGGAGCTCTTTCAACAGCGGACGGATGGGGGGCCCGATGCGTATCTGCCATCCGTCACGGTCGCTGAATTGACCGACGCCGCAATTCAGCTGCTGGCTCCCAATCCAAACGGCTTTTTCCTGATGGTGGAAGAGTCCGCGGTCGACCGCATGGCGCACCGCAATAACGCCGCATTGACGCTCAAGGCCGTGCTTGAGCTCGATCGCGCGGTCCAGGTCGCCTTGGCTTGGGCTGAAGCGGACCGCGAGACCCTGGTGATCGTCACCGCCGACCATGAGTGCGGCGGTCTCGCGATTGCCGGTTCAGACGACCCGCCCTACCCATACGAGCCAGGCGGCGGTCTCTTTGAGACGGTGATCGCCGGCGAGGATGGACCGTTCCCGGTGGCTGGGGAAGAGCAAGGCTTCGTCATGGGCTGGGCGACGACCGGTCACACGGCGGCGGCGGTGCCGGTCACGGCGACTGGACCGAGCGCGGCACGGTTTGCCGGCGCCTACGAGAATACCTATCCGTTCACGGTCATGGCGGAAGCGCTCGGGTTGGCACGACTTCGCGGACCGGCGACGAACGGTCGAGTGCATCGGTAGATTCCCACAAACCGGCTCGCGCCGAGCGTGCCGGGCACGGGCTCACTGCCAGGTGAGCGGTGGTGCCTGATCTCACCCGGGCAGTGCGGGCATTACTGCGATCTGCCGAGCAGGGGCCCTGGGCGACGGCTGGGCCCGCCTCGCGGGCGCGGCAAGGGGCAAGCGGGCGCGGCCAGCCACAGGCGAGAGCGGCGCCCCTGCTCGTTCTGCAGATCGACCTAGTCCGAGGACAAGTGCCGGGCGATAATCTGGGCATGGAGGGCATGACGGGCATGCTCCCGTGCCAGGCGTTCAGCCAGCGGGGCGTCGTTGCTGACGATCGCTTCCATAATCGCGCGGTGCTCGGCAATCGCGGCCCCGGCCCGCTCCGGCGCCATCTCGTGGGCCAAGAGCGGGCGCTGCGAATCGTTGAGAAGGGCGATCAGCGCCGGCAGCCGCGCGTGCTTCGAGCCGGAGCGAAGCAGGCGATGAAACTGGGCGCTTGCGGCCGAGAGGCTGGTCAGGTCATCGGTTGCCTGCGCCTGCTCCATCTGGACGACCGTCGCTTCCAATGCCTGACGCTCAGCATCGCTCATCCGCTGCGCCGCGCGGCGCGCGGCGAGCCCTTCCAGCACCTCGCGAATCTCGAAGATCTCCACCAGATCGTCGATCGTGATGACCGGCACGATCAGACCTCGCCGCGGCGCGTTCTCGACCAGCCGCTCCACTTCTAGCCGGTGTAGCGCCTCCCGGATCGGGGTGCGGCTCATCTCCAGCGCCGCCGCCAGATCGAGCTCGATCAGCCGTTCACCGGGAGCAATGACGCCGCTGCGAATCGCATCGCGAATCGTCCAGTAGGCGGTGTCGACCGTACTTCCTCGCTGGGCGCACTTGCCCCGCAGTTGTCGTAGCGTCGGCTGTTGCGTGTCGGTCACGAGGGTTCACTCCAGAAGCGCGGTGTAGAGAGCGTACTCGGCATTCGGGCGAGCAGCAAATAATCTGCTGAGCGACATTGTATACATTGACAAACAATCAAGTGCATGGTACCGTGCGGCATCGTCAGCCGCGCTCAGACCGGGATAGCCAGCACACCGTTCTCGTACAATGGCGACGCCGCGCCGATCAGCATCACCTTCAGGAGCTCTACGTGACGACGGACCGTCAAACCTTTCCCGCGTACCGCTTCTCAGGCTCTCACCTCGCGATTGGCCGCGCCTATGGTGACGCCTGTGGCGACGACATTCGTCGCCACCGCGATCTCGCGCTCGACCGCTTGCGCCGCCGGGCCAAGATTGCCCCGGAGCGCGCAGTCGCCGGGGCGCTCGCCTACCGTCGCTTCGTTGTCGACCATGCCCCATTTCTGGATGAAGAGATTCGGGGCGTTGCCGAGGGGGCTGGCCTCTCTCTCGCCGAAGCCTATTTCCTGCAACTCCGGGCCGAGGCCGCCGTCATCACACCCGATGAGACTGGTGACGAGTGCACGACCTTTGCCGTCCTGCCGGGTGCGACCAGCGACGGCATTGGCTTGGTTGGCCAAAACGCCGATCTGCCGGCCTTCTACCGCGAGATCAGCGTCGTGATCGAGCTGGTGCCGGACGACGGTCCCGCCGTCCTCCTGCTGACCCCAGCCGGACAGGTCTCGTATATCGGCATCAACGATCGCGGACTCGGCGTTTTCGCCAACTTTCTGTCGTGTGATGGGTGGCGGGTCGGCTTTCCGCGCTACCTGCTGACGCGCCTGGCGATGACACAGGAGACGGTCGAGGCCGCACTGGCCGCGGTGCGGACGGTGCCACGGGCGTCGTCGCGCAACCTGATCATGCTCGATGCGAACGGTGTCGCCGCCGATTTGGAGACGACCGCGACCCGCGATGCCCGCCTCGATCCCGAGGCGGGGCTGCTCGCCCACAGCAACCACTACCTGGCGCCGGAATTGCTGGCCGAGGAGCGAGGCACTGACCGCGGTGTCGCCAATTCCAAGGTGCGCTGCCAGCGGATGCGGACGCTTCTCGAGCAGCACCGCGGCGAGCTCGACGCGACCCTAATGCAGACGCTCCTGCGCGACCGGAGCGATCGCCACGATTCGATCTGCCGGGTGGCGGCGGATGACCCCACCAGCAACGTCATGACCTTTGCCTCGGTGATTGCCGAACCGACGAAAGGTCAGATGTGGGTCGCCATCGGCCCACCGAGCGAGCACTCATATCGACGATATGCCTTCGCCGCATCGACCGAACCTCACCACGTTGGTGAGGTCGATCGCATGCTGTCGCGTTGATGACAGGAGGAGATCGATGACTTGCCGGAATCTTGGACCCGACGTGAAGCTTAGTCAGCACACGATTCTGGATCGACGGGTGGGTCGGCGCCGATTTGTCGTCGGCTCGACGACGATGCTTGCCACACTAGCCGGTGTCGCGGGGTCGCGCGGAACGATGGCGCAAGGGACCGCCGAGCCAGCGCGGGGCGGTCGTGCGGTGATCGCCCTGATCCAGGAACCGGGGCAGATGAACCCGTACTTCAACATTCAGTCCGGATCGTTCCTCTCGACGCTTGTGGTCGACCCTCTCTTCGTTCCCGACGCCAACGGTAACTACCTGCCGGTGCTTGCGGCCGAGGTGCCGACGGTTGAAAACGGCGGCGTCTCCGAAGACTTCCTGACCGTCACCTACAAGCTGCGCGATGGCATCACCTGGTCGGACGGCGAGCCATTCACCGCCGATGACGTGGTTTTCTCGTATGAAATCTACAAGAATCCTGGCAGCACGACGGTCCTCGGGCCGGCCTATGAGCTGATCGAGTCGGTCGAGGCGATCGACCCACTGACTGTTCGGGTGCAGATGACGACGATCAATCCCGCTTATCTTGAGCTCTGGAACGCCGAGGGGCCGGTGCAGCCGAAGCACAAGTTCGAGTCAAGCGCCGTCGACCAAGAGCACCCGCTGGCCCGGCTGCCGCTCGGTACCGGTCCGTTCGTCTTCACGGACTGGAAGACCGGGGACGAGATCGCGCTCGAGCGCAACCCGAACTATCGGGAGCCGGGCAAGCCTCACTTGGATGGCATTACCATCAAGATCGCGCCTGAGAAGGAATCC
>Ga0183260_10002765_pt1 | contig 14387 bp, 10 predicted proteins | sample AntDrymUQ4972206_2_FD_129768 | JGI IMG/M metagenome (GOLD analysis project Ga0183260, IMG submission 129768) | Polar desert sand microbial communities from Dry Valleys, Antarctica - metaG UQ497 (22.06) (version 2) (version 2) | ecosystem: Environmental > Terrestrial > Soil > Desert | place... | reverse complement strand
CCGGCGGATCGAGCACCGCTACCTCGACGTCCGGGCAGACGACATCGACGACGCGCTGCGGCTGGCTGCCGACGCCAAGGCCGCCCGGCGGCCACTGTCGATCGGCGTCCTGGGAAATGCCGCCGACGTGGTCCCGGACCTGCTGGCGCGGGGCGCCGAGATCGACGTGGTCACCGACCAGACCAGCGCCCACGACCCACTGATGTACCTGCCGAGCGGGGTGGCGATCGACGACTGGGTGGCGCTGCGCGAGAAGGATCCGGTGGCGTTCACTGAGCGGGCCCGGGAGTCGATGGCACGCCACTGCGAGGCAATGGTCGGCTTCGCCGACGCCGGTGCCGAGGTGTTCGACTATGGCAACTCGCTGCGCGCCGAGGCGCGAGAGGGTGGGTATGCGCGCGCGTTCGACTATCCGGGCTTCGTGCCGGCGTACATCCGGCCGCTGTTCTGCGAGGGGAAGGGGCCGTTCCGGTGGGCGGCGCTGTCCGGTGACCCGGCAGACATCGCGGCGACCGACCGAGCGGTGCTCGACCTGTTCCCCGACAACGAGCCGTTGCACCGCTGGCTCAGCAAGGCCGCGGACCGGGTCGCGTTCCAGGGCCTGCCGGCGCGGATCTGCTGGCTGGGGTACGGCGAACGCCACCTGGCCGGCATGCGGTTCAACGACATGGTCGCCTCCGGTGAGGTCGCCGCGCCGATCGTGATCGGGCGGGATCACCTCGACTGCGGCTCGGTCGCGTCGCCGTACCGGGAGACGGAGGCGATGCTCGACGGTTCGGATGCGATCGCGGACTGGCCGCTGCTCAACGCGATGGTCAACGTCAGCTCCGGAGCGACCTGGGTGTCGATCCACCACGGCGGCGGGGTGGGTATCGGCCGCTCGATCCACGCCGGGCAGGTGGTGTGCGTCGACGGCACCGAGTTGGCCGGGCGCAAGGCCGAGCGGGTGCTCACCAACGACCCAGGCATGGGCGTCGTACGTCACGTGGACGCTGGCTATGAGACTGCGGTCGAGGTGGCGGGGGCCCGTGGCATCCCGATTCCGATGCGCGACCAGGACGGGTTGTGACCGTACGGCTGAGCCCCCCGACCGGCGCACTTCCAATGGCTGACGGTCACTTCCAATGGGTTCGAACCCATTGGAAGGGACCCTCTACCACGTGAACATGGGATAGGGGCAGCGTCCTAGTTGATCGTCACGTACGTCCGCTCCCTGGCACCCACGTAGCGGACGAACCCGAAGTGCCTCTCACCCGGTGCCAGCCCAGCCCAGGTTGCCGTGTAGCTGAACCGCTCTCCGGCCTGTACCGCCACCGGGTCGGGTGCAACGGTGAGGTTGCCCTGGTCGGTGTTGGGGACAACCCACCCGGTGTAGGTGTAGGGGGATGTGGGGCCTCCCGACGCGGCAAACGCGTCGACATAGACGTCGTACGTCGCCGCCGGCGGATTGGTGAGCGTCACCTGCTCATCGGCCGCTCCCGTTGCCGACAAGGCCACCAACGTGTTCCCTACCGCGATGTAGAGGTCGAGGTCGTCGGCGTTGTCTTGTGAATCGAGGTCGAACCGTGCCACCGCGGTGCCGGCAGGAACGGTGTGCGACGCGATCGGCGCGGCGAAGGGGTTGGCACCCACTGTCGCAGTTCCCGCCTGTGGCACCGCACCCTCTAGCCCGGTCACCGCCAAGTTGAGCTGGCCGGTGAACCCGGCGATACCCCTGATGGTCTGTGAGCCGTTGGCACCCGAGCCTGAGACTTCGTCCGGAGCCACCACCTCCAGCGGTTGAACGACCATCGGACTGCGTACCACATGGCCCCGGTTACCAGTCAGTACCAGCTTCCCGGTGGCGTACTTCTTGTACTGGGAGTCATCCGTCGGGGTGAAGCTGACGGTGAAGCGCTTGGTCAAGCCAGGTGCGACAGTGAAGCGACGCGGTGAAACCTGGACGTCCATTCCCCGCATGCCCTTGACACTCGCGGTGTAACGCTCACTGACGGTGCTGACGTTGGTGACTTTCCGGAGCACCGATTCGGGACCGACCAGGTCGCCGATGGCGATGGAGGCCTGGTTGGTGTTGCTCGCTGAACGCTGTCCGGTGAGCAGGCGCCACCAGTCGTCGAAGCGGGCGTCGTACACCAGACCCGGGTCGAGGAACCTACGTGGCCGGACGTGTCCGGCTCCTTGCACGAACGGGCCCTTCTGACCAGCCAGATTGTACGCGGTGGTCATCATCGCCGACTTGACCATCGCCGGACTCCACCCGGGGCGCTGGCGTTGGATCAGTGCGCCGAGCCCGGCCACGTGCGGGGAGGACATCGAGGTGCCGGAGTAGGAGTTCCACCGGCGCCCCTCGTTGGTGGGGGGTGCGACGGCAGCGATGACATCGACACCGGGTGCGGACAAGTCCGGCTTCAAAATGTCGCCGACGGCACCAGGTAGCGGGCCGCGCGAGGAGAAGCCGGCGATCTGTGGCACCTTCGTCTTGTCCCGAGCGGACGGGTTCAAAGAGGCCCGCGCAGATCTGCCAGCGTTCCGGACGTACTTCTTCACCTTAGCGCCCCGGACGTTGTCCAAGTGGACGGTGGGGACCGAGTGGAAGTCGGCCACCTCACCCTCGTCGGGTGCGGTGTTGACCAGCACCATCCCCACGCCGCCCGCTCGCTCGACCGCCGCGCTCTTCTCGACCCGGTCGATGATGCCGCGGTCGCAGACAACGATCCGGCCGCGCACCTTGCTGCGGTCGAGGGTGCCCAGGTAACACAAGCTGGCTTCGCCCGGGTCGGCATCCGGCTTGGCGACGCGCGAGGACAGCACAATGCGGCTCTCGCTCACCGCGTCGTCCGAGATCATCGCGCCGACGTAGGACTTGCCGTTTCCCAGCACCACCGCACCTTGGAAGAGGCGGTGCGTACTAGCTGCCACGGTGGTGAGCCAGGGGCTGGGGTGCGCCACGGTCGACCGGAACGGTCCGTTGTTGCCCGCGGACGCCGCCACGAAGACGCCGCCAGCTGCGGCGCCGAGGAAGGCGAGCTCCACTGGGTCGAGAAAGTCCTGAGTACCAGAAATTGAGTAGTTGAGCACGTCGACGCCGTCGCGCACCGCCCGGTTGATGGCCGCAATGCTGTCGCTGTCGAAGCAACCGTCATTATCCGGATCAGGCGCGGCCCAGCAGACTTTGTACGCGGCGATGCGGGCCGCCGGCGCCATACCGGAAGCTCTTCCGAAGGATTGGCCATCTATCGTGATCTTCACTCCGTGGTTGCCCGCCGCCGTGGACGCGGTGTGCGAGCCGTGACCATCACCGTCACGCGGAGAGACGTACTCGTGATTCGCGATGTTGTCCTCGCCGTACCCCTCGATGAAGTAGCGCGCGGACACAACCTTGCTGTTGCAGTCCGACCTCGTCCAGCGTTCTCCGATCTGGCACTTCCCGCGGAACCCGGGCACCCGGCCCACTGGACGGTCACCCGCGAAGGACGGGTTCTCCGGCCAGATGCCGGTGTCGATTACGCCGACGACGATGCCCTTGCCAGCCTTCCTCGGCCCTCCGTGCTGTGCCCACACACCGTTGCGTCCGCTCAGTCCGAGGAACTCGGGCGTGTCCACGGTGTCCGGTTTCGACACCCGGTCCCGATGAACGCTCAGCACGTTCGGCAGTTGGCGCAAAGTGCGCACCTGGTTCGGCCGCAGGTACGCGGCGAAGCCGTTGAGGGCCGTGGTGTAGCGGTACAAGGTCGAGGGGTTACCGATCCGGCTCAGTGTCTGGTCTTGCTGACCGCGGAGGTAACTGCGGTACTGCCGCACGGCAGTGCCGGTTGCGGCAAATCGCTCACCGGCTTGCGCTCGGGTGGCGGGGAAGCCGGCTACTCGACCGTCGTAGGTGGTTTCCGGCAGATCCGTCATGACCACGATGTAGTTACCCGGTCGAGGCACCCTCTTTTGGGGTACGTCGATGTCCACGGACGGAGTAGCAGAACCTTGCGGTGCCAGACTCCCGTTGGCTGGCGCAGAGATGGTTGTCAGGCTGGCGGTGACCGCGATGGCGGCTGCGGCAGAGAGGGCGGAAACCCGCCGACGCGATGTACTGGGCACAGTGGGAGCCTTCCGGTGGGGGCACGTGGAGGTAACACTCCCCGCCCGGGACCCGCCGGTCAAGAGAACCACGCAAAGGGGACGTTCTAACACTTCGCGTGCTCCGGGCCGCATTCACACGGGTGGTGGCTGTGGCGAGGGCGCCTGTACCCCGACCTGACGTACGACCGTGACGCGGAACGGAGTCCCTGCGCAGGGTGCTCGAACGGTGTGGAGAGCCCGGCCGCGCACGGCCACGATGGCCCCCGGTAGGAGGGGATCGGAGACGCCCAGCAGCGCGTACCGCCCACCGGATGTCTGTAACTCCACGCAACCGGCTTGCTGGGCGACGACAGCGCCGCGAAGGTTGACCCGCTCGGGCTGATTGGCGGGTGTCGTCGGCGGAACACCCTGGCTCGGCTCCGCGGCCGATGCGGTCGGGCCCGCAGTGGGCTCCGATCCAGGGTCGGCGCCCGTGCAGGCAGCCACGATGGCGACCAAGCCTGCAATCAGCATTCTGCTCGGGGTCGTCTGCACGAGATATCAGACGTTGGCCGAGGCCACCCGGTTCCGACCTCGTAGCGCGGTCCGACCGACGTACTTCCAATGGCTGAGAGTCACTTCCAATGGGTTCGAACCCAATGGAAGTGTCCCCATCCCAGGTTAACGTGGGAAAGGGACGACCCAGCCGAGGACGGTGGTGACGGCGGTGTCCACGGGCAGCTCGCCGTCGATGGTGACGCCGCGCTCGTCGGGCTCGAGCGGTTCGAGCGTCGCCAGCTGAGAGTCGAGCAGCGACACCGGCATGAAATGCCCGCCCCGGTCCCGCATCCGCTGGCGCAGCACCGCCTCGGGCACTCGCAACTGGACGAAGACAACGGCCGTTGCCGCCGCCCGCAACCGGTCCCGGTGTGCGCGGCGCAGGGCCGAGCAGCTCGCCACCGCGCCATCCCGCGCCCGGTCGCCCAGCCAGGCCCCGATCGCCGCCAGCCACGGCTCCCGGTCAGCCTCCGACAGCGGCTCACCGGCCCGCATCTTCACGATGTTCGCCGGCGGATGGAAGTCGTCCGCGTCGCCGTACTGGACACCAAGCCGTCGAGCCAGCTCGCCTCCGACCGTGGTCTTGCCCGAGCCCGACACCCCCGTCACCACGACCTGCGCCGGAGCAGTCACCAGTGGCCCCGGTGCACGATCTCGTCGATCCCGCGCCGGCGCCGGGTCGCGGCCGAGCCCGCCACGCCGCCCGGCCCGGGATGGCCGATCGCCACCGCACCGATCGGTTCCTGATCGCCCGGTATCCCGAACGCGTCGCGCAACGCGTCCGTGCGATCCGGCGGGATACCGAAGAAACACGCACCGAGTCCCTCGTCGACGGCGGTGAGCAGCATCAACAGGGACGCCATCCCGGTGTCGATGAGCCAGTACGGCATCGGCCACCGGCTCTCGTCGCGATCGGTCCAACCCTTGTCGGCCTCGGCATACCTGGACAGATACGCCTCTTTGTCCGCCAGCGGTACGACGACCACCGGTGCCCGGCGCATGCCGGCGAACCAGCTGTCCTCACCCTCATCCGGTGCGGTCGTCGCCGCCCAGAACGCCGTCACCGTCGAAGGGTCGTCGAGCAGCAGGAACGCCCAGCCCTGGCTGAATCCGGCGCTCGGCGCCCGCACGGCATGCGCCAGGATGCGTTCGACGGCCGCCGGGTCGACCGGCTCGTCGGTGTAACTGCGCACCATGCGGCGCCGCCGCACCACGTCAGCGAACTCCACGGCGCCAGCCTGGCACGCTGGACGCGGTGGAAGGAGAGCAGTGGGTTTCGAGTCGATGTGGCAGGCGCTGGCGCCGGTCGGGCTCGACGCGAAGACGGGCGGCTATAACCGGTTCGCCTGGGACGACGCCGACCTCGCCTGCCGCGAGTGGTTCGGTTCGGCGGCGAAGGACAGGTCGATGAGCGTCGTCGAGGACGGGAACGGCAACCTGTTCGCCTGGTGGGGTGACCCGGACGCAGGGGACGCCGTGGTCACCGGCTCCCACCTCGACTCGGTCCCCGACGGCGGCGCGTACGACGGTCCACTAGGTGTTGTGTCGGCGTTCGCCGCCGTGGACAAGTTGCGCACCCGGGGAGTGCAACCCCGGCGGCCGATCGCGGTGGCCTGCTTCGCCGATGAGGAGGGGACACGCTTCGGGGTCGCCTGCGCCGGGTCCCGCCTCTTGACGGGAGCGCTGCCCCCTGACCAGGCGCTGCTGATGCACGACCGCGGGGGGCTGAGCCTGGCGGAGGTGTTGCACACACGGGCGCGCGACCCTCGACGCCTCGGCCCGGATCCCGAGCTGCTCGGCGGCATCGGCTGCTTCGTCGAGCTGCACATCGAGCAGGGCAGGAGCCTCGTGCACTCCGGGGCCGCGATCGGCGTCGCCACCCAGATCTGGCCGCACGGTCGGTGGCGGTTCGAGTTCCGTGGCCGCGCCGATCACGCCGGAACCACCGCGATGGCGGATCGATGCGATCCGATGCTGACGTACGCGATGACCGCGTTGGCGGCCAACAAACAGGCCCGGCTCAGCGATGCCCTAGCCACCTTTGGCCGGGTTGAGGTGTCGCCGAACGGCACCAACGCGATCCCGTCCCGGGTGCAGGCCTGGCTCGATGCCCGCGGCCGAGACGAACATGTGGTCAGCGACCTCGTTGGTGCCATACACCGGCAGGCCGCCGCCCGGGCCCGCCGCGACGGGACGCAGGTCTCCCTCAGCGCAGAGTCGGTCACCGGTGCGGTCGCCTTTGACGTCGCGCTGAGAGATCGGATCGTGACCGCGTTGGGCGGCGTGCCCGTGCTGGACACCGGGGCCGGGCACGACGCCGGGGTCCTCCAGGCAGCCGGTGTCCCGGCGGCGATGCTGTTCGTCCGCAACCCCACCGGCGTCTCACACTCACCGGAGGAGTTCGCCGAGCCGGCGGACTGCCTTGCAGGGATCGAGGCGCTGGCCGCGGTGCTCACCGAGCTGGCGGCATGACCACCTATTGGTGCCGCCAGGCTTGGCTCGGTGCGGCCACCGACGTCGCCGACGGGGTCGTGCTCGACGTCGAGGACGGCCGGTTCGCCGCCGTGAGCACGGGGCTTCCCCCGCCCAAGGGTGCGGTGCTCTTGGACGGTCTCGTCGTCCCGGGTTACGCCAACTGCCACAGTCACGTCTTCCACCGGGCACTGCGAGGCCGCGCACAGCGCGGTGGCGGAAGCTTCTGGACCTGGCGGGAGCAGATGTACGCCCTCGCCGAACGGCTCAACCCGGACACGTTCCAGCGCCTGGCCGCCGGAACGTACGTCGAGATGGTCGGCGCCGGGATGACGGCAGTGGGTGAGTTCCACTACCTGCATCACCAGCCTGGCGGCCGCCCGTACGACGACCCGAACGTGATGGCGCACGCCGCGATCGCGGCGGCGCGGGAGGCCGGCCTGCGCATCACGCTGCTCGACACCTGCTATCTCGAAGCTGGCTTCGGCCGACAGGTCGAGGGCGTCCAGCTCCGTTTCAGCGATGGCGACGCCTCGCGGTGGGCCGCCCGGGTCGATCGGCTGGCCGCTGAGTACTCCGGCGCGGCTGACGTTGTGGTCGGTGCCGCCCTACATTCGGTACGCGCGGTCCCCGCAGACCAGATCGAAACGGTCGTAACCTGGGCGGGCGAACGCGGCGTACCGCTGCACGTGCACGTGTCGGAGCAGCCGGTCGAGAATGCGGAGTGCCTGGCCGCGACCGGTTTGACCCCGACGGCACTGCTCGCCGAGCACGGTGTCGTCGGCCCCGGCGCCACGGTCGTGCATGCCACCCACCTCGGCGACGACGACATCACGACGCTCGGCCGGGAGCAGACGTACACCTGCTTCTGCCCCACCACCGAGCGCGACCTGGCCGACGGCGTCGGGCCGTCGAGGGCGCTGGCCGCGGCCGGCGCCCGGCTGACACTGGGCACGGACAGCCATGCGGTGATCGACATGAGCGAGGAGATGCGGGCGATCGAGATGGGTGAACGGCTGGTGACGCTGCGGCGGGGATCGTGGCAGGCGATGGAGCTGCTGACCGCGGCGACGGCGACCGGCCAGGCGTCGCTCGGGTATCCGGCCGCCGGCACCTTGAGCGCCGGGTCGCGAGCCGATCTCGTTTGCTTGCGCACCGACTCCGCCCGGACGGCTGGCAGCGGGAGCAGCGCGGAGACGGCGGTGTTCGCCGCGACGTCCGCCGACGTGAGTGACGTGGTCGCCGGTGGCCGGCGCATCGTCGCCGAGGGCCGGCATGCGGTGCTGCCGCAGGCGGCCGGGGAGCTCGACGCGGTGGTCCATGCGCTGATGGCGCACCGATGACGAGCCTGCTGCTCACCTTGTGCGCAGAGCTGGTGACCAACGATCCAGGGCTCGGCGACGGCAGTCCGCTCGGGGTGTTGTCCGACGCGGCCGTGGTTGTCGAGAACGGGCAGGTGGCGTGGGTCGGGTCGCGTACCAACGCGCCGGCAGCGGATTCGGTAGTCGACCTGGCAGGTCGCGCCGTGATCCCTGGCTTCGTCGACTCGCACAGCCACCTGGTCTTCGCCGGTGACCGGGCGGCGGAGTTCACGGCCCGGATGGGCGGCCAGCCGTATGCCGCCGGTGGCATCCGCAGCACCGTCGCGGCGACCCGGGCAGCCGGCGACGAGCTGCTCGCCGCCAACCTGGCTCGCCTGGTGACCGAGATGACCCGGCAGGGAACGACCACGGTCGAGGTCAAGAGCGGGTACGGCCTGACCGTGACCGACGAGGCTCGCTGCCTCGCGCTCGCCCGGCAGCTGACCCAAGAGACCACGTACCTCGGTGCACACGTCGTACCTGATGAGTACGCCGACGACCCGGCAGGCTACGTCGACCTGGTCACTGGGCCCATGCTGGACGCGTGCGCCCCGTACGCCCGCTGGATGGACGTCTTCTGTGAGCAGGGCGCCTTCGACGTCGACGCAGCCCGAGCGGTCCTGGTCGCGGGACGTGCGGCGGGTTTGATGCCGCGCATTCATGCCAACCAGCTCGGCCCAGGCCCGGGCGTGCAGCTGGCTTGTGAGCTCGGGGCGGCATCGGCGGACCACTGCACGTACCTCTGCGACGCCGATGTCGATGCGCTGGCGTCATCGGCCGTCGTGGCGACGCTGCTGCCCGGTGTGGAGTTCTCGACCCGCTCGCCCTATCCGGATGCGCGGCGGCTGCTGGCTGCGGGGGTCACGGTGGCGCTAGCGACCGACTGCAATCCCGGCTCGTGTTACACGACGTCGATCCCGCTGTGCATCGCGCTGGCGGTGCGGGAGATGGCGATGACACCGGCGGAGGCGCTCTGGTCGGCCACCATGGGTGGCGCCCGTGCCCTGCTTCGCGACGACATCGGCCGGCTGGGCGTCGGCTCTCGGGCGGACTTCGCCGTCCTCGACGCGCCGTCGTACGTCCACCTCGCGTACCGGCCTGGTGTACCGCTGGTGCATGCGGTCTGGCGAGCCGGCCACCGCGTGGTCTGACCGGTTCTGGCACGGGAGTCCCCGTGCCAATGCGGCTGGCACCGGGCTCCACCCCGGTTGCCTACGGGGGGTAACCTGGAACGCGTACGACAGGGGAGCGCCACCGGGCGCTGAGAGTGCGGATTCGCCGCAGACCCTTGAACCTGCTCCGGTTAGCACCGGCGAAGGGAGTCGATCAGGCCATGCCCTCATCCGCTGTTCCGAACGCAGCTGCACCCGTACGCCGCGCCGGGCGATTCGACTACCGCACGATCGACCTCGTCACCGCAGCCACGCTGGGGGTGGCGTTCGGTGTCGCCTACTGGGGCTGGTTCCTCGCCTACAACGGGCTCAGCGCCGCGTTCACCGCCTATCAGCCGGCGACCGGTCTGCTGGCCGGTCCGTGGTTGTTGGCCGGTGTCGTCGCCGGGCTGGTCGTACGCAAACCCGGGGCTGCCTTGCTGGCCGAGCTCATCGCGGCGAACGTGGAGTACCTGATCGGTAATCAGTGGGGCGCCTCGACGATCGTTTCGGGGCTCTTGCAGGGGCTGGGGATCGAGATCGTTCTCGCGCTCGTGCTCTACCGCCGCTTCGGTGTCGTGGTGGCGGCTGCTGGGGCGGTGGTGGCCGCCGGGCTGGAGTCGGTGTACGAGTGGGGTGTTTACTTCGCCGACTGGGGGCTGACGTACCAGCTCGTCTACCTGGCCTGCTTCGCTGTCTCCGGTGCACTGGTGGCGGGGGTCGGCGGCTACCTGCTGGTCCGGGCGTTGGCCAGCACCGGCGCCCTCGACGCCTTCGCAGTCGGCCGCGAACACCGTGAGCGTCACGCCGTCTGAGTCGGGACGTCCCGTCGGGCTGCGCTTCGAAGGATTCGGGTGGCGACCGGCGGGCTCGCGGCGCGCGGCCCTGAGCGAGGTCGACCTGAGCGTCGACGCGGGGCAGCGGGTGCTGGTGACCGGGCCCAGTGGGGCTGGCAAGTCCACGCTGTTGCGAGCTGCCGCCGGCCTGCTGGGCACTGACATCGAGGGCGACATGTCCGGGCGGGTGCTCGTCGACGGCGCTGCGCCCGGCACACATCCCATCGGGCTGCTCCTTCAGAACCCGGCCGACGCCATCGTCGCCGAGTCGGTTGGACGTGATGTCGCCTTCGGGCCCGAGAACCTCGGAGTGCCCCGTGAGGAGATCTGGCGTCGGGTGTCCGAGGCGTTGGAGCTCGTCGGGTTCCCGTACGACCACCACACCCCGACTCGGACGTTGTCCGGTGGCGAGACACAACGGATGGCGCTCGCCGGCGCACTGGCGCTGCGCCCGGGGCTGCTGCTGCTCGACGAGCCGACCGCGATGCTCGACCCGGACTCTGCTGGGGTCGTGCGGCGGGCGGTCGCTGCGGTGGTTGCTGCGACCGGCGCGACCCTGGTCGTAGCGGAGCACCGGCTGGAGCCGTGGCTCGACCGCGTCGACCGGGTGCTGGTGCTCGACGCCGACGGTCGGCTGATCTGTGACGACACACCCGTCGGCGCGGTCACGCGGAACTGGCTGGCACTGGAGCGCGCCGGGTTGTGGCTGCCGGGGCTGCCGCCGCCGCGGCCGGTCCCCGTGAGCGCCGACCTGGCCCGGCCGTCGCAGCTGGTCTCGGGCGACGTCATGTGCGCGGAGGCATTGCAGCTCCGGCTGCGAACGCGCAGCCTGCGGGGCGCACGTGAGCAGCTCGCGTTGGCCGGTGTCGACGCGAGGCTCACCTCCGGCCGGATCCATGCGTTCACCGGTCGCAGCGGAGCCGGCAAGTCGACCCTGGTGGCTGCGTTGGCTGGGCTGATCGCCCCGACGAGTGGCGCGGTCCGCGCGCATCCAAGCATGGCGGCCGGCCTGGGGGAGCATCCGCATAGGTGGCGATCACGGGATCTGGCCGCCCGGCTCGGGTGGGTTCCCCAGAATGCCGAGCACTCGTTCGTCAGCCGGCACCTCGTCGACGAGGTGCGCGCGACCTCGGACCGCCTAGGTCGCGAGGTCGACGTGCCGGCGGTACTGGAGACGGTCGGGCTGGGCCGGCTCGCCACCGCCGACCCGTACCGGCTCTCCGGCGGCGAACAGCGTCGTCTGGCTCTGGTCGCCGCGCTCGCTCACCGGCCCCTGGTGGCGCTGCTGGACGAGCCGACCGTCGGCCAGGACCGGCACACCTGGGCCGCGGTCGTGGGCTGGATGACGGCGCTGACCACTGCCGGTTGTGCGGTCGGCGTCGCCACCCACGACGAAGACCTGCTGAACAGTGTGGTGGCCGAGTCGACCGTGCTGGTCGCCGGCCGCGGTGGTGATCGTCGATGAAGTCGACACCGCTGAGCCGGGCGAACCCGCTGGCGCTGTTGACGATCGGCCTGTTCGCGATCGTCGGTTCGCTCGGCGTGCGCGACCTGCGGGTCGGGTTGGTCACCGTTGCGGTTGTGGTGGCGCTCGGCGCGGTACTGGTGCCGCGTGGTTCCCACGGCGCCTGGCGGCTCCTCGGGCCCATGCTCGGTGCCGCGTCGGTGGCGCTGTCCACCTGGCTACTGGCTGGCCGCGACGGGGAACTGGCGGTCACGGCCGGACTGCGCATCCTGGTGCTAGCGATCCCCGGCGTCTGGATCGCGCCGTTGATCGACCCGCAGCGCCTGGGCGACTATCTGGCGCAGCGGTTGCGCCTACCGGCCAGGCCGGTTGCCGCCATCACCGTCAGCCTGCAGCGCTTCGAGGCGCTCGGCGCCACGTGGACACAGCTCGAATGGGCTCGTCGGGCCCGCGGACTGGGCCCAGGCGCCGATCCGGTGGCTCGGCTGCGGCACGTATCGGCGTTGACCTTCGGGCTGCTTGTTGGTGCGCTGCGCGGCTCGGCCCGCACTGCGGTCGCGATGGACGCCCGCGGCTTCGCATCGGCGCGCTGGCGCACCTGGGCTGAGCCGGCGCCCTGGCGAGGGGTCGACACCGAGGTCGTCCTCGGTGCCGTGGCGCTGGCGGCGCTGCCGTACGCCCTGTCGTACGCCCTGGCCGCCTGGCTTTGACTCCGTCGCCTGGCTCTGACTCCGGCCGCCTGGCTCTGACCCTGTCCGCCTGCCCCTCTGACCCCGTCCGCCGCCCCTCTCGCCTCGCGTCGGCTGCCGAGCCCGCGAGCGGCGCGGATCAGTTGTCGCAGCGGTGCTTCACATGGCGGAGGTGCGCTTCACCTGGCGCACACGCCGGGTGAAGTGCACTGATACCAGGTTCACCTGGGAAAACGCGATCGGCGGCAGGCGTGCGCCACCCCGCCGGAATACGACACCGGTGGCCGAAGTTGAGCCAGGCAGACTCAAGTGATGTGATGGGGCCGCTGGCACCAGCGCTCCATACGAACGGAACCATGGGAGGAACTCACAATGGCACGAGCGGTCGGAATCGACCTCGGCACGACGAACTCCGTCGTCGCAGTGCTCGAAGGTGGCGAACCCACCGTCATCGCCAACGCCGAAGGCTCGCGCACCACGCCATCGGTCGTGGCGTTCGCGAAGAACGGTGAGGTGCTGGTCGGTGAAGTGGCCAAGCGGCAGGCGGTCACCAACATCGACCGCACGATCCGCTCCGTCAAACGCGAGATGGGCACTGACTGGAAGACCGAGGTCGACGGCAAGACATTCACCGCCCAGCAGATCTCGGCATTCGTCCTGCAGAAGCTCAAGCGCGACGCGGAGGCCTACCTCGGCGAGCCGGTGACCGATGCGGTCATCACAGTGCCCGCGTACTTCAGTGACGCTCAGCGCCAGGCGACCAAGGAGGCGGGTGAGATCGCTGGCCTCACCGTCTCGCGGATCATCAACGAGCCGACAGCCGCAGCGCTCGCGTACGGGCTCGACAAGGGCCAGTCCGACCAGACGATCCTGGTATTCGACCTCGGTGGTGGCACGTTCGACGTGTCCCTGCTCGAGATCGGCGAGGGCGTGGTCGAGGTCAAGGCCACGAGCGGTGACAACCACCTCGGTGGCGACGATTGGGACCAGCGCGTCGTCGACGAGCTGGCCGACCGGTTCAAGAACGCCCACGGCATCGACCTGACCAAGGACAAGATGGCGATGCAGCGGGTCCGCGAGGCGGCCGAGAAGGCGAAGATCGAGCTGTCCAGCTCTCAGCAGACCGCGATCAACCTGCCCTACGTCACCGTCGATGCGGAGAAAAACCCACTCTTCCTCGACGAGACACTGTCGCGCGCAGAGTTCCAACGCATCACCTCCGACCTGCTCGAGCGCACCAAGCAGCCGTTCCGCAACGTCATCAAGGACGCCGGCGTTGACGTCAGCTCCATCGATCACGTCGTGCTAGTCGGCGGATCGACCCGGATGCCGGCCGTCACCGACGTGGTACGCGAGCTCACCGGCGGCAAGGAGCCCAACAAGGGCGTCAACCCCGACGAGGTCGTGGCCGTGGGTGCAAGCCTGCAGGCCGGTGTCCTCAAGGGCGAGGTCAAGGACGTGCTGCTGCTCGATGTCACCCCCCTGTCACTCGGCATCGAGACCAAGGGCGGCGTGATGACCAGGCTCATCGAGCGCAACACCACGATCCCAACCAAGCGCTCGGAGGTGTTCACCACCGCCGATGACAACCAGCCCTCGGTCGCGATCCAGGTCTACCAAGGCGAGCGAGAGATTGCGGCGCGCAACCAGATGCTGGGCACCTTCGAGTTGACCGGGCTGCCGCCGGCGCCGCGGGGCATCCCGCAGATCGAGGTCACCTTCGACATCGACGCCAACGGCATCGTGCACGTCTCGGCCAAGGACCGCGGCACCGGCAAGGAGCAGTCGATGACGATCACCGGCGG
>Ga0183260_10002764_pt1 | contig 14387 bp, 12 predicted proteins | sample AntDrymUQ4972206_2_FD_129768 | JGI IMG/M metagenome (GOLD analysis project Ga0183260, IMG submission 129768) | Polar desert sand microbial communities from Dry Valleys, Antarctica - metaG UQ497 (22.06) (version 2) (version 2) | ecosystem: Environmental > Terrestrial > Soil > Desert | place... | reverse complement strand
GGCGGGCCCGCGATCGCCGGGCGACCCGCTCGACCAGGTCGACGGTGGCCGCGGTGTTGCCGTCGCCGCCAACCCCGTCGACGCCGTACCAGTCGTCGTACACGTCGGCGAAGGCGTCGCCGTACGTCGTCGCCGTGTATCGCTGCACCGCCGTCCATCCTCGCAGGTGGGTCGATCGGGCGGTCGGTAGCGTCGCGGGCATGGCCCGCGATCTCGACCGCTTCGTCTACATGGACCACGCGGCCACGACGCCAATGCGGCCCGAAGCGGTCGATGCGATGCTGCCGTTCCTGGCCGACCGCTTCGCCAACCCCAGCGGCTCGTACCGCTTCGCCCGGGACGCCCGCCGGGCCCTCGACGAGGCCCGGGACCAGGTGGCTGAGACCATCGGCTGCCGACCGGGGGAGGTCGTGTTCACCGGCGGCGGCACGGAGAGCGACAACACCGCCATCGCCGGGGCCGTGCGAGCCGCGGGCGGCCGGGCCGTGTGCCCGGCGGCCGAGCACCATGGCGTGCTGCACGTCGTCGAGCACCTCGGCGGAACGGTCGTCCCGGTGGACCGCGTCGGGCGGGTCGACCTGGACGCGCTGGGTGAGGCGCTCGACGACGACGTCGCCGTCGTCAGCGTGATGACGGTCAACAACGAGGTCGGTACCCGTTCGGACCTGGCGGCGGTCGCCGAGGTCGTGCGGCGGCGGGCGCCGCGGGCCGTGTTGCACACCGACGCCGTGCAGGCGCCCTGTTCGGTCGACCTGCGCGAGGTGTGGCCCCACGTCGACCTGATGGCGCTGAGCGGGCACAAGTTCGGCGGCCCCAAGGGGGTCGGCGTCCTCGCCGCTCGTGACGGGACCGTGTTCGAGCCGTTGGTGATCGGCGGCGGTCAAGAGCGTGAGCGGCGCAGCGGGACGCAGAACGTCGCCGGCATCGTCGCCCTCGCCGCCGCGCTGGCGGCGACGGACGCCGAGCGCGATGAGGAGCTGGCGCGGGTCGGCGGCCTGCGCGACCGGTTGGTCGGCGCGATCACGGCCGCCGTGCCCGACAGCCGCGAGACGGTGCCGGCCGCCGACAAGGTCGCCGGCTCGGCCCACCTCATGTTCGCCGGCATCGAGAACGAGTCGCTGCTCTACCTGCTCGACCAGGCCGGCGTGTGTGCGTCGGCCGCCTCGGCCTGCGCCAGCGGGGCGATGGACCCCTCCCACGTGCTGGCGGCGATGGGCGTCGAGCGGGCGTGGGCCGGCGGCGCGCTGCGCCTGTCGCTGGGGCGCACGACTACCGCCGAGGACGTCGAGGTCGCGGCGGAGGTCGTGGCCGGCGCCGTCGAACAGTTGCGGACTCGGTCGCGATGAAGGTATTGGTCGCGATGAGCGGCGGGGTCGACTCGTCGGTGGCCGCAGCGCTGTTGCGCGACGCCGGCCACGACGTCGTCGGCGTCACGATGCGGCTGTGGGGTGGCGACAGCGACAGCGGCTGCTGCAGCGTCGCCGACGTCGACGACGCCCGGCGTGTCGCCCAGCAACTCGACATCGACCACCTCGTCTTCAACTTCAGCGAGGACTTCGACGCCCGCGTCGTCGATCCGTACGTCGCCGCCCACGTTGCCGGGACGACGCCGAACCCGTGCATCGAGTGCAACCGCCATCTCAAGTTCGACCGCCTGGCTGAGCGGGCCGCCGTGCTCGGCTTCGACGCCGTCGCCACCGGCCACCACGCCCGCATCGCCGGCGACGGTGAGGGCCAGGTGCGCCTCCGGCGGGGCGCCGACCGGGCCAAGGACCAGAGCTACGTGCTGCACATGCTCGACCAGGCGGCGCTGGCGCGCACCCTGTTCCCGGTCGGCGAGTTCGAGACGAAGGCCGAGCTCCGGGCGATCGCCGCCCGCCTCGGGCTGCGCACGGCGGCCAAGCCCGACAGCCAGGACGTCTGCTTCATCACCTCGGGGGCGGGGCGGGCCGGCTTCCTGTCCCGCCGCGTGGCGTTCCACCCGGCTCGTGTCGTCGACAGTGGCGGGGCGGCCGTCGGGTCGGTGGCCGCCGTTGAGCTGGTCACCGTCGGCCAGCGCAGGGGCCTCGGCTTGTCCGGTGGCGGTCCGAAGCGCTTCGTCGTCGACGTCGATCGGTCGGCCGGCGTCGTCACGGTCGGCGACGAGACCGACCTGCTCGTCGAGTCGACCGCGGCGACTCGGCCGATGTGGGTCGACGGTCCGGTGGGCGGCCCCGTGCTCGTGCAGTGCGCCGCCCACGGGGCACCGCGGGCCGCCACGATCTCGTCCACGCCAGGCGACGGCGTCTCCGTGACGTGGACCGAGCGCGCCCGCCGCGTCGCCCCGGGGCAGAGCGTCGTGTTCTACGACGAGACGGACGAGTACGTCCTCGGCGGCGCCACCGCCACCTGAACGGTCACGCCCCGACGTGACTGTCACTCAATGAAAATTGACTCAATAGGATTTGAGTGATTTGATGTGGTGGATCGAGGGCCCGACGATCGAGGAGCGCGCCAACCTGCACGCCGCCTTGGGGGACGCGCGCCGCCTGGCGATCGTCGAGCATCTCACCCCGTCTGACCGCACGCCCCACGAACTGCAGGCCATTCTCGCCATGCCGTCGAATCTGCTGGCCCACCACCTCGACGCGCTGGCGGAGGTCGGTCTGATCGAGCGCACCCGGTCCAGCGGCGACGGCCGCCGGCGCTACGTCCACCTGCTCCACGACCCGCTGCGCGCCCTCTCGATCTCGGTACGGGTGGCCACGCAACCGGCCTTGTTCGTGTGCACTGCCAACTCGGCCCGCTCGCAGCTGGCCGCGGCACTCTGGAGTTCGGTCACCGGCGCACCGGCTCGCAGTGCCGGGACGCACCCCGCGCCGCGCGTCCATCCGGGCGCGGTCGCGGCCGCCCGCCGCGCCGGGCTCGACCTGTCGGCGGCGCTACCGGCTCCACTGGCGGCGGGGCGACGGCCGGCAGCGCTGACGATCACGGTGTGTGATCGTGCCCACGAAGAACTGGCGGCCGGCCCGGACTGGTTGCACTGGTCGATCCCGGACCCGGTCCCCCTCGGTACCGCGGCGGCGTTCGACGCAACCGTGTCCGAGCTGCGTCAGCGCATCAGCAGCCTGGTCGCGGCGTGACCGAGCTGGCGAACCTTCCCGAGATCGGCACCGGCTCGCTCGGTCTACATCTCGCCCGTCGCCTGGTCGCCGAAGCGCTCGGCACCGGCCTGTTGCTCATCGCCGTCGTCGGCTCGGGAATCATGGCGAGTCGTCTCTCGCCCGCCGATGTCGGGCTGCAGTTGCTCGAGAACGCGGCCGCGACCGCCGGCGCGCTGTTCGCACTCATCCTGACCCTCGGTGCGGTGTCCGGCGCCCACTTTAACCCGGTCGTCACGCTGGTCGATCGGGCGTTCGGCACGATCAGCGCCCGGGACTGCGGGTTGTACATCATTGCCCAGGTCGTCGGCGGGGGTGTCGGCACGATCGTCGCCAACGTGATGTTCGAGCTGCCCGCCGTCGAGTGGTCGAGCACCCGGCGATCGTCCGGTGCGCTGTGGCTCGCCGAGGTCGTCGCCACCGTCGGGCTGCTGCTCGTCATCCACGGCTGCGTCCGTACTGCCCGGGCCAACATGGTCGCCGCCGCGGTGGGTGCCTGGATCGGCGGCGCCTACTGGTTCACCTCGTCGACCAGTTTCGCCAATCCGGCCGTCACGGTCGCCCGCACGCTCTCGGACAGCTTCGCCGGCATCGCCCCGTCCTCGGCCCCGATGTTCGTCGTCGCGCAGCTGGTCGGCGGCGCCCTCGCCTTCCTCCTCGTCCGCTTCCTGTACCCCGCCCCCCGCTGATTGGAGGACATCTGATGGCGACGACGACGCCCTCCGTGTTGTTCCTCTGCGTGCACAACGCCGGCCGGTCGCAGATGGCGGCCGGCTGGCTGCAACATCTCGCCGGCGATCAGGTTGAGGTGTTCTCGGGCGGCTCGGCGCCGGCCGAGGCGGTAAATGCCGCCGCCGTAGAAGCGATGGCCGAGGTGGGCGTCGACATCACGACCAACCACCCGAAGCCGTGGACCGACGAGATCGTGCGGGCCGCTGACGTCGTTGTCACCATGGGCTGCGGCGACGCCTGCCCGATCTTCCCCGGCAAACGGTACGAAGACTGGGAGCTCGAGGATCCGGCCGGCCTCACCGTCGCCGACGTGCGACCCATCCGCGACGACATCCGGGCTCGGGTGGAGGATCTCATCGACCGGCTCCGACTGCCCGCGACCACCACGTCGGCGCCGAGCGCACGACGCATCCGAAGACGGCGCTCACCAATTCGATGAGACTGTTCTCATCAGGATTTCACGCCCTCCTCCGCGGCGGTGAACATCGTAGGGACGATGCGACATTCACCGATCTCCAACTCCTCCTCCTCGACGCAGCGGATGGCGGCCGTCGGCCTGGCCGCCATCTGCGGTCTCGGACTGCTCGCCTGTAGCGACGACGACGACGATCCCGTCTCCCCCGTGCCGGCCGGCGGCAGTACGACGACGCTCGCCCCGGCGCCGGTCGACAACGACGACGACGACGGGACCGACGACAACGACGACAACGACGGCACCGGCGACAACGGCGACAACGACGACGACGGGACCGACGACGACGACGGGACCGACGACGGGACCGACGACGACGGGACCGACGACGACGACGACGACGGGACCGACGACGACGACGATGGGACCTGATGGCGGGGAGTCGGTCGATCCCCTGATCCGGCCCCTGATCGGGCGAGGCACGGCGTTGGCGTTGGTCGGGGGAACGGTCGGGCTGGTTGCCGTCTACTTCGCCACCCGGCGCCTCGATCCCGCCGATCCGTCGGTGGCCGGCATCCGCACGGTGTTCGACTTCGACAACGAAGGCACCGTGCCGACATGGTGGAACGCGTCGCTCCTTGCTGCGGTCGCGGCCGTCCTGCTCGGCGCCGCCGGGCTGGCCACCGAGGCCTTGCCGCCGTCACGGCGTTCACTCGTCATCGCCGGGCTGATCGCCGGCTTCCTGGCCATGGACGAGGCGTCGCAGCTTCACCAGTTGGCCAACACGCCCGTGGCCGAGGTGCTCGCCGCACGCGGCATCTCGCTCGACATCTTCTTTTGGGTGATCCCCGGAACGGTGGCGGCCATCGTGCTGGGGCTCGCCGCCCTGCGGTGGTGGCGCACCCTGCCCCGGCGGATCGGCAACGGGCTGCTGGGCGCGATGGGCCTCTACTTCGTCGGCGCGATCGGCATCGAGACCGCGGCGAGCCAGCGATACTTCGGTGGGGGCGGCGACCGCTACATCTACCTGATGCTGGCCGAGGAGTTGTGCGAGATGGGCGGCGTGATCCTGGCCCTCGTCGCCGTCGGCGGGTTCCTCGGCGTCGACCGCACCGACGGTGTGCCCGTCCTGCGGCGTATGCCGCCGGAGGCGTCGGGGTAAGAGCGTCGAGCACGATCGACCCAAGGAGTCCCCATGGCCGCGAAGAAGTCCCCCGCCAAGAAGTCCCCCGCCGCCAATACGCCGGCCAAGAAGGCCGTGGCGAAGAAGTCCACGGCCACGAAGTCCAGCGCCGCTCGGACGGCGACAGCCAGTTCCGCGGCCACCCGGCCGGCGCCGGCGGTCGACGCCGCCGACGACACGGTGACCAGCGAGCAGCTGACCGACGAGACCGGCCACGGCGGTGAGATCCACCAGTACGCGTCGTCCGGCTCGGCGCGGCTGACGACGCCGCAGGGCGTCCCCGTTGCCGATGACCAGAACACGCTCCGGGCCGGCGATCGCGGGCCGTTCCTCCTCGAGGACTTCCACTTCCGGGAGAAGATCTTCCACTTCGACCACGAGCGCATCCCCGAGCGCGTCGTGCACGCCCGCGGCTTCGGCGCCAAGGGCTACTTCGAGACCTACGAATCCCTCGGCGACCTCACCCGGGCCGACCTGTTCCAGCGGGCCGGCGAACGCACCGAGGTGTTCGTGCGCTTCTCCACCGTCGCCGGGAACAAGGGCTCCTTCGACCTCGCCCGCGACGTCCGTGGCTTCGCCGTCAAGTTTTACACCCAGGAGGGGAACTGGGACCTCATCGGCAACAACATCCCAGTGTTCTTCATCCAGGACGCCCTGAAGTTCCCCGATCTCGTGCACTCGGTGAAAGAGGTGCCGGACCGCGGCTTCCCCCAGGCCCAGTCGGCCCACGACAACTTCTGGGACTTCATCTCGCTGATGCCCGAGGCGACGCACATGGTGATGTGGACGATGTCGGACCGGGCGATCCCGCGCTCGTTCCGGTTCATGGAGGGCTTCGGCGTCCACACGTTCCGCTTCGTCAACGCCGACGGCGCCTCGACGTTCGTCAAGTTCCACTGGAAGCCACTACAAGGCCTGCAGTCGGTCGTCTGGAACGAGGCGGTCAAGATCAACGGGGCCGACCCTGACTTTCACCGCCGCGATCTGTGGGACGCGATCAACGGCGGCGACCCGCCGCAGTGGGAGCTCGGCGTGCAGACGTTCGACGACGCGTTCGCCGACTCGTTCCCCTTCGACGTCCTCGACGCGACGAAGATCATCCCCGAGGAGCTCGTGCCGGTGCGCCGTATCGGGCGGATGACGCTCGACCAGACGGTCGACAACTTCTTCGCCGAGACCGAACAGGTCGCCTTCTGCACCCAGAACGTGCCGCCCGGGATCGACTTCACCAACGACCCGTTGCTGCAGGGCCGCAACTTCTCCTACCTCGACACCCAGCTGAAGCGACTGGGCAGCCCCAACTTCACGCACATCCCGGTCAACGCCCCGCGCTGCCCTGTCGCCCACTTCCAACAGGACGGGCACATGGCGATGACCAATCCCGTCGGGCGGGTCAACTACGAACCGAATTCGTGGAGCGGCGATGCCGCCGGTCCGCGCGAGGACCCCGTCGGCGGCCACCAAGCGTTCCCGGAACCGCTCGAGGGCAGCAAGCGGCGCGTCCGGGCCGAGTTGTTCGCCGACCACTACAGCCAAGCCCGCCAGTTCTACGTCAGCCAGACCCCGATCGAGCAGGCCCACATCGTCGACGCGTTCGTGTTCGAGCTGTCGAAGTGCGAGCAGCCGGGCATCCGGTCGCGCCTGGTCGCCAACCTGCGCAACGTCGACGAGGACTTCGCCCGGCAGGTCGCCGACGGCTTGGGGCTCGACCCGCTGCCGGCGGCGTCGACCCCGGCCCGCCAGCCGGTGACCGACCTCGATCCGTCGCCGGCGTTGAGCATCGTCGGCAACGGTCCGGAGAACTTCGCCGGCCGCAAGATCGGGGTGCTGCTCACCGACGGCGCCGACGCCGGGCTGTTGCAGTCCCTGCAGCAGGCGGCGACGGCCGAAGGGGCGCTGGTGGAACTCGTGGCCCCGAAGATCGGCGGGGTGGTGCTGTCCGACGGAAACCTGATGCCGGCCCAGCAGAAGATCGGCGGCGGTCCGTCGGTCCTCTACGACGCCGTCGTCGTCCTGACATCGGCCGAGGGCGTCGCGCTGCTCGCCGGTGACGCCGCCGCCAAGGACTTCGTCAACGACGCCCACGCCCACTGCAAGTTCGTCGGCTATACCGAGGCGGCCCAGCCACTCTTCGACGCCACCGGTCTGTCCGACGAGATGGACGAGGGCTACCACCTCCTCGGCGACTCGTCGGCCGAGGACTTCGTCGCCGCCTGCCGTTCGCTGCGCCACTGGGAGCGGGAGCCCAGCTAGGAGGATCGGCCGGGTCAGCGCACGGGGAGGCGGCGGCGTCGGGCCTCGGCGAGGGCGGCGCCGGGCCGGCTGGGGGCGACGACGAAGCTGCGCAGGTGCAGGACGCGATCCTGCGGGTGGTGGGCGGGCTGCGGCGAGAACAGCACCGTCACCGTCTCGGCCAGGGCGACGGCGACGCCGGTGCCGGCGGCCGGCCCCGTCAGGTCGGCCGGCGCATCGTCGCCGCGAACGGGCAGCCGGGTGAGTGAAAGCGCGGCGACCTGCCGGCGCGTGAGCATCAGCGTCTCGCCGAGGACGACGGGATCGTGGACGACGAGGCCGGCCGGCACGGTCACCAGCCAGCGTTGGCTCAAGCGATGCCAGCGGCGAGGGAGCAGGGCCAGGCCCCCGGCGGCGACGGTGGCGGCCGCGAGCCCCGGGACCCACCGGCCGTCCGACAGGGACACGACGGCGATGAGCGCGGCGGTGACCCACAGCAGCCAGGCGACGACGGCGGCCACGAGGTAGCCGACCGGGGGGCGCAATGGCAGCCGCTCCTCGTCGCCGTAGGCCGACGCCTGGACCCATCCCCGCCCGACCTCGGCCGAGCACGTCAGCACGGTCGCCAGCAGACCGGAGCCGCCAAGAGCGAGGACGTCGACGGCGGTGGCGCCGCCGATCGCCGTGGCCACGGCCACGGCCAATGCGCCCGGCACGACGACGCGCGCGGCCGTCAACGTCGGCGCGCTCGGCACCCCGAGCGCGAGGGCGCCGACCGCCCACGCCGTCCATGCACCGACCGTGAGAATGGCGGCGGCTCCTTCGTCGTGGTCGCGCAGCGCCGCGCCGACGGCGCGGGCGCCGAGCAGGCCCACGGCCAACCAGGCCAGGCGCGCCCCCCACACGGCCACCGCCGCCATCGCCGATCGCGCCGGACCGGGCGGCGAGGGCGGTGACGACACGGCCGGCAGCCTTGCCGACCGTGTCAAGCCCCGACAACCGGTGCCCGCCGCGGTGGGCTGGGCTGGGCGGGCGCGGGGTGCGAGCGATAGAACGGGCGGGTGAGTTCAGGGCGACGGCGAGGGCGGCGGTGACCTCCCGATCGCGCGTGGCGGCGCCGTCGGTCAGCCGGGGGGTCAGTGGATCACGGGCGCGCCTCGACGACTGCCTGCGCCCCGGCGCGACGACCGGCATCGGCAGCCTGCCCCACCGGACGGCGATCGACGCGGCCACCTACTCGCTCTCCCACTACGACGTCGCAATCGCCCCGTCGCTGCCGCGCCGCTCGCCGGCCGAGGGCATGATCGCCCAGGCGCTCCTCGGCATCGAGGGGGTCACACTGGGCCAGTACGGCTCGATCGCCGTCGACGTCCGGCGGCTCGAGCCCTGTGCCCCGGTGGTCACTGACCTCGGCCACGACGGCTTCGTCGGCCTGCGCACGTTCCTCGACGTCGCCGCCGCCCGCGGGTGGCGCGGTCCCGTCAAATGGCAATTCGTCGGCCCCGTCACCCTCGGCGTGGCCCTCACGCGTGCCGGTGTACCGGTCGGGACGGCCTTCGCCGTCGCCGTGCGTGCGGTGCGCGCCCACCTCGTCGCCATCGCCGACGCCGTCGCCGCCGCCCTGCCCGAGTCGCCGCAGATCGTGCTGCTCGACGAGCCCTGGTTCGGCGACGTCATGTCGCCCGGCTTCCCGATCGCCCCCGACCCGGCCATCGACCTCCTGTCCGGAGCGATGGCCGCCGTCGAACCGGTCGCCGCCGTCGGCGTGCATTGTTGTGCGACCGACGTTGACGTCGCCTCGCTCCTCGCCGCCGGGCCGGACATCCTCGCCGTGCCGGCCACGCCCCACCTCGCCGACGTCGCCGGCTACCTGACCAAGTTCCTCGAGGGCGGCGGGCGCATCGCCTGGGGCGTCGTCGCCACCGACGGCCCGATCCCGACCTCCGACGAGCGCCCGTGGCGCCAGCTCAGCGACGTCTGGTGCTCGATCATCGAGCGCGGCTGCGACCCGATCCTGCTGCGCCAGCGCAGCCTCCTGACGCCGCACTGCGGTCTCGGCCTGCACACGCCCGAGGTCGCCGAACGGGTGGCCGGGATCACCAGCGGTGTCGGTCACCGCGTCGTCGAGCAGGCGCTGGCCGGACGCTTCGCCCTCGGGACATGAGCGAGCGCCAGCGAGCGAATCATCAGGCATCGTCTTCGGCTCACTGGTGCACCAACACTGAACCGAACGCGTCGCATGCCGACAGGGTGCGCCAGTGACCGCCGGCGAGGCGCCCCCGGACCAGCGCGCCGAGGACGCGGCTGCGGCCGTCGGCGAGCGGATGGCGTCGCTCCGTGAGCTGGTCGACTACCACAACCGCCGCTACCACGAGCAGGACGACCCCGAGATCACCGACGGCGACTTTGATCTGCTCGTGCGCGAGCTGCGCCAGCTCGAGGAGGATCATCCCGAGCTGATCGTCGACGACACCCCCAGCCAGGATGTCGGCGGTGCCCCCAGCGCCCTGTTCGCACCGGTCGTCCACGCCGTGCCGATGATGAGCCTCGACAACGCCATGACCGCCGAGGAGTTGGCGGCCTGGGGTGGGCGAGTCGCCAGGGGCCTGCCCGACGAGACCGTGCGCTACGTGTGCGAGCTGAAGATCGATGGGCTGGCGATGAGCATCCGCTACGAGGGCGGCGAGTACCGACGGGCGGCCACCCGCGGGGACGGCCGCGTCGGCGAGGACGTCTCGGCCAACGTGCGCACGATCAGCGCCGTCCCGCCCACGCTGTCGCCGCTGCCGCGGGGCGTGGGCGTGCCGGAGGTGCTGGAGGTGCGCGGCGAGGTCTATCTGCCCGTCACCAGCTTCGACCGGATGAACGAACAGGCGGAGGCGGCCGGGGCCCGCCGTTTCGTCAACCCCCGCAACGCCGCCGCCGGCAGCCTGCGTCAGAAGGACCCGGCCGTCACGGCCAGCCGCGAGCTGGCCTTCTGGGCCTACCAGCTCGGCGAGGTCGTCGGTGGGCCACCGCTGTCGTCGCACACGGACTCGCTGGCCCTCATGCGCGACCTCGGCTTCCCGGTCAACCCGGAGGTGGCGGCATTCGACACGATCGACGACGTCGCCACCCACTGCCGCCACTGGGAAGCGCACCGCCACGACCTCGGCTACGAGATCGACGGTGTCGTCGTCAAGATCGACGATGTCGACCAGCGGTCCCGCCTCGGATCCACGTCGCGTGCGCCGCGCTGGGCGATCGCCTACAAGTTCCCGCCGGAGGAGCGCACGACGACGCTGCGCGACATCCAGGTCTCGGTCGGGCGGACCGGCCGGGTGACGCCGTTCGCCGTGCTCGAACCGGTCTTCGTCGGCGGCAGCACCGTCGGCGTGGCGACGCTGCACAACGAGGACCAGGTGCAGGCCAAGGACGTCCGCCCCGGCGACACCGTCATCGTCCGCAAGGCCGGCGACGTCATCCCCGAGGTCGTCGGGCCCGTGGCGGCGATGCGCCCGGTTGGGTCGACGACGTGGGTCTTTCCGACGACGTGTCCGTGCCCTCTGGCCAGCACGCTCGTGCGCCTGGAGGGCGAGGCCGACACCCGCTGCGTGGAGCCGGCCTGCCCGTACCAGCGCGACCAGCGCGTGATCTACTTCGGCTCCCGTGGCGCTCTCGACATCGAAGGCCTCGGCGAGCGCACGGCCGCCCAGCTGACGGCGGCCGGGCTCGTCCACGACCCGGCCGACATCTTCGCCCTGACCAGCGAGCAGCTGCTTGGCCTCGAAGGGTTTGCCACGATCAGCGCCGACAAGCTCGTCGCCGCCATCGCCGACGCCCGCACCCGCCCGCTACCCCGCCTGCTCACCGCCCTCGGGGTCAAGCACCTCGGCCCGGCGGCTTCCCAGGCGCTGGCCGCCCACTTCGGCACGCTCGACGGCGTGATCAACGCGTCGGTCGAGGACCTCGCCGCCGTGGAGGGTGTCGGCCCGAAGATTGCCGAGTCGATCACGACCTGGTTCGCCCAGGAGCCGAACCGCGCCTTCGTCGAGAAGCTGCGGACCGCCGGGGTCGACTTCGGCGTCGCCCCAGCACCGAGCGAGGAGGTCCCGCCCGTCCTCGCCGGCAAGGCCGTCGTGGTCACCGGCGCCCTGGCCGGGTACTCCCGCGACGAGGCGGCGGCGGCCATCGTCGCCCGGGGCGGCACCAGCCCCGGCAGCGTCAGCGCCAAGACCTACGCTCTGGTCATCGGCGACAGCCCAGGGGCCAGCAAGCTGAAGAAGGCCGACCAGGTCGGCGTGCCGGTCCTCGACGAGCCCGCCTTCGAACGCCTCCTGGAAACTGGCGGACTCGCCCCCTGAGTCCGGTTTCGCACTCGCCGAGCAACCTCGGTTGCGAGTGCGAAGTCTCAGATCGTGTCGAAGGACCAGGTGAACGTACGGGCGGCGCCGCGACCTTCCGTGCTCGGCCAATAGATCAGGCGTACCTCGTGGCGACCGGAACCGAAGCGCTCCAATCCGACCGACGCCGATGGCGTGAACGTCAACGTGGCGTTCCCCGGCTCGAACACGACGCCGGGGGGGATGTCGACCTGGGCGCCGGGCTCGACGTCGAGCTGCCCGACGTCGTCGAGACGGATCGTGTCGAACCGCTCGCCGTCGATGACGAGCTCGCCCTCGTAGCCGTCGTCGAGGTCGGCGATCACCTGCGTCTGGGCCACGGCCTGGATGGCGTTTGGGACGGGGGACAGTTCCTCGACGCCGGCCGGTAGCGGATCGTCGCCTCCGTCGTCGGCGCGCAGGAAGGCGATGGCGACGAGCACGATCCCGACGGCGATGCCGAGACTGGCCAGCAACAAGCGGACGTCGATCGCCCGCCGGGCCGGTGCGCGCATCGGCCCATCATGCCGGGGGAATGGCGGGGGAGTGCGGCCACCGGCGGCACCGTCGGCGGTAGCGTGCTCGGCGCGCGGGCGGCGCCCGGCCACGAGCGTGATCGCACCGACACCTCCGCTGCTCCCCCGCAACCACACCCTGGCACTTCCGACGCGATGACCGACGAGCGACCCGAGCGAACCCCTCCCCGCCGCGGCCTGGTCGGACGCCTGCTCGGGGGGCGCTACCGCGTCACGGCGATGGTGTCCTCCGGCGCGTCGACGCTGATCGCCGACGCCGACGACACCGAGCTGCACCGCCAGGTCACGGTCAAGCTGGTCCGCCCCGAGTGGGCCGAGGTGCCCGAGTTCCGGCAGCGGTTCCAGGCCGCGATGCGGACCATCTCGGGACTGTCGCACCCGAACATGGCGGCGATCTACGACTGGGGCGAGGAGACGGTCGGCAAGCGCACGACCGTCTACGCCGTCACCGAATACCTCGGCGGGGGCAGTCTCCGCGATCTCTTCGACCGCGGTCGCTACCTCGACCCGTCGCAGGCGTTGCTCGTCGGGCTGGAGGCGTGCCGCGGCCTCGACTACGCCCACCGCAAGGGCCTCATCCACAGCGAGCTGACGCCGGCCAAGCTGGTGTTCGGGGACGATCGCCGTCTGCGCATCGTCGACTTCGGGCTGGCCCGGCTACTCGGCCTGCCGCAGTGGCAGGAGCCGGCGACGGTCGCCACCCACGTCGCCCGCTACGCCTCGCCCGAGCAGGCGCTGGCGGAGCCGCTCGACGGCCGGACCGACGTCTACTCGCTGGCCTTGATCCTGGTCGAGGCCGTCACGCGGGAGGTGCCGTTCGCCGCCGGTTCGACGGTCGCGACGTTGGCGGCGCGCGTCGGGCGCCTGATGCCGGTGTCGGCCGACCTCGGGGGGCTGGCGGCCGTGCTCGAACGGGCGGGGCGGCCGATCGCCGCTGACCGCTCGACGGCGGCCGAGTTCGGCCGGGCGCTCGTGCGCCCGGCCGAGAAGCTGGCGCGGCCGTCGCCGATCCCGATCCTGGTCACCGAGCTGCCCAGCACCGACCCGACCAGCCTGCGCCGCCCTAACGACCCGACCGGCGGCGTGCGCCGCCCCCGGCCCGAGCGCGGCGTCGCCCTCGTCCCGCCATCGCCGCCGCCGGCCGCCCCCGCGGTCCCGATCGCGGGGACTCCGCCCGCCGGAGCCGGAGGCGACGAGGTGCGGGACGGCGCCGACGTGCGTGCCGCCGACGCGCCCGCCGCCCACATTGCCGACGCCGCCAGGGCGCCCGACGAACGTCGGTCGCGCTGGCCCTTCGGCCGCCGGCGTGATGAGAGCTCGACCGCCGCCGAGACCGACGTCGCGTCGTCGCCGGCCGAGTCGGCCGTGGTGCCGGCGCCACCCGGAGCGGACCAGGCGACCGATCCCCCTGGCGTCGATGGCGCCCGGTCCGGTGCCGACGCCGAGACCGAGGTCGTGGCGGCGCCCGCAGCCGTGCCGGCCCCGTCCGGACCGGACGAACCGACCGAACCCGGCGCCGTCGAGGAGAGTGCGCCGTCCGGGGCCGTCGGTCCACCGGCTGACCCGCCGGGCGCGCCCGTCGGCGTCGACCCTGTCGAGAGCGGCGCGACCACCCGGGCTACCGGTACTCCCTCGCGCCCCGAGACGGATGCCGACGACACCGTGGCGACCGCCGTCCCGGCTGTCGCCGCCGTTAGCGATGTCCAGGCCGAGCTGCCGCCGCCGTCGGTGCCCGAGCATCCGGCCGTGTACGACGGCGAGACCGACGCCACCAAGGACGAGTTGGCGGCG